>Ga0180433_10001168_pt1 | contig 44453 bp, 38 predicted proteins | sample SS_ome_8_FD_132980 | JGI IMG/M metagenome (GOLD analysis project Ga0180433, IMG submission 132980) | Hypersaline lake sediment archaeal communities from the Salton Sea, California, USA - SS_1_D_1 metaG | ecosystem: Environmental > Aquatic > Non-marine Saline and Alkaline > Hypersaline >...
CGCGGCAACCTGACGGACGAGGAGAAACGCCTGCTCGACCGGTACCTGTACGAGTTGCGGATGGCCTACGTCGGCGCCGCCTCGTGAGTGCGCCGTCATTTAGACGCCGGGCCCGCCAATAACGGCGGGTAAACTTGCCTGGCGCGTGCCGTTTGCAAGAAGCGTCGTCACATGAAACGCCATCGCATCGCCGCTATCCTCGCCGCAACGCTCGCCGCGGCGAGCGCGGGCTGCGCCGCCCCGGCGCCGCGCGAGTCCCCGCCCCCGGACCGGTTGACGCTCCAGGAGGAGATCGCGCTAGGCCGGGCGGCCGCCCCTGCCGTCGCGAGCGGGTTCGGCGGCGAATGGGAGCACCTGGCCGGCCAGGCCTACGTGCGGACGGTCGGCCAGCAGGTCGCCCGGGCGACGCGCCTCTCAGACCTCCCGTACCGTTTCGCGGTGCTCGATGCGGAGGAGCCTCGCGGCCTGGCGTTGCCGGGCGGCGTCATCTACCTCACGCGGGGGCTTCTCCGCCGCCTGGAGACCGAGGCGCAGTTGGCGGCGGCGCTGTCGCGGCAGTTGGCGCACCTGGCGGCCGGCCACGTGCGGCGGACGCTGACCGACCGGTTCTCCCCGGCGGTCCTGCGGCGTGCGGCGGCCGGGGAGGTGCCCGCCGACGGCAGCGGCGACCCGCAGGCCGCCCGGCGCATCGCACGCGTGATTCGCGATTCCTCTTATGAGGCCGACGCGCAGCGGGAGGCCGATTGCCTCGGCCTGGATTATCTGGCGGCCGCGGGCTATAATCCGGCCCAGATGGCCGACTATCTCGAACGAATCGGGGCGCCGCGCCGGCACCTCCAGCGCATCCGGGCCGTCGCCGAACGGAAATATGCGGGCCGTCGCGGCCGGATCGCCGATGACGTCTACCGCCGCGAGGTGCTTGACCGGCTCAACAAACCGTAGGAGTATAGCGCCATTGAGGCATGTGGCGCGGTGGGTCTCCGCATCCACTGCGCCCGAGGCGTATTCGCGGTGTTGCGCGGCGGGTTCGGAGACCCGCCGCGCAATGAGCGAATCTCAAACGTGCTGACTCACGGGGGAAGGGAGTCACGTATGACCTCGCCGCACGCCCTCGTGTACGTGGGCCTGGCGCTTCTGCTGGGCTCGGCCGGTTGCGGCGGCGAGGCCGCCCTCCGGCGGCAGGCCGCGGCCGCGTGCGAGGCCGTCTCCGCCACCGCCTCGGCCCCTGCTGCGCCGGCGCCCGCCACGACGGACCATTCTGAAGGACGGGACACCGACAGGCGGGACGCCGGTGCGGCGTCCTTGCGCCCCGGCTTCGGCCAGACGTTGTTCCTGGCCCCGGCCGGGGCCGAAGGGGAGGGCGGGGCCCTCAACGAATCCCCCGGCCCGGCTCGCCCGGCAGAGGCCGAGGCGTCCGCCGAGGCCGGGCCGGTCGTCGAATCCGGGCCCGCCGAGCCGTTCCCATCCATCAAGGGCCGGTCCATCAAGGACATCGTCTTCGAGGATCTCCGTTCCATCCCTCGCGGCGTCGGGCGCGGCTTCAAGCACACCTACGCGAAGCCCGAGAACCTGATCCTCCTCGGCACGGCCTTCGGCGCCGACCGCATCATCCGGCACAACTGGGACGGCGAGGTCCGCGACCATCTCCGCGACGACGACACCAGCCTGGCCGAGACCGACGACTTCGGCACCATCGTCGGCAACCCGGCGCTGCACTTCGGCGTGGCGGGTGCGTGGTATCTCACCTCGCTCCACAACGAGGACCAGACGAACTACGAGAAGAGCCGGACCATGATTCAGGCCCTCATGGTGAACGGCCTGTCGACGATGCTGCTGAAGGTGTCGATGGACGACGAGTCGCCGAACGACGAGGAATGGGGCTGGCCCTCCGGTCATACGTCCTCCAGCATGTGTTTCGCCTCGGTCATGCATCAGTACTACGGGTGGAAGGCCGGCGTGCCGCTGTATCTGCTGGCGGGGTACTCGTCGGCGACGCGGGTGGAGGATCGCGAGCACGACGTCTCGGACCTCGTCTTCGGGGCGGCGCTGGGGCTGGTCGTGGGCCACAGCGTCGTCCGGGGCGAACTGCCCCAGGTGGCGGGGTTTCACCTCTTGCCGTACGGCGGCCGGGATGGCGGCGGCCTGATGCTCGTCAAACACTGGTGAGCCTTCTTCCGAGCGGCCGTTGCCCCGGGCTTCGGCCCGGAACCCGGACCTCCGAGGTTGGCTTGACCTCGCCTGCCGCCCCGGCCCGGCCAAATGCTGTGCCGGCGACAGGCCAGGGGACGTCTGCCGCCGGCCAGGGCACGGGCCGGACCCGTGCCGGGGTGGACGGCCGGCGGGTGAACGTGTGTGGCCGGGGGTTTTTGGGCGGCGACTCTCGCCGGAGGGCGGGGTTCAAAACGATGATCCCATGCGATATCTTCTCCTGCTTCTCGGCGGATTGATCGGCACGCTGGCCGCCGGCTGCCATCCCGGCGGGGCCGATATGCCTCCCGACACGCCGCAGGTCCTTGCGGCCGGGAACCGGCGCACCCTGTTCGTGCTTGCCACCGGCCGGGTCGGCGGGGCGGAGGGCTTCCGCTTCTGGCAGCGCGACGCCGACGGCCTCTGGCACGCGGGGGGCCCCGTTCGCGGCACCCCCGCCGCCGTCGCCGCCTGGGGCCGGGACCTGCTCGTCTTCTTTCCCAGTGGGCGATGGGGCCGCTTCGGTCTGGACCGGCCGACCATCCACCCGTCGCCGGTGCCGGCGTGGGTCCCCGCCGCCGCCTGCCAGGACGGACCCGCCGCCGACGCCTTCGGCTATGTGACGACCGGCGACGCCGCCCTTCTCCGGTACGCCGGCGGCGCGTGGTCCTCCGAGCCGGAGATCGTCGCCGGCATCGAACGCGACCGCGCCCTCGCGCCCCGACTCGTCCGGTTCGGCGGCCGGTTGTTCGTCCTCTGGCGGGAGGCGGTGCAGGATTTTCCGGGCGCCAGCGCGCCGTACCGGCTCCGGTTCGCCTTCCGCGATGCCGAAGGCGCCTGGCAGCGGCCGCTGTCGTCTCGGCTGCGGGTGGCCTCGAGCGTCCACGTGGCCGCTGACGCCCGCAAGATGATCTGCCTCTACCGCAAGCCCGGCCCGGACGGCCCCACGCCGGCGTGGTTCCTGGCCGCCTACGCCACCGCCGACGAAGACTGGCACGAGGCCGGGCCGGTCGAAGGCGCGGTCGGCCTGGGCCCGCTGGCGCTGGCCGGGACCGGGGAGGGGTTCGTCGTTGCCGCGGCCGAGGGCGATCGGCCGGCCGTCGCCCGCCTCGACGTCGAGGCCTGCCGACTCGAACCGTTCGCGCCGGTCCGGGCCGAGGGTGCCGCCGACCCCTCGGCCGACCGGCATTCCTGGCTGGTCCTGGCGGTGATGGGAGGCCTGGCGTTGCTCCTGGTGCTCCTGGCCCAGCGGGGTGCCCGGGGGCAGACGGCGTTGGCGGAGCAGGCGGAGAGTCAGGCCGGCCCTCCCGTCGCCGCCATCTGGCGGCGGGCCCTGGCCGTCGCCGCCGACTACTTCCTGGTCCTCGGTTGTGCCAGCGTCCTCGTTGCCGCCGCGGCGCCGTCGCTGGGCCAGGCGCTGGAAGGGATGATGGCCGACGGCCGGGTGGATTGGCGGGCGCTGCTGATCCTCCAGGCCATCCGCATTCCCCTCATCGTGGGCTACTTCACCCTGGCCGAGGGGCTGACGGGCCGGACCCTCGGCAAGGCGATGCTGCGCATCGAGGTGCGCTCGGTGGACGGGACGCCTTTAGGGTTCCGGCGGGCGGTGGTCCGGAGCCTGCTGCGGCTCATCGACGAACTGCCTTCCTTCTATCTGTTCGGCCTGGCGCTGGTGGTGATCAGTGCCCGGCCGCAGCGCCTCGGCGACCGGGCGGCGCGCACGCTGGTGGTCCACCCCCTCGGCCGGCGCCCGGCGTAACGTGCGGCGCCGTCCGCAGGACAGGGTGGCCGGTGGGGCAGCGCTCCTCGGCGGGGTGAAAAAGGGGCCGGGGAAGAAAAAATCTCTTCGGCGTTCGGGATTTTGCCCATACCCTACCTGTAGTAGTTACCAGATGTTTGACCTCCTTCCGTAGTATGCTCCTTTCTTCGTCGCCGGTTCTTCGGGAAAAAATTCGCTGGACGCGGGGGAATTTTTGTTGACAGGGTGGATTTAGGTGGTATCAGGTGGGGCAACTGACCGATAATAAACGCTGGCAGTGGGGCAAAGTGGGGCCCATCTCGGCCATCGAGGGTTCCGGTGCTATTGCTCACAGGTCAATATTTCCATGCGTTCGACGCCAAGTCGCGCTTGACCATCCCGGCCAAGTTGCGCGAGCAGATCAACCGCTCGGAGGACTGCTACGCCTTCATGGCCGTCTACGGCTTCGACGGCGTCCTCTACCTGTATACGCCGAAGACCTACGAGAAGGTGGCGCCCCAGTTCGATTCGGTCCTCCGGACGAAGCGGGACGTGCGCGACTACGAGCGGGTCGCCTATGGGCTGACGGAGCGGCTGGAACTGGACCGGCTCGGCCGGGTCCTCATCCCCGAGTACACGCGGCAGCAGTGCGGGCTGTCGCGGGAGGTTGCCATCGTCGGCGTACGCAATCACATTGAAATCTGGGACCGCGACAAGTGGCAGGCGTTCGTCGAGGAGCGGCTGGCCCAGCACGACGAACTGGCCGAGCGCGCCATGGCGGCCGCAGGGGCCGCCGCCGGATCCGGAGCAGAGCCTCAGCCCGGGGAGCCGACCGCGGACACAACCTAGTCCCCCTTGGGGGTCGTCCGGGTGGGCACCGCCCGCCCGGGCGGCCCGTATACGTCAACCAGGAATCCTACACGGAAATGTCGGCCGACGGCAACGAGCGGCCATGCCGCGCAGGGGAGGACGCGACGGTCCGTACGCACGGACGCCGGGGACCCATGGCACGGGAGGTGCAACGTGGAACGTAATCAGAACGCGCAGGACTGGGAACTCGTCCGCAAGGTGATGGACGCATCGGACGCCGAGGCGTGCCTCTCGGCCGACCGGGTCCACCGCGAGGTCGACCGCCTCCGCGCCCGGCTGGAGCGCGTCCGCGAGAGGGGCGGCGCCTACGGCGGCGTGGCGATGTCCGAGCACGTCGGCGCGCTGCTGGCCCGGCTCGAAGCCGGCGCCGGCCTGAGTTCCTTCGTTCATTAGCACGAGCCGCGAGGCGAGGGCCGCGTGAACCACCCCGCCGGGCACGTCCCGGTGATGCTCGAGGAGACGCTCGAGCACCTCTCGCCGCGCCCCGGTCAGACCGTCGTCGACGCCACGGCCGGGGGCGGCGGGCACGCGGCCGCCATCCGCTCCCGTATTCTGCCCGACGGACAACTGATCCTGCTGGACCGTGACCGGGAGGCCCTGGAGCGTCTGAAGGCCCGGTTCGGACGCTCGGCCGACCTGCGGTATTTCCACGCCAACTTCTGCGATATCGACCGGGTGGTCCGGCAGGCCGGCCTCGCGCAGATCGACGGCTGCCTGCTGGACCTGGGCGTGTCGGGCCTTCAGTTGGCCGACGCCGGCCGGGGCTTCAGTTTCGACCGGCCCGGGCCGCTCGACATGCGGTACGACCGCTCGCAGGAGATGACGGCCGAGGAGGTCGTCAACCGCTGGCCGGCCGAGAGGCTGGCGGCGGCGCTGCGGGACTTCGGCGACCAGCCGTTCGCCCGCCGCATCGCCCGGGCGGTGGTCGAGGCCCGGCCCATCGGCGACACGGGTCGCCTGGCCGAGGTCGTTGCCTCGGCCGTGCCGGCACGCTGGCGGCGCCGGCAGAAGATTCACCCGGCGACGCGCCTGTTCCAGGCCGTCCGCATCGTCGTCAACGACGAGGCGGGCAGCCTGGAGACGTTCCTTGACAAGGTGTTCCACTTGCTGCGACCCGGCGGTCGCGTCGTGATCCTCGCGTTTCACAGCGGGGAAGATCGCATCGTCAAGGCGCGGTTCCGGGAGGCGGCCCACCAGGGACGGGTCCGCCTGCCGGTCCGAAAGCCTTTGCGACCGACGCCGGAGGAGGTCCGGGCCAACCCGCGGGCGCGCAGCGCCCGCCTCCGGGTGGCCCAGCGCCTCCCCACCGCCGGTTCATGATACACGGTTGCGCGGGGACGCGGACGTGGGGCCGGCCGCGCCGCTCTGGAGATGGGACGCACGTGCGGACATTCAAATACGTGGGGTGCTATCGTGGGGAAAGAAACCAAGGTCGGATTGCTCGTCGGTGTCGTCTTCATCGTTCTTTTTGGTGTAATCCTTGGCGGCCGGGTCGGTTCGGCCGCCGGCAATCACGCGCCGCTGCCCGTCGGCGACAGCGGCGATCACCAGGTCATCGTCGACACCATCCTCGGGGCCGACGATCCCCTCGGACCGGTCGGAGGGATGCTGACGATGGACGAGGCGTCCCCGGTCCGTTCGGACCAGTCCGGTGCCGATCCCGCCGAGGAGCCGATGCCGGCTCCCGGAGACGGCGAGTCCGGGGCGTCGGAACCCGCCGAGGCGAAGCCCACCGGCCGGCTGGCGTTCGGCCCGGTTCGCGTCGAGACGCCGATGCCGGCGCCCGGCCCGGCCGAGACGCCGGCGCCGCAGGAAGAGACCGAGGTGGCCGAGACGGGCGAAGCGCCCGCGCCGAGGCCGTCCGCCGCGGCCGAGCGGCCGGTCCACTGCGTCGCCAAGGGCGAGACGCTGACCGCCATCGCCCGCCGCTATTATGGCCCGGGCGAGGCTCGCCTGTGGCGGCGAATCTGGGAGGCCAACAAGAACCGCCTTCCCGACCCGGACCGCCTGACGTGCGGCCAGCGGCTGGTCATCCCCGGCCTGCCGATCGAGATGGCGCCGGCCGAGACCGCCGTGGCTGAAGCCGACGATTCGGGCGAGGCCGAGGCGCCAGCGGCCGGCGGCGAAGCCGTAGCCCAAGCCGAGGCGCCAGCGGCCGGCGGCGAAGCCGGGGTCGAAGCCGAGGCCGCGGACGAGCCGGGCTCCGAACCCTCCGTCACGCTGGAGGACCTGGCCCGCCGGTTCCGCGTCCGGCTCGAGGAGGACGAGGGGGCCGGCGACACGCCCGAGGCCCCGCCCACCTACACCGTCCGCGAGGGCGACACGTTCTACCGCATCGCCCGGAAGGTCTACGGCGACGCCTCGCTGACCGGGAAACTCGCCCGCAAGAACCGCGACCGTGTACCGGACGCCCGCCGGCTTCGCGTCGGCCAGAAGATCCTCCTGCTGGAGCGGGAGCGGACGGCCGAGGCGGCCGAGGCGGCCGAGGCGACGGTCGGGCAGGGGGCCCGAGTGGCCCGGGTGACCGGCCGATGAGGATGTGCGTGCGGCTGACGGTGTTGGCCGGCCTGCTCGTGGCCGTCGCCATGGGCCTGGTCGCGCTGCGCACCGACGTCCACCAGGCCGGCCACCGGCTGCACGCGCTGTTCCGGGAGAAGCGGAGCCTGGAGCGGCAGTGCTGCGGGCTGGAACTGCGCATCGCCCGTCTGCGGAGCCAGGAGCGGCTGCGGGACCACGCCGACCACCTCCGCCGACGCACGGACGGCCTCGTGGAATCCGGCCTCGCGGCCCCGGAGGGCGAGGCCAGTACCCGGACCGTCGCCGACCGTCCTCCGCCGTAACGCGATGACGCTACGTCCCGCGTGGCGGGTCTGACTTTGGCGGGTCAATCTCCCGCCCCGCCGCGCGGCCAGCCGGGTGCCACCGATGGCTTGTCAATCGGTGCTGAAGGCGTGCGAAGCACGGTTTGACAAGCAAACCGTGGCACCTGCGGGTTGAGCGCGGCGGGTGCGGAGACCCGCCGCGCAACAAGAAAGGCACGGCCGTGGTATCCCCGACCCGCCAACGCCGGACGGCGGTGCTGTTGACCGTCGGGTTGGGCGCGCTGCTGGCCGCCCTGGCCGGTCACCTCGTCGCCATCCACGTGTGGTCGGCCGAGGCGCTCTCCTCCCGTGCCGCGCGGATGCACCACATGCGGTACCCGATTCCTGCCACGCGGGGGCGCCTCCTGGACGCCCGCGGCCGGGTGCTGGCCGGCAGCCAGGCGAGGGAGAGCGTCTTTGCGGACCCCGCCATCGTGCCGGACCCGGCAGAGGCCGCCCGCCGGGTGGCGGACGTGCTCGGACTGGACCGCGACCACATCTATCGCCTCCTGGCCGAGGACCCCGACCGCCGGTTCGTCTGGATTCGCCGACGCGTCTCCGCCGCCACCGCTCAGGCCGTCCGCGACCTGGACCTCCGCGGCATCGCCCTGGTGACCGAGGGCAAGCGGCACTACCCGAACGGGTCGCTGGCGGCCCACATCCTCGGCTTCGTGGGAGTGGACGAACAGGGCCTGGAAGGGCTGGAGCGGGTGTTCGATGGGCGGCTGTCGGGCAGGCCCGGCGAGGCGTACGTGTTGGCGGACCTCCGCCGCCGACCCATCTGGATGCAGCCGGAGGAGTTCACCCCGGCCGAGGACGGCCAGTCGCTGGTCCTGACCCTCGATGCGGTCATCCAGGCCGCCGCCGAGGACGCCCTGGCCGAGGCCTGCAAGGAGTTCAAGGCCGCCAGCGGCTCGGTGGTGGTCCTGGACCCGGCGACGGGCGGCATCCTGGCGATGGCGAACGTGCCGACGTTCCACCCGGCCCGCTACGCCGCCGCCCCGCCCGGGGCCCGGCGGAACCGGGCCGTCACCGACACCTACCCGCCGGGGTCGAGCGGCAAGCCGTTCGTCGCCGCCCGGGCGCTCGCCGCCGGCCTCGTTCGCTTCGGCGAGGTCTTCTACTGCGAGGACGGCTATTGGCCCCAGGCGCGCCTGCACGATGTCCACGCCTACGGGAACCTGACGTTCGAGCAAGGCATTATCAAGTCCAGCAACATCCTGCTGGGCAAGGTGGGCCTGCGGATGGGCAACCGTCGGCTGCACGCAGCGTTGACGGCGTTCGGCTTTGGCCGACGGACCGGCGTCTGGCTGCCCGGCGAGGCGCCGGGCCTGGTGTTTCCGCTGGAGCGGTGGACCCGGTTGAGCACGACGCGAGTGCCGTTCGGCCAGGAGTACGCCGTCACGCCGCTCCAGATGGCGGTGGCGTTCTCGGCGTTCGCGGGCAAGGGGAAGATTCTGCGCCCGCGCATCCTTCGCGGCGTCCTCGACAGCCGCGGACGCGTCCTCGTCCGCCTGACCGAGCCGGACGTGGTCGGCCGGGCCCTTCGCCCGGACATCGCCCGCCGCATGCGCCACCGGGCGCTGGTCGGCGTCGTGGAGGAGGGCACCGGCCGGCGATGCCAGGTGCCCGGGTACCGCGTGTTCGGCAAGACGGGCACCGCCCAGAAGGTGGACCCGGAGACGGGGGCTATCAGCCATTCCCGATACGTCGCCTGGTTCCTGGCGGGCGCCCCGGCCGAGGACCCGCGCCTCGTCGTGGCCGTGGCCGTCAATGAACCGGACCGTTCTCTCGGGTATTATGGCGGGACCGTGGCGGCGCCGGTGGCCCGGAAGATCCTGGCCCGCGCCTTGCCTTACCTCGGCGTGGAGCCGAGGGAGGAGGTCCCCGCCGAGGCGTCCGTCGGCCGGACGCGCCTGGTCGACCAGCCCCTGCTGCCCTGACGCTCGCGGGAACAAAACAAGAATCAGTAATCAACACCCAACAATCAACGCTCAAGTACGGGGCTTTGGCCCGGTGGGTGGGCTGTGACCTTCGGGCCGCGAGGCCCGGCCCTTGATGATTGGTTATTGCGTGTTCCTTGGTGAATAGTGTTGTTCGTCATTTTGCCGCGCGGAACGCAGCCAAACGGAACCCCATGAACCTGTCGGACCTGGCCGAACGGATTCCCGGCGCCCGCCTCCGCGGGCCGGGCGAGGTCCAGGTTCGCCGGGCCGTCCACGATTCCCGCCGCGTCCGGCCGGGCGACCTGTTCGTCGCCCTGGCGGGCACGCAGATGGACGGCCATCGCTTCGTCCAGGCGGCGCTGGAGGCGGGGGCGGCGGCGGCGGTCGTCGAGCGCGAGGTGGACCTGCCCGGTCCCCACCCGATGCTCCTCGTGCCCGACGGACGGGAGGCCCTCGCCCTCTGTGCCCACGCCCTCGCCGGCGATCCCACCCGCCGGATGACCGTCTGCGGCATCACGGGCACGACCGGCAAGACGACCACCACCTACCTGGTCCGGAGCATCTTCGAGCAGGCGGGCCGGCCCGCGGGGATTCTCGGCACCGTCGGGTACGTCATCGGCCGGCGCGAGATTCCAAGCCAACTGACCACCCCTGACGCCGACGACCTGGCCGCCTACTTCGCCGAGATGCGCGAGGCTGGTCTGGAGGCTGCCGTCATGGAGGTCTCCAGCCACGCCCTGCACCAGCGCCGGACGGCCGGCATCGCGTTCGACGTCGGCGCCTTCACGAACCTCTCGCCCGAGCACCTGGATTACCACGAGGACATGGTCTCCTACCGGGAGGCCAAGGGGAGGCTCTTCGCCGGCCTGGCATCGACGGCTCGCGCCGTCCTGAACGCCGACGAGCCGGCCAGCCGCGCCTTCGCCGAGGTCACCCGCGCGCCGGTCCTGTGGTACGGTCTGGCGACGCCGGCGGACGTGACGGCCGAAAACCTCCGGTCCGACACGGTCGGCAGCCGGTTTACGCTGGTGACGCCGCGGGGGCGGACCGGGGTCCGGACCCGCCTGCTGGGCACGCACAACGTGCTGAACTGCCTGACGGCGGCGGCGGTGGCCGAGGCGCTCGCCCTGCCGGCCGAGGCCGTTGCGGCCGGGCTGGAGGCCGTCGAGACGGTCCGCGGCCGTCTGGAACCCGTGCCGACCACGCTCCCGGTCAGCGTTCTGGTCGATTACGCCCACAAGACCGACGCGCTGGAGCACGCCCTCGGCGCGGTCCGGGAACTGGTCCGCGGCCAGGGTCGGCTCGTCCTGGTGTTCGGCTGTGGCGGCGACCGCGACCGGCAGAAGCGGCCGGCCATGGCCCGGGTCGCCGAGCAACTCGCCGACCGCATCGTCGTCACCACCGACAACCCCCGCAGCGAGGCCCCGCAGGCCATCGCCGACGCGATCCTCGCCGGTTTCGATGCGCCGGAGCAGGTCACCGTGGAACTCGACCGCCGGCGGGCCATCGCCCACGCCCTCGAAGAGGCCCACGCCGGCGACGTCGTCGTCATCGCCGGCAAGGGACACGAGACGTACCAGATTATCGGCGACGTGACCCGGCCGTTCGACGACCGCGAGGCGGCGGCCGAGATTCTCCGTCGCCTGGAAGCGCGCGGCGGGACGTGACGACCGTCGCGCCATTTACCCGCCGGGCTTGCCCGGCGCGTGCTTACGAGGGCGCCTCGAGTACCCGCCATCTTACGATGGCGGCTCGAAAGCATAACCTCATGAACTTCACCGTTGCCGACATCCTGGATGCCACGGGCGGCCGGCTCCTCGCCGGCGACGCCGACGCCCGCGCCGGCGCCGTCTCCACCGACACGCGGCGCCTTTCGCGCGGCCAGACGTTTCTGGCCCTGGCGGGGGAGCGGTTCGACGGCCACGACTTCCTCGCCGACGCCGCCCGCGTCGGCGCCGCCTGCCTCGTGGTCCACGACGGCGAGGCCGTCCCCCGGGCCGCCCGCAAGGGCGTCGCGGCCGTGGTCCTGGTGGAGGACACGCGGCAGGCGCTGGCGGCCCTCGGCCGGGCCGCCCGCGACCGCCTGGCGTGCCCGGTCATCGCGGTGACGGGTTCGTGCGGCAAGACGACGGTGAAGGAGATGCTGGGTCAGATTCTGTCGCGTCGCCTTCGCGGCCGGGTGCCGCCCGCCAGTTACAACAACGCGGTCGGCGTGCCGCTGACGCTGCTGGCGGCCGAGAAGGACGACGAATTCGTCGTGTGCGAGATGGGCACGAGCGCGCCGGGCGAGATCGCCCACCTGGCGGGCATCGCCCGGCCGACGATCGGCATCGTGACGCGGGTCGCGCCGGCGCATCTGGCGGGCCTGGGGTCGGTCGAGGGCGTGGCCGAGGAAAAGGCCGACCTCGTCGGGGCCCTGCCGACGGACGGCCTGGCGATCCTGAACGCCGACGATGCGCGTGTGGCGGCCATGGCCGGCCGATGCCGCGGACGCGTCGTCACGGTCGGCACCACGTGGAAGGCCGACCTCCAGGCCGGCCACCTCATCCAGACGGACCGGGGGCTGTACTTCACGACGAGCGGGTCGGCGGGGTTCGAGGTGCCTGTCCTCGGCACGCACCAGGCGGTGCTGGCGCTCGAGGCGGCGGCGGCGGCGCGGGAGGTCGGCATCGGGCTGGAGGCCTCGGCCGAGGCGCTCCGCGACTTCATCCCGCCGCCGATGCGGCTGAGGATGGAGAAGGTCGGCGGCGTCCTCGTCCTGAACGATGCGTACAACGCCGGCCCCGCCAGCATGCGTGCGGCGCTGGAGGTGCTGGCCCTCTGGCCCGACCGCCGAAAGGTCGTCTTCTGCGGTGACATGCTGGAACTCGGCCAGGCCGCCGCCGAGGCCCACGCCGATCTCGGCCGACGCATCGCCGAGGCGGAGGTGGCGCGGCTCGTCAGCGTCGGCCGGCACGCGACGGTGACCGCCAATGCCGCCATCGAGGCGGGCCTGGCGGCCGAGAACGTGACGGCCGTCGAGGACGCCCAGGCGGCCGCCGACCGCGTCCTCGCCACCGTCGAGGCCGGCGACGTCGTGCTCGTCAAGGGCTCGCGGGCCGTGGGCATGGAACGGGTGGCGACGGCCGTCGCCGGCGCCTTCGGCGGAGAGGTGGCAAGTGCATAAAGGGATGTCATTCTGAGGCCCCGCTTGCGGGGCCGAAGAATCTCGCCGTGCCAGCGGCATCAAGGCGAGATTCTTCGTCGCGGCTCCGCCGCTCCTCAGAATGACAATCCTGACCCGCGCGCCGTGATACAATGACGGGAAGTCTACCAGCGCCCGACCGTCCAGCATCCCACGACCGGAGGGTGGTCCTCCGGGCCCGCCTCGGGCGCAGGCGGGCAGCGAGGGGCCCTCGGCCCGGGCGGCGAGAACCTGGGTCACGCCCGCCCGCGAGGCCGGGGGCCCGGTGGGATCGACCGGAGCATCCGTATGGTCTATCGCCTGCTCTTCTACTTGCAGGAGTTTCTTCAGGACGCCGGCCTCTGGCGGTACGCCTACGCGCTGCGATACCAGACCCTGCGGATGATGCTGGCGGTGGTGACGAGTTTCGTCCTGCTGATGGTGCTGGCCCCGTCGGTCATCCGCGTGCTGAAGCGGCTGAAGGTGCACGGCGGGACGGACTTCGGCAACAAGACGGTGGACCAGATATACGCCTCGCGTGCCTCCACGCCGACGATGGGCGGCGTGCTGATCGTGCCGGCCGTCCTCGTCTCCACCATCCTGTGGGCGGACCTGCTGAACTTCTACGTCTTCCTGGGCCTGTTGACGGTGGCGTGGCTGGGCGCCCTGGGGGCCGTGGACGATTATCTGAACATGGCGGCCCGGAGCCGGCGCGGCCTGCGGATGTGGGAAAAACTCCTCTTCCAGGTCGGCCTGGCGGTGCTGCTGGCGCTGTTCCTGTACCGGATGCGGGACCAGATTCTGCTGCCGGAGAACGGCACGGGCATCGCGCTGAACCTGCCGTTCTACAAGTTCCCCATCCCGCTGCCGCTGTGGGCCTTCGCCGTCATCTGCATCCTGGTGGTGGCGGGCACCAGCAACGCCGTCAACCTGACCGACGGGATGGACGGCCTGGCGGTGGGCAGCATGGTGCCGCCCGCCGTGGTGTTCCTGGCCGTCAGTTACATCGCGGGACGGGTGGATTGGTCGCAATATCTCTATGTGCCGTACGTGCGCGGCGTGGGGGAACTCTCCATCTTCTGCGCCTCGCTGGTGGGGGCATGCCTGGGGTTCCTGTGGTACAACTGTTCGCCCGCCCAGGTGTTCATGGGCGACACGGGGAGCCTGGCCCTCGGCGGGGCCGTCGGGTACGTCGCCATGGCCACCCGCCAGGAGGTGATGCTGCTGATTGCGGGCGGCCTGTTCGTCGTCGAGGCCCTCAGCGTCATGCTCCAGGTCATCTGCTTCAAGGCGACGGGCGGCAAGCGGGTGCTGCGGATGTCGCCCATCCACTATCATTTTCAGTTGGGCGGATGGACCGAGACGCAGACCGTCGTGCGGTTCTGGCTGCTGGGCGCGATGTTCGCCGCCCTCGCCCTGGCGTCGTTGAAACTGCGGTAACGGCGCCGCTTACTGACGTGCGCGGCTAGTTGTGGGAGCCCCGCCTGCGCCGCACCGTTAGTCGCCGGGCCCGCCTTCGCCCGTTGGGCTACGGCGGGTAAACTTGCCCGGCGCGTAAATCATAGGAGGCCTCACCATGACCACCGCCGCCGACCGGTCCCTCGCCGGCGCGCCCGCCCGCGCCGAGGGTGCCCTGAGCGAGGCCCACGTCCTGTTCCTCGTGGTGCTGGCCCTGACGACCGTGGGCATCCTCATGGTCTACAGTGCCAGCCGGACGGTGGACCCGGAGGGCGCCGGCCCGCACGCGCTGCGGCAGGCGTGCTTCGCGGTGGTGGGGCTGGCGGCGTTCGTGGTGGGGGCGATGTTCCCGTACCGCTGGCTGGAGCGGGGTCCCTCGGCCGTCCTCGTCCTCCTCGCGGCGGTGGCGCTGCTGGGTGTGGTGCTGGTCGTCGGCGTGGGGCGGGGCGGGTCCCGCCGGTTTCTGAACCTGCCGTGGGGCCTGCACTTCCAGCCGTCGGAACTGGCCAAGTTCGCCGTGGTCATCTTTCTGGCGTGGTGGTTCAGCCGGTCGACGGCCCGGCCGCGGAGTTTCCTGCGGGGCTTCCTGCCCGCCGTGGTCGTCATGGCGGTGGTGTCCGGCCTGGTGGTGAAGGCGGACTTCGGGACGGCGGCGCTCATCGGCACGGTGGCCGTCCTCCTCTGCCTGATTGCCGGCTGGCGATGGTGGTACCCGGCGCTGCTGGTGCCTCCTGCCGCCCTGGGCTTCTGGGTCACCGTTTACAGGGTGCCGTACCGATGGGAGCGGATCCTGGTCTGGCTCGACCCGTGGAAGCATTACAGCGACGCGGGCTGGCACGTCTGCCAGAGCCTGATGGCGGTCGGCAGCGGCGGCCTGCTCGGCCTGGGACCCGGGGCCGGTATCCAGAAACACTACATCCCCGAGAGCACGACCGACTTCATCTTCGCCGTCCTCTGCGAGGAGATGGGCATCCTGGGCGGACTCCTGGTCCTCGGCCTGTTCGGCGTGCTCGTCTGGCGGGGCGGGCGGATCGTCCGCCGCGCGCCCGACCGGTTCGGATTCCTCCTGGCCTCGGGGCTTGTGCTGGTCATCGCCCTCCAGGCGATGATGAACGTCGGCGTGGTCACCGGCGCCCTCCCCGCCAAGGGCATCAGCCTGCCCTTTGTCAGTTACGGCGGCTCGGGGCTGGTGATGATGAGTTTTGCGGCGGGCCTGTTGGCCTCGGTGGGCCGGGCGGGGGAGCGCACCTCCCCGCTCGTGCACGTACCGACGTCGCGCGCGAAGTAGGATCGCACACGCCTATTTAGCCGCCGGGCTTGCCCGGCGCACGCCGTTGCCGTTTCGGGGAGCACTGGCGGGCAAGCCGCACCCGGCACAGTTTGCCCCCGGGCCCGCCTTCGCCCTTTGGGCTACGGCGGGGAAACTTGCCCGGCGCGGGCTGTGAAAGCAGGGCGCGGCGGATCCGGAGACCCGCCGTGCGGCAAGGTCAGCACCCATGCGCGAAACCGGCCATCGCGTTTTCCTCGCCGGCGGCGGGACGGGCGGCCACCTGTACCCGGGGCTGGCCCTGGCCGAGGCCCTCCGCCGGCGCGACCCACACGTCGCCGTCGCCTTCTCGTGCACGCGGAGGCCGATTGATTGGTCCATCCTCCGGGCCCATCCGTATCCGCTCACCCCGCTGGCGGCCCGGCCGTTCCGCGCCCGGGCCCCGTGGACCTGGCCGGCCCTGGCGTTCAGCCTCGTCCGCGCGGGCAACCAGGCCCGCCGCAGGCTGCGGGAGTTCTGCCCGGAGGTGGTCGTCGGTCTGGGCGGGTACGGGTCCTACGCGCCCGTCCGGGTGGGCCAGAAATACGGCGCCGCCACTGCCGTGCTGAACCCGGACATCGCGCCCGGCAGGGCGAACCGCCGGCTCTTCGGCCGGGCCGACCGCGTCTTCTGCCAGTTCGCCGAGACCGCCGAGGCCGTCGGCGGGAACGCCCGCCTCACCGGCTGCCCCGTCCGGCCGAGCCTGCTGGAGGCCACCCGCCAGGAGGGCCTGGCCGCCTTCGGCCTCGACCCCGGTCGCCGGACGCTGCTCGTCACCGGCGCCAGCCTCGGTGCACGCACCGTCAACCGGGCCGTCGTCCGGATGCTGCGGGATCGCGGTTTGCCGGACGGCTGGCAGGTCCTGCACCTGACGGGCCAGGGCGAGCACGCGGGGGTCGCGGCCGGGTACGAGGCGCTGGACCTGCCCGCCGTCGTCCGCGCCTACGCCGACCCGATGGGCCCGGCGTACGCCGTGGCGGACCTGGCCATCGCTCGGGCCGGCGCCTCGACGGTGGCGGAACTGCTGGCCACCGGCCTCCCCGCCGTCTTCCTGCCGTACCCGTTCCACCGCGACCGGCACCAGGTGCGGCAGGCGAGGGCGGTCGAGCGGTGCGGCGCGGCCGTGGTCGTCGACGATGTGCCGTCCGATCCCGCCGACACGGCCGACCGCCTGGCCGAGGCCGTCCATACGCTGGCCGGCGACGAGGTCCGCCGCGGCCGGATGGCCGACGCTGCCCGCGCCGCGGGTCGGCCCGAGGCGGCCGACGCGGTGGCGGCGGAGGTCCTCGCCCTGGCCCGGCAGGTGACCGCCCGCCGACACGCCCGCATCGCCGGCGAAAAAGATGTCGCTGCGGCCGCTGCCGCCCCGCACGTTGACACGGGACCGACGGCCACTTACACTCACCCAGCAGGAGGCACCAGGCCATGACGGCACCGCCTGCACCATCGTCCCGTCCGTACGCCGGCCGGCGCATCCACTTCGTCGGCGTGGGCGGGTGCGGGATGAGCGGCATCGCCGAGTTCGTCCTCACCGAGGGCGGCGCGGTGAGCGGGTCCGACCTCAAGACCTCTGCCGCTGCCGACCGCCTGGCCCGCCTCGGCGCCCAGGTCCATATCGGCCACGAGGCTGGCAACGTGCCGCGCGGCGCCGACCTGCTCGTTCATTCGGCCGCCGTCAAAGAGACGAACCCCGAGATGGTTGAGGCCCGCCGCCGCGGCCTGCCCGTCGTGAAGTACGCCGAGTTCCTCGGCCGTCTCATGGACCTCCGCGACGGCATCGCCGTGGCCGGCACGCACGGCAAGAGCACGACGACGGCGATGGTGGCCTGTGTCCTGGCGGAGGCCGGGCTCGACCCCAGTTTCGTCATCGGCGCCGACGTGCCGCAACTCGGCGGCGGGTCCCGCGTCGGCACCGGCCCGCACCTGGTCGTCGAGGCGTGCGAGTACGACCGCTCGTTTCTGCACCTGGCGCCCGGCGCCGCCGCCGTCCTGAACATCGAGGAGGACCACCTGGACTATTACCGCGACCTGGCCGACATCCGCGCCGCCTTCGCGGACCTGGCGGCCTGCGTGCGCGACGACGGCCTGCTCGTCGTGAGCGGCACGGACCTGGGCCGGCGCCACGTGTCGGCCAAGGCACGCTGCCGCGTCGAGACCTTCGGCGTCGGCGGACGCTGGGACTGGCATGCCGAGAACCTGGAGGCCGACCGCGGCCGGTTCGCCTTCGACCTCTATCGCCGCGGCACGTTCTACGGGTCGATGCGGCTGGCGGTGCCCGGCCGGCATCACGTGTTCAACGCGGTGGCGGCGGCGGCGCTGTCGGCCTGGGCGGGGGCGGGGCCGAAGGCCATCGCCGACGCGCTGGCGCGCTTCGAGGGCGCCGGCCGGCGGATGGAGGTGCTCGGCTCGGTCGGCGGCGTCACCGTGGTCGACGATTACGCCCACCATCCGACGGAGATCCAGGCCACGCTGAAGGCAGCGGCCGACCGGTTCGCGCCGGCACGCCTGTGGGTCGTCTTCCAGCCGCACCAGCACAGCCGCACACGATTCCTTCTGAAAGACTTTGCGCGGGCCCTGACGGTGGCCGATAAAACCATTGTCCCGGATATCTACTTCGTCCGCGACAGCGAACAGGAACGCCAGGCGGTCCGCAGCCAGGACCTGGTGGACGAGATCCAGAAACTGGGGGCCGACGCCCTTTACCTGGCGGACTTCGATTCCATCCGCCGGTACCTGGTCGAGAGCCTGGGGCCCGGCGACGTGCTCATGACGATGGGCGCCGGCGACGTGTGGCACCTGGCCCGGCCGCTGCTTGCGGACCTGGCCGGCCGGTCCGCCGTCGCCCCCGCCGCGACCGACACCCGCGCCGAGGAAACGCCATGACCGTTTTCGAGGGATTCGAGGAGATCGTCCGGGAGGACTTCCCCCTGGGCGAGATGACCACCTTCGGCGTGGGCGGACGGTGCGAGTACCTCCTCCGCCCGCGCCGCGAGGACGAACTGTACCGGGTGCTCCAGCGCTGTGACGCCGAGGGCCTCCAGGTCCGCGCCATCGGCCGGGGGTCCAACGTCCTGGTCCGCGACGAGGGCGTGCCCGGGGCGGTCGTCCAACTCGACCCAAAGGGATTTGGAGATGTCTCCATAACAGAGGACCTGCTCCGGGCCGGGGCGGCCGTCCGCCTCCGCGACGTGGTGGCCGAGGCCGCCCGCTGCGGCCTCTCCGGCGTGGAGTGTCTCGTGGGCATCCCGGGCACCGTGGGCGGCGGCGTCCGCATGAACGCCGGCGGCGCCTACGGCGACATCGGGCAGACCGTCGAACGCGTCAGGGTCATGGACGCGCGCGGCGAGGCGTTCTACCGGCACCGCGACGACCTGGCCTTCGGCTACCGGTCGAGCAACGTTTCCGCCCGGTTCGTCCTGGAGGCAGAACTGCGGCTGCTGCCCGACGATGCCGGCGCCATCCGCAAACGCATGAAGACCATCTGGATGGCCAAGAAGAACACCCAGCCGATGAGCGCCTCCACCGCCGGCTGCGCCTTCAAGAACCCGCGCGGGCTGGCCGCCGGCCTCCTCATCGAACAGGCGGGCCTCAAGGGCTCACGCGTCGGCGGCGCCGTCGTCTCGCACAAGCACGCCAACTACCTCGTCGTCAAGGATAAGGCCGAAACGACGGCGGCCGACGTCCTCGAACTCATCGACCAGGTCCGAAAGGCCGTCAAGGAACGTTTCGACGTATATCTGGAACTTGAGATCGAGATCTGGCCATGAGTGCTCCCCGCCCTCGGACCGACGCCGTCCCCGCGGTGGAACCCGGCGCGCTCGCCGTCGGCGTGTGGATGGGTGGGCCCTCGCGGGAGCGCGACGTCAGCCTCGCCAGCGGACGCGCGGTCGCCGACGCCCTCGCCGCGCTCGGCCACGACGTCCGCCCGGCCGACGTCGGGCCGGCCGACGTGACTGCCGAGGCCGTCCGAGACCTCGACGTCATCTTCCTGGCCCTGCACGGCGAGTGGGGCGAGGACGGCACGGTCCAGGCCCGGCTCGACGCGCTCGGCGCCTGCTACACGGGCAGCGGCCCGGCCGCCAGCCGACTCGCCATGGACAAGACGGCCGCCAAGCGGCGGTTCGGCGAGCAGGGCATCCCGACGCCGGCCTTCCGCGTCCTCCAGGCCGGCGACGACGGGGCCCTGGCCGAGGCGATGGAGGCGCTCGGCCCGGACCTCGTGGTCAAGCCGGTGGCCGACGGGTCCAGCATCGACGTGGCGATGGTGGAGGCGCCGGCCGGCCTGGCCGAGGCCGCCCGCGCCGTGTGGGAGCGGGGCGAGCCGGCCCTGGTGGAGCGGCGGATCCTCGGCCGCGAGTTCACCGTTGCCGTCCTGGGCGAGCGGACGCTGCCGACCATCGAGATCCGCACGCCCGGCGGGTGGTACGACTGCGAGACGGCGTGGACGCCGGCGGGGGCCGGCCCGGCCCGGCCTGTCACCTGGTATGATTATAGCTATAAGTATGAGTCCGACGACACGCAGTACGTCTTCGAGCACGGGCTGGCGCCGGCCCTGGAGGACCGGATGCGGGAGGTGGCTCTGGCGGCCCACCGCGCGCTCGGCTGCCGCGACCTGTCGCGCGTGGACCTGATGCTGACGCCGGCGGGCGAGCCGGAGGTCCTCGAGATCAACACGATCCCCGGCTTCACGAGTCACAGCCTCGTGCCAAAGGCCGCCGGCCGAGCCGGGCTCGCGTTCGGCCGGCTGTGCGAGCGGATCGTGGCCTTGGCGTGGGCCCGCGCCGGCTCGCCCGCCCGGGCGGATCAACTGGCCGAGCCGCGCTCGTGAGGCCCGTTTTGAGGGTGAGCTATTTAGCCGCCGGGCTTGCCCGGCGCGTGTTGTTGCCATCGAATGCAGGAGCCTACACGTGTCGAAGAAACGTAAAAAGAAGAAAGACGCAACCGCTGACGCCGCCAACGCGCCACCTGCGTCCCGATTCCGATGGATCAAGGCGGCTCTGGCGGCGGTGGTGACGGCCGGCGTCGGCTGCGCCGCCGTCTACGGGCTCGACGTCCTGCGCGAGCGGGTGGCCCGCGAGCCGGCGTACCAGGTGTCGGCGAGCAGCCTGCGGCTGGTGGAGGGGCCCTCGTGGATGACGCCGGGCATCCTGGCGGAACTGGACGTGGGCCTGCTGGATCCGGATTTCCCGCAGCGGTTCAGCCTGCTGGATGAGGGCGTGGCGGCGCGCATCGCCGACGCCTACGAGCGGTGCGTGTGGGTGAAGCGCGTCAAACGTATCGAGAAGCGTGACCCGCGGGTGGACCCGTCGCGCCCGCCGCTGGAGATCGTCCTGACGTTCCGCCGGCCGGTGGCGTTCGTCGAGACGCCGCGCGGCCACTGCCTGCTGGACGCCGACGGCGTCCGCCTGCCGGGCATGTACCGTGAGCCCAGGCTCGGCGCCGAGCGGCTCTTGGTAGTCCGGGGCGTGACGACCCGGCCGCCGGCTGTCGGCGAGGCCTGGTCCGACGAGGGCGTCTCGGCGGGCCTGCGGGTGGTCCGGGCCGTCGAGAACCGCCGACGCCGGTTCCACCTGGCGTCGGTCGACGTCTCGAACGTCGGCGGCCGGCGCGACCCCCACGAATCCGAGATCGCCCTGGTGACCGAGAGCGGCACGCGGATCAAGTGGGGCAAGGCGCCGGGGCCGGAGGCGTCGCGGCTGCGGGAGAAGTCGCCCGCCGAGAAACTCGCCTACCTGGCCTACGTGTACGAGCAGATGGGCGGCCGGGTGGACGGCGTGCTGGCCTACATCGACATTCCGAACGAGGCCGTCCGCCGACGCTCCGCCGCCGCGTCCCGTCTGCGGAGTTGACCATGCCTCGTGCCGACGCCGGCGACTCTGCGCCCGCCCCTCACGCCGCGCCGACGCGGGCGCGGCCGTGGGTGCTGGTGGCGTGGTGCCTGTGGTTGCTCGTGTGGCTGGCGCCGGCATTGCTCCTCGGTCCGGCGACGCCGGACCCGCGACCGTGGCTCGAGCCGGCCTCCGCGAGCGCTGCTGTCCTGGCGGGGGCGGCCCTGTTTCTGGTGGCGGCCTGGCCGTTCTGGCCGGCGCTGGCATCTGACGCATTTTCGCGCGGCGGGTCTCCCGAGCCGCCGCATGATCCGCGTGGAAAGCGCGGCGGTGCTCCTGGGCCGCCGCGCGACGGGCGTGCCGCGCGCGATGGGTGCGGAGACCCGCCGCGCGGGACGGTGGTGGGATGGCGTCTCGTCGGTCTCTCGGCCATGGAGGTCCTGGTCCTGGCGGCCTTGGCGGCGCCGATGCTGACGGCGGCGAGGGCGGTGGGCGGGCGGCTTCACGTCTGGCCGGCGGCGGCAACGGGTGCCGGCCTGGCCGCCTTCGGCATCGGGCTGCGCCTGGCGTCGGCCGGGCTGGGCGGCGGCGCGCCGCGGCGGCTGATGGCCGGGGCGCTGCTGATCGCCGGCGGGCCGCCGGCCGTCTGGTACGCGTCGGCCGAGACGATCGGCCCGGCGATTCCCTGGCTGCCGCAGGCCTCGCCGGTGGTAGCACTCGCGCAGGCGGGGACGGCCGGCTGGCCGGGGGAGGCCTGGTCCGAGATCGCCCGCCTGTGGCTGTGGCCGATGGTCGGCGTCGGGCTGGGCGTGCTGGGGATGCTCTCGGCGCGGCGTTCCGCGCGGCGGGTCTCGTGATGTGATGGCCGGGTGCCACCGATTGCTTGCCAATCGGTGCTGTCGGGATGAGGGGCACGGTTTGACAAGCAAACCGTGGCACCCGCGCAGCTCGCGGCGTGCAGTCCTGCCCGCCGCGAGGAGAGCGGTGCCCGGGACCGGGCACCGCGCGAGCCCCAACGGCCGCGCGGGAGATGCCTCTCCACACGTTCAGTCCATATCTTTTTCGGGCATGCCCATCCGTCGGCGACGCTGGCGTTCCTGGGGCGGGAGGGTCTTCCACCGCCGATGGACCCACAGATACTGGTCGGGCGCCAGTCGCACCAGCCGCTCGATGGCGGCCGTGTACGCCTGCGTGATGGCCTGGGCCCCGTCCACGCCGCCCGGGTAATCCTCCGGGTGGATGGCGCCGGTCATGACGAGGCGGTAGCGGAAGCGGTCGCCCACGCGGTACGCCCCGCCGACGAGAATGGGCAGGTTCCGCTCCATCGCCAGGTAGGCGATGCTCTTGTAGGCGGAGGCCTTGCGTCCGAAGAAGTCGACGAAGAAGCCGCGCCGGCCGGCGTCCTGGTCGGCGATGAAGCCGAGATTCCGGCCGGCGTCCAGTTCCGCGAAGACCTCCCGCGTGACGCCGAACTTCAGGAGGATCTTTTGGCCGCTCCGGGCCCGCAGCGCCTGGATGTACGCATTCAGATATGGATTATCGAGCGGTCGGGCGACGGAGGTGGGCGCGAGGCCGAGGGCCGCCAGCGCGTAGCCGACCATCTCCCAGTTGCCGAAGTGTCCCGAAATAAGGATGCACGGCCGCTCGCCGGCGATGTACGGCAGCGACTCCAGACACCTGCTGATGTCGGCGTACCGGAAGAACGCGTTGAAGTGCATGAGTCGTGGCAGGCAGAGGACCTCGACGCCCACCATTACGAGGTGCCGACACGAACGGTGGGCCAGGCGCCTGGCGGCGGCGTCGGAGAGGCCCGGGAAACTCGCCTTCAGGTTCCGGATGGCCCGCCGCCGGTGCCGGCCGTCCAGCCGGTACAGGAGGTCGCCGGCCAGGCGGGCCGTGCCCAGGTTCGTATCGATGGGAAAGCATTGGACCGCCGTCTCCACCACCCGGAGGGCGGCGTACTGGAGGAGCCAGATTGCGCGGCGGCGCCAGTCGGCCATGGGGTCTCCGTCCGGAGCGGCGGGTCGGGCACGTGTCGGCGATTGTAGATGGCCCCGGCCGGCGGGTCAAGCGGATGGGCGGGTGCCAGGTCACGCGCCAGTTCCCGCGCGGCGGGTCTCCTGCCCCGCCGCGCCCTCCGTCGCGCCGCGCGGTGCATCGGGAGATACACCGCGCGGGACAGGCGCACGGCCGTCGAGGTACCCTCGAGGGCTCAACGCGGCGGCCGGCGCGCCTGGCGGACGCTTTTGCCCTGACACCGGAGCGTCGCCCCCCTACAATCCGCCCCATGACGGCCAGCGGCCCCCCTCACACGCCGAACGGTCAAGCCGGTCCGCCCGGCGGACCGCGGGTGGCGGACTTCGATTATGACCTGCCGCCGGACCGCATCGCCCAGACGCCCGCCCGGCCGCGGGACGCCTCCCGTCTCCTGGTCCTCGACCGTAAGACAGGGGAAATCGCGCACCACCGCTTCCGCGACCTGCCGGACCTGCTCCGCCCGGACGACCTCGTGGTGCTGAACGACACGCGGGTCGTGCCGGCGGCCTTCACGGCGCGGCGCGCCACGGGCGGGCGGATCGAAGGGTGTTTTCTGCGGACGCTCGACGACGGCGGGTGGGAGGTGCTGCTCTCCGGCGGCGGCCGGCTCCGCGAGGGCGAGACGCTCCGGCTCGTGGACGCCCGCGATCGGCCGCACGCCGCCGTCCGGCTGGAGAGGCGAGGCGAGGGCGGCGTCTGGACCGTCCGCCCGTCCGAGCCGGTCGATGCGCCGGCGCTGCTGTCGGCGGTGGGCCGGCCGCCCCTGCCGCCGTACATCCGCCGCGGACGGGACGACCCGCGAACCGTCGCCGACCGCGCGGACTATCAGACGATCTACGCCCGGCGCGACGGCGCGGTAGCCGCCCCGACCGCGGGCCTGCACTTCACCCGGCGCGTGCTGGACGGGCTGGCGGCCCGCGGTATCGAGCGGACGACCGTCACGCTGCACGTGGGCCTCGGCACGTTCCAGCCGGTGCGGGCGAAGCGGGCGGAGGACCATCGCATGCAGGAGGAGTTCCTGGAGGTCTCGCCACAGGCCGCCGGGGCCGTCACGCGCGCCCGGCGCCGCGGCCGGCGGGTCGTGGCGGTCGGCACGACGACCGTGCGGGCGCTGGAGTCGGTGGCCGGGGAGGACGGCACGGCGCGGCCGGGGCGGGGGTGGACGGATCTATTTATCTACCCGCCGCACGCGTTCCGCGTGGTCGGGGCGATGGTCACCAACTTCCACCTGCCGCGGACCACCCTGCTGATGATGGTGTCGGCCTTCGCGGGGCGCGAACGGGTGCTGGCGGCCTATCGGGAGGCCGTCCGCCGGGGGTACCGCTTTTACAGTTATGGCGATGCGATGCTGATTGGGTGAGAAGGATGTTGCACGGCGGGTCTGGAGCACCCGCCGCGCACATTTGGTCGCCGGGCTTGCCCGGCGCGTCCTAAATCAATACGCGCCGACCGAGGTCGGCGGCTAAATGTGGGTGCCCGCGAAACGCGGTGGTGACGGAGACCCACCGCGCTCGTACTTTGGCCTACTTTTCCGGGCCGATGTAGGTGTCTTCGGTGATTTCCGCGAGGCCGCGGCCGGCGCAGAGGGTCTTGAGGTCGTCGACGGTTCGGGCGGCGAGGGGGCTGATTTCGACCCGGACGGCCGGCTCGCCCCGGTCGTCGCGGGTCACGCGGACGCCGGCCTCCTCCAGGTTGCGGGCGGCGAGGCGGACCATGTCTCGGCGGGCGGAGGCGGGGCTGTCCTGGCCGGCGGCGTTCTTGACGGGGCTGAACTCGCGGGACCGGTCGATCTCCAGGACCACCGGATTCGCCGCCAGCGGCAGGGCGTCGAAGATAAAACGCTCGAACTTCACGCCGTTCGGCTCATCGGGCGTGACGGTGCGGCCGGCGTCGTCGAGGCAGGGGATCTTCTTCTCGGCCCGGTGAAAGGGCAGGGCGGACTCGCCGCCGCCGGTCAGCCGCTCGACCAGCGTCCGCGCGATGACGTGAATGGCGATGCTGCCCGCCTCGAACCGGAGCCCGCCGTCGGGGCGCCGGGCCTCGGCCAGATCGGCCGGCAGGTCGCTGTACTCGATGACGCGGAGCCGGCCCTCGGAGAGGCAGAAGACGCCCAGTTTCTCGCCGGGGTCGCGTTTGCGGGCCATCTTGCTGGACATCTCGCTTCCCGCCTCGGCGTGGTAGCCGAGGAACACCGGGTCCACGGGCGGCACGAGCGGATTGTCCACCTGGAAATAACTGAGATGTTCGATGCCGCGGTCGGCCATGTCGGCGAGCATGCCGCTGCGCGCAAGGGCCGTCAGCGAGCCCCCGTGCCCGTCCGGGCTGCGCGCGAGGGCGTCCGGGGCCGACAGGATGAGCCGGCCCTGGAAGTCGACCGCCGGCATCATGCCCTGGCGGAAGAAGTGCAGGTCCTCGGGCGGCAGGCCGAAGCAGTCGTTCTGGTCGAAGAAGGCGCGCGTGGTCTCGTCGTTCGTCTCGCTCGTCATGACGTACCACGGAATGGGCGCGCCGAAGGCGCGGCGTGCGGCGAGCAGCCCCTCGGCGAAGATCTGGAACAGCGGCCGGCCCGAGACGGGCCCCACCGGAAAGGCGCCCTTCGGCCCGTCGTAGCCGAGACGGGTGCCCTGGCCGCCCGCCACCGTGACGGTCGCCACCTTGCCGGCGGCGAGGAGACGGGCGCCGCGGTCGCGCATGCGCCGCCGCTCGGCGTGCTCGGCGTCGGTCGAGGGCAAGGGGATGAACGGGGCGGGGGCCAGGTCGGCCGGCACCTCCGGCGGTTCCGGGTGGCGGACGTGGGTCTCGATGAGCCGCTCGAGTTCGGCGAAGTCGATCTCGGCCAGGTGCGAGAGGAGCCGTCGCCGGCCGTCTGCCGGCACCTTGTCCCAGAAGCGGAAGACGTGCTGCTGGCCGGCCTCGACGGCGCGACGGCGGAGGGCGGAGGCGTCGGGCGAAGGGTCGGTCACGGGGGAACCTTTCGTGTTGTGGGGCGGCGCAGCACCATTCCTGAGGAGGATAGCAGGCGGCGGCCGGCCGGGCAAGGGTGTTGGCGCCTTGGCCGGATAAAACGCTCCGATGCCGTCGGAGAACCCGCCCTTTTTGTTGACAGGCCCACCCCGCCGCGCAATAATACTAAAGGTAAGGGTCTGCCGAACAAGAGTAGAGAATTCGTTTCCGAGACTCAGCAGGGGGTGGAAAGGAGGTCACAGAAAAAAGAAAGCGAGAGTGCAGTCCGTGAGGTTTGACCCGGCATTATCTTTTATGCCTTATTACCTGTTTTTTGGCGCCGCAAGGCGCCGCGCAAACGGAGGAGAAACCATGAAACGGCACGGTTTTACCCTGGTGGAGCTCCTGGTGGTCATCACGATCATCGGGCTCCTGGCCGGCCTGTTGCTGCCGGCCATCTACGGCGCGTTGGAAGAAGCCAACCGCGCCGAATGCAAAAACAACCTGAAGCAGATGGGGACGGCGGGCCAGAGTTACGGCGCGTCTCACCGCCAGCGATGGCCCGACGTGATGAGCGAGTCTACCAGTTGGGACCAGATCGGCACCAGCCGAGCCGACTACTACCACTACGAAACCGGGGACAAAGAGGCGGCGGACGCCACCACCCCGGCCAATGTGGCCGGCCCTGTGGAGTCGAACACGGCCAACTTGTGGAAACTCATCACCAGCGCCGGAGCCGCGCCCGGCATGTTCGTCTGCCCCTCGACCGATCACATGATCGACGAGCGCGTCGTGAACCCTGGAGACGTCCGGGATTTCCGCAACGAGTCCTATTGCAGTTACTCGTACCAGAACGTCCTGGGGCCCTACTCCCTGATGCAAACCGCGACGAACCAGCCGAGCGAGTTCGCCGTGGCGGCCGATTGCAATCCCCAGCGGGGCGACTACTACAGCGCCAGCGGCGCGTCGCGTTCCAGGACGACCGACGGGCCGACCGACACCCAACTGGTGGGAGAGCCCAAATTCGAGCCCTCGGAGATTACCGACAAATGGAACGAGGACCTCGGCGGGGCCGGCCTCACCGACGCCTGGAATCTCAACAGCCCGAACCACGCCTTCCAGGGGCAGAACGTGCTGTACCTGGACGGTCACGTGGAGTGGAATGTCCATCCCTATTGCGGTGTCGGGTACGACAACATCTGGACGAAAATGCCCGAAGGGGTGGACACCGGCATCAACCCCAGCGAGTGGAGCGAGGTCGAGAGCCTCGCCGAGGACAACTACGACGGGTCGACCGAACTGCCCGCCGGGGATATTCGCGACTCCTTCCTGGTGCCGTAAGACGGACGCTTCGGCAGACCCCCCACGGGCGGTTCCGGCCAGGCGGTCGGGGCCGCCCGGCCTTTATGCGCTTGGTGTTTGTCTTGAGACTCCCGCTCCCTTGACGGGATAGGGGTGGGGGGAGGGTGAACGCCTTGAATGGCTGCGCTGATCCCCCTCACCCGGCCCTCTCCCGCCAGGGGAGAGGGATGTGAAACGGCCCTTACCACTACAACGCTAACTCGTGCGCGGCGGGCCCGCCTCCGGCGGGTAAATCTCCGCACCCGCCGCGCAGCCCTGAAAACGCCCTCTCGAGCGCGGTGGGTGCGGAGACCCACCGCGCAAAATGGCGACTTCGCGTTGTAGTATTACCGCCCCAGTCCCTGGAGCAGACGCATCCGACGCGACAAATCCATCGCCCCGTACCGGCACATTTCGTGGCAACAGAAACACGAGATGCACCTGCCGTAATCGATCACCGGGCCCCGGTCGGTCATCGTGATGGCCCCCACCGGGCACGCCTCGGCGCATGAGCCGCACTGCACGCACTTCCCGTAGCGGACCTCCGGCTGCGTGACGAACAGGTAGGTGGCCAGCCGGCTGATCCACGTGCCGAACCCCGGCCCTACGCCGGGGGCCTTGAAGTCCGGCACCACCTCGAACGGCCCGTCCATCGCGACGGCCTCCAGGTCGGCCGGCCCCAGGCCGCGGTCCTGGGCCTCCTTCAGCATCGGGACGGTGCGAGGCTCCAGGCCCATCATGGCGGCCATGACGGTGTCCAGGGCGACGGCGTCGGTGGAGGCGAGGACCCGGCCGACGTCCCTCGGCCGGCCGCCCGACGGGCCCTGGCCCTCCATCGCCACCACCGCGTCCATCACCACCAGGTCCGGCGGGCGGATCTGGTACACGTCCACCACCGCCCGGGCGAAGGCCAGCGGCCCCTGGGCCTGCCGGTGCAGACGCATCTTCTCTCCGCCCACCAGGTGCCCGTACGAGTTCTTGACGGCCCCCGTGATGCCCGTGGCGACGTGCGTCTTCATCTTCGGCAGGCTGACCAGGACGTCGCATTCGAGCACCTCGCGGGAGACGGCCAGGTGCTCGGCGAAGGCCGACTCGACCGCCGTCTTGACTCCCGAGGCACCGAGGTTGACGTACCGGCCGCCGGCGGCGTCCAGGATGCCGGCCACGCGGGCGGCGTGCTCGTTGGACCCGTAGGCCCGCATGCCGGAGTTGTCGCCGACCATGACCCGGGCCGGGCCGCGGCGCTCGACGGCCTCGACGGCCGCCCGGACGATCGCCGGGTGCGTGGTCACGTGTTTCTCTGGCGGCATGGCGCCCAGGAGGTTCGGCTTCAGCAGGACCGTCCGGCCGGCGAGCGGCGGGGCGTGCGACGCCACGGCGCGCTCCACGGCCTCGGCGGCATGGGCGTAATCGGTCGCGTAGATACTGACGCGGGGGGTGGGCACGATTGCCTCGGTATGGTTACACGTCGGTGTATCGCGCCGGGCAAGCCCGGCGGCTAACTGTGGGCGCGCGACAACACATATTTAGCCGCCGGGCTTGCCCGGCGCGTGCCGCGCGGTGCATCAGAGATACACCGCGCGGGATGCAATGGCGGCTCGGCTCCGTCCTACCGCAGCACGAAGTACCCGTGGCCGACGACGTCGAACACCTTCTCTTCCACAATCTCGAGTCCCGCCTCGGAGAAGATGCGGCGCCAGCCGGCCGCGTTCGTAATCACCTGGTTCGTCAGGTCGTGGTACAGGTGATGTTCGAGGAAGGCGGTGGGTCGGCGGCGCAATTTCTCGTGCGGCTGTTTGCAGAACTCGCCCACGTAGAGCAGGGCGTTCGGAAAGCCCTCCCGCAGCCGGCGGAGCAGGCCCACCACCTTCGCTTCCCCCTCGGCGAGGTACTCGTGGTACGTATCGACCGCCGTGACGGCGTCCACGTCCGGGTGCTGCTCGGCCACGTGGCCGAGGTCGAACATGTCGGCCTCGGTCACGGTGATGCGGTCGGCGTAGGGGGAGTCGGCCAGGACCTTGCGGGCGTACGCCACCGTGGGCGGGTCGACGTCGATGCCGACGCACCGAATCTGCGGCAGCGCCTCGCACACGTAGAACAGAAACGCCAGGTCGCCGCAGCCGAGGTCCAGCGCCTTCCTCGCCCCGTGCCGGCGGAGCATATCCGCCAGGATGGGGTAGGGGAGGGTCCGGCACAGTTGGCCGCTGCCCCGGCCCACGTACTTGCCGAGGCGGTCCACGTCCTCCGGGTACCGCGCCTCGCCGCGCAGCATGTCGGTCAGGCGATGGAAGATCGGCTCGTAGGCGTACATCAGTTCGAAGAAGCCGCGGGGCTCGTCCATCAGCCGACGCAGTTCCGGCAGCGCCCGGACCTGCCCGCCCCCGGTGCGGACCAGGCCCGTGCCGTCCAGGTACGTCAGGAGGCTCTCCAGGACGTGCCGGTCGAGACGGGCGTCCTCGACCAGGGCGTCGAAGGCCACCGCGTCGGCCTCCAGCAGCCGGTCCAGCACGCCCGTCTCCAGCAGCGACCACAGGCAGCAGCACGTCGCGTAGCCGCGAACGTACCCCAGCGCGCGGTCGTACCGGCGTTTGACGCGGACGGCCTTGGAGAGGCCGATCAACCGGATGATTTCCAGGACCTGGCTCACCGGTCGGTCTCCGTGTCGGTGGCGGTGCGGTGGACCGGGCCGCGACCGTGAGGTCGCGGAGAGTCTCCGGCGGGGCGCGGTTCGCCGGCCGCCGGCTCGGCGGCGAGGATGGCCTCGTCGTAACTGGCCCGGACCGCCTGACCGGGCGGGACGGTCAGGAACCGGTCCTCGTCCCAGCGTCCGTCCGGCGGGCCCAGGCCCGCCTCCAGCAGGGCCAGGTCGCCCTGCACTTCCACGTACTCCCAGCCCTTCTCGCGGCAGATGGCACGCACGCGGGCCTCCAGGCCCAGGTCCCGGTCGAACGGGAACCGGATGAGCGCCCCGCGGGTGTACTCGGTCTCCCAGCCGGACATGAACTCGGCGAGGTATCGGGCGTTGTCTTCGCCGTACCTGGCGACCAGGTCGTCCCAGTCGGCGCGGTACTCGGGTCCCAGGCCGCTGTTGGGGCGGGGCGCGATGGCCTCGCCGCTCGCGTCCTGCTGTTCGACCCACCCGCTGGAGAACCAGTACGTGCCGGGCGCCTCCTCGAACAGCCGACGATACCGCTCCTTCGAGCCGAGCAGCAGCGTGATGCAGTCGTGCGCCCGCGGCACGACGAGCGGCACGGCGCCGGCCCGCACGCCCACCAGGCTGTTGTTGCACAGGCCGTAGCCGAGCAGGACGGCGTCGCAGGCGTCGGGCCCGGCGGCGTCGACTTCGTTCTGGAGCCGTCGGCGGCAGGTGTCGCTGTTGTCGTGGAGGCCCTGCGGCAGGAGCGTGACCCGGGCCGCGTGCGGCGCGCGGGCGGCCGCGTGGTACAGTTCCCGCCGAAGCACCTCGCAGGCAATGACGTTCAGGCGCATGAGAGTTTCTCTAAAGCATTCGCTCTCGGGGTTGGCATTGTCACGCTGAGGCCCCGCCGGCGGGGTCGAAGCATCTCGCCGTGCGAACGGCAAAACGGCAACAACCAAGGCGAGATTCTTCGTCGCCCTTCGGGTTCCTCAGCATGACGGTTCGTGCACCGTCGCGCAAAGGGTGTCAGGCGTACTCGGCCAAAATCCGGAACCGCCGCTCGAAGTCGACCTCGGGCTCGAGGAACTTGTGCTTGTACTGCTCGACGCGACCGTTGCGGCGGGCGACCATCTCGCGGTCGTACGCCTCCCACGTCCCCGGGGGCAGCGTCTTGACCCGGACCGGCCGAAGCCGGCCCGACCCGCGCTTCGCCTCGTATTCCATGTTACGGCAGGCCAGGGCGGCGTCAACGGCGGCGGCCACCTCGGGGGCCGTCTCGGCCGGCACGTCGTCCGCCTCGACCAGGAGGGAGTAGTACGGCACGTCGTCCCAGGTGGGGCAGAGGCAGTAGCCGGCCAGCGAGAGGCCGCGCTCCGCCACCGACTGGTTCACCGCGGCGATGACGTGGTGCTCGGTGATCTTCTCGCCCGTCAAATTGGCCACGTGCTCACCCTTGTTCAGGAACGCGATGAGCGGCGCCTCGCCGAACCGGCCGGTCACCTGGACGAGGTCGCCCATGTGGTAGCGGAACAGGCCGCCCGCCGTCGTCACGATCAGGAAGTACCGCTCGCCGGGTTCCACCTCGTGGGCCAGCAGGGCCGTCGGGTGCCCGTTGTGGATTTCGTCCTCCGGGACGAACTCGTAAAAGGTAGCGGTGGTCTCCAGGACGCCGGTGCTGCCGGCCGTCTGCACGGGTACGGAGAACCGGCCCTCGGAGGCGATGAGGCCGATGTCGCGGGTCGGCGCCTTGCCCCAGTATCGCGGCATCTCGCGGAGGTACAGGCTCAGCGTGCCGCCCTTCCACGTGCCGATCAAGGGCACCTCCCACACGTGGCGCGGATAGAGCCGGCCGTTCGCCTCGGCCAGGCGGTCGAGGCGACGGGCCCGGTCGGGGCAGGCGCGAAGCCGCCGCTCGATGGCCCGGCGGGCCTCGCCGGCGATGGCCACGTCGTCGGCCAGCGTGCCGTCCGACAGGTCGCGCAACAGGTCCTCCTTCCGCCGGTCCATCGCCCGCGCCAGGCCCAGCAGCGTGCTCGGGTTGGCGGTGATCGGCATGACGCGGTCGCACTGGAGGCCGAGCCGGCACACGAGGTAGTACTTCGAGGCGGTGTCCCGGGCGTGGGCGCAGGCGGAGGGCGAGACGTACAGCCGACGGATGAGCCGGCGCTGCCCTTGGGCGGCCAGGCCGGAGATGGCCCCGGCCGGCAGGCCGCTGGGCGTGATCTCCTCGTCGACGCGGCTGGAGATCTGGAGGATCCTCGCCCCGAAGGCGTCCAGGTGGTCGGCGAGTGCCTGGGCGCCCCAGATGTGCCAGCCCGCCCGGTAGTCTTCCAGGACCCTGTCGGTCACGGGGATGTACTTGGCCCGGCCCGTGGTGCCGCTGGTCATCGCGAACATGTGGACCCGCGTTCCGGCGGGGAAGAGGGCCTGGACCTCGCCCCGGGCCACCCGCTCGACGTACGGCGCCGCGCGGTCGTAGCCGGCGATGGGGAGGCACCGCCGCAGGTCGGCCACCGTGCGGGCGCCGTCCAGGCCGGCGTCCCGGCCGAAGTCGGTCCGGGCGGCCTGGGCCAGCAGCCGCGCCAGCACCGCCGACTGGGACCGGCGGGCCTCGCGGGCGTCCTGCCGCCACCGGCGGACCTGCCGGTTCGCCTCCCACCGGACGGGCGTCGAGGCGAGGCGGCGGAGGCGGATGGCCAGGGGGGTACTCATGGCGTCGGCCCTCCTGCCGCGTCGGCCGACGGGACGTCCGCCGCACCGGAGGCCTCGGCCCGGCCGCGACGCCCGGCGGGCTCGTCCCGCTCCGACCCCTCGGCCCCGGCCGGGGCGGTGCCGTCGGCTTCGGGCGGGGCGGTGTCCTGCCGCCCGGATGCGTCCTCGCGCCGCCCGGATGTGTCCTCGCGCCGCCCGGCCGCGCCCGCCAGGTGCCGGCCGAAGAAGTCCCGCAGCGTCCGGTGGTAGGTGTCCGGGTCGGTGGCGACGGCCTGATTGTGCTTGGCGCCGGGGCACGTCCAGAGGGCCTTGGGACCCGGCTTGGCCTCGTACAGGGCGCGGGTCTGCTCGGGCGGGACGTAGGCGTCGCGCTCGCCGTGGATGAACAGGATGGGCACGTGTTGGAGTTTCGCCAGCGCCCGCCGCGTGCTGGGGAAGCGGCATCGGCATTTCAGTTCCACGTAGAACATCATCAGGGCCCGGAAGAAGCGGTACGCGGTCATGGACCGGTCCGCGCGGGCCAGGTCCACGCGGGCGAAGATCTGGACCCACCGCTTCAACAGCCCGTCGATGCTCCGGTCGGTGGAGAAGGCGCCGTCGACCGCCAGGCACGAGATGTCGGTGGTGAGGGCGGCGGCGATGAGGGCGGCGCCGGCGCCTCGGCTGATGCCGAGGATGCCCACCCGCGCCGCCTCCGTCGGCCGCTGGCTCTTGACGTAGGCCACGGCCGCCAACACGTCGTGGACCTCGTAGTTGGACGGCCAATGGCGGGGCTCGTAGTGGGTGGGATGGAAACTCCCCCCCTGCCCGCGGAAGTCGAACGTGAACACCGTGTACCCCGCCCCCACCAGGGCGAGGGCGTACCGGCCGGCGCTCAGCATGTCGCTGCCGAACTCGTGGCAGAAGATAATCGTGCCGCGGTCGGCCGCGCCGGGCGGGCGGTCGATGAACATGCCCCGCAACTGCCGCCCTTCCATGCTGCGGAACCAGACGACCTCGCCCTCCGGCGGCGTGTAGTCGTGCAGGCTGGCCGTCACCGGCAGCGGCGTGTCCAGGAACAGGTTCACCGCCAGCCGAAGATATTTCACCAGGTACAGGATGAACAGGGCGACCAGGATGGCCCCGCCGACGAGAACGGCGATGAGCGGCCAGTTGCCGGCCGGCGCACCGGCACCGCGTGCGGTCCCCTCCGGACCGGAGTCGGCGGCCAAGAGCAGAAGCGAGAATGCACGGCCAGTCACGTCGGCGTCCCCGCTTTGTGCGAGGGGGGGCTGCGTACCCGCTGCGCCACATCGTGTTCACCGGCCCGCCCGCCAACGCCGGCGGGTAAACTTGCGGGCCGCGTCCCGTTGATGGGTTGCGACGCACTGGCGGGCAAGTTTACCCGCCGGAGGCGGGCCGCCAGTGGCACCCCACGCGCCATATACAGTATTTTAGGAAACGAATCGGCGAATCACCAGGGAATCGTTCTGCCCGCCGAACCCGAACGAATTCGACAGGCACACCTCCACCGGCACCTCGCGGGCCTGGTGCGGCACGTAGTCGAGGTCGCACTCCGGGTCCGGCGTGTCGAGGTTGATGGTGGGCGGCACGATATGGTCGCGGATGGCCAGCACGCACGTCATCAGTTCCGTGGCGCCGGCGGCCGCGATCAGGTGCCCCAGTTCGCTCTTGACGCTGGAGACGGGCACCCGGTAGGCGCCCTCGCCGAAGACGCGTTTGACGGCCAGCGTCTCGACACGGTCGTTTTCCTGGGTCCCCGTGCCGTGCGCGCTGATGTAATCGATGTCGGCCGGACCGACGCCGGCGTCCGCCAGGGCCATCTGCATGGAGGCGGCGGGGCCTCGGCCTTCCGGGTGGATGTCGGTCATGCGGTAGGCGTCGGCGCTGGTGCCGAAGCCGACCACTTCGGCCCAGATGCGTGCCCCTCGCCGGCGGGCGTGGTCGAGTTCCTCCAGCACCATCATGGTCGAGCCTTCGCCGAGGACGAACCCGCTTCGGTCGCGGTCGAACGGCCGGCTAGCCCGCCAGGGCTCGTCCTTCGGCTCGGTGGAGATGGCGGTCAGCAGGTTGAACCCCGCCACGCCGAGGGGGTGGATCATCGAGTGCGTGCCGCCCGTCAGCATGAGGTCGGCCCGGCCGGTGCGAATCAGGTCCAGGGCCTCGCCGATGGCCTGGGTGCTGGCGGCGCAGGCGGTCAGGTTCGAGTAGGCCGGCCCCCGCAGCCCGTACTCGGCCGCCAGGTGGTTGGCCGGCATGTTCGGCTCCTGCTCCAGTTCCGACAGGGCGTTGTACCGCGCCAGGGCGACCTCGGCGAAGCGGACCATGTCGACCGAGCCGTCCGCCTCCAGGGCGTCGGCGATGGACCGGGTCAGGCTGGCGAAGTCGAGCCGGCCCTCCCCGCTGCCCGTGTAGATGCCGAACCGGTCCGGGTCGGCGCCGGCGCCGTCGGCGAGGCCGGCGTCCTCCATGGCCCGGCGAGCGGCGGCCATGGCGAAGCGGACGTTCCGCCCGGACTGGGCGAACACCGCCGGGTCGCGGACGTACGGCGCCAGGTCAAAATCCGCCACCTGGGCCGCGAACGTCGTCGGGAACGTGGACGCATCGAAGATAAAGATGTCGCGGATGCCGCTGGTGCCCGCCAGGAGCGCCTGCCACGATTCCTCCACCTCCCGGCCGAGGGGGTTGCACGTGCCCATTCCCGTGATGACGACGCGTCGAGTCATGGTTGCTTCGTTCGTTATGGTGGGCCGTCATTCTGAGGCCCCGCTTGCGGGGCCGAAGAATCTCGCCGTGAGAACAGCGTCGAGGCGAGATTCTTCGTCGCGGCCCGCCTTCGGCGGGTAAACTTCGACGCTCCTCAGAACGACAAGCGCAGGCGTTGGCTTTGTCTCGTCTACCGAGTCACTTTCACCACGGCGGCGGCGGTCTGGCCGCCCACCGCGTTGGTTGTAAAGAGGACCAGGTCGCCCGTCAACCGGGCGGCCTGGTCCGTGACGAGGTTCAGGTGCACCGCCGGGTCGGGTTCGTCGCAGCCCAGGATGGGCGGCACGAGTCCGTCGCGGGCCAGGACCAGGGCGGCGGCCAGGTCCGCCAGGCCGCTGGCGGCCCCGATGTGCCCGGTCACGCCCTTGGCGGCGGTGACGGGCACGGTCTCGGCGGCCTTGCCCAGGGCGGACGCCAGGCCGGCCGCCTCGCTCCGGTCCTGCTCCGCCAGGCCGGTCCCGTGGGCCCAGACGGCCGCCAGGTCCCCGGGCGCGACGTCGGCGTCCGCGAGGGCCCGGCGGACGGCGTCGGCGACGGCCCGGCCGTCGGCGTCGCAGGCGCCCGCGCCGGCCGTCGTCGTGCCCACGCCTGTGCCGAGCACCTCGCCGAGGATGCGGGCGCCGCGGGCCTCGGCCGCCCGGGCGGGTTCGAGGACGGCGGCGGCGGCGGCCTCGGCGGCGACCCAGCCGAGCGCATCCCGGTCGAACGGCCGGGAGGCCCTCGCCGGGTCCGCCTCGGCCGTCACCAGCCGGCCGAGCAGCCCGTAGCGGACGAGCAGGAGGGGGGAGACGCGGCTCTCGGCGCCGCCGACGACCATCACGTCGGCCGCCCCGCGCCGGAGGATGCGGACCGCTTCGTCCAGGGCCACCAGCGAGCCGGCGTCGGAACAGGTCAGCGAGTTGCTGGGCCCCTGGGCGTCCCACAGCACGCTGGCGTGGCAGGCGTGCATGTTGGGCAGGTGCTTCAGCAGCCACAGGGGGAACATCTGCGGGATGCCGGCCTCGCCCCAGTCCTTCAGGCCCACCTCGCCGTCGGACCGTGCCGCCCGGACGGGTTCGGCCAGGTCCTGGAGCGTGGTCGGGATGAACGAGGTGCCGAAAATCATCCCGAACCGGGCGTGGTCGATGGTGGGGAGCGGCGTGTCGCCCTCGCCCGTCTCCAGGCCGGTATCGAGGATGGCGCGGCAGGTGGCGCCCATGGCCAGTTGGATGTCGCGGCCCATGACCTTGCGATTTTTCTTGATGTATCGGCGCTGGTCCTTGCGGGCGCCCTCGGTGGGGTCGAAGTCGGCGGGCACCTCGCCGGCGATGTGGCTGGGGAAGCCGGAGGCGTCGAAGCGGGCGATTTCGGCCACGGCGCTGCGGCCATCGCGCAGGGCCGACGCGAAGCCCTCCGGGTCGCCGGCCGGGCCGGCCAGCCCTGTTCCGGTGATGGCGATGCGGCGGTGCACGGGGCGTCTCCGGCTGGGGGTGCTCAAGCGTCGGGGGAGGGGGCGTCGGCGCCCAGGTTCCGCAGCGACCGCATCCGCAGCAGGCGAATGAAGTCCTCGTTGAACACGAAGTTGCCTTCGCCGGGTTCCGCCGGGGCGCGGGAAGCGTCGAGGTGGGCGAACATGAGTTCGATCTCGGCTACCAGCCGGTCGTCGGCGGTGATGCGGCCGGTGACGGCAGCGCCCTCGCGGCGAACCTCGCCCTGGACCTCGGCGTCGAACCGGATGCGGTCTCCCGGCCGCACCCGCCCGTGGAACGTGGCACGGGTGACCTTGGCCAGGATGACCTTCTCGGCGAAATCGAAGGCGTCGCCCACCAGGACCCCCGCCGTTTGCGCCATCCCCTCGATCATCAGCGTCGGCGGATGGACCGGATACCCCGGCACGTGGTCGTGAAGGTGTTCCTCGGCCAGGGTGACGCACTTGACGGCGACGGCGCGCCGGCCGGGCTCGAAGGCGGTGAACCGGTCGATCCAGATCCATCGCATCGCGGGGCTCCCGGCGTGGCAGGGTCGGCGGCGCGGGCGCCGCCGGGCCGGGGTCAGCCGGCCTGCTCGGCCAGTTTCGACTCGATGTAGCGGACGATCATGTCCACCGTGAACAGGTCGGCGATGTCGTCCACGTTGGGATTCGTCTCGAATGCCGAGAGGTCGGCAAAGGGGAGCCGGGTCTTGAGTTCCTCCAGGCCCTTCTCGGTCAGTTTGCCGTCCTGGACGAACTCCTCGCTCTGGAGAATGTTGTCCGGGAACAAGTCGCCCCGGGGAATCTTGATATTGAACGCCTTTTCCAGGCGGAAGACGATGTCGAGATAGTCGATGCTCTCGGCCCCGAGGTCGCTGCCGATGCGAGCCTCCGGGGTCACCTCGTCCTCGTCCACGCCGAGGGCGTCGACCAGGGCCTCGCGGGTCTTCTCCATGATCGCGTCGCGGCTCAAAGCCATTTCCCTTGACCTCCCCAAAAAAGGTGCAGGCTCAGGACGCCTCGGCCCCCGCTGCCAGGGCCTGGGGTCCCCCGATGAGGGCGAAACGCTCCCGCCAGAACGGCCGAAGGCGCTCGTCCACCTTGTCCCCGTCCGGCTCCTCGTCCGCCACCGTGCCGTGCTCCAGCACGAGGCGGGCCTGGACGGCCGTCTTGTCCCGGCACCGGCCGAGCGCCTTGAACGCGCTGTCGCGCTGCCCGATGTGCTTGGCGGTCACCTCCATCACCAGTTGTCCGCCCGGGCGCACGAACGCGCCGTAGCGGACGTTCCGGGCCTCCTTCAGCAAAATCAGCGTGGGCCGGAAGTCCTTCACCACCCGGACCAGCCAGGCGGCCGACTGCACCAGAGCCTCCAGCATCAGCACGCCCGGCAGCACCGGGTACGACGGAAAATGGTCCGCCAGGTACTCTTCGGCGAGTGTCAGGTTCTTGACGGCGACGATTCGCTCCGGCGGGTCCAGTTCCTGAATGTGATCTACCAGATAGAATTTCATTGTCGGTGTCGGTTGCGGCGGCGGTATTCTATCGCCGCCGGCCGCCCGCGTTCAACGGGTTTCTGGCCGCCGGGAGCCGGCCGCACGCACCCCAACCGGCCGCCATATCGGATGCCGCCGAAGCGCCGGCCCTGCCGGGCGGGTGTCGGCGGCCGGGGCAAGAACCGGGACTCTAGCAGCCCCCGCCCCCTCTTGCAAGCAAAAACGGGGCCGTTACCCGCGTGGGGTATCTCCTGTATGCCCCGCGCGTGGCGAGGCATGGCGCGGCGGGCCTCCCGGCCCGCCGGGCGGTAATGCCCTATCCCTCCGCCGCCAGGCGGTTCAGGACCGCCAGGCCCCGCTCGATGGACTCGCCCCCGGCCGTGTAGGCGATGCGGAAATGCGTGTCGCGTTCGCTGAAGACGCCCCCCGGAATGACGAGCACCCCCGCCGCAATCGCCCGCTCGACGAACGCCGTGCCCGACCCGCCCGGCGCCTCTGGAAAGATGTAGAACGCCCCGCCCGGTCGCGTCACGGTGAACCGCTCCCGCAGCCCCTCGTAGACGAGGTCCCGGCGGGTGCGGAACGTCTCAATCTGCGGCGAGGGGTCGGTCTCCAGCGCCGTCAGCGCCGCCTGCTGCAACGGCGAGGGGGCGCACACGAACGTGTACTGCTGGAGCGTCGTCATCGCCGAGATGATCGGCGCCGGGCCGACGGCGTACCCCAACCGCCAGCCCGTCATGGCGAAGGTCTTGGAGAACCCCCGCAGCAGGAGCACCCGGTCATACATCGGCCAGGGACTCGGCGCCGGGCCGTCGTAGGTGTAGGCGGTGTAGATCTCGTCCGAGAGGATGAGCAGATCGTGCCGGCGGGCGACCTCGACGGCCCCGCGCAGTTCTTCCTCCGAGTAGACGACGCCCGTGGGGTTGGCGGGGCTGTTCAGCAGGAGCATCCGCGTCCGTTCCGTCACCGCCGCCTCCAGCCCCTCCGGCCGCAGGCGGAAGTCCGGGTACGTGTCGACGAAGACCGGCACCCCGGCCAGCAGGCGCACCAGGTGCTTGTACATGACGAAGTACGGGTCCGGCACGAGGACCTCGTCGCCGGGGTTGACGGTGGCCAGCAGCGCCAGCAGCAGCCCGCCCGAGACGCCGCTGGTCACCAGGACGGGCCCGTCGAAATCGCCGAACTCGTCCCGGAGCCGCCGGGCCAGGGCCTGGCGCAGCGCCGCCTCCCCCTCCGTGACGGTGTAGCGGTTGGCGCCGTCGCGGATGGCCCGGATGGCCCGCTCCTTGCAGGCATCGGGCACGTCGAAGTCCGGCTGGCCGATGCTCAGGTTGACGGGGTGCTCGAGCCGGGCCGCCAGGTCGAAGACCCGGCGGATGCCCGAGGCATCGATTCGCTGCATGCGGTCGGCCAGGGGGACCTCGGCCACAGGGGGCTCCTTGGGCGGGTGCACAGTGGGGTTTGCGCGGCGGGTCGGGCCTGTTCCGAGCGCCGCCGAGGGGGCACCCCCCGGGCCTCGCCCTCGCCATGCATCGGCGCGCGGTCGAGCCGCAATCGTAAGGTCGCGGGTATCTCCGTCTGTCGCCGGCTTTCGCGGCGCGAACCTGCGACCGGACGAACAAGTCCCCGCGACCCGTTCGACTCGTCTGCGCCTCGCCCAGGGCGTGCCTCACGGTCGCGGCTCGGAGGGGTTGGATCCAGCGCGGTGGCCCCCAGGCCCGCCGGCCGGCGACACAGCCTACGCGCCCTCTTGGGGCGGTGGTCCCTCGGGGGCTTCGCCCTCGGCTTCGGCGGCCTCGCCCTCGACGGCTTCGGCGGCCTCGTCCTTTGCCGGTTTGTGGCGTTTCGTCGAGACCTTCCGGTGGGCGACCTTCGGCAGTCCGAAGACGGGATCGCCCTCTTCCCACTGCTCTTCCTCGAGGAGGGTTTCGACGCGTTCGGTCCGCGACAGCACGTTCCGGTGGCGCTCCAGGGCGCCGTGTCTTTTCAGGCTCTTGTCCAACGACATCCGTCACTCCCTCTTGATCTGCACCGTGTAAGCGTCTTTGGAGGTCGGCACGCCGGTCTCGGCCTCGAATGCGGCGAGGGCTTTGTTGACCTGGTCGGCCAGTTGGTCCGCTTCCGTCTTGTCGGTGAATCGCCGGCGGCTGTAGATTACGTGGTAGCCGCGACGCGTCGTCAGGTCCGTCTCGATGCCGCTCCGGGCCAGGTACGCACGCAGGGCGTCGATGGCGTCCGGTCGCGACACGTCGAGCCGGGCGACCCGGACCCGGTACTGCGGCCCGGTGGGTTCGGGTTCGGGTTCGGGTTCCGGTTCGGGCTGCGGCCCGGTGGGTTCCGGTTCGGTCTGCGGTTCGGTCTGCGGTTCGGGTTCCGATTCGGGTTCGATGCGGCGGCCGAGCGCCGGCCGTGTAGGCTCCGGTTCCACCAGGGTCCCCTCGGCCGGCTGGTTCTGAATGTCCTCCATCGTGGGTTCGGCGGGCACCTCCGGCAGGCCGTCGTCCGGCTGGCCGAACTCCGCCCCCAGCAGGTAGAACACGTAGCAGAGGCAGGCGATGAGGACACCGGCGATCACCAGGTGGTACGCCGAGAGCCGCACCCCCCCGACCGCGACCACCGCCTTCCGGGTGACCACCGTGGGGGCGGCGCGGCGTGGCGGCTCGGTCGGCGTCGGCTCGGCCCGTCCCGGAGGACGGGCGGGCGGCGTCTCGGCGCCTGCCTCGCGGCCCTGGGTGTCCGGTTTGGCCCTTCCTCGGCCCCGCTCCTGGGAGAGGAGTTCAAACAGGGCCCGTTCTCGCTTTCGCTTGGCCATGTGCATACCCCCGACGGCGTCCCGCAGCCGGGCCACGCGTCAACTCTAATGGTTTCAGGACGTTGCGTCAAGCGCGTTGTTCGAGCCCGCCGAGGTTCGATCGCCCGTCGTTCGAGCCCGCTGCTCACGAACCGCCATCGTGAGATGGCGGGTACCTTCGGCGCCAGTACTCACCGCACCGGGGAATACCCGCGACCTCACGGTCGCGGCTCGGCCGGCTCGGGAGCAGCGGGCTCGAACGACACGCCGATTCGGTCTTGCCCCCGCCGTGGCGGCGCGGTTGAATAGGCGTGCTTTTCACCGGGTCGCAACGGAGGCATGATGGGACGTTCGGCGAACAAACCGGCGGCCGTGGGCGTTCTGGTCATCCTCGCCCTGGCGGGCATGGGGTACGCCCTGGCGGCGCCGGCGAATCCGTTCGCGCCGCCCACGCCGAAGAAGGACGAAGCCGCCGAGTCGGCCGGGGGAGAACGCCCGCCGGGCCGGGCGGCCGGGCCGGGCGGGCCGGCGCAGCGCGAGACCGTCGCCGAGCACACCTTCGAGCCGCCCCCCGCCGAGGTTCGGGCCGTCCGCGGCCGCTTCACGCCGCCCGAACGCGTCGAGGAGGCATACCTGGTGGAGCGCCGGCTCGACCTCCGGGTGCCCGTGCCGGTGGACGAGGCGACCGGCCGGTTCGAAGTGACCGGCCTGCGGCTGGGCACGTACTGCTTCGTCCTCCGGACGCCGTGGGGCCGGCTGGAAGGGGTCGATTTGACGCCCCGGCTCTCCCCCTACGACGCCCTCGTCCCGCCGCGGTACCGGACCGAGGCCATCGGCCTGCCGGCCGAGGGCGAGTTCACCGAAAAGGACCGGGCCGCCGTCCGCCGCATCATTCACCAGGTCAAACGCTACGAGAACAAGGTGACCGACATGGTCATCACGGGGGATGGGAAGACGGCCGTCGCCCTCGTGGAACTGCTCATGGACGCGCCGTTCCACGGCCGGAAGGGCGACGAGATCACCTGGCGCATCGAAAAATGGTATTATGATAAACTCTACGACGCCTGGAACACCTTCCGCACCCGGTGCCTGTACCGCGTGCGGGCTTCCAAGGCCGAGTGGCGGACGTGGGGCTGGCAGTTCGACCCGGACCTCGGCGGCCTGGACATCACCTACGGCATGGAGGGGCCCGTGGAGGTCGAGTATCGGATCCCCGCCGAACCCGACCGTGAGAAGGGCCTCGCCGGCTCGAAGTTCCCACCGGCCGAGAAGGCCCGGACGTGGTAATCAGAAGCCTTTTTTGTTGACGGTTCGATGGTCCCGTGGCTACCGTATCCGCCGCACGGGGGGAGTGCCGCGACCGCGCGAGGAACCTGCATGCGAATCGCCGTCGTGACGGGCGTCGGCGTCGCCGTCTCGGTCCTTCTGGCCGGGGCGGCGGCTGCGCAGGTGCGGCCGGAGGAGGTCTTCCAGCGGGACCAGTTCCTGGAGCAGGACATCCGTCTTCGGCTGGAGCGACAGATGCCTGCCGAGCAGAAGGCCCTGGCGGAGTGGGGCGGCTTCTACATCCCCTCCTACACGTTCTACGACGACATCGACGAGGGTCACGCCCACCTGACGCGGCAGGACCTGCGGCTGTGGACGCAGATGCAACTGGACGGCGTCCACCGCATCTTCGCCCGCATGCGGCTGGATTACCAGGACTACGCCGCCGGCGACGCCCACGGGTTCAACCAGCACGACCTGGTGGGGCCGAACCTGGAGATCGGCTACTACGAACTGGACCTGACGGCGGCGGCGCGGAAGTACTGGGATGCCGAGTGGCCCGTCCGCCTCACGGGCCGCGGCGGCCGGCAGTACGTCGAGGTCGGTCGGGGCATCGCCCTGGGCATGATCCTGGATGCCGGCCTGTTCGAGGTCGAGACCGCCGACTGGACCTTCATGGGCTTCGCCGGCCGCAAGATCGAGAGCGAGGACAACATCGACCTCAGCGCGCCCGGCTACAGCCGCAGCCGGCGGACGTTCTACGGCGGGGAGTTCCGCTGGACGGGCCTCGACCGCCACGAGCCGTACACCTACTTCGTGCTCCAGCGGGACTGGTCGGAGGAGAAGCCCCGCATCGCCATCCAGGACTGGCGGTACGACTCGGAGTACTACGGCGTGGGGAGCCGGGGCAGCCTCGTCCCCCGCCTGCGGTACGAGATGGAGAGCGTGTGGCAGTTCGGTGAGAGTTTCGCCCACCTCCAGGTGGACGACCCCGAACCCATCCGCGCCTGGGCCTTCGACGCCCAGGTCGACTGGTACCCGGACCATCCGCTGAAGCCCGTGCTGACGGGCGAATACGCCTACGCCTCCGGCGACGGCGACCGGCAGCGGGCCACCACCGCCTACCTGGGGAACACGGCCGGCACGGAGGACGACGCGTTCCAGGGATTCGGGTACGTCAACTCGGGCCTGGCGCTGGGGGCGAGGCTGACGAACCTCCAGTTCGTCCGCCTGGGCGGGCAGTTCACCCCCTACGAGCGGAAGACCGGCGCCGGCCGCATCGACGTCGGCATGGACTACTACTGGCTGTTCAAGACCGACGCCGACGGGCCCATCAGCGATTTCCGCGCCACCGACACCTCCGGCGACGTGGGCCAGGAGGTGGACGTGTTCCTGGAGTGGCGGATCTTCAGCGACCTGTCCTGGACCGTCCGGTACGGTCGGTTCTTCCCCGGGCAGGCCTACGCGGACCGCCAGCCGCGCGACTTCCTCTACACGGGCCTGAATGTGAGTTTCTGACCCGCCCGCGCTGCGGCTGGCCGGCTGTTATTCCCCGGGCAGGCAGGTCCTCATGCCGCAAGCAATCGCACGAGACGGTCAGAACCTGAAGTACGTGCGTGGTCCCGCCTTCCTGCCGCCCGCCCGGCAGTACGGCCCGAG
>Ga0180433_10001169_pt1 | contig 44447 bp, 36 predicted proteins | sample SS_ome_8_FD_132980 | JGI IMG/M metagenome (GOLD analysis project Ga0180433, IMG submission 132980) | Hypersaline lake sediment archaeal communities from the Salton Sea, California, USA - SS_1_D_1 metaG | ecosystem: Environmental > Aquatic > Non-marine Saline and Alkaline > Hypersaline >...
CTGTCTGCTGGCGCCAACTTTCATGGAAATCCCCATAAATACATTTGTCGGCCATACCCTGTTATAAATTGGTATATCATTTACTGATCCGTCAGTTTGAAACCTGAGAGTATCAGTAAAACTTCTTCTTTTCCCCCATTTTTGTATAATGGTTATACTGCTGCCATTCTGCTGTATATCTATACTTAAATTATTATAAAGCGCAATCTCTGAACTGTTCTGCGGAACCAGTTCCCATTTCCCGTCCATGCCCTCAATGTTCTGACTGAAACAGGAAGCTGAAAATAGTATAATTATCATTGTTTTATTGAAAATATTTCTTAAAAGAAAATACATACCGCCCTCCTGATTATTAATCAAATAATTTTTTCTTATTAATTAAATGTGAAGTATTCATATAAATTTAATGTATATAATAATGTTTAAAATCACAATATAATTAATACTTTCAAATTATTTTGAACTTTTATTAATTTTATTATATTTAAATAAAAGATATGCAGACCTTATATAAAAAATATCTCGCTCCTACACCTTTGATAGAATCTGATCATCCCCAAATAACATCTCAAGCCAGAAAATTAACTAACCACACCAATTCCAATCAGGAAAAAATAAGATCAATTTTTTATTTTGTCAGAGATGAAATAAAATATAATTTCGGCATACCGCCAAATGAATCCGCAGTAAGAGCATCTATGACCTTAAAAGCAAGAAAAGGATTCTGTACCCAAAAAGCTATACTATTCTGCAGTCTAGCCAGAAGCTGTTCTATTCCGTCCGCAATTAACTTTTATGATATTATTGACCATACTCTTTCCGACCATATTGCAGGTATTCTGAAAACAAAAAAACTTATACGTCATGGAGTCCCCGCAGTTAAGCTGAACAATACCTGGAAACAATATGATGCAACTCTGAATATACATCTTATACAAAAAAAAGGATTAAAACCGGTTGAATTTTCTGAAGACCAGGATTGTATGATGCATTCAACCACAAAAAATGGGAATAAACATATTGAATATGTGCATAATTATGGACTTACTCATGAGGTCACCTATCAGCAAATCATGTACTGGATGAAAAAGGGATATCCTCATCTTTTTAATGAATAAGTAATATTTTATAATAAATTTATAGGGAATAAAAATGAATCAGATACCTGACAGTACTTTACTTCAGACATTGTACAACACCAAAGAAATTCCTTTTCAAAAAAAACGTTATGAAAAACTTATTTCCTTTTACAGAGACCGATTTTCTGAAAAAGATAGACTGAAATTTTTCAGTGCTCCCGGACGAATCGAGATCGGTGGTAACCATACTGATCATAATAATGGCAAGGTTTTGGCCGGAGCAATTAATCTTGATTCTGTTGCTGCAGTAAGAAAAAACAATACTGACAAAATTATATTTTATTCAGAAGGATTTAAACAACCATTCCGGATTGATCTGAACCAGCTGGATAAAAAGAAAAAAGAAGAAGGCACAACAACTGCACTTATCCGGGGAATTGCCTGTAAATTAAAAGATGATGGACATAGAATTGGTGGATTTGAAGGAGTTATGACAAGCAATGTTATGGTGGGATCCGGATTAAGTTCTTCTGCATCAGTAGAAGTGCTGATCGGAATAATTTTCAACAATTTTTTTAATAAAAATAATATATCCGCACAGGAGATTGCTGTCATCGGTCAATGGTCGGAAAATAACTACTTTAATAAACCCTGTGGATTAATGGATCAGACAGCCTGTTCTCTGGGAGGGATAATTACAATTGATTTCAAGAATCTGCAGAACCCGAAAATAGAAAAAATCAATTTTGATTTTAATGCTACTGGATATTCAGTCCTAATTGTCAACACCGGTGGCAGCCATGCTGATCTTACTGAGGATTATGCTTCTGTACGAGGAGAAATGAACAAAACTGCTCAGCAATTGGGTGGAGAAGTTATGCGTGATATCTCCCTGAAGAATTTACTGGATAATTTACCCCGACTTCGTAAACAATTAGGAGACAGACCTTTATTACGGGCGCTACACTTTCTCCTGGAAAATCAGAGAGTAGTTGATGAGGTTAATGCTCTGAAAAACAATGATTTCTCCCGCTTTCTTAAACTTATTTTTGAATCAGGAAATTCTTCATTCAAGTATCTTCAGAACTGTTATACCCCAAACGATGTGAACAATCAAAGCATTCCCTTAGCCCTGGCATTAACTGAATTATTTATAAACAAGACAGGATCTGGTGCCTGCAGAGTACATGGCGGCGGGTTTGCCGGTACAATTCAGGTCTTTCTTCCAAAAAAACAGATTGAATCCTATAAACAATTTATATCACCTGTTTTTGGAGAAGAGGCTATAATTGACCTTCAGATAAGATCCAGGGGAGGATACCTTCTGGGCATTTAAATCAACCAGTTAATATAAAGTGAAGATAAGACATTCAGTATCTTATACATTAAAAATTTCCTTCTTTTGTAAGATATATAAAATTACATTTAGTACACAAGATTTTTTGCAGAACATCGTCTAATCTAATGAATATCATTTAGTGAGGATATGATAATATACTTTGAATACAATTAATAAAAATGATTTTCATCAGCTTGTTGAAGCTCATAAAGACAGAGTTTATAACATTTGTTATAAGTTTTTAAGGCAACAGGAAGATGCTGAAGATGCTGCCCAGGAAGTCTTTATGGAAATATATCGTTCCCTGTCTGACTTTCGAGGAAATGCCAGACTCTCCACCTGGATACACCGGATTGCAGTGTCAAAAAGTCTGGATGTAATTCGTAAACGAAAAAGAAAAAAAAGGCTGGGATCAGTAAAACAATTACTGGGTCTTGATGATTTATATTCAGACCCTCAATTACCTGAACAGCTTCAGCCTGATCAGGTTATAGAAGAAAATGAAAGACGAAGTCTATTGTATAAAACCATAGAAAAATTAACTAAAAATCAAAAAAAAGCACTTATTTTAACTCAGCTGGAAGGTTTCAGTTATCAGGAAACTGCTGAAATCATGGATAGTTCTGTTTCCAGTGTAGAATCCTTAGTATTCCGGGGGAAAAAGAACTTAAAAAAGAAGCTGACCAAAGAATTTAATAAATTGTTATAAAACGCAAGTTTTTCATTAAAAAAACGTCAAACTGAATGAAAGGCGAGGAAAAAAATGAACAGTAAAGCGAGAATAGAAAAAGAAGATAAAAAAACAATGGATTTATTGGTGAAAGAAAAGCCAATAAAAACTGATCCCTTTTTCTATACAAGGCTTAAAGCCAGGATAAAAGAGGAAGAGACTTCAAAACAAAGAAAACTAATCCGGAAACCGATAGGGTGGAAAATAATTGTCACAGCAGGAATGGTTGTACTTAATATTATAACTGCTGCTATCCTGGTAAACAGTAATGATGTGAACAGGCAAAAACTAAAAACCGTATTTTCTGAAGAATATACACTGACTTCTGAAACTGGTGATTTGCTGAGTAGAAGTATAAAGGAGTAAGATATGGTTAAAAGTAAAAAATCTACATTGTCTGCCTGGTTAATCGGTATACTTGCCACATTAAATATTATTACCCTTATACTTCTTTGGATAATATATTTTCAAAAAAATCCGACACCTCAGATCAAACCGGTACAAAGAGAAAAAAGAGTAATGGGAATGCTGCAAAGAGAACTGGGGTTATCCCCAGAACAGTCCAGACATTTTCATAATAAAAGAATGATATATTTTGAACATATTCAAAATCTGGACAGAAATTTACTTGAGCTGAAACAAAAAATTCTGGAAGAAAGTTTTTCCACACCACCTGACAGTTCACGTATTCGTGAACTGGCAGTAAAAATCGCTAATATTCAGGCTCAAAAAGAAATTGAAACAGTATATCATTTTAATCAATTACAAAAAATCTGCGATACAAAACAAATGAAACAATTCCGCTCATTTATTTATGAAATATTACCCTACAGAGAAAGGTACAAGAAACAGGAGCATCAAGGGAGAAGAGGTCAGCAAAGAGGTATGAACAGACCGAGGCACAGAGAAATTTTTGAAACCAGATGATTTTTTGTACTGAAATGTATAATATGCAAATTTTATGAATAATAAAAATGTCAAAAAATGAAAGGAGTATAAATATGAAACGAACAATCATACTATCACTACTCGCATTATTCCTTACCGGATCTTTATTAGCTCAACCAGGAAGAGGTATAGGTAGAGGATTATATACCGAAATGGGAAGGGGTGAATATCGCCCAATGTTGGGAAGATATCATTCCTTTGACTACCTTGATCTCAATGAAGAACAACAGGAAAGAATCGATCAGCTGTATACTGATCATTTGAAAAAAATTGACCCTGTGAGGGACAAACTTGCTGAAAAACAGATATCACTGCAAAATTCACGTACAGCTGATAATGTTGATATGAAATCTCTTAATTCTTTGATTGAAGAAGTAGGTGATTTGCATATTGAATTGATGAAAAAAAGAGAAGCATACTACCAGCAAATACGTACATTGCTTACTGATGAACAGCGGGCTGTGTTTGACAGCCACTATCAGAGAAATTATGAAGATGGATTAGGGTATGGGTATGGATATGGCCGAGGATATGGCCATGGTTATGGCTCACTCAATAATTATGATTATGGATATGGTCGTGGAAGACATCCTGTACGTAAGTTTGACAGAGGTGCTGGTAGAGGCAGAGGAAGATATGATTATGGGCGTTACCGACGTTGGTAATAGCAGAATAAAATCCACAAAAACAATAAAGAAGCCGGGGGCATATTTCCTTCCCCGGCTCTTTTATTGGTTAATCTTTGGATTAATGTGTTTAATTGTTTTATTTCAAAAACAACATTCTTTTTTTTCTGCGACCTTTGTGTTTTTATTTTTTCTTTATTGTTCAGACACCTCTGAGCTAGAGATTAATCCAATTTACTTTACTATTAATTGTTTCCGATTATTCGCTTAACTTTTCTCCATAACCCGGAACCGAGCATTTCATCCGCAACCTTCAGGATTTGCTGTATAACGTTCAGAACATCCCTGTCCCCGGCCCAGTGTTTCACTACTATCTCCTCCCCTGTATTATTTATGATACTGTTTAAAACATAAGCTGCTAATGCAATATCATCAACATAGCCGACAGGACCGGTAAATGCTTCCGGAAGTAAATCAACTGGTGAAATAAAATAGGCAATTGCAGTTGCGAGTTTGGCTTTTTCTTTGGTCGGTACTTCAGGATCAAGAGAGAGTTTACACAATAAATGAAACAGGTCAGGAGCAAACATCAAATATTCGGCCCATTTATTTTGCTTTCCCTTATCTGATTCCAGCCACGTCTTGATCTTAATCCTTAATTTTTGATAAAAATCTATTTTTTTATTCAATATGATTGTTCCATTTACTGATGAATAAATTCTTCTATTATTAAGTTTTCAAACAGGAAAAAAATAATTTAAATAACTAATGTATTAATCAGACTACCCAACAAACAAAATAAATCTTAAAATGGTAAGAGATTTTTAGATATCTTTCATTTTTTTGTACAGTAGAGGAATTTCATTCTTTACAATATCCCATACAATATCAATATTAACACCAAAATAATCATGTATTAATTTATCTCTTGTTCCTGCAATATCTTTCCAGGGAATATTTGAATACTTTTCTTTTGTTTTGTTTGAAAGCAATTTTGCAGCTTCACCTAAAATTTCAATATTTCTAATTACTGCATCTTGTGTTTTATGATCCTGTAAGAAATCATCATATTCCATTTGTGCAGTATATGACATAATTCTATTGATAGTTTCTTTTATATCCTGAATAACAGCAGTATCTTCTCTTTTAGACATAAATTACATTTTTTTCGATGTTTCTAGCAACCTCTTTTATTCTTATGTTTTTAATTCCATCTGTAGTGATTACATCAACCTTTTTCTCAAATAAGTTTTCAAGATATTCTACAAGATTATTGAATTTGAAACCAATAGGTCTACGGAATTCAACAACTATATCCAAGTCACTTTCTTCTGTCATGGTACCTTTAGCTACTGAGCCGAAAATACCTATTCGAGAAACTCCATATTCATTACTTAGGACTTTATAGTTATCCTTTAAAATTTGTTTTATTTGATCTTTATCCATTTTTATTGAATCCTTTTAAAGAGCTATAATTGTTGATGACCTTGAATATGGATCTCGCAGGAAATATTAAATATCCATATAAACAATAATAATAAATTGTTTTTTAAAATACAACAGTTTTTTATTGTTCGTTCATAAGTTAATGTCAAGTATTGTTCGCAATTTCGTCATCGGAAACTCCAATAGTTAATTATCAACAAAAACTATGAAAGGAGACTACAGATGATCTTTGCTAATTTCAAAGAACTAAATTGCGAACATTAATATACATAATCAATTCTAATGGTTCGATAATAATATAATATTTATTCTCTTAATAAGTAATGATATCTTATCGACCCTACCGAACCATTCTATATATACGTCTATAATGCAGAAGTGGAGACCACCTCTATCTCTTTTATGATCAGCCACAAGAAATGCGTTAATAAATGCTTCTATATCATTACTGTTTCAATATCAAAAGTGAGACATAAGGAACAAGATTGAACACTAAGATAAAATAAAATCTATTAGCATCTAATAATTATCAATCAATCACTTTGCAATCTTAGCGATCTCTGCGTTAAAATTATATTGTTAGTTGCCCCTAAGACAATAAGAAATGTATTCCAAAATCACGAATGATAAATCTTCTTACTGGCAAGGCTGGAGGCGAGGACTATGGAGTAAAACTTGGTATCATCGTCATCAGCACGGGAGGGTAAAATAACCGGAGCAGTGGTACCGGCTACGACAGCAGCTGCAGTAGCATCGGCCAGAAGGACTGTGCTTTTGTAAAAGGTATTGGCGGTTTCAATATTTGGAAAAATCAGGATATCTGCTTCTCCGTCCACCGGGCTCTGAAGTCCCTTAATACGACAGTGTTCTTTGGATAAAGCTACATCCAGTGCCAGAGGACCGTCAATAATACCACCTTTAATCTGTTCTCGTTTATTCATGGCAGTAATTACCGCTGCATCCACAGTTGATTTCACTTTTATGCTGATAGTTTCTACTGCAGAAATCAATGCCACTTTTGGTTTTTTATTTCCAAGAGCACCCGCAATCTCAGTTGCATATTCAATAATTTTTAATTTCTGTTCCATGGTGGGCTTTGGAATAACTGCAGCATCAGAAATCAGCAAAAGTTTAGGATAGGATGGTATTTCCATTACCGCCACATGAGTCAGCAATCCTTCCCGGGAAAGGAGTCCATTTTGTCTATCCAGAATTTTTTTCATATAGGTTGAAGTTTTTACTAACCCTTTCATAATAAAATCAGCTTTACCTTCCTTTACCAGTTTAACAGCATCTTCCACTGCCTGGGTTGTGTCTTTTTGATCAACAATGGTAAAAGAATCAAGATCAATGTTGTTTTTTTCAGATACTTGCTGGATTGTATCTTTATTTCCGATAAGTGTAACTTTACAAACATTCTCTTTTCTTGCCCGATTAACTGCCTGAATTGTCTCTTCATCCTGTCCCGCTGCTACAGCCAGAGTCGGAGAGTGATCCTGTTTCACTTCTTTCAATAATTCTTTTAAATGTTTATGCATACTAGACTATCACCTCATAGTTAATTTTTTTAATATTCCTTACATTGCTCTTCACCTTTTAACACCCGTAACGCTCCTGCTGCAAGCGCCTCCATTTCCATTTCTCCCGGATAAATAAATATTCTGGCAATCCAGGAAACACGTTCTTTTATATAAGAAAGAAAAATTTTATCATATGCTAATCCACCAGTTACGATAATTCCGTCTACCTCTCCTTTTAACACTGTTGCTGACAAGCCTATTTCTTTGGAAACCTGATATGCCATAGCTTTATAGTATTTTTCCGCTTCCTTATCTCCATGAGCAACTCGTTCCTCAACAGAACACATATCACTTGTTCCCAGATAAGCTATCATACCACCTTGACCAATTAATTTCTTTTTCATTTCATCTCTGGTAAACTTTCCTGAATAACAAAGGTCCATAAAGGTTGATGCAGGTAATCCTCCGGACCTCTCAGGAGTAAAAGGTCCTTCACCGCTTAAGCCATCATTAACATCAATAATTCTTCCTTTATTATGTGAGCCTACAGTTATTCCTCCCCCCATATGAGCAACAATAAAATTCAAATCAGTATATTCTTTACCTAATTTTTCAGCAGCTTTTCTGGCAACTGCTTTCTGGTTTAAGGCATGAAGAATTGAGCGACGTTTTAATTCCTTAATTCCTGTATATCTGGCTATATCATCTAATTCATCCACTACTACAGGATCAACTATATAGGCTGGAATATTTACTTTTGAAGCAATGTCATATGATATTATTGCTCCAAGATTGGATGCATGTTCTCCTCGCTTAGCCTTATTTAACTCCTTCAGCATAGTCGTATTTACTTTATAGGTTCCGCTGGGTATTGGTCTCAGTAACCCACCTCTGCCTACAACAGCATTGAGTGAATCTAAGTTTATTTTATGTTGACTGAGGAGATCTTCAATGATTGATGTTCTGAAAGAATGTTGTTCTGAAATATGCTTGAATTTTTTTAATTCCTCTTTTGAATGATATATAGATTCATTGAACACATATTTATCATTGTCGAACAAAGCAATCTTAGTAGTAGTTGACCCGGGATTAATTACCAGGATTCTAAATGTATCTTTCATATGACCTCGTTTTTTTTTAGCCACAGATTTACACGGATTAAACACAGATTTTTTTAGTATTCAGCTTTTAAGCTTAATTAAAGATCAATATTGACCGCAGACAACTAACAGTCATTACTCAATTTCTGGACGCTGTCTTCCGGTTTCTGAATAAACGTTTTCTTAAGCTCTAAAGTTCTCTCGTTCCAAAGTTTTATTTTATCTTTTATCCTTTATCTTTTATCTTTAGTCTTTGGTCTTTTAATACTCCAAAACCTCTTCCTCTCCCTTCATTACCCGCAATACACCCTGAGCCAAAGATTTCATTTCATTTTCACCTGCATATACCTGAACATCAGCTATAAAGTGTACCATTTCAGTTATACCTTTGACTACATAATCCTGATGTGCGATACCCCCGGTAAGGAGTATAGCATCAACGTTACCTTTTAACACAACAGCCATTGCACCGATTTCTTTAGATATCTGATAGATCATGGCATCTAGAATTAATTTTGCCTTTGTATCTCCATTATGTATCTTTTCTAAAACTTCATCAACATCGTTGGTTCCCAGATACGCTGACAATCCTCCGTTTCCAACCACCCTTTTTTTAAAATGATCAAAAGTGTATTTTCCTGAAAAACAGAGTTTTACCAGAGAACTACTGGGAAGAGATCCTGCTCGTTCTGGTGAGAAAGGACCGCCTTCATTTGCATTATTGACATCAATAATTCTTCCTTTTTTTAAAGGGCAGATTGAAATACCGCCTCCAAGATGGGCAATGATCAAGTTTAAGGAATTCAATGGCTTACCAATTGCTTCAGCAGCAATATGTGCAGTTGCTTTAACGTTCAAAGTATGAAGTAAACTTTTCCTTTCCAGTTCAGGAATGCCTGAGATACGAGCCACCGGTTCAAACTCATCAACCGAAACCGGATCAACAAAATAGCTGGGGATACTTGCATCGTGTGCTATTTCATGTGCTAACAAAACTCCGATATTAGAAATATGTTCAGCCTGAACTCTTCCCTCTCTAACATCTTTTAAGACTTCATTGGAAATTTTATAGGTTCCACTTTCAAGCGGTTTAAATGGGCCTCCCCGGCCTACAACTGCATCCAGATTTGAGAGAATCAGTTGTTTTTTATCGATCAGTGTATAAATATCTTTCTTCCGTACATCAAATTGATCGATTACTTGATTATACTGTGACAGTTCGTCTTTAGTATAGGAAATTGATTCTTTCCAGATCTCTTTATCATTTTCATATAAAGCTATTTTTGTAGAAGTGGAACCGGGGTTTATTACTAACATTTTAAAACTATCTTTCATATGACCTCGTTTTTTTCTTAGCCACAAATTTACACGGATTAAACACAGATTTTTTAGTATTCAGCTTTTAAGCTCAATAAAAAATCACTATTCACCGCAGACCGCTGACGGCAGACAGCTAACCGTCTTTACTCGATTTCTAGTCTCTGTTTACTGGCCTCTGAACGCTCATCCTCTCAAGTTCTAAAGTTCTGACGTTCTGAAGTTCTAAAAACTGATATTTTACCATTGATTTTTGCATTCGACGGTTCTGTTTTATCTTTTATCTTTTATCTTTTATCTTTTATCTTCGTTCTTTAGTCTTTAGTCTTTGTTCTTTAGTCTTTAGTCTTACATCTCCCTGCCAGCAGCAAATGCCTTCAAATTCAATTCTTCTGTACCCTTCGGCACCCTTTCCTGAATGATCTTTTCCCAGATTTTTACCGGAATGTCAATTGATGTAGACAAAGTACCCAGGAGAATGGTATTAACCATTCTGGGATTACCCAGTTTATTAGCTATCTCCAGTGCATCAACTGATTTTACATTCCTGACTCTGTCTTTTACTTTTGCCAAAGGATCAGGAGGATAATCAAATCCTTTCAACGATGCAATGGGCGGTATAAGTCTATAATCATTGACTATGATGACCCCATCCGGTTTAACAAAATGTACCCAACGTAAAGATTCTGCGCTTTCAAAACTGAGGATAACATCTGCTTCTCCTTCTGGTATCAAAGGAGAAAAAACTTTCTCACCAAAACGAACATGGCTTGAAACCACGCCTCCACGTTGAGCCATTCCATGAACTTCACTTTTTTTTGCATCATATCCTGCTTCCAGAGCTACACTGGACAGAATTTCACTGGCAAGTAATACCCCCTGTCCACCAACACCAACAATGAGAACATCTTTACCTTTATTCATGTTTATCTTTTCCTTTAATCTGTTTGTATAATAGCATCAACCGGACATACCTGCGCACATACCGAACAACCTGTACATAGAGATGGATCAATGTGGACCTTAGTTAATCCTTTATCGGTTTTCTGATCAATTTCAGTTATTGCCGGACAACTAACTTGTAAACAGATATGACATCCAGTACATTTATCTAAATCAACCTTAAATGGTTTATTAAGAATTTTTTTTCTGATCTCCGGCGGAAACAAAGCGCAGGGACGAGTAGTTATTACTACTGATAATTCACCAGACTGCATTTCTTCCTTTAAAACTCTCTTCGTCTCTTCAAGGTCATAGGTATCTACTTTACGAACATTCTTAACTCCCAAAGCTTTACATATTTCTACCAGATCTACTTTTCTTGTCTCTTCACCCATTAATGTTTTCCCTGTTCCCGGATGCTGCTGTCCTCCAGTCATGGCAGTTATACTGTTATCTGCAATTACTATAGTAATATCTGATTTATTGTTAACTGCATTTAATAAACCGGTCATACCGGAATGCAGAAAAGTCGAATCACCTATAGTCGCCACAATATTCTTGCCATCTCCTTTTGCCCGTGCCATTCCGACACCGACTCCTATGGAAGCACCCATCTCAACACAGGTATCTCCAGCACCAAGAGGAGGCAGTACACCTAATGTATAACAACCTATATCAGTCGTTACTACTGCTTTTAATTTTCTCAGAGTATAATAAAGACCTCTATGCGGACAGCCTGGACAGAAAATTGGTGGCCGGTTAATTACTTCTTCTCTTTGGATTTTTTTTGTTTTTTTATGTAATACTCCAGCTTCAATAAATCCTTTCTCGACTTGTTCAGGAGAAAATTCACCTACATTGGTCCAGTATTTTTTACCTTCACATTCCACACCCTGAGCTTTTATCTGTTCTTCTATAAAAGGTTCAAGTTCCTCAACCACAAATACTCTGTCTACTGTGGAAGCAAAATCTTTAATTTTTTGTATTGGCAGGGGATAACTCATTCCCAGTTTTAATACTGATGCTTCAGGTACTACTTCTTTAACATACTGATAAGAGATCCCGCTGGTAATAACTCCTATCCCGGATTTTCCCTTCTCAATCCGGTTAATTTCGATCGTTTCAGATAATTTCTGAAGATTTTTCAGTCTTTTCACTGCCATAGGATGAAGGACACGGCCATGTGCAGGAAGTACTACATACTTTTTAGGATCCCGATTAAATCCCTTTATCTCATACTCTTTTCTTTCCCGGGTTTCAACTACAGTCTTAGAATGACAAACTCTGGTCGTCATACGAAAAAGAATGGGGACATCATATGTTATCCCCATATTAAGACCAATTCCGACAAAATCTTTTGCTTCCTGACTGTCTGAAGGTTCCAGACAGGGATATCCTGCAAATTTAGCATAATATCGGTTATCCTGTTCATTCTGGGAAGAATGCATACCCGGATCATCAGCACTGACAACAATAAACCCGCCAGGTGCACCAATTAAACTCATAGACATAAAAGGATCAGCAGCGACATTCAATCCGACATGTTTTTGAGCTACAAGAGCTCTCGCTCCCTGAAAAGTAGCACCCATACCGACTTCAAAAGCTACCTTTTCATTGGGAGTCCATTCACTGTAAATCTCCGGATATTTAGATATGTTTTCCAGAATTTCTGTACTGGGGGTTCCAGGGTAAGCTGCTGCAAAATGTAACCCGTATTCGTAACAGCCTCGCGCTACTGCTTCATTACCTGATAAAATAACTTTCATTGAGTACCTCAATCTTTGTTTTCACCAAAAGCTTGTTCAAGTTTCACTAACCTGTTCCAGTTTGCATCAACTTCTTTTTGAATATAATCAACTGCTGTATCATCAAGATGTCTGAAACGTCCCTGCATTTTAAGATATTCTGAAACCGGCATTGGCTTCTTTATTTTTTTGTTGATTTTATAAACACCATTGTCAACTTCATAAATTGGAAATACATTGGATTTTGTTGCTGCCTGTGAAATTTGAATGGTTTGATCAGGGCTGTGCTTCCATCCAGTTGGACAGGGTGCAAAAAGATGGAAAAATTTAGTTCCTTTTATATCTTTTGCTTTTTTCAGTTTTTTAATAAAATCTTCCGGATATCCAATATTGGCAGTCGCACAGTAAGGAATGTGATGTGCAACCATAATTTCCATAATATTTTTCTTTTTTCCTTTTTTATAATGCTTTATCGGAGTAGTGGTGGTCCAGGCTCCATGAGGAGTTGAAGAAGATCTTTGTATTCCGGTGTTCATATACGCTTCATTATCATAAACTATATAAATAAGATTATCTCCTCTTTCTGCTGCTCCGGAAAGGGCCTGAATACCGATATCAAACGTACCTCCGTCTCCTGCCCAAGCAAGAGCTGTTACATCATCTCTGCCCAGCTGTGACAGCGCATGACTGACTCCGGATGTAGTTGATGCGGCGGTTTCAAAAGCACAATGATAAATCGGAACACCAGCGGCAGAATAAGGGAAAGGACCATCAATTACTGCCCAGCAGCAGGCAGGAATAGACATTATAGTCTTTTTCCCCAGGGCTTTTAAAGCATACCGCATAGCTAATGCAGCACCGCATCCAAGACAGGCAACATGTCCATGAGACATCACTTCCTGTTCCGGAATAGTCAGCTTAACTTTCTTTTTATCTTTTTTATTTGAACTCATTCTTTTACTCCTATCCAAATTTTATTTTCAGGATCATTTTTTTTCATATAATCAACTATTAATTCAATATCTTTAATGGAAACATCTCTTCCACCCAGACCAGCCAGGAATCCATACATCGGTGTTGTTTCACCATATAACGATGCTTTTGTTTCATTGAAGAAAGGTCCCTCCTGTCCATAAGAAACAGCTCTGTCAATCACACCAATTTTTTTGGCATTACTGACAGCTGATTTAATCTCTTCTGCAGGAAAAGGACGAAAATAACGTACTTTCAGAGTACCAACTTTAATTCCTTTATCTCTCATTCGGTCCACAGCATCCTTTGCAGTACCTGCAATGGTGGAATAATTTATTAATATATAATCAGCATCATCACATTTATATTCATCAATTAAACCATATTCTTTGCCAAATGTTTTCCCAAATTCTTTTCCCACCTCAGTTATCACTTGTTTAGCTCTTTCATGAGCTTTTTGTATTTTATAGGAAAACTCATAATAGTGTTCAGGGGAGGTTAAGGCTCCGAATGAACAGGGCGAATTTTCGTCAAGTTTGATTTTCGGATCATAAATCGGCAGAAAATTATCTATGGTTTTTTCATCGTAAAGATCAACGACCTGAGATGTATGAGAAAGAAAAAATGCATCCAGATTAACTAAAGTCGGGAGTAGAATATCTTCTCTTTCTCCAATTTTATAACTCATCAATATAGTATCAAAAACTTCCTGATTATTTTCACAATATACCTGCATCCATCCGGTATCACGCTGAGCAACAGAATCAGTTGCATCAGCCCAAATAGACCATCCGGGTGCCATAGCCCGGTTCACATTGGCTAATACAATCGGTAACCGCCCTCTGGCTGCCCAGTGGATCATTTCATGCATTAACGCAAGTCCCTGAGCAGATGTTGCAGTAAATGTACGGGCTCCGGTGGCCTGTGCTCCTATACACGCTGCCAGAGCTGAATGCTCAGACTCCACCTTTACAAAATCAGCATCCAGTTGACCATCAGCAACGATCTCTGAAAGTAATTCTACTATGGTGGTCTGAGGTGTTATAGGATATGCTGCAATTACATTAACTTTTGCTGCAGTGGCAGCATAGGCAGCAGTAAAATTTCCTGTTAAAACTTTCTTCATAATTGGGCTCCTTTTTACTTTCCCTCTTTTTCAGTTTTTATAGCATCAAACGGGCATTCAACAACACAGATCCCACATCCTTTGCAATAATCATAATCTATAGTTGGAGGAGTAGTGGGCAAAATAGCAGGTTCTGGACAAAACTTCCAGCAAATCATACAATTTTTACATTTTTCTTCTATAATCACAGGTTTTATCGAACGCCATGATGCAGTTTTATTATATTTCATACTTCCTAAAGAGGCTGGCATAGACGGCATATCTTTCTCACCTTTAATCACAACCTCATATTTATTTTTTTTCTTTTTACTCATCAATGCCTCCTATTTTTGCAGATTATCATAGCTTTCTTTAGCAGCAAGAGCATTTTTTTCTTTTTGAACGGGAATTTTTTCTTTAATAGCCTTCATTATTGAGTCAATTTTAACTAACTTAGTTGCACTTGCTATAGCTCCAAGTATGGCTGTATTAACAATGGGAGCTGATTCAGATCCCAGACCATGCTTTACTGCAATTGCAGAACAATTAGCAACAAAGACTTCAGGGGATTCAGCATCAGGAAAAGTAAAATCATCCGGATTTTTCTGGGTATTAATAATGATTTTACCGTTTGGTTTTAATCCTTCACTAATGGGTACAGCTCCTATAAGAGAAGGATCAAGAACTACCAGTATATCTGGTTCATAAATATAACTATGAATTCTGATCTCATCCTCAGATATACGAGTAAAAGCTGTAACCGGAGCGCCTCTTCGTTCAACTCCGAAAAAAGGGAAAGCCTGAACCTGTTTCCCTTCTTCAAAAGCAGCCATAGCTAAAATATCTGACGCTTTTACAGCTCCTTGACCGCCTCTTCCATGAAAACGAATTTCAATCATATATACCTCCGCATTAATTATTTATTTACTATTTATTTTATTTATATAACAACATAGATATATCAAGTGATTCGGATGAATGGGTTAAACAACCGACCGAAATATAATCAACTCCAGTTTCGGCTACTTTTTGAACATTATCGAGGGTAATATTTCCGGAAACTTCAACTTCACATGTAGTATTTATAAGTTTAACAGCTTCTTCTATGGATAAAAGAGAAAAATTATCCAGCATAATTCTATGTATAGGGAAATGGATTATTTCTTTTATTTGTTCACAGTTCTGAACTTCTACCTCAATTTTAATATCAACCTCATTTTTATTAATCCAATCCAGGCAATAAGTGATCGCATTGACAATTCCACCTGCAGCAGTGATATGATTTTCTTTTATCAATATCATATCATACAGACCGAATCTATGGTTGAAACCTCCCCCCTGCTTCACAGCATATTTCTCCAGATAACGATACCCGGGAGTAGTTTTTCTGGTATCCAGAATTTTAGTATTGGTATGAGCAATTTTCTCTACAAATTTATTGGTTAAGGTTGATATACCGGACAATCGCTGTAAAAAATTTAGAGAAATTCTTTCACCTTTCAGAAGGGACAGTAAATTCCCTTTGAGTTCAGCTATTAAGGTGCTATCTTTTACTACTGTTCCTTCTTTTATAAAGAAATTAATTTCACTATTTTTATCAATGATATCATAAACTCTTTTAAATACAGGAATACCAGAGATGATACCGTTGGATTTTGAAATTAATTTAAATTTTCCCAATGTGTCTTGCTGAAATAAAGACTGTGAGGTTAGATCTCCTACATCATCTAAATCTTCATCTAAAGCGGCTTTTATCAGTGAATCTATATGACTGTTAATAATATTATTACTCATAATTACTTTACTGACTTCTGGATTTGATTTCCTGCAACTGATCGACTGCAAATCTGCCCATAGAACTTGTTGTTCCTTCAATCTGTATGATTCTTCTCAGTAAATCACTTGCTTTATCAAATTCTTGTAATTTAATATATGCCTTACTTGCTTCATACATTGCTGTTGTCTTCCAGGGTAATTTTGTGGACTGTGATAAATATTGTACTTTTAAAAATTCAAAAATTGATTTTTTGAACTGTCCCATATTATAATACGATTTTGCAATCCAGTACTGTATTCTGGCCTCTGATTCTGAATCAGCATATACTTTTAGAGATTTTAATTGTTCGATAGCTCGGTCATATTCATGTAATCCCATTAAGAGGGTACCAATTTTAATTTTCTGCTGTAAAATATCATCAGCATCCGGAAATTCATCAATGTAATCCCTGGTAATTTTGAGAGCATTATCTAATAAACCATTTTCTTCATAAATCTTAATTAAAATGCGATAGGTTGTTTTTCTGATGTTTGAATCTGGTGAAGAAGAAGCCTGCTTTAAAGCATGTATGGCATTTTCATATTGCTGAGACCGATAATAATGATATCCAAGGTTCATGTACACCTTGTATGAAATTGGATGCTCTTCATAATGTTCAGTAAGATAGGTCAGAACATCCAAAGCTTTGTCTGTCTTATTAATAATTAAATATATTCTTCCAATCTGAAACTGAGCCTGAGGAGCTAACTGCTGAAATTGTTTTCGGTCATCAATCTTTTTTAAAAATTTTAAAGCTTCATCAAAATCCTTTTGTTCAATATATGCTTTCCCTTTTTCAAGATAAAATTCAGCCAGATACTGTTCTCTGCAATCAAGATTTTTAAATGACTGTTCAAATATTTTTATTCTTACATCAGCCTGGGGGATTTTTTTTTCTTTGAGCAGGGAAATTATGATTTTTGCAGAAAGACGGCATTTTATATCTTCAGAATCTGAAATATTGATGCCTTGATTAAATATCTCGCGAGCTTTATCATATTCCTTAGTCTGCAGGAACAGATCTCCGAGGGCCGCAGCAACAGTATCAGAGGGATTAAGAGTAAATAAATGTTCGAGATATTCAACTGCTCTTAAAGTATCAGATCTTTGTTCAGCAATAGTGGAAAGAGCAGTATAATATTTAATCTTGTTTTTTTCAGAAGTAACAGATTTTCCATAGTTTAAATAAACACTTTGAGCTTTAGCAAGATTGTTTGATAATTGATAAGATTGAGCCAGTTTAAATAAATAATTTATGTGGTTATTTTCTGATTGATTTGTAACCAGACCAGCAGACTTGGCAACCTGTAAGATACTATCCTGCCTGATAATATGTTCATAATGCTGTACAGCTTTATTATATTTACCTGTTTTTAAATAGACAGTACCCAAATATTTATCAGAACTGTCCTTATATACGGAATAAAAATACAAATCACTTATTTTTTTATAATTATTTACTGCAATATTATAATTATTAAGTTTTTCATTCAAACGCGCCTGATAAAATAACACTGCGGGAAAATACTTGCCCTTTTTATAAGTAGAAAGATATTCATAAAATACTGAATCCGACTTTTCATATGAATGATTTAAATAATATATTTCACCACATTTAAACAATGAATGTTCTTTATATTTTGTAAAGATTGAATCTCTGGCAATGAGAGAATAATCTTTCAGGGATTTTGCAAGCGAATCTGATTTAAATAAACAGTTTGCTCGTTTGTATATAAACTCATAATCCAAGCTGTCATTAACAGTAACAAAAGGATACATCTTAATTAGTCGATATGATTCCTGTATTGACTGTTTACTGAGTAACTCCGCCAGAGACAGACAGGATCTCTTTGAATAATCTGATTCAATGCTGTTTTGGATATTTTGTATATGATAATATCGGCTACTGTCTTGATATCCCTCTTTTTGATCCCGTATATAGAGATTCTTATATGCTTCTCCTAATAAAAAATAGAGCTCATTACTGATGCTTGGTAGAGATTCTTTCTCATTTGTAAAAGTTTTAAAGATGCTGACTGCTTTTTTATAGTTTTTAAAATTATAAAAATATATCTTACCCAATGTAAGTGTATTAGCAGTTGTATTATTTGTGCTTTTGATAATATCAGATAATTTTAATAAACCTTTATCATAATTTTTACTGATAAACTTATTAATAAACTGAATACGTTTATATGATTCATCATCCCAAAGAGATAAAGCATAGTTTTCAGTTATGAAACGATAAAGAGATTTAGCTTCCTGATATCTGCCTACCTTTTCTAGTCCATGTGCATATATATACTTGGCTTCTGGTATTAACCTACTGTCAGGATATTCCTTCCAGATTTTTCTGAGTGAGTAATACCCTTCATCCCATAATCCATTCTGCAGACATAATTTCCCCTTTTGAAGTAAAACAATATCAATTAACTCATCTTCAGGAAATTCTGAAATATATATATTATAATAATCAATTCTCTCAGATACAGTACTAATCTGATCAGACAATCTTGCATTGTGTAATAAAATTTTTTTCTTTATAAAAACTGGTAATGAACTATCCTGTAAAAGATTCGTAAATATATCCTCTGCTGACTGTAGACTGTTCAATCCTGCTAAAGACATTGCCTTACCAAATAGAGCCTTATAATTCAGGGAATCAAGATTTAAAGCAGAATTAAAAGAAGATAGAGAATTATCAAAGTCATCTTTTTGCATATAAATATTTCCGGCATTAATAAAAGCATTGACAGTAACAGAAGTATCTTCTGTAATCTGAGTTGCATTTCTGAAATTAGTCAAAGCAATTTCATTATTGCCTTTTAACCTATTGATCAATCCAATATTGTAGAATGCTTTTTGTTTGTATAATGGTATATCGAAATTATCAATGATTTGCTGATAGTGATGTATACCTATTTCTAAAAAACCCAGACGCTGATAAATTTCTGCCAATCTAAATATCACGCCACATTTTTCATCTGTTGATATTGACTTTTCGAGGAGTGATTCTAATATATCAATTGATTTTTTATAGCTACCCTGCTCAAAATATAATTTCGAATAAAGTACCCAGGTCCTGGAAATATACTCACCTTCAGGATTAGAATTAATTATCGATATTAATATGGATTCTGCTTGAGCATATTTTTCCATTTCAATTGATAATAAGGCTGCTTTCAATAAACCTCTAAAATACCATTGATTGTCAGAATTAATATTTTTTAATCGAAGGTATGAAACGACAGCTTCATTGATTTCTTCCAGGTTTTCATAACATTCACCAATTCTGTAATAGGCTTTAGGAATATTATTATCTGAAGGATAATGTATAATATATTTTATATAAGCTTCTTTAGCTTTAGTGGTTTTTTGTGCGAAAAAATATGATTCTGCTAATAAAAATGAGGCTTGTGCAATGTGAGGACTGGAGGGATATTTCTGGATAAAATCACTGAACTGCAATGATGCCAGATCATATAGCCGATCATCATATAACTCCTTGCCATAATTAAAATCCGACATTTCATTAGAAATCTGCGGATATAATATACCTGCGCATGCAATATGTAAAAACAGTATAATAAAAATTACATTACAATTAATTTTATATATCATCTATTTCTTTTTTTTCTTCTTTTTTTGCTCTTCTTGTTCTAATAATTTTCTGATTCTTTCCAGTTCCTTTTCTATTTTTAATCTTTTTTGACGTAATTTTTCCACCTCATCTTCTACATTCTCAGTATCCTGCTCTTCCTCAAGCATTCTTTTGAATAACTGCTTCTTATTTCGGGCATCACGTTGAAATTCACTTTCCGGAGTAGTATACAGTGAAAAAGGTAAAATCGAAAATTTTACTCCCAAAACACACCTCCAGTCCGGATAATTAGGAGTATCTTCAATATCAGGAAATGGTAAAGATGTATTTGTATAATTAGATATATCATCACCTGCATATAACTTAACATCAATCCCCATGTGAAAAGACAGCCATCTATATGGATTATAGTAGATTCCGGTAGTTAAATAAGCTACATGTTCTCTGCTGTAAGCTGTAACAGGGGGTCTGTTTAAAAAATATCTGCCGTTTATTTCACCGGAAAAATCAAATGTACCGGCAGGAAATCGCGCACCTATTCCAAACATAAGTTCTGAACTCATTGAATTTGGTTCTGGATCATTGGGATTATTAGTTAATTTTTCCCCGACATCATAATGATTCCAGTATCCCAGGTTAACATGTAATGACCAGTCTTCTTCCGGAAAAGTAATATTGTTGAAATAAGAGGCAATCCCGATAATACCTGCTTCAACGTTGCCAGCAGAATAAGGTTCATAGATTATATTATAAGCTTTTTCAGTAGGGAGTTTGGTCTGCAGTAAACCACCAAATAAAAAATTGCTGTTTTCAGCTCCCAGACAACCCACTTTTACACTAACATAAAGTTTATCAGGAACATTAGCCGCCCCGTTCAGTGCATTTCCTTCATTATTATTGGTATCCTGATAAATAACAGGAGATACTGCTAATTCTACATTAGAATTTATGCCATAATTAAAAGAAGTGAATCCCTGTACATTCCAGAGAGTAAATGCATTTCCTGAAGAACCAAAATTTGCTACCTTACCAAAATATCTGGTTCCACCAATAAATTCCAGATATCCTTTTGGTAATACTCTGGCAGATTGTACATAAATTAATCCTTTACTTCCAAACTTTGTTGATGCATTAAGATATAAATTATTAAAAAATAAACTTATAATTATGATAATATATAATATATGTTTCATATTTTATCCTCCCAGGATCTATAAAAACCTGTAAAGAAATCAATCCAGATGTTTCTGTGCTATCAAGGTATTTGCTCTGTATAATGATTGAAACGTCCCGGCATCAGTCCACCATCCTTTAAGAAAATCAAAATTCATCTTGCCCGCATCAATATAATTATTGTTTACATCAGTAATTTCCAGTTCGCCACGTTCAGAAGGTTCTAATTTTTTGATAAAATTAAAAACATCAGCATCATACATATAAATTCCAGTAACAGCATAATTTGACTGAGGATTCTTAGGTTTCTCAATAATTTTTGTTATCCTGTTCTTTTCAATGTGAGCAACTCCAAATCTTTCAGGATCTTCAACTTCTTTCAGCATTAATTTAGCTCCTGTATCATTATCTCTGAAATCATCAACTGCTGGTTTTATATTATCTTCAATGATATTATCCCCCAGAATAACAATAACCGAATCACCGTCAGCAAAATGTTCCGCAAGCCCTAATGCTTCTGCAATTCCGCCTTCTCCCTGCTGATACGTATAGTGAATATGTTTAAGTCCAAATTGATTTCCGTTGCCAAGTAAACGTAAGAACTCACCTGCGTTTTCTCCTCCCGTAACAATCAAGATATCTTCAATACCGGCATCTACCAATGTCTGAATGGGATAGTAAATCATAGGTTTATTATAAATAGGGAGCAAATGTTTATTGGTTACCTTTGTTAGGGGCATTAAACGTGTCCCCAGACCCCCTGCTAAAATTACACCTTTCATAATAACAACCTTTAATTATTTAATCTGTCCTCAGCAATCGCTATAAAATAAAACATTTGAGCAAAAACTGCAAAAGAAGCAAGAAAAGAAAAGAAATTCTGGATCCAGCTGAAAGTAGTCCCTTTAATGATTATGGTATCTCCGGGTTTTAGTAACGGAATTAATTCCTGATTCCCAGTTTTTAAATACTTCTTTACATTTACTTCAATGATTTTATTTTCTAATTCAGGAATATTACGTACAACACGGATTTTGTTAATCTTAGCAGATTCTTTAGGTCCACCGGCATAAGAAATTAATGATATCAAATCTGTGTTGCTGGGTACCATGTACTGACCTGGTTTTTGTACAAAACCCCAGATATTAACCGGAACCAGCAGTTCATCTTCACTGCCTAAATAATATTTAGCTCCCAGATTTCTGCCAAGCTGTTGAGCATTCAGACCGGTACTGAAAATACAAACAAACATAAGAAGAGATACGACAAAAATTTTGTTTAAAAAAGTCATTGTTCTCCTCTGTATAAAATCGGTTTCCAATTGCTTTCAGACCCTTTTTTTTCATCACCCAGAATGTCCACCCGCCATTTATACTGTATATCAGGTAAAAGCTGAGCAACAGCAGCCTCATAATCGGCATTAAATACTATTTCTTCTTGATCAGAATCATAGCTCTCGCGTTCTTTGACAGTAATCCATATGGGTTGTTCAGTTTCAACCTGAACTACCCGGATGATATATTCATGATAAAACGGATCATTAGTATCACGCCAAATAAACTTTGGTTCTCCCGTGTTCACTGTATCATCAGGAGATAAAAGTGTTGCTTTCTCAAGCAACATATAATCGATAGTATCCGATGATTCACTTGTCATCCCCTCATCAGTTTCAGCAGTCACATAATAATAGTATTTTGTAAAAGTCTCTACCATATCCTCATAAATAGTATCAATAGTATTAGAAATCAATGAAAAATCATCATTATTTTCTTCTGACCTGTAGATATTATACCTTTCAACTTCTTCTTCAGGATTCTGAAACCATTCAATTTTTATTCTGTTTCCATCCGGTACAGCATCGATACCCCTCTCAACTACTGAAGTATCTGCTGTTTTAGTGACAAATATAACAGTTGACGGTTTATTACCGCTCGTAGAAACTGATTTATCACAGCTTAAAATAGTGAAATTAAATATGAATATCAAGGAAAAAAAACTATATCTCAGCATACACTTCTCCTCATAATTATCCTTATCTGATCAGGGTGTAAATGAAAAACTTATACGATGAAGAGAATCCAGATCATGGGATAAAAAGGCATAATCAATACAGATTTTCCAGAATTTTATTCCAGCACCCCCAGTGAATTTTCCTTGGTGAAATCCAGATCGCAAATTAAATGTATTCATACATTGCAATTCAATTCCCACATTTTTTTCACCCCTCCAGCGGGTTGTATGGTCATATGAAACTAATATTTTACTATGTATCCATTTAATCTCATGAAGATATGAAATACCGATTCTATAATTTACAGGAATAGGATCAGCATGTTCAGTATCCCATTTTAAAGAAGTTTCTGTAATATCCTGAATGTTTAATCCAACATTCAATGTACCGAATCTCTCAGACTGAAAGAAATCATTTAACGGAAACTGCAGGATTGTGCCAATATCAACACCAATACATTTAGCTTCGTGTTTTCCAAGTGACTGCTGTATCCATTTAATATTAATACCTATAGGCATCTTAACAGCTACTTCATGGTATTCCCATCCTAAATCCAGAGAAAATTCATTCATTAAAGCAAAGGAGAAAAAGAAAGCATCTTCGGTATCATTGATATATCCCTCTGCATCTCCGGTTGGCCGTAACGATCTGTTTCTTAATCTGTCCCAGAAATCATCACCTGCAAGTTCAGAAAAAACAGGGATATCATTTACTGAAAGCCTCACCCAGTTTATACCAATAACTCCGCTTCCCGGTAAAGGCAATGCAGCACCAAGATAATGGTAGCTGCCTAAAGGATTGTCAAATGATCCAAATTGGGAACCGTACATTCCGCCAAAAACAGGTTTTCTCAACCACGCAACACCGGCCGGATTCCAATAGAATGAAGATATATCATCAGATATACTACAGAAGGCACCGCCCATACCAGCTGCTCTGGCTCCAACTCCGATATTTAAAAAATCAGCAGTATAATCCCCTGAAAAAATAAGAGATGGGCCTATTAAAAACAGACCTATTAAAAGAATTACAAATACTCTTGAAAAAATAATATGTCCGGTAAAAGAATTCATAGACTACCTTATTTTTGCTATCTTCCCGGTAATTTTTCTGGTTTTACTGAATCCTTCAACATTCAGTTTAAAAAAATAAACTCCGTTTGCAACTACATTGCCCCACTCATCTCTCCCATCCCAGACAATTTCATGATAATCCGGAGATGCCATGGTATTATCAGTAATTTCTTTAATCAGTTTACCAGAAACAGTATATATTTTTAAAGAAACCTGTTTAGCAACATCGGTTAATACATATACAAAAACTGTTTCAGTTTTAAAAGGATTGGGATGATTTCCAAGATATTCTATAACCAAATCAGCGCCTACTTTAAAATTGTATACTAAACTGCTGGTTTCATTACCGTGAATATCTTTAACTTCAACCTGAAGATGATGTTCGCCTGGTGTTAATTCAGGCTTAAATGACATATTTATATCATTTAAGCTTAAAGCTGAATCAGGAATCATCAAATCTGAATGTAAAATTTTTATATCATCAACTGTAATATTAATACTTTCCGGCCTTAAATCAATAGCAGAATTATCCTGAATCCGTACACTGAACAAAGGCTGTCTGGGAACATAACTGCCTTGTACAAAAGTCTGGTTATCCACTTCTACTGTAATATGAGGCGGATTGTTATCTTCTGAACGTAAAAAACTAAAATACCCTCCTATACCTGAATTAATCTGAATATATTCATTATATACCTGATAATCATATCGTATCCAATTATATAGATCATTATTCCACATATATGGTCTACGCTTATTCAGCGTATCCTGATAAAAAAGAAACAACGCTTCTTGGGCTAATTCTTTTGTTAATCCGGGAAAATTAATTCCATATATTTCAGAAATTATTTCTTTATCATTTCCATTATATGGAAGTTCATTTAATAATTCAAAACTAACTATGGTTGAATCCTTAACTGCATTGGGCGGAACACATGCCAATACTTTTTCTCTTATTCCTACTGTATCTGTTGCAATAAAATCCAGAGTAGTCCCTAAATCAGGTGTAATCCAGAATCTATCAGCAGTTATCTCTTTCGTCAATATATTGTCCGTTCTGGAAGTTTCTTTTATTAAGGAATCCGGATCAATAGTTACAGTTATTACATTGCCCCCTGTGCTCGGATAAAATGTTTTTGAAGAAACTATCGTCCCTGATGCTGGTATATCAATAGTATCTGAAGCATTAAATTCTTGTTCTTCTGATGAAAACTGTACAATTGCATCCTCTACTGCAGTCTGTCCGTAATTTGTCAATTCTGCACATACTTTGACTTTATCAGTCCCGGAAAAAAATATTGAATGAACCCGCAGATCAGCTAATGATGGTATTGAAATTTCTTCAGATTTACTTGTTGTTTCGTTACCATTATCATTGTATACAATAAAATGAAATTTGACATAAGTACCAGGTTTAAAAGGTGATGTTTTCTCAGTTTCCCATATATTATTAACTTTGTGCATAATAAGTGTATCTGATTCCGGTTGTTCCAGAATACAATATACATTCTTTATTTGATTAACATCTTCTATCCTTACTGTAAAATAAAGGCTATCCTCAAAAGTAGGATGTTGAGGAACAACAGATAATGAATCGAAAAATGAAATCCCGTAAGTAAAAGGAGAAAATCCTCTTATATGATAATCTATATCAGGATCCCATAAGTAAGATCGAATACCACACCGAGATTCATACAGTTCTTCCGGTACAGGAAGATCAAAACTCCAGTTAGTCTGGTTTAAGCTGAAGGTTTCTGAATAATGAGTTGCATAACTGCTGTCGGTAATGGAAAGATGTATATTCAGATCATCAGAATTTGATATACCCTGAATATGAATAGTATTATCTTTTCTTACAGCCTGAGAGTCTAACGTTAATTCAGCTTTTTCTGCAGGAAAGGTTAATTTAAGAGCCGGATCACCAAGCAGTAAGAATTGGTAAGCTTCACTCAAGGCCAGGTCACTTCGGTATTTTAATAAATAAGCTGATTTAGCCTTATTAATCAGCTCTCCTATGCTATATTCCGGAAACAAAGTATAACATTGAAATAACTCTCTTAATAGATAAAAATCATTCCAGACCCATCCCAATCCGGTTGAACCAAAAAAAGCAACAGCACCTGTTTCATCCTTCAGGAGAAGTGATTCTCCTAATGATCTCTTCCGGGATGCAAAATCACCGGTAAAACAGGTCATACTGGTAATAAACGGCAATTTTCCTTCATTTTCCAACAAAGGAATATCATCCAGATCCAGTAAACCACCGTCGGACCATATTGCACCACCTCCATGTCCCCGGAAATTTATCCATACAGTACCATTTCTGAAATGTCTTAATAAATCTTCAGTGCCGCCCAGATAAGGATCATTAATAGAACCAGAAAGATACATACGCTTTGGATTTATACTGGGATTCATAATATTATTTATAATATATTCAGCCTGATATCCAAAATCTCCGTTTACTGTTCCGGCACTGATCATTAAATAATCATTTCTCCATGTACCCCGGGAATTATTTTCATAATCAATAATTTTTTTAATTATATCACTCAATTCTTGTTTGCTTTTTATCGGCAATCTACCAATAGCAATATCTGGATTAAAGTCATCACCGGTCAGAAGTGAATAATAATAATCAGCAGGAGTACACCCGTATTTGACTGATTGATAGAGAGGGGCGGGAATTAAATTTCCACTTTCTTTGGAAGCTTTGTTATCAATCATCCCATCCCCTATCAATAAAACAAATTTTGGTTTTGGATGCCATTTATGCTTTGCATAATACAGGAAATTTTTAATTGCTTGCGGAGATGGAATACCAAAATTAAATTCATCATAAATATTCTGCAAATCCGCTACTTTCACTGTTAATCCCTGATTTTCACGCTGTGCTATTAAATCCTGTAAATCTTCATTTTCGATACCGAGACTGTCAGCAGGAGTAATTATTACATAATCAGCACCATATTCAGAGGATCGCAAATAGTTTTGTTCAAGAAAAAGTATACTATCAGGTGGAGTTATCTCGGATTTTGTTACAGCTAAATAATGTGTCGATTCATCGACAATTCTATCTTCAAATGATACAGTGAATGTTTTATTGCCAAGTGTATCAATGACAGCTTTAAGATCAGGATTATAAATCACACTATGATGTTTCTTGAAAATTTCTATATTGGAATTAGAAAATTTTTTTAATTCAAAATGAACAATTTCGTTTTCTGAATTTTGGGGAGGATTAAATAAAAGAAAATCTGAATGTGCAATAAACTCCCTGGGGTAAGTAATTTTAAACCAGTCTAAATATAATTGAGCAAATAAACCAGAAGTAGATTTATTAATAATGGTTATTTTATTACTATTATCCTTCAGGTGTATGGGACTGCTCTTAGTACTGGAAAAAGAGATTTTGTCATAACTATGCCAGGTTGTGGATCCGATATAGTAATCATTTAAATAGAATTCAACAGGATGATTTCCATATTGAGCAGATTGTCCTCTTAGTTTGAATTCCATTTTTACAGAATGGGTTGAAAAAAGATAGGGTGAATCAATCTGGAAGGTTATTTCTTTTTTTTCATCACCATTTATACTTCTGGAGTATAACCAATAATCTTCTGTATTTACATCCTGAGCATAAGCAAGACGATGAAATACATTATTTTCTTCATTATGTATGGTATATGGATATGATACAGGATATATTTTTTGTTGATTATCTGTTTGATCCAGTACGGCAGATTGATTACCTAATCGTAATCCAGGATTATCTCCTACTAAAAGCCAGTAAATGTTTTGATCTGTATAGATATTTAAACACTTCTCTTCTGTATTATCAGCCCATACAGGTTCACCCCAAAATTCAATGATATCATTCTTATCCAGGGTTCCGTCCTCAGCACCGATAATCCGGATAGGAATTTCTTTTCCCTGAGAAATTAACTGTAAATTATCTATGTCCGTCGCTGATATATTCCACCCTGTTTTCTCAATTGATTTAACCGTTAATCTGTATATGCCTTCTTCTGTAATATAAATTTTTAATCTTTTTTTTCCGGTTACATTATAATTATCGATATCATCACTGATCTGGATAGATTTTTTAATTTTTTTCTGTGTATGTTTTTTTTGTAGGGTGGATAATATATTCAGATTTGCATAAAATATACTGTCAGGGAAAAATTTTATTCCCTGTCCTGAAATTTCAAATGTAATCTGCTCTAATATTTTTTTTTGTTCATGATCAAAAGAACTGATATGTACTCTGGTTATTTTCGATCCCTGATACTCTCCAATACAACAATAATCAAAAATTTTATGATCTTGCATACCTATCAGCGATGCTGATATACTGTCATCTGTTCCAATGGGAATATCTTCCAGAACTACATTTTCAGCTGATAAAGAGATATCAAAATATTTTTTTCTGAGACTTTTGATAGTAATATTGTCATCATCAGAAAGAATAAAAAAAGTTTCCTTCAGTAACGGCAAGGTGGAACCTGATTTTAATGTTGCCGGCTTTGAGAAATCTGTCCTGACTAATATTTTATTTTTTGAATGTTTTTCAACTTTAACATGTGCAAAACAGTAAAAGGAAACAAAAAATATAAAAAAGGTCAAAATTATCTTTGGATTAAAAACATGTGTGTTTTTGGGGAGAATATAAAATATCCTTTTCATAGATTTTTAAGTTTTCTTCATTCCATAATGTAGAATATTTTTAAGCGTATTTAATAGATCTTTATAGGCTATATCCACCATCATTTCACCATTTTCCACGATAGAGATTTTAGAAGTTTCTTCTGAAATGACAACAACCAGGGCATCTGATTTTTCGGACATACCAATAGCTGCTCTGTGTCTAGTGCCCCAGCGATGTTCCAGATCCGGATCCCGGCTTAGGGGTAAAATACATTTTGCAGCAGTTATTATATCATTATTTATAACCACCGCTCCATCGTGAAGAGGAGAACGCGGATTAAAAATTGAAACCAGAAGTGAAGATGATACATTTGACTGAATCTCTACCCCGGTTTCAATAATTGGTTTTAATCCCGATTTTCTGCTAATAACAATTAAGGCGCCATATCCTCGTTGCGATATTTCTATGGCAGCATTTGCAATTTCTTCCACTACTAAATTAGTCTGTTCCTTACTGAATATACTCACCAATCTGCTTTGTCCCATAATACGCAGAACGCGGCGTAATTCCGGTTGAAACAGGATAACAAAAGCAATAAGCCATACTGTTCTTAAATTCTCTGCAATCCAGGACATTTCCTGCAATCCCAGGGTTTGTGATATAAACGATATAACAACAATCAGAAGCAAGCCAATAAACATCTGAACAGCATGGGTTCTTCTCAGCATGAAATAGAGTTTATATATAATGAATGTAACTATTAATATATCTAAAACATCCAGTATTCCGATTGAGAAAAAACCAATTTTAAATATTTCAAAACTATTAGTATCCATATCCTTTTATTATAATATTTATTTATATAAATAGCAAGATAATAAAAAATTATAAACTATCAACAAATTTATTATGCTCTGTTTTTAATGTATCTATAATTTTAACAACCTGTACCATTTCTTTTACATCGTGGACCCGTACAATATTTGCCCCTTTAATTACTGAGGCTGCAACTGCTGCAGCTGTACCAAAAATCCGTTCTTTCTCTGGTTTATTAAGAATTTTACCAATAAATGATTTCCTGGACACACCAATTAAAACTGGACAATGTAAGTCATGAAAATAACGTATGTTGTTAATTAATTTGAAATTATCATAAAGAGTCTTTCCGAAGCCAATGCCAGGATCTATAATAATTTTGTTCTCAGGAATACCGGCTTTGACAGCAACAGCAATACTCTCTGATAAATATGTAAATATTTCTCTTAACAGATCCATGTAAACAGGATCTTTCTGCATATTCCTTGGAGTGCCTTTAATATGCATTAATATAACCGGTACATCATATTTGGCTGCGATGTGAGACATTCTAGAATCAAAACGTAATCCGCTTATATCATTGATCACTGTTGCCCCTGCTTTAATAGCGAGTTCAGCAATATATGATTTATATGTATCTATCGATATTGGAATGGATAATCTTGAGCTGAGTTGTTTAATAACCGGTATTATCCGTCTTTCTTCTTCATCTTGACTTATTTTTTTTGCTCCGGGTCGGGTTGATTCTCCACCTATATCAATTATATCCGCGCCTTCTTTTTCTATCTCCATTCCTCTTTCAACTGCTTTATCAAGATCAAAAAAATCACCACCATCAGAAAAAGAATCAGGAGTAACATTTAAAATACCCATTACATGGGTACGGGCTGAGAGATTATAAATATGATTTTTTATTTCAATGTTATATTTATTCTTTATATTTTCCAAATCCATGAAAGCTCCGTAAATGGATTATATCTTCATTATTCCTTAACTTTTTAATGGCCTTACGGGATTCTTCAGCATATTCATCATCTTTTTCTAATTCAATTCTTTTAGAAAAATAAGAAATAGCTTTTTGAGGATTATCTTTTAATGCATATATTACACCAAGATAAAAATAACTGTTTGTAAAATTATCAATATCAATAGAATTCTGAAAAAATTTCTCAGCTCGTTCAATATCTCTCGTATTCAAATATGCAATGCCCAGATTATAATAAGCAATACTGTTTTCCGGGTCGAGCTCAAGGATATATTTATAGGTGTTAATAAAATCAACTGGTTTATTTTGTATTAAATACATTTTTCCCAATCCATGCAATGCATCAATAGAGCTGGAGTTTATTGACAAAATATTTTTATAAATCTTTTTTGCTTTGGTGAACTCTCTTCTTTGTAAATAAATCTGCCCCAGTTTTAAACTGGGAGTCAGGTAAGCAGGATTCAAATAAACAGATTTTTTCAAAATCTCAATTTTCGCTGAATATCCAATATCTTTAAGTCGAGATGAATGGAGCTTTGATAGATAAAAATATATTTCCGCATCATTTTCATTCAATACCAATGCCTGCTTCAGCACTTGAGAAGCAAAATTCCAGTTTTCATTGTGTATATACATTAACCCCTGTAATTTCAGGAGTTCCGAATCTTTCTCTACATTTTCCTGATCATGTAATAAGCTGAATATCTGATCATACAAATGTTTATTGAATTTATTTTCTGTTTTTAATAATAAAGCTTTTTGAAGTAAAGAAGAAATAAAATATTTTTTAATACTGTGATTATCAGGTAATTTTATATGCAAGGAATTAAACATATGTTCAGCTTTCAAAAAATTTTCTTTTAACAGATACAACAAACCTTTACCAAAATCAGCCCATTGTTTTTTTGAATGAAATAATTCATTATCTGTAAAAGAATAGTTAAGTGTTGATATATTTTTTAAATAAATTTTAAAAGTATTAAAAAATTTTTGCGGATTATTAAAATATAAGGTATCTGCATAAGCACGGGACCTATTTGCTTCATAACTTGTTACTGAAAAATTAATGACAGAATTGTTGTCTGAAAAATCCTGAGTATCAACTAAAATAAGATGGTCCAGATTAATGGATTCACCAAATCTTTTTATAAATGATATGTTTTTTGCAGAATCAATATTGATTATCTCAAATGTATTATGTATATCATAAATGATTTTATTTTTTTCTGTAAAATTTGATTTTTCCAGATAAAAATTTATCCGATCAGCAATCGCAATATTGATTTCTGCCCTTTCATTTATAATAGGAAAACAGCCAATGCGTGTGTGTGTTGATTGTGCAAATTTTAATACAAAAACAATACTTCCCAGTATTAAAATAATAATCCAGTAAATAACAGTTAACTTTCCAAAACTTATACGGGCCAATAATTCTGATACCTTATAAGTATAGCATATCAGAATATAAATCAGCCCGCTGATAAATAAAAAAAGAAATAATGTTGATAATAAATTTGTCAATATTAATAACTTCTTTACTGCATATTTTTTATTTATTTTTTGGGGATGTTTTTTTCTTTTTTCTTGTTTTCTTTATTATCTTCTTTTTATTAATTATTTTATCAATTTCTTCACTGGTTAATATTTCTTTTTCCAGCAATGCTTCAGCTAATTTCTTTAATATATCAATGTTTTCGCGAAGCAGACGTATTGACTCTTTTTCAGCTTCAGTAACGATACGTCTGACTTCTGCATCAATTTTAATAGCTGTCCTTTCACTGAAATCTCTGTGCTGAGAAATTTCCCTGCCCAGGAAAATCTCCTCATTTTTCTTGCCAAAAGTAATGGGACCAAGTTCTTCACTCATTCCCCATTCACATACCATCTTCCTGGCTAGTTGAGTGGCTTTCTCAATATCATTTCCAGCTCCGGTCGTATACTGATTGAATATTATATTTTCTGCTGCCCTGCCCCCTAGTATGTGTTTTAACACTGTCTGACAATAGCTTTTTGTATAATTATGCTTTTCATCCATAGGCAACATAGAGGTTACTCCCAAAGCCCGTCCTCTTGGGATTATGGTCACTTTATGAACCTCATCAGCTTCAGGCAAAAGTTTAGCAACCAGTACATGACCAGCTTCATGGTAAGCTGTATTTCTTTTTTCTTTATCAGATATTAATAAACTTCTTCGTTCTACTCCCATTAACACTTTATCTTTGGAATCTTCCAGATCATCCATATCTACTTTCTTTTTATTTCTTCTTGCTGCCAGAAGGGCTGCTTCATTGACCAGATTAGCCAAATCTGCACCAGAAAAACCAGGAGTGCCTTTTGCTATGGTTTCCAGATTGACATCTTTACTCAGGGGTATCTTTTTTGTGTGAACTTTTAATATACCTTCCCTGCCCCTAACATCAGGCAAATCAACAACCACCTGACGATCAAATCTGCCTCTCCGTAAAAGTGCCTTATCTAATACATCCGGACGGTTAGTTGCAGCAATGAGTATCACGCCTTCGTTGGTCTCAAAACCATCCATTTCAACTAATAATTGGTTCAGGGTTTGTTCTCTTTCATCATGTCCGCCACCGAGTCCTGCACCTCTGTGGCGTCCTACAGCATCTATTTCATCAATAAAAATAATACAGGGAGCATTCTTTTTACCTTGTTCAAACAGATCACGAACCCGGGAAGCTCCCACGCCGACAAACATTTCTACAAAGTCTGCACCAGACATGCTGAAAAACGGCACCCCGGCTTCACCGGCAACAGCTTTACCAAGTAACGTTTTTCCGGTACCAGGCGGTCCTAATAATAATACACCTTTGGGGATTTTACCGCCCAGTTTTTGAAATCTTCCCGGAGCTTTCAAAAATTCAATAACCTCGGTTAATTCCTGTTTTGCTTCTTCAGTACCGGCAACATCATTAAATGTTACTTTATGTCTGTTCTCAGATAATAATTTTGCTCTGCTTTTACCAAAATTAAATATTCCTTTATTTCCGCCTTTGCCCTGCATACGCATAATAAAATAGATGAAAAAAATTGGTATCAAGAGCCAGGGTATAAAACTTAAATATTGCCACCAACCACCGTCATCCCGTTTAAACTCATATTGAATGCCTTGTTTATCCCACTTTTTTATCATATCTCTGTCAATAAACGGAAGTGTGGTCTTAAATTTTGTGAAGTTAACAGTTTGACCATCTTTTATCAAACTTTCCTGATATTTAAGCTCACCGTGAAAGACATTACCCTTGATTACCCCTTTTTCTATGGATTCATTTTCAAGAAATCTGTTAAACTCAGTAAAAGAAAGGTTAATTTCTTTACCTGTTCCCAAATTTAGAATCTGGGCAATATAAATTGCAATAATAAACAAAATAATCCAGAAAAACACCTGTTTTGACATTTTTTTCCAGTTGAAATTATCTTGTTTATCTTTATTATCTTTTTTATTGTCTTTATTTTCTTTCATGTATATATCCTTATAATATGCAATAAAATCTCAAATTTTTTCTGCTTCCATTTTTAAAATGTTCTTTGTTTTATCTGTTATTTTTACCTTATCATTTATACGATATCCTAATATCCAGAGAATTCTGGAAGCATCAACAAGGATTGGTATTCTTTTTCTTTTAAAATTCACTACCCCTTCATCTATAAAAAAATCCTGGAGTTTTTTTGTGTCTGACATTCCAAGGGGTGTAAATTTATCACCTTTTACCCAGGAACGTATTTTTATAGGCAATGTAATTGTATCAAAATCAATGTATTCAGTGAATCTATCCGTATGTTTAACAGATTCAATCTTTTTAACCTTGCTTATCTTTATTTTTAAATTACAATCTGATATAAAATTCCACTTCTCCAGTTCCAGCTTTGTGTCTGGAATACATTTTTCTTTTCTGGTAAAAAAAACTTTATCGGAATATCTTATTATTATCCCTTTTCTACCGATTTCGACCTTATTATTACTACTACCTCTTTCAATAAGTTCCAGAACTGAATTAATAATATTATAAGTATACTCCCCATACATCTTTTCAAGGAGATATATTATAATACTTTTCTTTATGGCCTTAAAATAATTTAAAAATTTATTAATATCAAGCACAATCTCTGTATCTGATTCAGAAAGAATTACATTTTTTAAGGCTCTTTCTGTAAAATATTGTATATATTCTTCAATTTCTGCCAGTATATTAGCTGATCTGCAGACAGACTTAACTGTTTGCTGACCAAATGTTTGTGTTATAACCGGTAATATATGGTGACGGATTTTATTACGTAAATATATTGTATCCTTATTGCTTGCATCCTCTACATGGTCAAGCTTTCTCGATTCAGCATATTCAGTTATCTCCTTCCTGGTAGCAAACAGTAAAGGATGTATTAAGTAATTATTTTTTGGTTTGATACTTCTGATCCCCCTTAGACCGAATCCTTTAATTAGATTCATTATTACGGTCTCAGCCCTATCATCAGCATTATGACCAAGAGCAATCTTATCAAAATCAATTTTTCTTCTTAAAGAGTTAAGATAACCCAGACGTATATCACGCGCAGCTTGTTCGATTGACAACTGATTTCTTTTTGCATATTGCTTAACATCTGCTTTTTTGGAAAAAAATTGAATATTATGGTTTAAAGCTACTCTTCTCACAAATTCTTCATCATTATCAGCCTCACTACCGCGTAGACAATGATTAACATGAGCAATCACAAATTGTAAATTAAATTCAGAGCATATTAAAAAAAATAAATCCAGTAATACTATAGAATCATATCCTCCGGAGACAGCCAGAATGATTTTATCTTCACTTTGTACCAGTGATTCATCTTTTATAAAAATTTTAAAATGTTGTAATAGTTTTTCATTCATTACGATTAAATACTTCTAAAGTAAAAATGGCCTTTTTTGTTAATAAAAAAGGCCATTATCAATCACTAATGTAGCGGCGCAGGGACTCGAACCCCGGACAAACGGATTATGATTCCGTCGCTCTACCAACTGAGCTACACCGCCTTAAAACTATAAAATGTATAAAAATTAAGTATGAAAGTCAAGAAAATTTATACCTATTTAGGGAACAATTTTCTTACAATTTTCAACATTTCTTCCCATTCAAAGGATTTTTCAAATACATCCACAACATTAAATTTCTTTGCTATGTCTAAATAATTTTCAGAGCTGTTTTTCCCCCCACCTGACATAGCAACAATTTTAGCATCCGGGAATTCATTATTTAAATCTTTTATAGTTTCAAATCCCTCTTTATTAGGCATTATGATATCAGTTATTATAAGATCTGCTGGATCTTCTCTGTATTTCTCAATCCCTTCCTCACCATCCTCTGCTTCAATTACTTCATGGCCTTCTTTCTTGAGTTTATGTGTTATTGCCATACGAACTATTTTTTCATCATCAATCACAAGTATTTTTGCCATATTTTAACCTTCACATTTATTTTAAAATAAGCAAATTCATATATAAAATAGAAAACAAATCTTTTAAAGTCAAATAAAAAAGTAGAAGATTAATATTTATTGACTGATTTATTGCATGAGGGAAATTCATCAATCTTCGGGAAATATCTGTTTAAAATATGGTAAAGATCAGGATCATATTCTTTTAATTCTTTACGGGTATTGATCTGGTTATGTTTACCATCCGGTTCAGGAACTTCTGCGTTAACATTAAACCAATCCTGGACACCTTCTGCAAAGTATTCCCAAATATTTGTTATTGCATAGGTATTTAAATATTTTTTCTGATCCATTGCGGCTTCCATTTTTTCTTTTAGTAAACTGTTAAAGGTTGAATCAACAGGATTAATGCCCACTGCATGTATTGTATGAGCAAACTCATGAACTAATATATCTTCAGCATGATATTTGTCTATCTGATAACAAAGTAGATTTTCTTCAGCACAGGTTGTTAAAGGTAACTCAAGAGTGCCTCCGAGTCCGCGAGCTCTGACATCCCAGTTCAATGTAGTGTCATCCTCCAGATAGGCATGTTCTGGAATATCAGTTGTTCCTTCATACCGGGCCATAACTGCCACCCTTGTATCCCGGTTGACCATGGATTCCAATACTTCAGCCGGGAGGGAATCTGTCATACAGGTAATTATTTTATAGGCGGCAATGATTGATTGATCAGGAACTTTCTCGGAGCTCATAATATGAATCCCATTTGCGCATATATATTTTTTATAAAAGGGATCAAGCTGTAATGTTTTTGGAGGCTGGGTTATTTTTATATTTTTTTCAGATGATGATATTTGTGCATGAACATGTACAGAAAAACTGTATATGAGGGAATATACAACAAATACGATTTTCACTTTTGATAAAAAACTCATAATTTTCTCCTCGTTTATGAACATTACATATTATTACGATAATTATACTGCTAAGATATCACTTAAGATCTATCCGAATTCTAATTATGCCATATGGTTGTACACTGATTATCTCGTCCTGCCTTTTTACTGGCTGGTCAAGTACATTCACGGCATAAACAGATGCAATATTACTTTTTTTCTTCCATTTTTCAGTTGAAACATCAACAGGCCGGCCTGCACATTCGCGAAAATGCAGAATAATGCTGTTTCCAAATCGAACAGGTCTTGCCTTTATCAGCATCAGATTCTGTGGAATAAATTTTAGAAAAGAACGGGTGAGAGGAATTTGTTTCTTTCTCCCTTTCGGAAGTACTCGGCTCTGTAAAGGAATTCTGGTTGACCATCCAAATCGGGCTGAAAAGTCAGAAGAAGTATCTGAAGAGGATGTGAGAGAATACTGCCACTGCAGTGCTCCTTTCTGACTGGCTTTAAAATTGGTCGTCCAATAATTATTCAATACCCAGGAATAAATATGAGGACATTCAGGTTCATATGTATATCGAAATTTACCCAGATTCAAATCTCCAAGCTGTACCAGGGGAATATCCGGAGTAGTCCAGATAATGTGAGCGTCTTTACCTGATATACTGATATAATGCTGTACAGTCTGCCAGTCCGAAGCTGTCCCCTCCAGTTGATCAATACCAGGACGAACCATTCCTCCTTGTACCTCGTATTTCAAAGTACTGCCAGGAAGATTAAAAGGAAATGAAATATATACTGCCTCAGGATCAGTTACTGATTTTTTACGCATCCGGAACAACATATCTATCCGTTTGGCTGTATGAAACAAACGAATTTCGCCAGTAATTCCCTTTTCATCTGCACACTGAGGTAACTGTCCATTCCATACAATACGTGTATATATTGGTCCCTTTTTGACTCCCTGCATCTGTATGTACTGAAGAGTTCTGTGCCAGGATGAATCCAGCCTGAAATTCTCCAGCTGCTCACGGTTGGAAAGTCGCTCATAAATAAACTGACCCCACCTCCAGGTTCCTCTCTGATCCACCAATTCCCGCCCCAGCTCTTTATCCAGGAGAGAAATAACTGTACCAGTTGTAGTATCCATTTCTATCCGGTAAAAATCATTTTCCACTATACCGGAAAAAGGGTGGAATTCTGATTCAGCACCTGAACCTTCTTCCAGCTGAATACAATAGGATTTATAACCTATGGGAGGAACCTTCTCCGCCCATACAGCCCAATAGGTCCCATCTTCACGACTTCTCACTGACTGTACTTCAGCTTCTCTGCCCTGACTGTCCAGGAGCCGAAATCTGGAACCAGGTGGTATAATCTCATTATCAATATAATGAACTGCCATACCTGACCGTGGTGTATTCAAAGTGTTTATCACGACCAGGACAGGAATTTCGTCTACAGGAAGATAAGACTGTAATAGTCCCATTGCCTGTTCCTTTAATAAAGAATTATGTTTAACTGCCTCCCATACATAAGCCGATTTCTCCCTCCACTGTACCTGACTGTTTAATGATTCAGGATCCCGAATACTTTCCGCAGCCCCGAAAGTATGTTCATCCCAGAAAAGCAGAGACTCCCGAATGTGGTCTATTTCCTGAAAAGCTGTTTCGGGAATCTCTGATCCGGCCAGTCTGGCCATAGTCAGTAATCCTTCCTGAGCTATGAGACTGTTAGCTGTATTCCGAGCAGCAGCAGTTTCCAGAGCAGCAGAACCGAATCCGTCAGCCCACCAATCCGGCCATCCTGCTCTGTAAACTTCCAATTCATTCCCATATTCCTTTTTAATAGCTGCAAGAAACTCACCGGCAGTTGCGAGACGTAATCTGGGAAATATGTATTGCCTGTTCCATTTTCGTACCAAATCACAGGCGACAGTGGAAGGAGGTGAATTATCGGTTACATAACCGGAAAACTGTATTGATACTTTGTTATACGTATACTCTTTCTGCTCCAACTCTCTGAGGTATTGCAAAAGCGGATCCCGGAAAGAAGTGATTCTGCCGGTAGTAAGCCGCAGTTTATTCCCGGTCATGTAATGGTCTGCGCGGAAAGCCAGCAGACGGTTGCCTGAAGGTGATTCCCACCAGAAGGCTGTTGGTTTGTCAAACGGGATAAGAGCCCTATGGCCATGTTGTCCCATATTGATGAATTCAATATTTAGTGGAGCCAGGTAATCAGGTATACACCAGCCTATTCCGTTGACATCATTCTGCATAGCGGTTTTTACCGGCAGCTTGTATTTCTGAAATATTCGGAGAGGCAGGCACTGTTCAACCAGACCGGCCTCATCAACTACTTCGCTATAATTGAACAGCATTGCTGTCACTTCTATCCTTCCCTCCTGAACACGTTTCTGAAAACGCTTTATTTGTTTTTGGGGACGTCGTTTTAAATACTCTTTTACTGCCCAGCTGTTCTCACAGGTCCACCGGAAACGGGAATCTTCCGGATATTCATCAGTCTGATCACAATAATCTAAAGCATAATCGATGAATCGCAGATGTTCACCCAGAATTTCCGTTTGAGGACGTGTATATCCTATATCAGTGTGTGTATGCTGCACCAGATATATTGTCCATGGTTTAACCGGACTGATCTTTATATCATGGATTTGTTCCTGTTCTCCTTCCAGATTAATCCTGAACTGTTTACGTTCCATTTTTTCCACAGCCGGAACCTCCAGACTGATTCCATTGAAACCAGGTTCGAGAATAAACTGTTTTTCTGTTCCGTCTTTCTCTGATACTGAACCATGAACAGGATCTCCGATATGCATAAACTGAAAACGGATCACCTGGTAAGGATTACCCTGGTTTCCGACTAATAAATCCTCTGGTTGTATTGTCAGTCCTTCCTTTATCGGCTCTTCAAAAGTTATGAACCAGGAACGACTTCCGGCACTATCTCCTTGTACACGAAAATGCTGAACCTGTCCCCTCTTTACTAAAGAAACAGGTACGGTAAGCACTGCGTACCCCATAAAATCACCATATCTGTCAATAAGTGTCGAACGCAAAGTTAGTCGACTGTTACCTTTCCCCTTAACAGTCCACTTCTGTTTATTGAGGTGAACAGGATTGCACAGACTCAGAATCTGTTTTTCATTAAAATACAGATCAAAAACATGACTGTCAGTATTTACATCTATAGCAAACATCCAGAGAAAGCTGACCGAATCACTATCAACTTTTTCAGGTACTGCTGCAGTCTCCCAGGCAATGGAATTCACCGGAGACATGGAACGGCATACTAATGCATTGTGCTCACCGGGCAATGGTCCATGATATTTCAGACTGAATCCATCCACAGTACGGATATATCCCTGAACTTCAAGGGAAGATTTACTTTGAGCTGAAAGAGTTACTGAAATAATTAAGGCCGTAAAAGCTACATATAACAATCCTCTTTTATAATGATTCATCTATATCCTCATATAAATTGATAATTTATATAAAACCTAACAAAACCATTCCAATCATAACCAATCCCAGCCCCAGCATTAAGATACCGGTTAGTAAATGAAGTACAGCTGACTTTTTCTGACGCCATGTTTCTACCTTAGCTGTAGTAGTAAATCCCAGACCAACCACCACAGTAATTACCAGAAACGGTAATACAAAAATAAAATTATATAAGAGCAAATATAACACAGCCTGAATTCTGGTTGCAGTTTTGCTTAACATACCAATGATCACAACATAAGGCCCGGAAGTACAGGGTAATAGCAAAATACTTACTGCTAAACCCGAGAAGAAAGCACCCGGAACTGAAGTAATATTGGAAGTAATTCGTTTAACTGTTGGTTGCCATGATTTCGGAACTTCGATACTGAACCAGCGGCGGTGCCAAAAATAATCCTTTATATTCCACATACCTATAACTATAGCCAGAACCGAAACAAAAATGTATATATACTGCTCAATACCGGCAATCTGTACTGCATGAAATAAACCCAATCCCATCATAAAATATGAGATAAAACAGGCTGCTGTAAAAGCAAATCCAGCTCCCAGAATTTTGTTGCGTTCGTGTTTTGCAGATAACAAAATCGTTCCTAAAAGCAATACCAGCACAGCACAGGCACAGGGATTAACAGCATCAACAGCAGCGGCACTTATTACAGCCGGCAGAGTCAGTTTTTGTGATGTTTGATTTTTTTCTTTACTTTCCGGAATCTTGCTTAAAGGGGAAACAGCATGCTGATGTAAAGCTGTACGGACTGCCTGTTCAATACCACGCTGTACTACTCTGCTGATTCCCTGAAATGCTTCATCTCCGATAAATACAGCCGGAGTTCCTTTTTCACGTATTCTTTCCGATTGATATATTTCTGCAAGCTGTAACATAAGGCCGGCATTATCAGAATGATGAATTTCATATTTGATAATATCCACCGGGTAGTTGGGTGCAATCCTGTTACTTAAAAATGAATCAACATGTCTGCATTCGGGACAACCGGTTTCATAAAAAAATACCAGTTCAACATCCGATAATGATGTATTATGAATAAAAAGAACAAAAAAAATTATCAGTATGGATTTCTGCATTATTCATCCTGTACCAGCTAATATCTACCTGATATCAATAAATCCTGTCCTTTCTGTTTTTTCCATTCCTCCATACCGCCTATTAAACTGAAAACATGTGTATAGCCCTTCTGCCATAGTGTCTTTACAGTATCATCACTGATACTGCCTTTTTCTGACATTATATAAATAATCAGTTCATCTGAAGACTTTTTTATAGTTTGCTGTACCCATTCTATTATCTTTTGTGAAGGAATATGAACTGCGCCAATAATATGCTGTTTAATAAACTCATCCCTGCTGCGAATATCTATCAGTACAAAAAAATTATAACTCATTTCGCCTATTGAAGCCTGATAATCCTGTAATGGCAAAACCTTACCTCTTACGTATAAAATTAAAGGATTATTTGCTTTACTAAAATAAACCTCGATTTTTTTATTAACCGTTACTCCGCCATATCCCAGACTTTCAAATATATATTCCAGGGATATTGAATCACCAGGATGCATCAGTTTATTTGTTAATGGTACAGATTCAACACAAGCTGCAAAGGTACGGATTTCTTTGATACGCATTTTCTTTGAGGAATTATTCTTTAAAATAAATGTTACCGGAGTATTCTTTCCCTCTCTGATTATACCAAAATCATATACTTTTTTATCTGCAGAAATTTCTGTCTGTGCTTTCACTGTAAGTGCAGTAATAAAAATCATACAGCCTGAAATCAATAATAGTCCGGTGAATTTTTTCATTGATACTTCCTTTATCTGTAGTCATAATCAGTCAGTTTGAAACCGTACTGACCACGAAATAATATTATCATCGACTTTTTTAATATCCCCTGATAAGGTAACTTCCAGTAACGTTCCGGTCATTTTATGATATAACACCTCATTCTCTGCCTGTACTTTTTTGACTTCAAATCCATCCGGAACAAAGAAAAACAGTGAATAAGGATCACCTTCCACCAGTTGGGAAGTACCGGATATTTGTTGTTCTTCCTTATCCCACTGTAATGTCTTCAGACTGACAGTATTAGTAATATGACGAGAAGTAGATAACAGCTGGGGAACATCTGATACGGGTTTAATAATTAATACCCGGGTTCCGTGTTCAGGGACAGGAACGGAAATGTTATCAGTATACACCCCTTCCAAATGCTGGTTCCAGAAATCAAACACAATATATTTCCTGTCTGGATCAAGACCCAGATCTTCTGAAAAAGAAACTTCTTTTATATCCTGTCTTTCCTTCCAGTTGAATACAGAAACTACGTCGTACATACCGGCAACATGATTTATCTTTAAATCAATTGCTCTGGGAAATTCTTTTACCCGGGGACAGGACCAGACAACGCCATTTCGTTTGTTGGATTCAATTTTATAGGGATAAAGATCAACAGGAACAATCTGGGTAGTAGGAATGGTTTTCTGATACAGTTCTAATTTACGCTGTGACAGTTTACCCATAAAATCACTTGCCATATAGAGCTGACCAGTAAGACCAATGGCGGTAACTACAGTTCTTCCTTCTTCAAGGGTTAAGGGATTGCGTACCATGGCAGCATCCGGATCACAGTGCCAGACAATATTATTCAGATAATTTCCCCCGAATAAAGAATGAAAATAAGTCTGCATGGACATACCTCCTTCTCTTTTCGGATACCAGACAGCTCTATCATCTCCCCCGATACGGGATCCGTCAAAAATACCGAATCCCAGTCCGACTTCATGCATGGCACAGCCCCCAATATAAAAATCACTCCCTACTGTTTTCCTCAAAGCTTTCTGTACTTCAAGATACAATTCCCGGCCGGTTTTGGTTGAATCATAAGCCCGGGCTTTATTTTCATCAAAATAATCAATCCAGGTTCCCCACCCTGCATCTTTCAGATATTTTATCCCCCAGTCATCTTTCAGGATTCTGAACATGGGTTTAAGATGTACATCGATCACTTCCGGATTAGAATAATCCAGCCTTACCACCGTAGTGTCAGCTGTACAACAGGCACCGGACAGTTTTCCGTTTTTATCCCGGAGATAAAAATTATCCGGATATTTTTCTGACATTTCAGCATTGTGATAATTTGAACCATATACATTCACCCACAGGGCGGGTTTCAATCCTTTATCCTGAACATACTGAAACAGCTGTTTCCCTCCGCCAGGAAAGGTTTCTTTTGTCCACTCCAGATAATTCGCTTCTGCACCTCTGGTATAACAAGCATCTAATTGAATATATTCTAATCCGTATGGCTTAAGATGTTCTGCCAGCACATCTGTCTCGTTCATTACATCCTGTTCAGTAGTTCCCATATAATAGCAATACCAGCTGCTCCAGGCAACAGGTGCGGTTTTAAAGAATTCTCTTTTGGGCTGATAGTATTTTAATCCCAGGACATTAATATAATAATCAGGAACAAGAATGATCTCAACCCCATCTTTGACTGAAAAAGCCACGTCCATGTTATTCTCATTATCACTATTTCTGGATAATAAACTGTGCTGAGGAAATTTGATCATTGTATC
>Ga0180433_10001170_pt1 | contig 44429 bp, 55 predicted proteins | sample SS_ome_8_FD_132980 | JGI IMG/M metagenome (GOLD analysis project Ga0180433, IMG submission 132980) | Hypersaline lake sediment archaeal communities from the Salton Sea, California, USA - SS_1_D_1 metaG | ecosystem: Environmental > Aquatic > Non-marine Saline and Alkaline > Hypersaline >...
AATCGACACCACAGAATGGTCAATGTGTTGGTTGCCCACGTAGTTGGTCGTCTGATTGTGGTCTACGTCGCTGTGGTTCAGCGTAATGGTTCTATTCGCCGCAATCGTGCCGCCGCCACTGAGGATACCACCGGCGTTGATCGACACGGATGTATGGTTAATGTGTTCATTTGCGACGAAATTCGTTGTCTGGTCATGGTCTACGTCGTTGTGGTTCAGCGTAATGGTTCTATTCGCTGCAATTGTGCCGCCGCCGCTTAAAATGCCCCCGGCACTGATTGACACGGCTGTATGGTCAATGTGCTGGTTTGCATCAATGTTGCCCAAGTCGCTGTGGTTTATCGCCGCCAGGGTTAGTTCTTGAGTGGACAATGATAGTTTGCCAGACAATCCTCCGCTACCTATCGTTACCGGGGTGTGATGCGGATACCCGTTGCCTATCGCTGCATGTTCCGCTGGCGTCATATAGCCGGGGTGCGGGTCACCCGCCGCCTCGTGGCTGCTGATCGCGGCTGTAATCTCCGTGTCCCGCGCAATAGATGACGGAATGACCGAGTCGGGAAACTGAGCCGAACCGTCCAGGGCCAGTATCATGTTGGCGGTAGGGCTACGGGCAGCCTCGATGTTCGCGCCTTCATCCTGGTCTACAATCTCTGTGGCAATGATTGGCCCGCCGCCGGGATTCGTAAAGTTCGAGGCGAATACTGTATTAAATGGGTTATCTACCGACCCGAGGTTCGCGCCGTCTGCCGTCTCCGGTTTGATTACCCGCCCATCAGTGACAATCACGTCGCCAGGGGGACGCAAAACAACGCCGACCATTTGTTCCCAGCCGGCAGAGATGCGCTGGCGCAGTCCCCTAACCTCCTGCCACAGCAAGTCCTTTTCGTTTTCGAGTGCCTTGATCCGTTGTTCTGTTCCCATATCCGCCGCCTATCGTTTTACCATACAAAGTCAATAGGAAATTACTCGCAGAATGGCGCGATGGTCCTGAAAATTGCCTTACCCTCAAGCGTAATCTCGTCAGCCGGGATCACCTTATCCTGCAAACTGGTCAGTTTCACATCATCGAACCGCCCCAACGTCGAGATGCTCATCACGCCGCACTTGCCGGTGGTCAACGTCGAATCAGTGACCGTACTCAGAAGATATGACTCGTCAAACACGTCGTCATCGTCGCTGAGATTTGAGGCCGCCGTCGCATACACCCGGAATGTACTGCCCTTGGCGATGACGCCGACTACGTACCATGTATCCACGGCGCAGGTGAAATCCGGGTTGTCGTGCTGGGTGATCGAGCCGCTGGTATATTCTCTCACCAACAATTTATCGTTGGCGATGTCCAGTAGAGCCGCGTAGCAGTCCTCAAATCCCTCGCCCAGCGTGTCGTCTCCGGCCCGCCATAGGATCCCTGTGTAGCCTGCGTCTCGCTTCGCCATCACCCTGGCGCGGAACTGCGCATCGGCGAGTGTTTCATCTATCAGGGCTGATTTTTCAACTCCGCTTTCTATGTCCAGGCACGCCATGGTAGCGCCGGCGCCTGTGATGTCCTCGGTGATCGTCCAAACGCCGGCAGATGGTTGAAAGTCCCATATCGACCCAGTCGCATTCGGTATACCCGGGTTGTTCGGGTCCGCCTTTTCGATCCTCGCGTAATCAAATTCACCATCCAGTTGATCAGTAGACGTAGACGCAATAATCCTAATGGCTACTTTTGTGATGTTACTCCAGTCCGGTGATCCTGTCGATCCGAACGACCCACGGAGCCTATAAAGGTAATTTCGCCCGACCGACAACTCGCCGACGGCGAAGCTCGCCGAGTAGTAATCGCTATCCGTCGTCATAAAATCGAATGTTATACTCTGAACGTTTGTGAGAGAGTGCATATAAACGAATATAGCTATAAAATCTGTGTCGCCAAATCTCCCATCGCTCGACAGGTCGAGAGTTTTATATGCCCACATCCAGATATATGTTTCCGCTGTCAGACAACGCATTCGCGCCGTATACGTGCCTTCGACTGCATAGGTTGTCCCATTTGACCCTTCCCAGGCACCGGGGACAAACCATGATTCATTTTGCTCGAACGTCGCCGCCAACGCCCAGCGGTCACCGATATAATCCTCGAAATCGTCCTCGAGTATCGTCCCGTTGTATCGCTCCTGGGCAAATACCAACAAGTGGTTTCTAGTCGGGTCGAGTGTCAGGAAATCACCACGCGGCGCCGTTGCTAAAATCCGCTTGAAATCGCCATCACTCTGCGCTACGACGTGCGCAAGTTCACGGATTACCCCGTATTCATCGACGAGGTTCTCTACCAAAAGTTCCTCGCTATTCACCACGCCGAACTCGTCTTCACATGGCACATCCAGCGCGCACGGCTGCATCTCGCTATCCGCGACGAAAACCAATAGGATCGCGTCCAGTCTAAACTCGCTTGTCCCGTTGGCCCTGGTCGAGTACCATTCGACGTATGGCCCGGCGTCGTAGCCACTCTCAGAACCGCTCATAGGAGTTGGCGGAAGCTCAAACTCACCAGCATAGACAAACTGCCAGTTGTGGAGACTCACTGCCTCGTGATCGTCGTCACCGGCCTGTGTGATATTTCCGCATACGAGCTTTGCCTGATGCGTCCATACACCGGTTTCGTCGGCGTCATCGTATCCGATGCCGAAAACAACGAATCGGCCCTCATGGTCTCCTGGATTAGAGATCGTGAACCGCAAGCCCTGGGCCATCCCGTTCGCGTCCTCCGGTGGCAAACACCGCATATAGGCACCGTCACCCCGGTCGCTGTCCACAACTTCGGTCCATGCCACGCTGGGGTAAATCACACTGCCATCTTCCGCCTCGTAGAGATTTACGAAATTCGACAGTGTGCCCTCGGACCGCAGGAACACGATCAAGCGGCCCATGTTCTGCCCGCTTCCCGGTCGCGCGAGGAACCGCAAGAGCGCCGGCATCGTGCCTTTGAGATTACTCGCCTGGACAGTAACACGGTTAGTTTGACTCGGTGATGAATCCACCCAGTTCTGAATCGTCGCAGCTAGGTCGGACAGCGTGACCGGGTTATCCGGGTCCGATGTAGCAATCGGCTGGGTCAGGAATTCAACCTCAACATAAAGTGTGTACATCCCGTCACACGTCTGTGGGGCATCCCAGCGGTTACCACTCACGTCTAGCAGTCTAGGCGGCTTTGACTGCAAATAATGGTAATATGTGGAGAGCACGCCGGCTCCGACATCCTCTGGCTTGTACTGGATCGTCCCGCCTTTCCGGTTCAAGAGCGCGGCCTGTAGATCATTATACGCCTCGATCATAGCTGCGCGCGTGGTCGCCTTGATGATGATTTGGAATGCGACCGGCACCAGCGGTCCTACACCACCGATAACCTCGCCGCCCTCACCAGAAGATGCTTGCCCGTAGACAATCTGCCAGCGCGTTTCCTCATTCCAATCTAACGTTTGCAGCGGAACGATGTATGGCGATGACGCTGTATACGGCTCGCTGCCTTGCAGCCCCATCGTCAGGGACGAAAGCCCCTCTGGATTGATTACCAAGGTTGATCCCGTTCCACTACCCATTCTCGCCGCTCCTATTTGCTTTTGTTCCTAAATTCACACACCGCCCACCTGTGTGCGGCCTACCATCGAGGCTTCCAGTGCCATTTGTTGCAAACCGCGCCGCACGCCGAGAGCGTCCCGACCATCTCGGACGCCTGGGAAGTTCAGCCCGCCCTCAAATGTTTGGTTGATGCTGATGTTACCGCCTGCGCCTGCGCCATCCATCATTTGCCGCACGGACAAAAGCCCACCCCTCAATCCACTCAACACCGGAGAAAAGCTCACACCCGCCGCAAAGTTATCTACCAGCGCCCGACCGCTCTTCGCCAACCGGCGCAGCGGCGACCTCCGGTCCTTCGGCTCGCTCCAAGGCAATAGATCAGAAATGTCACCCAGATTGTCCAGCAACCACGAAATGAAATGGTCCCACACGCTCTTTATCCCATCCTTAATCATCTGGACGATTGCAACGCCAACGCTCTTAAAGTTGGCGAGCCAGTCCCCATCCAGGATACTAGTACCAATAGACGATAACAGCCCGCCGATGTGGCTTACCATATCCCAGGCCTCGCCCAAACCGGACTTGATTTTGGATACAATCACGCTGCCGATTGCTTTCAACCCGTCTACCCACTCACCTATCTTGTCCAGTACATCAGACACGAACCCGGAGAAAACGGACCCCATCCAACTTACCAAGTCTTGGACGTGCTGGGGGATCAACGCCAGAACGAGTCCAATAAATACGTGCCATGCCAAAGCGAGCGCCTCTTTGAGCATCTGGCCCCACGACTGCCTCTGGTTCTCTGCCCAGGCGACAAACTTGTCTATCACCGTACCGAACCACGTGCCTAGCTTGGTTTTTTGCTCCTCGATCAGCCTGGAGACGTTGTCCACGGCACTGGCAAACATCTCGTTCAAATTTCCACCGACCGTCTCGGCCCAGTAGGGTAAATTCTCGGCGATGTAATCGAGGCCTTTCCCGATCCACTCAGAGACGACCGATAACAACCCCTCTTCGTCAATCTGCTCGATGGTATCTATGACTTCCTCGAGGAACCCGACGAAATCTATCCCGGTGACGTCGCTCAAGCGCTGCGCCAGGTCGAGCATCTTTTGATCGAATGGCAGCGCCATCCATTCCGTGAGCGCGTTAACCCATTCCACCACTCGCCCGCGCATCGCCTCGAATTCTGGCGTCATCTCGCCAAGGCGCGCTTGGATCGCGCCCATCGCGTCTGTAACACCGCCGGCTGCGCCGGCGAACTCCTCCAGTCCCATCGCCTCGGCCAGCCCGCCTGTCCCGGTCTCAGTGCCGGCGGCCCCACCCAGCGCCTCTCCGACTTTCTCAAGCGCCTGGATCAGCCGCAGTTGCAGGTCAATCGACTCCTGCTGCATCGCAAGGTACTCGCGCTGCCAGTCCACGGCGTCCTTGGTGGCGTTGGCTTCTTCCTCGGCAGCTTTCAGCTTCTCCTTGAGCGCGGCAGGTATGAAACCTTTTGCCTCCGCCTTGGCGACCTCCTCCTGCACGTCCTTGAGCCGGTCCAGGGCCTTTTGGTGCTGGAGCTGCAACTTGAGGAACTTGACGTACTCCTCGCCGCCCTCGCCCAGGGTATCGGCGATTTGGCCCAGGGCTTCCTCGCTGATCTCGCCCGTCTCACGAAACGCGGCGATAACCCCGGCGACCTGCTCGCGGACTTGGCCGAAAATCTGTGCAAAATCAGCTTCATCAATGTCGCCGGCCTGGAGAGCGCTTTCTAGTGCCTGTTGCGCCGGTGCCAGTGCATCGCGCATCAGGCCAAAGTCAGCCAGCTTGAACGCTCCCAGGAATGTGTTGATGACGCCTTTTCCCCACTTGACAATGTTTGAAAGAGGGCCTTCCTTCGGAGGGGAGCCGGGAGCAAGGAAGCGAGCCATCGTGTTGCCAATGAACTGCATTACCTTGACGAGCACGGACTGTGCGGCCCGGCTGATGCCGTTGGCAACCTGGACGATGAGATTGTAGCCCCACGTGAGGGCCTTTTTGATGTACTTGTCGAACACGAGGGCTACCAGCGTCAGGCCGTCGATAGCGGCGTCCTCGAGGCCGGAGAACGCTCGTAATCCTTCGCCGCGCATCAGGCGGTTGATCGTGTTCAGGAACGAACTGATGAGACTGCCGGCGACGTTTAGCGCATCAGAAAGCGTGGCGAACATATCGCTCCAGTTTATCGAGTGGATTAACTGAGAGATACGTTCAAAGACCGGCTCTATAGAATCGCGTATGCCAAACAGTTCTTTTAGCGATGCGACAACACGCCGCACCTGAATTCCCAATTTCTGCCCCCAGGATTGCACCAACGCGATCAATTTCTCGATCATCGGTTGGATTATCACCCAGGTCTTTGTAACAGCCGCTCGTATCCCGCCCCAGTTCTCTTTCCACGCTTTTGCCAATAATTTACCAACGACAACAACTACACCGATTGCAGACACTAACGCTATCAGAGGCGGTATCAGAGCGGTCACTACAGCTAAAATTGGCACAAGCATTCCAGAGATTGCGGCAAATACCGCGCCCAGCGCGCTAGCGGCGGACGTGAGCAATGGGAACAGGGCCACCACAGTACCCAACGCTCCACCCAGGCCCACCACCGCCGCCACGACCGCGCCGATGACACCTACCAGCGCCATCCCGACCGGCGTGGCCAGGAACTCGCCGATCTTTTTCAGCACGCCGCTGTCCAGTAACGCCGATGCTTTGTCCATCAGCCCGGAGAGAATCCCGGTCACCTTCTCCAGCAACGGCCCAAGCATGTCGGCCCCTGCGAAGAAGAACACATCCTCGATACTGCTCTTGAGGCCCTCGAACGACGTGGACATCCGCTCTGCCGCGCCGCCAAAGTTCTTGGCCGCGTAATCGGCGAACGCCTTCGATACGTCCTCGGCGGTCATCGCGCCAGTTTCTAGCGCCTGGTTGACTTCCTCGACACTTTTACCTAGCGAGCTGCTGAATACCTCTGCCAGGTCGAGGCCTACCATATTCAGGTCGCGCAGATCGCGCGCCGTGATGCGGCCCGTGGAGATGATCTGCCCGAAATTGTACGATAGGCGGTCGAGCTGCCCACCCATCAGCCCCAGGCCGGCCCCAGTGTCGAGCACCGCCGCCGTCAGGTCCTTGGCAGAGTCGGAGGTGGCCCCGAACGCCATCATCATACGGAACGTGTCGGCGACCTGCGTATACTCAAACGGGCTGATGACGGACAGCTCCCGCAGCCAGTCCATCAGCTCGTCCGCTTTGCCGCTGGCCGCGCCGAGGGCATCGGAGACCGTCTCGAACTGCCCCGCGCTCACCATCTCCTTGGCCGCCAGGGTCTCGATGCCAATGCGCAGGCTCTGCATCGCGGCGGCGGATTGGATAGCCTGATCGCCGAGCGCCTTGATCTGCCCTACAACCTTCACCAGCCCGGACGCGGCGGCGATACCACCGATAGCCGCCTTCATCTGGTTGAATGATTGGTTGATACGATCAAGCGCGCCGGCCTCACGGGACGCCTTTTGCGTCTCGCCCCCGACACCTTTGACAGCGCTTATGATCCGGTTCAGCGCGTCAAGTGCACTTGACGCATCGCCGGAAATTTTGAGTAGGACTTCTTCTTCTGTGGACATAATTACTCAGAGGAAATCTTAGCTCGACCTGGATTTGCGTTCTCAAACTGCTTCATCCAGTTCGGTAACGAAGAGCGCGATGAACCGCCAATGACCTCGTCGTATTCAGGCAAATCGGGTAAATTTCCTTTACCGAATGCCTGGGCCAGTGCTCTACCAACTCCAAGCTGCACCGCCAGCACCTCCTCGGTCATCCGCGACCACCGCGCCTCGATCACTCGCTCGTATTGATAAATCATGCGTGACACCGGCCACGCCTGAATCGCATCATCCGTCAGGCCGCGGAATACCGCGACCTCGAACGTGAATTGCTCTAACAGATCGGCGAAACTGCTAAAGGTACTGCTTATTCGGGCGTTGTCCCCAGTAAACTTTCCAGCCCGCTCAACATTGTCTGTAGCGTGCCGATGCCGGCGAAAAAATTCTGAAGCGCCTCCACCAGGTCGTTCGACAGGCGGACGTTTATCATCAACGCCTTGACCAGCGGCGCGACTTTGACGCCGTTCTGCCGGATCCACTTTTTGCCCTCGCGCGGGTCCTCGAATTGGAGAACAGCGGCCCCAAGTTTAATCAGATCATCCTCGCTGATTACCGCCAGCAGACCCAGCAACACCGCCCGGCTGGTGGGGCTTTTCGCTACCTGGGTAGCGGCCCGTTCCGACCGGAGCGCCACCGCGCCGATGGCGTTGAGAATGGCGATCACGATACCGGGGGACGGTTCCTCAAGATAAAACTCGCGCCCGTGCATTACGACAGCGTTATCGTTATCCATTACACGCCTCGCTAGTCGATCTCAAAGATCTTGCCGAATTGACCGCTGCCCTCGGCGACCGTCTCGTCTGCCTTGAGCCGGAACTTGATCGGCAGCCCCGTCGCCTCGCTGCCCTTGAGCGCGACCTCGCTTTCGACCTGCGGGATTGCCTTGCGGAAGGCGAACAGCCGCAATTTGCTCTCCTTGACATCCTCCTGGATGAAGAAAGCCATCCGCTCGGTGAATACGGAAGGCGCGTCCAGATCGAGAGAGTGTTGGGCCGTCGGCGCGGCAATAGTGCGTTTGGTGCCGCCTTCCCACGCGACCTGGAAGGTATCCAGGTCTGTGTGGAGGAGCGTCGCTTCGGCTTCCATCGCCCATTTCTCAGGCTCGCCCTCGTCCAGGTTGCTCTCGCGTTGGTCGATGGGGATCCCCTCAGAAACCTCAGCCTCGCGGCGGATGGTAACACCGTCCTCGGATGTCGGGCCGAGATCCGTCAAACCGGATTCCAGCACGTAGGTCGTTGGACTCATCACCGAGTCAAACGCACCGGGGAACGAGGAAAACGTCCCAGTCTGATCGTCAACTACCAGCCGGGACGCGCCTTTGTAAATTTTTGAACGTGTTACGGTTACGCTGTCAATCATCTTTGTGGTCATACTGTACCTCCTGAGTTAGCTTAACCACGCCACTCGCCGTGCTATCTTGCCCAGCGACATGTCGAATTGTGGGCTCATCGCGTCCATTGCGTATGAGACGAACGGGTCCGGCATCGTGCCCGGATGGTTAACGTACATATAGCGGTACTCTTTCGCTCCCTCCGGCCCCCTGGGCCAGAAGAAGCGCAGTGGGTAATTTCCGTGCGGAGTTATTGGGTGTGGCTTTGACCCACCGGTGATGATGTCGAGTAAGAAAGCGTGTTCGCCCTTGACGTAGAACGTCAGTGTTGCCACGTCTCCCCGCTCGTCGGTGCGGTAGCTGATTCCCTGCTTGAACTTGCCCGTCTTTTCCGGTGCATAATGGCGCAGTGTCCGCACCCCAGATCTCCCCAGCTCGCGCATCTCGTCGCGCTTGGCCTGCCGGAGTTCCTCCGTGCGCTGTGCGAAGCGCCCGCTCACGTCCCGGTATCCGATAGCCTCAAATTTGAGCAACTGTGCCATTACCCACCATCGAAACCCACCTCGACGCGCCCCATCTGGATATAGTCCACGTCGTCTGCGCTGAACATATCGGCATTCTCGGTCTTGGCGTGCCGGCTGGCCTCGCTCAATCGAACGCGAGGCCGGTAATCTTGTTGCATATACTCCTCGATGTACCGCTCCTCTTGCAATACCGCCAAGATCGCCTCTGCATACCGATGCGCTCGCTTGTTCACCGTCGTTTCATCATCCGCGACGACGAAATAGTCCACGAACACGGTCAGCGTTTCCTCCTGGTAACCCCAGCGCGAAGGCCGCCCCTTCGGAGACGTATCCGCCACGATGACGCCCAGGAATGGAAACTCGCTCGACTCCATCTCGACGACTGTCGGCTTGTGGCCCAGGAACCACGTCACCGGGTCCGGCAGCGTCACCGGGTCATCCCCGGCCCATGCCGCCTCGACAGTGTCCAGCGCGTCACCCAGCTCGCTCTCCAACCGCTCCTTTAGCGCTTTACCAACTCGCTCCGCGTCATAGCTCATTGCCACGGGCCTCGTCGAAACGCCCGATCCATAGGATCAACCATCATCCCCGCCGCACTGACTGCCGGCAAGGCTTGTTCAGCGTCGTCATCTCCGCCGATTGCGTCGTCCGCACCCGCTCGTTTCGCCGCCAGGCTCGCCTCCAACTCGGACTTGAGTTTGTCCAGCGCAGCCACGAGGTTATAGTAGCTGATGTTAGCGTTCTCCTTACTGTCGGAGAGACGCCGATTCAGCATGTAGTAGTCCTTGGCAAGCGGGATCAGGAAAACCGTCGCCTGGTCTGCGATCCAGTACGCCGCCAGATCGGGTATGTCTGACTCACTGGGCGGCGTCGTGCCGTACAAGGCCCACTTGGCGCGGGTGATCGCGTTATCTTTCTGAGTAGCGTAGTCGATCTCATCCGCAGCCGTGAGCTTGGCCTCGGTCGCCGGCCAGATGCGCGTTACCTCGGCGGAGATGTCTACCGACATATCCAACTCCTGGTGATATAGCGTGGTAGGGGCGTATCGCTACACCCCTACTTTCTAGTAAACCTGCGCCCAGACGATGGCAGCCGGGTGATTGATAACCGGCATTCGCGCCGTCTGGACCCGCACGTTCTGGGCCGCCTGTTCCTCGAACACGTAGGTCTCAGCCAACATCCCCGGATTGCGCTCGACAACGAGCTGCCCGTTCTGTACGCGGACCACCGGCCCGTCGTACATTTCCATAATGGGGTCGCCGTTGTATTGGTAAGACGCGGGGGTGAAGAGCGCGTACCCGTCCGGGAGCAACTTTTGCTTGGCGTTCGCGGTATCCCAGTAGTGATCGTTGTGGATGCGGATGTCGGCGATCTCCAGGATCTCGATCACCTCTTCCCGGCGCGGGGTGATAATGCGCGGGTTCGTGGTCGAAAGCTCGCCCTTGATCCCGGTGTTCTTTTTGATGTAACGCCAGGTGGCAGAGTTGACGTGCATGGCGACTTCGCTCTCGTCGATGCCCAGATCGTCGGCGATCAGCTTCGACCAGGTGTAAACGTCCTCGATGATGTCGGCGCTGGCGTCGCTCCACGCTGTTCCCGCTCCGCCGGATGCGTAAGTGGGTAGGTGGGAGCTGGAAAAGTCGTCGTTCATCTCGTCGCCGTTCAGGTCCCAGTCAATGGCGATACTCACATTGCCATGATAGGCAATCGTGAGTTCGTCCCGAACCGCCATCCACGCCATCCAGCGCGTCCGGTTGATGTTGCGCAACCGCAGCGATTGGGCTTTCTGAACAATGGTTCTCATCGCGCCTTCGGCAACCTGGGCGTCAGGCGAGTTGAGCGCGATCAGATCAGTAGCGTTCAGCGTTTCCTTCTCGGCGATGGTGACCAACTCAACGAACTGCTCTTGCAGATCGCCAGATAAAGTCAACATTGGCGTGAGCGCGTTGTCTGCCTTGAACGGTGCCAGACCGGCCCCGTAAGCTGTGCGCACCTGGAGCTTGACCTTACGGCCGGTGAACGGTCGCAGTGGGGCGAACGGTACATCGTACAGCTCGCTCTCCGCCTTTTTCTTCTCGATGACGCGCGTTAGGACGTGCGCTTCTCGGATGTCCCTTGGATGTAGATATTCTTCAGCCATTCCAAATCCTCCTTAGCTTTAGCTCTAGTCGTCGAATGTGCACTGTTCGAGCGCAGCCTTCAGGCTGGTCAGACTGTCACCATGCAGCGAAACGCCGCCCGTGGTCAGCTCGCTCTTGTCGAACACGCAATCCGCAAACCACCCGCCGATAGCCTTGTCTCCCAGCGTCACGTCAGCGCCCTCTACGGCCACCACGACCAGCCCAGCCGTCAGGCTTTCACGCCCGTCGCTGGCCGTTTTCGAGTACGGCCCATACTTGCCGTCGCCGGTCCCGCTCGTGATCTCGCACAGCACCGTGCCGGAATTCACCAGCCGGCGGCTGTCGTCATCCAGCGACACGACGGACGAATAGAGCACGACCGTTTTGGCCTTTTCATCACCCGCCCGAAACTTGAGCGGTTGGTGACGTTGCCAGCTATAATCGTTATACTTGACCCAACTCATCGTTTACCTCCTGTTGGTTTAATGTCCCGCGCCCTAGACTCGGGCAGCGAGAGCGTCGATCTGCTCGTCCGTTGGACCGGCAGACTCGCCGGCGGGCGGATCATCGCGCGTCCTTGTCCCGCTCGGCTGTGCGGACAATGCCATCCGCGCCTCTTTGGGCAACGCATTGACCACCGCCAGCACCACCGCATCAACGCCGGTACGCCCGTCGTCATCCGCGCTCAACGCCAGCGCCTGCGGCTGCTCACGCAATGCGGTCTCGACCGCCTCGCACACCACCGGCCAGTGGCGCGTCCCCTCGACTTGGACCACGCCGTCGTGTGCCTCCACGCCTTCCAGCGCCCGCACGACCTGTGTGATCTCCAGGTCTCGCGCCTTCTGGCGCACGCTATCGCGCTCTGCGACCATTGCTTGCACGTCGGTGACACTCAGGCCCAAGCCTCTCACCCCGTCGAGCAAGGCCCGGTCCTCGGCGCTCATTGCCACGTCCTGCGGCTGCTCTTGTGGCTGCTGTTGTTCACCACTCATACTATTCACCTCCTGTTGTTGCTGATAGAACTCGATCACGTAGCCACCGGATGCGCTGTCTGACGACGCCCCTACCGGCGCTACACCAAACGGCTCCAAATCCTGCACCAACGGATCGTTGGTCAACAGGACGTGCCGCAAAACCCACTTGAACACCTCTCCCGTCTCCGGGTGCACTACATTAGGCTGCAAGTACACCGAGACATCGGCGATACTGCCGTCCTCTATGCCGGCCTCCACCGCCGGCGATAACTTGCCAAACCCGCCGAACAATCGCGTCCCGACCTTTTTCAGCTCAAAAACGAACCCCCGATTGTTTTCCGCCGGCACCACGCCGGATCGCGCATCGTGATGACTGTCGGACGGCACACTGACCATTTTCGGTACGCCCGCCTCGAAAGCGCGGTACACCTCATCAATCATATCGGCAGTGATCTCGACCGCCCGCCCCGAGTCCGTCTTGAACCAGCGCCCCGGATGGATCAACTCTTTCCAGATCACGCCGTCGTCGTCCCCGGCGGCCTCGTCGCCGGGTCCCAGGCGGACAGAAAAGGCGTGTAACATCACCGGTGCGCCGTCGTCCCTGGCCCACTGCTTTTTAACCGGCTCTGGATCACCCAGAGTAACCGCGCCATCGTTATCAATCTGGTACGAGATCGTATAGTTACCGTCATAGTCGCCCGATCTCAGCTCGACAATAGCCTGGCCCGGCCCCATGTCGATGATCCACGGCTCGAATTGCGCAACCTCCCCGGTGGCGTCGTTTGTAGTAGGCCATTTCTCGCGCACGGCCCTACGGACCAGTGATTGTGTCTCATCAAAGCTCCGTGCCCGTACCGGGTCGCCGTCGGCCCTTGGACGCTGAGCAGCTTCCAGCGCCTTTGTCAGCGGTGCGGCCAGTTGAGCCACAACCGCCTTGACAATATCCAACGCACCCATCGCCGCCGGCTTTTCCATCGACTTTTTGACCCATTCTTCAGCTTCGGTCTGCTTGAAAACGCCAGGGTCGAAAGCAAACGCGAGGATAGACTGCTCGTTGTCGCTCCACAGAGGATACACACCGGTGCCGAAATCCCCCTCTAGCTCCCGGACGTCGTCTACGGCATCCAGACCGGTGTCGCTGGTCTGGATCACGATATACCGGTCAAGATGGTTAAGGTCGATCATTTATCTTCCCCTCTCGGTATAATTGTATCGAGCTTGGCGGTGACTTCTGATAATTTACCCGACACATCTCTTAGCGCGGCTGCCGTTGCCTCGCTCTGCAGCTTCAAAAATTCACGCCACTCCTGATCACGCTTCAGCCTGTCATCCCTCTCCCGTTTGTCCCGCTCTAGCGTGTACCAGATGAACACACCAACGATTGGAATCTGTACTAATATCTGTAACCAAGGCTCCATATTTCACCCGTGAATAAAAAAAGGCGGAGACCAACCCCCAGCGTTTAGCTGGAGACTGGTCTCCGCCTTCTTGGTTTCTCCAAAAGGTCAGACGACCATTATCTGAAGTGCGCCGGCGGCATCGGGTATACCAATCCGCAGGCTGCTATTCGATTATTAACCTAACTTGATAGAATTGTACCACAGTACATTTACAATGTCAATCTGTACATTGTGGGTGTTTATCTGGGCCGTGCCCGTTGTCGTCCATCTCTGCCACGATCTCAACCGGGTTCATACCGCGCGGAACCCGCGCCATCTCGACGATGCGCCGGTTGTGTACCTTGACCAGGTACAGCCCGTTCTCTGCCAGCATCCGGTGCAGAGCTAGCAGGTTCACGTCCGGTTGTACCGTTACTGTCGCTCTCACTCTAGCCAGAATCCTTCTTTTGCTTGCGCTTTGTGGCTGGCTCCTTCCCGTCCGGTGATGGCTCGGCATCGTCTCCTGGCCCTTGCTCGTCTGGTTGTGACTCGCTCTCGTCTCCCGGTTCCCGATCAGACAATACGATTTCGGCCTCGTCTCCCAGTAAGTCTATCATCTGATTTAAAGAATCGCTTGCCGCCCGCATCATATCGACGGCATCTTTTCCCGTGAGGACGACCCCACAAACGGGACACTCCATCCGCATCGTTGAGAAATCCTCGCGCAGCGTAGCCCCACTGCACGAGCATGACCACTTGACGAGGGCACCGCCCCCGTTGTTCCGAGACCGGATGACAAGCTCCGGCTTACCGTTGTTTGTGACAACCCGTACTATACTCATTACATTTACCTCCTCGTGTGTTAGAAAACAGGCCGCCCATCCGAGCCGGTCAGCAAAGCCCCGCCTCGCCGCAGATCGTCCACCCGCGCGTTGTATAACGGCCTCATCTGTTTAACGTGCTCATCCTGTTGATCGCGCCCCAGCGCGTTGTGACGTTGGATATTCTCGATCCGCCACCCCTCCCACACCAGCGTATCCCACCCCATAATACCCGCCTTGTGGGTAAGGAGCAGGTCCTCGAACCCGTACAGGTGATCATCCGCCAGCACGTCGAAATATCCCACGGCATCCATAAACGAACCCGTGTGCCACACGGCGTGGCCGATGATCGGTCGGACGTGGTACAACGTTGGCATAATCTCATCATCGTGCCCGTGGCAGCGTCCATCCAGCACGCCGTCGTAATACGCGCCCACCATCGCTACCTCGCGCCCATCCCACGAGCGCCGGTCAGTAAGCATTCTCTCTATTTTGCCCGCCCATCCCGGCGTGAGAATACGCACGTCATTATCCAGCTTAACCACCGGCTGCCCGGCCTTCCGGAATCTGAGCGCCAGGTTGAGCGCCCTCGGGCATCCGACGTTTTCATCCAGTGCCAGGGAGCGGATTTTGTACCCGGAGCGCCAGCGCAGCCATTCCAAAACAGCGTTTCTAGCCCCGTCGGTGGACCCATTGTCCACGATAACAAGCTCGATCTCGTTCAGGTCGGTCGTCGCGTCTAGCGCCCGCAGCGTCTCCAGTGTCTCCCGCGCCCGGTTAAACACCGTGATAATAACTAACGGTTTCACCGTGACAGCCTCCCCATATACTCGCCCACGCGGCGGTGACCGTTGACATCTCGCACCCATTCGCCGTCAAAATAGTGCAAGCCGGCGGTCTCTTCATCCACGATCCAATCTGTGGCATATTTACCAAAATATTTGCGCCCGCCACGCTCCAGCCGCTCATCCATCCGCTTCACAGCTTGCCGCAGGCTGCGAAACGGGTAGTGCTTGCATATCGGGCGCGCCAAGCCGGGCATCTGCCAGTCCCGGTAGTTGTTTACGCCTTCGTATTCAGGCGTGCGCTTGGGTATGGATTTAGGATAGTAATGCTTTGGATCATCTCGCCAAATAAAGCACCCAGTGTGGCCCCACGAGTACCACCGCCGGCGCTTTTGAACGCTGGCGCTCTCATCCTCTAACAGCAGCCCCGCCTTGATGTCCGCAATCGTGAGCCAGAACTGGGGGATGTCGCACCATACCACATTCGCTCCGGCAATGTGGGCCGTTAGTATTGCCACCAGCGGGTTGGTGTGGTAAATCTCGTCGGCGTCCAGGGAAATGATCCAGTCCGGGTTATGCGCTCTCGTCAGTTCAAGCAATACTTGGCGCTGGTGATCGTGGAACTCGCCTTCCGGGTCTGGGATAACGTTCAGGTCTACGGCAACGTTGGGATGGGACTCGGTGAAAGCACCGACCTGTTCAACCGTACTGTCATCGCTGCCGCCGTCCAGGATAACGACCGTTTTCACGCCCCATCGCGTGATCTCGCTCAGCGTCTCGTAGATGATGTCCGCCTCATTGCGGATCATCATTTGAGCGACAATCCGTATCCGTTCTGTCACTATGTCCATCGGTCCCTCCTTCTAGCCCCAAGCTGACGATGACATTCAACATCATCGCCAGGTTGCACAATCTGTTGTGTAGTTCTGCGAGCTGGTCGATAATCAAGTCCAACTGATGCGATAGTGCAGTGGCGCGCTTTTGCGCACTGCGTACCGCCGCAGCGATCTCGTCGTATTCCATCCGCCCCTGGCCCATACTACTCCTCCATCGCCTGTGTAATTCTGATGAAGCAATTCAACTGGTGTCCGAAACCCGCAATATGCCTCATATACGCACCATTGAAATCCGCGACCGTCTCTCTGGCCCGCATCAGACCTAATGCGACGCGCCAATCTATAAAGCCCGCGTCCCCCCACACCGTTAGGCCATCTACACCCCCCGGCAAACCAGTCTTTAGGTCACTAAATGTATACATATCACTCACTACCAACACCGGGCAATCACACAGCCGGGCCTCGATGACGAGCGCGGTATAGGCCGTGTAGCTGACAAAAATCTCGGAGCGACGGAACAGGTCCGCCAGTTCCCCCGCCGTCGCCGGCCAATCCAGCGTGATCTCGCACAAAGAGTCTGTACCTTGAATTGACCTCCCGTCGAACTCTTTCCCGTACCACACCATACCTCCACACCGATCAACCGGAGGGTAATTCCAGAACACGTCCGTATCCACCACCGGCACTGTCAATATCCTCTCGTCCGATGACACAAACTCACGCAGCAGACCGCAGTAGCAAAACAATTCTTCCGCTGGGTCGAACTCTGTTTTCCCCCGCACAAATCCGGGTCTGTTGAGAATGTACCGGGCCACGCGGCGGGCATGCAGTGGGTTACCGGCCTCTACCTCCGGGTAAACCACAATCCCGTCCTCACACAACCGGTCTTTCGTATCGGGATCACCGTGTGCACTCGGCGTGTTCCACTCCGGGTTAACAACTGGCGATGTGACCCAGGCCTCGTATCCTCGCTCGTTCAAGTGGTGACATAGCAGATGCAGGGCACGGACGCCGGCGGATGTGCGGCGGTAGTCGTGGGAAAAAATCAAATAGGGCCTCACCGTTCGTATCTCCTCCGCAGCTCCTTCCTAGTCGCAGCGTATTCTGGTAAATCATCTTTATCTACCATCCCACGACGATACAGCGTAGGTACGAATGACGCGCATTGATCTACGCGGTCCAGACCGATCATCTCGACAAGATGCAAAGACGAAACGACAAATGCGGGCAGAATTACTGCCAGCCGCTGATATAGTGTTATTACAGTATCATCGTATAGAACCGGATACGAGATGCGGGACACGATAGGACCCGCGTCAAATTGCTCTGTTACTACGTGAAACGTCGCTCCTTGCTCGCCAATGTTCTGTTTAAGCGTGTGGTAGAGGATGTCCTGCCCACCCCACTCTGGTAGTAATCCAGTATGCACATTAAAAGCGTATCGCTCATTCCTGATTCTGGCATCGTACTGGATCGAAAGGCCAACGTTATGCTTGGTAGATAGCACCGCTTCCTGGGGTATAGGTTGTAAACGCATCTTCCCAGCTACTGTAGGTCGATTCTGATTCGGCACGTATCCGACCAAGATGTGATCAGTTTCTCGCTCGATATGCTCGCAGCATAACTGTGTGAGATACGTCGAGCCATAGACTAAAATTCTCATACGTCACCCCCCTGTAAAATCCCATCGGTCAGGGTTATCAGGCGACACGAACCGCCTCGTGCCCGCCTCCAAGTGTGTCACGTAATCAAAAACGGGAAAACATTCAACTCGCAATCCTCGCTTGTCAGCCTCTAGCATATTCGAGCGCATCGGATCGCCGTGATGCTCAAACGGTGGCAATGTGTGGTAAATCTTTAGATCGTACAAACCGAACACGCTTGTCAGATACATCAAACCGTGGCAAAAGTCTCGCCAGTACAGCGTTCCGATAGCGTACAAGCCGTCACAGCGCAGCCGGGTTTCCATCAACTCCAGAAACCCCGGTCTGTGTACAATGATGTCGGAATCCATCGCCAGGAATAAATCTGTCTTGACCTCCATGATCGCGCGGTGCAGCGCTGCTCCGTGCCCGACATTGCGGTCCAGGATCAACACCGACGTACTGTGGAACTCGTCCGGTAGTGAGCGCACAAATTCCGTGGACCCATCCGTGCTGCCATCGTCAACGACGATCAATGCCATATCTGGATACGCTACCTTCAGGCTAGCCACGGCTTGCCGCGTCAGGTGAAGTGTCTTGTAATGCGGTATGATCGCCGTGATGTTACCCGTATACAGGTGATCAGAATATGCAGGCGGGTCCTCGAAATCAGTGACGATAGCCCCGCGCACATCGAATTTGTATCGCCATGCGCACGCGATAACATCCCGGTAGAATTCTGTAGAAACGTTTACCGGCTCGAAACGCCTAAATGTACATCCGCATAATTCTATGGATTTAGTATCCAAATTCCCGACTTCGTAGAGAAATTTGACTAGTTTCGACACAGTTACCCCTCGAAAATTAAATACTTGTCTACGTCGTATGGCGATTCCTTCGCCGTATCCGATACCAAATTTCTGTATCCCACACCGAGGAATGCGCTTTGGTCATACTTGATGTCTAGCACAATTTTCCTGTCATCGCCGTCGAATGAGCGTATGAATTCGACCAAGCCTCCGTGGGTGTCTGGCGCGCACCGATACAACGGCTCTGGCGGGCAAAATACATCTGGATGCGAGTTAAAGCACCCGCGCATTAAATGCGTGCCCGAACGCTGGTTTGCAATCATCCCTACAAACCGCTTGATGTCTATACCACCATAATCTACCGGCGCGATCACACTACCATCCCCCCCTGATACACTCGATCACGTACTCGACGTCCTCGTCCGTCAGGTGATTGTGCAGCGGGATCGAGATGTGAGTCTGCTCGTACCGGTCGAGATTCGGCAAATCGTCCCGTCGGCCCCCAAAGATCGGGTGCTCGTCGTTGCGGATGTGGCACACACTCACCTCTACCCCCTTATCGCGCATCATCCGGCAGAAATCGCCCCGCCGCTCGACGTGCATCGTGAACAACCAATCGCCACTGGTCCTATCCGCCTCCCGTATAAACAGCCTCACGCCCGGCACATCGACCAGCGCGTGGCGGTAACGTGCGACGATCTCGTGACGGCGGGCGATGATCCAATCGATGTCCTCCAAGTTACCCAGCCCAATACTCGCTGAGATGTCGTTCATGTGATACTTGAAACCAACCTCGGTTTGTGGCCAGGGCGCGTACCCGTCCAATCTCACCCGCCGCTTCCGCCGATCGATCCCGAACCAGCGCCGGCGGCGCGCCTCGTCGTAGTGTTCTTCTGTCAGCACCGTCAGCAACCCACCGTCGCCGGTCGTGAGCTGTTTGATCGCCTGGAGGCTGAACATCGTGAAATGGGAAATAGACCCGATTGGGCCACCATTGTAGCTCGCGCCCAGCGCGTGAGCACCGTCCTCGATCACCGTTAGGTTGTGCCGAGCAGCGATGTCTAGGATTTCATTCATATCGCACGGGTAGCCGGCCCAGTGCACACACATAATGGCCTTTGTACGCCTGGTGATACGGTGCTCGATGTCGTTCGGGTCAATGTTGCCAGTGTGGTATTGCACGTCGGCAAAGACGGGCGTGGCGAATTGCTCCAGGATGGGTGTGTTGGTCGCGGTGCACGTCATCGCCGTGGTAATAACCTCATCTTTAGGTCCCACGCCCGTCATTGCCAGCGCGAGGCGCAGTGCGGATGTACCCGAGTTGAGCGCCACGGTATATGGAAATCCGAACTTTTTACACAGAGCGTCCTCGAATTTGCGCACCTTTGGCCCCTCGCCGATCCAACGGGAGCGGAGGGTCTCTGCAACCAACTCGACTGCCCGCTCGTTGACGTATGGGTAGAACATTACGATTTTCTTATCCATCTTTCCTCCGTTCCGCCATCACCTGCTTCATCTCCGCCAGGTGTTTGGCCTGCTCGTCCATATTACGCCGCCTGTCCTTTAGCGCCCAGCGCCACTTTTTCGTAAAGTACGCCTGGTTGCGCTGCTTTACCTCGTCGAACTCGTTCCACCCGCCGGCGTCCCCGCACTGGTACTCGTTCGCCTTCAGGCTGCCGCTTCCATAGTGGATATTCCCTACCGGGTAGGTCCACACTTCCAACCCCAGGTCTGCACGAACCTGGAAGCAAAAGTCATCATCTTGCTTGTAATACATCTCAAACCCAGTATCAAAGCGCAGGCCGGCCTCGACCACTGGCCAGCGAATCAGCGCGAAACCAAGCCCAGCGCTCTCTCCCTCCGCCGGCTCGTGCCGCATCATTTGGTCCTCGTGCAGGTACCAGTTGCCGTTGGTATCCAGGAAGACGGCTCCAGAACAGACGTGGTTAGGCCCGTGCTCCAGCCCAATCACGCCGGCTGCCGGGTGAGCGTAGGCCCACTCTCGCGCCTTCGAGAGCCAGCCCGTCTCCGTAACGAGCACGTCCGTGTCGATCATCACGATCTCGACGAGTTCTGGGTCAATGCCATCGCTGAGCATCCGAACCACGTCAAACGCCAAGTTATGGCCCTTGACGCAGCCCAGGTTCTCGTCACTGCGAACGATGATTGCCTCAATGTCGTCGAGCGGTGCGTCTCTATCCCACGCGCGCCCGATCTCTACGTGGTCGTCCTTGATGATAGCGAAATCGCCGGTAAAGAACTCGTGTGCCCAATCATACAACGCGATCAGGTTCTCCTCATCGCTCCCATTATCTATGATGACCCAGGCGTGCGGCTCTTGCGTGGTCTCTCTCACCGACTGGGCCATAAATTTAAGCAGCCCCGTCGTGTTCCAATTCAACGTCACGATGTATGTCATTACGTTCATAATTCCATAGCCTTCCCGTGTCGCCATTCTTCCAGGCTCATCCCATCCACACGAATAGCCACAACTCTAAACGACCAGTTAAACTCTGGAAAGCTCTTTAGCTCTGCGATCAGCATTCCGGGTACTTGCTCCATCACCGGCAAAAAGTCATCCGGTCCGTACCACACATTGTGCATCCACTGGAATGGGAAACGCGGGTCTCGCTTCACGGGCGCGTACCGGTGGTCGGGGATGACGTGCGCTATCACGCCGCCCGGTTTAAGAACCCGCGCCATTTCTCGCAGCGCTAGAACGGGTTCGGCGACCGCTTGGAGAACGTGGCTGCTGACTACACTATCGAACGTTTCATCCCACACCAACGGCAAATCTTGTACGTCATAGTCAAAGTCCGCCCCCCGGTCCGGGTTCGGGTCAATGTTTACCGCGCCTGCGATAGACTTCTCGCCACACCCCACGTGCAGGCAGTGCCCGGCAACGTGGCTGAGAAGCCACTGCTGTTGAATCCGGTCAATCTCCCGCTGGTCCATCCACCACCTCCAAGCACACGTCAAGCCACTGTGTCGCCTGGCTCTCGTAGCTATGGGAGTGCCACACCTCCTGCCGCCACTCCAGCGCCATCATTTGTGCGGCGGGACGCGCGTATGCTAGCGCCTCCGTCAGCGCGATGCGCAGTGTCTCTGTGCCTTGAGCAATCATCCCGTGGTTTCTGATATGTGAGCGAGATGGGGAGAGGCTTGTGCTTTCAAACATATCACCATACACCGTATCGCTCGCCACGACCGGAACGCCGGCAGCCCCGTACTGGATTGCCTTCAGAGGGCTCCGGCACCGGTTTACCTCAAACCGGTCAGAACACCACGCCAGGCCTACGTCGAACGCAGCAATCAACCTCCGGGCCTCGTCGAAACGGTTCCACGGCACCAACGGGTGGACCATTGTCCGTTCGGCCAGCCGGTCTGAAAACATCGTCACCAGCTCCGGAGCTCCAATCAGCGCCAGGTATCCGCCTACGGTCTCAAGCGCATTATCCACCACGTCCACGATCTCGGCCCAGTCATCCCAGTGGTTCTCCGTCCCGAACCATCCCAACACCGGCCCATCCAGACCGTGACTGGCGGGTATGACCGTATCCCAATCACCCTGCAGGATGCAGTTCGGCAGCACGATAACCCGCTTACCAGGTCCCAGCCGCTCCCGCAGCTTGCCGGCCAGGTAGTCAGTCGTCGTCGTCACCACGTCCGCCAGGTTCAATAGCCGTTCGTGGAACAGTAATCGCTCTGTCGGTATACCTGTCCCGCGCCGGTAGTAGTCGTCGTAGCATGGCCAGGACGGGGGGATGTCGAACAGCCAGTCATCCACGTCGTATATGATCCTGCCACCGGCGGCTTTGAAATCTCGTGCCACGACCTCCGCCGTTGCACTCGCGTGCTGCTGGAGCCACAGCACGTCACAATCCATTACCGCCTCCATACTCAACCGCGATACCACGAACTCGTGTTTGGTGCGGTAGCGCAGCACGGAAAACGGTGCAGTGATGCGATAGTAGCTGGAGGCGTCCCCTCGGTAAGCACCAAAAATCTTCATCAGCTTGACTCCGATCCGTGACCTTTGAGCATTTCTAGGACATCTGAGGTAATCTCTTCATCGCGGCCCGCCGGCTCAACTCTGCTCATGAGACATTCATTGTCCTGCAGCACACCGAATATCCCAAATGATAACGCCTCAACGAGACCCTCGTCGTGATCGCGAATACCGGCTTGCAGTAAAATGGAATGTAGAATCTCGTGCCAAATGACCTGGCGCTTTGTTTGGGGAGATAGTGACTTCTCGACCTCTATCTCACATTCGTTGTGCCCGATACGACCGTCTATCTTCACGTCATTACTATCACGTATTCCATCCACCTCGCAGACGGTAAACACTATCGCGCCGACCTTGATTGTCATTCCATCGTAGTTAGGCATTATCTCCATCCCCCAGTGAGAAAATCGGTTCCATTACCTCGACCTCTCCTCGTTTGGCTTGGCGTTTCACCCACCAGGCCCGCCAGTCGTCCTCGATCTCACGGTACCGTATGCGTACCGGCTCGATGCGGTGCAGCATCCCATCCACGAACCGGCACCGCATTATCCACCCACCAATGTGTGGCACGAGGCCCTTCCGTTTCAAATACGAGTTGCGCCCCTCGAAGCAGCCCGCGCCGACGACCACCATCGGCCCGTGGTCGAACAGATACATCACGTGCAAATGACCGATAACAACCAGCCGAATCGTCGGCGCGTGTTTTTCACCCATCACGACTTGCATTAACTCATCCTGAGCGATCTGTTCAGCGCCCTTTTGGCCTCTGTAGCTCAGCGCGTAGGGAATTCCGCCCGACGGATGCCAAAGCCGCGCCTCGATCCCTGGTAAAAGCGGTACGTCCGCCTCATCGTATGGTAGTAGGGTGATGTCGTCCCGACCACGCAGTGCCAGTTCCCGCCTCACGTCGAGACCGGCCAGTCTGAAGAACGAGTAGTCGTGATTCCCACCCAGAAGATACCACGCCAGACCGTTCTTACGCGGCAGGTTGTTAGCCACGACCTCGGCTTGTTCCTCGCCGGACGTGGCGTAAACCTCCGTCTGCTGCCCCCGGTACACCCCCCATCCGGCGAAAGCGTCCCCCGCGTGCAAGATATGCCGCACGTTATACTCTCCGTATGCCGTATCCACAAAGTCGTGCAGGGCTGTTACCTGCTCGGCGTGGCTAGCTCCGTGTGTATCGGAGGCGATCCCGAAATTGAACTCTACCGTGTCACCCGCTGGGAACAAAGGTGGTGATTCAAACGTAACCACGGGCTTGCTCGGCAGCGTCACCCGCCGCTCGTCTCGCTCAATTCCGTAGCCGGCGGCCTGCATTTCCTCGATAACCTGCGATACCGTATCCTCCGAACGGTCAACTGCCTGCGACAGTTCGCGCAACGTTTGTGGTTCACGGCGCAACGCCCGGATGACATCGCCGGCCTTTACCCCGCAAAACTCGTTACGTTGTTCGGGCGCGTCGTTGTCTCTTTTCCGAATCCAACGTCTATATCGAGACCGCAATGCCTCCAACCGGAAAGCCGGGAATCTTTCATCTATCTCGGACCACGAAAGGTCGTCCTTTAGCCGTGCGATCTCCGCTCCTGTTGGCGCTTGTAAATTCTCTTCACTCATAATAGTCTGATGCAATACTTATCCACTCGTGCGCGCTTAGTCTCACATCCCACCTGGTCTTTACATCATCCATACCGCACACGGCTTTGTTACGCCACGTTGCAGAATCACACAGTGCCTCTAGCTCCCCTACGGTGCGCGCCACCGGTACCCCGAGAGCACGGGCGATCAACGTTTTGTTGTCCGACTTGTACGTAAACGGTGGCTTATTAGGTCGTGGGTTGAGCAGTATGTCGTACTCTGTCACCCTACGCCAGAACTCGTCAAACGGCAGCGGCCTATCTACCGCTAGAACGTCAACGGGTAATCCCATATCCTTAGCCGCGCGCCTCAGATCATTCAGCGCCCCCACGTTCCGCTCATACCCGGCCCATACCAGGCGCGGCGGCTCGCTCCTGGCGTCCGTCTTTACGCCGATCCGGCCTACCTCAACCAGGTCAACCCGGTCTGGTATCACCTGCACCGGCAGCCACTGGCAGAGCCAGTCCGCGATTGGGTCCGTCGTCGCTACTGCGAAATCAAACAGCGGTAGCACGGCCAGCATCCGCCGCCTGTGCTCATCGTCCAGAAAATCAGGGTCACACAGATCGAACGCCAACCGCACCGGCAGACCTTCCTCGTCTCGCCACCGCGCCACCGTCCGAATCCACCGTTGCGGGTGGTGCGTGAGGTACGCTTTCTGAAATATGTACAGGTTATAGCCGGCGAACCGCTGGGATCCGTCGTACACCTCAGCACCATCCCAGTACCGGCACACCCACTCTGCTCGAATGCGGGCAGAGCCTGAATCACGCGGCAAGCCATCGTAGTAACACGGAATGAATAAAGCAGATATTTTTGACATTATTACTGTAATAAGGTATACTATTAGTGTACCCGGTGGTGGCGGGCCAGCCGAGCGAGGGCTACTCCGGGCATTTGGCAGGGTACCCGGTGAACCCTGATGACGGAGATCAGCAGAGTCATACCTCACCCACGACCGGAATTATAGGACTCTGATGCGCGCTCATCCGTCCCCCGCGTGAAGCCCCTGGCCCGTCCACCAACCATTTCAACACACACCGATTGCCTCCAAAACACGTAACCAATCCCCGACGAAACGTTCCTTCCTGAACATTTCCCGCGCCACCTCGCGCCCGGCCTGGCCTATCTCCCACGCCGACGCCGGATTATCAAGCAACGCCAGCAATACAGCGTGCGCTTCCTCATAATCTACGACAATGAACCCTGTTTTTTCGTCCTCGATATACCGCTCCACGTCGTTCCCTGGCACTGTGACGACACAGCAGCCGGACAACATCGCCTCGGTCCGCGCCCCTGGCATCGGCGCGCGTCTGGTGGGAGAGAAATATATCAGTGACGATGCGAGCATCCTGCGGTAGGAGATATAATCCGGCAACCAGGGCCTGTCACCGCGTGGGCCGTACCAGGCCAGCGGCACATCGCGTTTCAGCCGCTCTACTAGCGGCAGCCCGTGGTACTCCCGGCTGATGTTTCCGCCTGAGCAAACCGTCACTATCTCACGCCGTCTGGTTTCAAGCTCGTTGCTCCAGAACTCGTCTGCGTCGTAGCCGTGGATAATGGTACGGAATTGCGGCAGGCCGTAACAATCCCGGCGTCCCTCCCCACCATCCCACTCTGCCGCCGCCCGGAACGAGTTACACACTACGGGCAGATCACCGATCAAGCCGAGGATAGACCGTCTATTCTCCTCGCTATCCGGCGTGCCGTGCATGATCACCACGCGCGGTATATCCTGTGCGATTTGGTTCATAAGTCGATAGGGTAGAGCGCGGATGTTGTTCGACGTGTCACACCACTGGTCGAGGTGGAGTAGGGCGAGGTCGAACTCGCGCGCGTCGATCTCATCCGGCAAAAGCGCGCCCACAAAATTTTGCGGTACCGGGCGCTGCAGTTCGTTCCATATCGGGTAGCGGAATATGGCGTAGGTGAACTCTGCCGGCAGCGCGTGCAGACGGTAGGAATGTACCTGGTGCCAGGAATAGTCCAAAATCCGTATCATTGGTCTCTCGCAGCCTTCCGGGCCTGCTTCACACTCACGCTGGCCCGGCAGCTCGTACACACGAACCTGTCGCCCTCGCGCCGCGTATCAACCCGCCGCCTCCCATGCACGTGCCACACGCGCGGGTTCCCAACCGGAAACGGCCCCACGTAATCTTGAGCGTAAACCCATCGCCGCTTACCGCCCATTCAATCAGTCCCCCGCACCGGCATATACTGCATCACGCCCTCGACCGTCTGGTCTTCCAGTAGCTGCGGCCACAATTTGAGGGCCAGCCATCGCCGTAGCCGTCCGAATGTTCCCGGCGGGCACGCCACGCCACCAAGCTCGACCTTGAATTGCATCCGCGTCACGTACCACATCGGTTCGGGTAACCCAGCCCCATTTTTGCCGATCACTCGCATCGTCACTCCCCCATCCATAGTAATGGGCACTCGCTTGGTGGTACTCGCTGTGGTACTGTGCGCCAGTAATGTGGGCAGTTTGGATGAAAAGGCGGCGGCGTCCTCATTGCCTCGCGTAATGGGACCTCACCACGCGCAATCAACGCCACACACACCGGGCAAACCCCAGTTCTCGGCTCCAATATCGCCACCCCGAGAATGCCGGCGTTGTACTGGTAAAAGTGTTCTTGGGCCAATGCTCTCGCTGATCCTTCAGTATAAAGCGCGATCTGATTATGTTTCCAGACGCCTCGCTTCTCCTCCCATTCCGACAGCCGCTTGGCGTACACGTACCGGTTAGCCGTCGGCACCTCGGAGAAAATGTGTAAAATGGCGATAGCCAGGTCATAGTTGTACGTATTTGCGATGCTCTCCGAGTCCTCTTTGCTCATCCCGTACAATTGTGACAGAATCGCGCCATTACTCAGCCGGCCTGAGCGTCCTGGACAGCCCATCCGCGCGGCCTGGATCGTCAGCTCATCCTCGTATGTCACCCGCCGCTCTTTCAGTAGATCGGAACGGATACGCTCCTCGTCGTAGACATCGTAGCGCATCGCCAGGTGCACCATCCGCTGGACGTTCGTCATCTTTTCGACGACGGCGTGCCAATCAAGCGGCATTACTCACCTCGTCGTCCTGTCTCACGGCCTCCGCCCATTCCTCGTCGGTGATAGCCTTCAAGCGGGCGAAGCCGTCGCTGTTGTCCAGCATCTTTTTGACAGCGTCCCGCGTCCGCCTGAGCGACCGCTTGCGCCGGCGGGCATCCCGTTCGTCCAGTTCCTCGAGCGACGGAACTTGTTCAGTATCTTGTGAATCAGCCATTGAATACTCCATAAGCGGCCTGGTTGTACGCCTTGCCGCACGACCTGCATACCAGCCAATCGCCGTGCCCTGGGTACGAGAACGCCTCCTCACCGTCGCACCCGTCCAGCGGGCACTTGGAGAAAACGACGCTCGGCGAGTGCGAACTTGCCGCCAGGCCAACGCCTTCACCATACGCATCGTCGATCGCGCCCGGTGCGTCGTCCGACTGGCCTGCGCTGGCCTCTGGCTGCGCTGTCTGCTGCGCCATTGCCTCGCTAAACTGCTCGCTGACCGGCATCCCCAGCCGCTTCATTCCCTCCGGGATGTCGAATATCACCGGCGGCACGTCGTTGCGCGTCAGCAAGCCCCGCACGACCTCGAACATCTCCCGCCTGCTCGATGGGTCAAGCCCCACCGTGCGTAGCCTTACCTCCGGCGAACCGGGTGTGAAATTAGCCCGGCTCACCGGGGGGAACACGTATTCGTTGATGTGGCGGTCCAGGTCGGCGGCGTCCATCATAAGCAGGCTCTCAGCCAGGTCTGAGAGCTTGTCTGCGCTCGTCGGCCCTCCGAGATCGCCGCCTGTCACGTCCATAAACGCCTGCGGTGGTATCAGCATACCCATCGCCATCTTGCGGTCGTGGTGGTCATCTATGCGGTGAAACTGCTCAACCCCGCGCCCGCCTTCCAGGAACCCCAGGCCCCACTTACGCACACCGCTCAGCCGCTCGTCGCCCGACATCTGGTCTACCGTCTCGTAGACGTTTGAGGGCAGTGCAACCGTCGCGCCGCTCCGTACACTGTCACCCGTGGCCAGGGCAATGTCTTGGTGGTTCACGTTGTTCGTTTTACCGGGAGGATAGTCTACCCGTGTCACAGGGTTGACGTTCTTTTGCAGGTGGACCAGGTACAGGTCGCGGGCAAAGTGCTTCATCCACCAATCTTTGTACGAATTCTCCAGACGGCCCGATCCCTCGTATGCCCCGAACGCGCGGGCTTGCCCAAACGTCAGCCACAGCGTAAAGAATACATCCACCTGGCCTTCTGGCGTCGTCATCCCCAGGAACGTGCGCCGTTTCCCGTCAAAGATAGGCTCCGATCCGATAGGGTATACCTGATCGAACCCGGCGATAATGTACGGCGTCGCCGCCGCCTTCCACACCGGGTCTGCGCCGATATCGACTTTTGGCTGGCGGAACTCGAACCGTTTCACCAGCCCGCACGACCCCATCGCTATAGCAACGCTGGCCTGCAGAACGAACTCATGCTCCCACTCGCGGAACATCGCCTCAAAGAACTTGCGCTTGCGCTCGTCCGTGCACTCGATCACCCGCCGCGCCCGCACCAATGTTGCGCCGATGAAGCCCATACACAGCGCGATCACCGGGTCGCGCAGCATCTCCAGCTTGGTATGCGCCGGGATGTCACGTGAAAGCCGCAGTTTGCCGTAGCGCCGCTCCGGGTCGCCCAACCACTCGCCGTACACACCCCACGGCGAGACATAGCTGCTCTGGCCCACCGGCGCGCTGGTACGCGGGGTGGATACCAGGACCTGCCCCTGGGGGGATTTATTTACGTGATAATCTGGTTGCTGTTCCATACGCTTACCATCCTAAATGCACAAATATCCACAACTCTGCCAGCGCCGCGACCAGCAGCGCCAGCGCGGGGAAATGCCTACAAAAGGCCTCGCATCGAGGCCCCCGGCTGCCGGTACTGGGCCGCGCCAGTCGCCGGCACTTCTTCGCCGTCATCCTCGCCCCTGCGTCCAGGGTCCGGCGGCAAAATCGCCATCGCCACGTCACAATACACCTTCGCGTGGTGGAGGTGATCCGGTCTGCCCGTTTGCGGAAAGTGGTATACCACCGTTCCATCGTCCTTTACCCGCCGCGCCTTGATGTTCACCGTCAAATGGTCGAGCAGGTCCGGCACGTTCTCCCACGTCGCCGGCAGCTCGTCTACGCCCAATAGAATCCGCGAACTCGCCTCGTCCAGTCCCTTGGTGCGCTCGATCTTGACGATCCCACGCCCCTTTTGCCATCGCGCCATTTCCGTGTCAGGATTGTCCACGTACTGCGCCAACCATACCTTGCCCCGGAACCGGGCCTGGAACTTTTTATCCTCCCGTAGCTCCGGTGCGTCGTCCACCACGCACCGCTGGACGCCGTACCGTATCATCAGCGTGTCCAGGTCCTCCCAATCCAACACACTCCCGATGTCCACCGAGCGTTCCCGCCCGTCGGGCCGGCGCTCCTTGATCCAATAGTGCAACTCCAGCCCCACGTCAACGCCCATCGCCGTCCACGTCGCCCGCTGTGGAAAGTCTGGATACATCGGATTGGCACACGCCGCGATCAATTCCCTGGTCAAGCGCGCTCCCTGCGGCTCGTATGGCAGGCCCATATCCGAGTTCCAGAACGCCTGGATGTCAATGTCCCGCCGGGCCTGGCTCCGCGCCCACAGCGTGTCGAGGGAGACGCGCTCGCTGACCAGTTTCGGTATCCAAAAGCCCAACACATCCCGGCCTGGATACCGCGCTACCCAGCGCGCCCGGTCGTTTAGCCACATCCCCGCGCGCTCGATCACCCCGCCGCACGATGGACACACAACGCGAGCGTGTGGGTCGTCCTCCACCGGGCCGCGCACCAATCTCCAGTCCAACCAGTGCCACTCTTCGCACGCTTCGCACTGAATCTGCGGCTCGTGCTGGGTCGTGTGATGGTACTGGGAGTCAATGCCAAAATCCGGGTACGTCGGCGTCGAAAGCGAGACCTCCCACCTGAGCCGCGAGTCCCCCAGGCGGTCGCGGACCAACGGCACCGCCGCCGGCGGTATCCGGTCGAACTCGTCCAGTATCGCCAGGTCCGCCGGAGCCTCTGAGAGCTGCGCCGCCCGGCTGGGGTCTCCCTTGGGAACGTTCGTCCCTCGAATGTACAGGTTAAACCCGCCGGTGAACGTTTTCAGGCCCACGTTGTCGATGTGGCCCGCCATCTCTGCGATGTGCGGGCTTGCGCCGATAGCGGGATCCACCCTGGCGTGGGCAAAATTCCCTTGCGTCGGACCAGGAGGGAGAGCGTAGAACACGCTGCCCATCCCATCCAGCACGTAGAACGATAGGTTGAGCGCCAGTTCCGTCGCCCCGATCTGCGCCGCCTTGCGCAGCACGACCCGCCCACCGGGTGGCAGTTCGCCGATTCTTTTGTAAATGTCCTCTAGCCAAGGATAATCCTGGAGTGAAAATCTATCTGTGCGCCCGGTTTTCTTGTTGCGGATGTAGCGGTGCTCACATATCCAGCCCAGGAACGGCAGACGCTTCTCCGGCGACGGTATCTTCCGCAACCTCATCAATAGCGCAGCCTTCTCCTCCGCCGGCCAATCGCGCCAGTTCGTGCTCGATAAGCTCGTCAAGATTCGTTACCTCTACCGGGAATGATGGTCGCTTTCCCGCCGTCTCCGGTTCTGACAGATTCACCAATTCGAGCGCCGCCCGTATCCGGTCCGCGCCCCGCTGCTCTACCCCCGCCATCACAGACGCCAGCGCCGCCGGCGCTTTTGATGCGTATTTCGCCGTGCTCTTGCGCCGCTCCCGGCGGTAATACACCTCAAGCGCGATCAACTCCTCGTCGGCGTATTCCAGCGACCTGGACAAACACGCCTCGTATGCCGCCTTGATCTCCGGGACGTATTGCCACTTCATCCACCAGATATTCTCGGAGCACGTATCCTTCTTGCCGAATACGTGGCTCATCGGCGTCTGGTTCGCTTTAGCAAAGGCCAATTTAATGATCGTTGACCGCTTTTTCTGCTTGTGCGGTCCTGGGATCGCAGCGAGCAAATCGCGGATTTCGTCCGTCATCCATTGCTGGCCCTCATCCGGGATGGTTAGGCGTACCACGTCGCTCCTTTACGCCGCAGATACACGCTTCTACTTTCCCTTCTTCTTGTTCTGCTCGCGTTCCCACTCGCGCAAGCCCTCTATCGTGTAGACAGGCCTGTCGTGCCCCTTGTCAATCGTGATACCACCCTTCTTTTTGTCCGTTTTTTGTGTTTTCTTTGCCATCAGTTCAATTTCTCCCGTTCGTATACCAGGCCAAGGTTCTTACTGGCAATTGTCCACACCTCGTGCCAATGATAAGCGTTCGCCTCTGCAATAGACATCTGCCCAGAGCTTATCTTGGGCCAAAATTTCGCCTTGATCTTGGAGTCCGCGAGACTTACTGCCATCTGGATCTCGTGTATATCAGGCCACGTCTTTCCCTTTGGCGGTCGCATTCTGTGAATAAATTGTTCCCCGAGCGGATTTGTGCCGATGGCACGGACCTCTTTCAGGCTGCCCGTGCTGCCTAGCGCAATATCCTCCGGCGAAAAGCTGCCACCACTCGGGTGGTTGTGCGTTAGTACAGTCCCCGCCATCTTTTGGACGTCCGCATCATCAAATACCACCGAATTCTTATTACCATCTTTCGCCAAGACGGTATTCCCATCCACGTCAAAAAAGTGCGCGCTTTCGTACTTTTGGTCCGATATTTTAGCTTCGACGCTCTGCGCAGCTTGTACAGCGGCGGCGGTGGGCGGACCACCGAGTTTCGCCAGGGCCGCCTCGTTAGCCGCTTCGTCGGCGAGACCGTCGTCAAGCTCTTTCTTGAACTCCGCAGCCTCCGCCGCCGTCATCCGCCCGATGTCGGCCTTTATCATCGGAGGGGTATCGTGATAGAATTTCGCGGCAAATTCAATATGCGCCGCCGAAAAGAACGCGCCCTTAGTCCATACCCCACCGCCGGCAGCCATTACCCTACCTCCGCCGTATACCACAATCGCTGCTCGCCATTGTCGTCGAACACCAATAAAGGCATCTGGTCCTCATCCACATACTGCACCCAGCCGTCCCCACCGGGCCGGTCCTCGCCCAGGTAGGCGAAGGCCCACGTCCGCGCTGGGCACTGCTTGATACGCGGGTCCCCCCACACCATCTCTAGTAACCTGGAGAACGACATCTGCGCCGGCACGTGTCCCGTCCGCCATAGCTGGTGCGCCGTCGCGCCCAGGTACGAGTCGATGGGTAGCACACCGTCTGGCAGCTGGTCACCCACCAGGTCTAGGAACTCGCGGAACCGCACGACGTTGGTCCGCGTATCGTGGCAGTAATTGATCAAATCCTGTAGCGTTGGGAACGTAACCGGATAGACGTGCCGGAACACGTCCCAAAATCCGCTGTTGTTTGGCTGGCCCATTGAGTATACTTCCAGCCCCAGCGCCTGGGCTACGTCTCGCGCGTTGTGGAATGCTCGCCAGTCCGTTTCGTCTGGTTTTCGCCGTTTCGCCCGCCGGATGACTTCCTCACCCAGAACAGCTCGTGCCCGCTTCGATAGCCTAGCGGCCTGCCGGCGGTTAAAATGCAGCAGTTCCACCCACGCGCCCAGCGCCCCGGCGTCCTTCGCAGCCCGTAGTAACGGTTCCGGGTCCGGCTGCCACTCGTACACACACGGGTTAAAGCCCAAGATGACATAATGGCCTGCGTCCCGCAGCCGGCGCATCAGCGCCAAACGCTCGGACGGCGGCGGCGCGCCCGGCTCAACCCGTTTCGACAGGTCGTCGTCCATCGTGCTGATGCTCACGTACCACACCGCTGGCTGCAAAAACTCTAGCGCCTCCTCGATCCCGTACCCGCCTTTCGTTTGGAACTGAATCGGGATACCCAGATCGGTCATCACCCGCAAAATGGGCAGTGCCTTGCGGTAATTGTTCTTGCTAAATGCGTCTGTACGGTTGCTCACACATACCGGATACCCGGCCTGTAACAAACGCGCCGAGTATCCCCGTCGTTCCGGGTACTCGGCGAGCTGTCGCATTAGCGCCTGCAAGTCTACACGCCGTTTCGGTTGGTTGAGCCGGCTGAAACAGTACAGGCAGGCGTGAGAGCAAACGTCGAAACTCAGCTCCAGCGGGACGGGCGAGACCAAGAACTCGCCCCAGAATGGCTCGATCATTTCTTTTTCTTCGGGCGGATGAACTTTGTCCCACTTTTACCCTTGGGGATCGTCTCCCCGCCAACCCGTCGCTTCGGATTTGTCGGTTTCCCCGGCTTGGGAAGCGGTTTCTTTTTAGCCATACGTCACCTCCTAATAATGCTGCTTCAGATCAGCACCTATTCCACCAGGTCGAGCTGATAGTACGCGACTGTTTTACCGTTCACCGTCCTGAATTCCGCATTCACGACGCTAAACCTGGACATCCTGGGGAGCAGATACTCGGATTCGTGCATGTAGTAATTCAAATCGCTCCAGGACATATAAGACCCTTTAGACCCCTGGGGCGCGCGGATCTCGTAGAACGTGGGATATGGTTTGCCGAGGAACGATCCGCCTGTGGCAGTCCCTTTCTTTGGCGAAGTCGAAAGATACTGTCTCTCGACGATAGAGCCGCCGGGTTGGGCAACGCCGTTCGTTATCGCGTCCCAGTGGTCCTTGCTCCCAAACCCACGGAACAGCATCGTGTTTGACGGTAGCCCAGGGCTATCATCCATCGCCCTGTCAAGCGCCTTTGTCATACCCGTGAGCGCGCTGTCTGGGTATTTTTCCGGGTCATACTTGCCGTCGCGGTGCATTTTGTTCAGATCGCCGAATTTGCCATCGGTGTAGGATTTGATCGCCCACTGCTGGGCCGGGTCTAGCCCATCCTTCCACTCCTGAAAGTGAGGCTGCATCACCTTGTGCGCGTCATTGGCGTTGGTCTCGGAGTACTTGTGGTAGTTTGAGGTGTCGAAGGGTTGGGGTTGTTGCTCAGATTTCTGCTCAGATTGTTGCTGGTCAATAACGCTTTGAGCTATATTTTTTAATTTATCAACGTCTACATTCTGTATATCCTGTAGATTAGATTTTATTAGTGCAGACGTAACCCCCCATTCATCTGCTATCGCCGTCATCTCCTTCGACGAGAAGAACGCCCCAGACTTGGTCCACACGCCGCCTGCTGCTGCCATCAGCCCACCTCCACCAAATCCATCATCGCCAGCACCGCGTCCTTGTCGGCCCTCGTGCCCAGCGTCTCTTTGCACGCTTCCCACTGCTCATACTCGGCGTGGGTGAGCACCACGGCTAGGGGAAACAGCGCCCGATCTTCGACCTCCGGCTCGTCATCAGCACCTGGGCCACCGTCTCCGTCAGAAGGTGTCTCAGCCGACGCTTTAAGCTGGTCGAGCCGCTCCTGGGTGCCGGCGGCCAGGTATGCCAGGTCCTCATCTACCTGCTCTACCATCGTCACCAATGCCGCGAGCTGTGCTTGGTCAGGTGATGACATCCGTACGGACTCGTTGTCCACTGCCACGTAAGCGGCGACCTTTGCCTCGCCCCAATCCGCCGGGATTACGTCCGCCCGGATTTCTCAGAACGCCTCCGCCCGGGCTGCCGTACACACTCCCTCTCCGGCCACGATCACGTACTCGCCCACCCCGTCATCCTGGACGACGACAGAATGGACCTGCCCGAACGTCCGCAGACTCTCACGCAGGTATTCGATCTGGAGTGCGTCGTGCTCGTTGTAATTGAACGGGTGCGGCCTGCACGCTGCCAACGGGACTATACGGTTCTCTACCGACGATGTACCCATTTCGACCTTAACAAAAACTTGACACGGTTCGGGCTATTCCGGCCCAGATTCTATACAGTTACTATGCGAACGCCATAGAGCACCCCGCGCCCGCCGGGACCGGGAGGGAAGGGGCGGACGCGGGGATAGCTCGCTACTTACGGAGCACCGGCAGGCCTCCATCTAGGCCCAGCCACGTGACACCGATGTCGTGGAACCACTGCGCGCCGCGCCCGATCAATAGCCCCGTAAGCACAGCGCCGATAATAGGAGCGATTGAAAGCGCGGCAGTGACACCGAACGCAGCCGCCACAGCGCCGAGCAGGTTGATCCCGTACATCAACGTAATGACTACGCCGAGACCGGATGCGCATAACTGCATCACGACGGCCCTGGTATCGCTGTCCTGAACAACCCGCTTGAGCCAGGACGCCACGATTACCTCTATGACGGCCTCGATCAGGAACGCCATCGCGCCCAAAAGCGCCAAAAGTTTGACTACCTCTTGCATTTCGTTTCCTCCTCCACTGAGTTTGATTAAATCTTGCACACTATCACCACGCGCGCTGTTCTCTAACGGCGTGGGAATTGCTAACGGAGACACGGTTGGTGTGGGGAGTGGAGACACAGTCGGAGTAGGTGTCATTGTCGGTATCGACTTGCAGCCAGCGCACCACAGCAATACGATCAAAGCGGTCAGAACAAGAATCAGCCTACGCATCATTCACCCCCTAATGATTTGAGGTCAAGAGAAACCGTGATCCGGCCTCCCTCGACCTCCCCTTTTTCGTTCAAAATTGCCTCGGCCTCACCATAGCCGTTACCGATGGATGCTACGCGAGCCGCCAATTCGTCCAGCCAGTCCACGCACGAAATTCCGGCGGGGCGTCCCAGACATAATGAAAAACACACACCGACGACCCTCGCCTTCCTCACGACCAGCCGAACACTAACGCTACTCTTCGTAACGCCTAGTACATTGCGTAAGCGCGAAACTGCCTGCTCGATCTCGTTTGATTGCGACTCTGTTAGCAAATCCATTCTGAATCCAGAGAATAAAAAGGGGTCGCAACGCCCGCCGTGGCGACCCCGGAATCAATGTCTCTAGTCAGGTCCCTGCTGAAGATTATACCTGAACGATCCATAATAGTCAAGCAAAAATGGATTTTTTGACATTCTAGCTGTAATGGGTATAATATGGATAACAGATAACTATTGAGGAGGTGACGAGATGGAACAAGTGAGTGCGACAAAATTGGCAGAGCACACAGGGGACGTCGTGAACCGGGCACAATACGGCGGCGTTCCGGTCGTTGTGACGAAACGCGGTAAGCCGGCGGTCGTAATCGTAAGCGCCAGGGAGTGGGAACAAAAACACGGCAAGATACAACAGAGCGAGGAATGAAATCCCTACGTGAAAGCCTCCCCCGGCTGGAATCCGAGTGGATGCTGCCGGCGTGGTTGCTTATCACCATTCTCACCGCCGCCGTTGCCGAGACATGGACTATCGGCATAGCGATCCACGGGGTTTACGATTTATACACCGGCTGGGCTGTCGGCGGGGTCGTGGCATCGGCACAGGCTCTGGGGAGTATGATGTGGGCGCGCGCATCGCGGCACAACGCTCAGCGGCACATCCGCTACAAGAGCGTCGGGAGAAAAGGTGAAAAGCGCCGCGTCGAGGACCGGGCCAACTCCGAGCCGCCAATGAACGTTCACACACCGCTGGTTGTGTCGGTGGTGGCAGGCGCGATCTCGTTCCTCACCAGCGCGGCGATGTACGGGGTGGACGGCCTGACCATCTTGGACGTAGCCCTATCGTTCGCAGCGCCCGCCGGCAGTATCGCCGCCGCACTGCTCAACGGAGTGTTCGCAGCGGACGAAGGAGCAGTCGAACGGTGGCGCGCACAGCGCGACGGCAAAACGACCACTGCCCGCCCACAAAAGAGTGTGCGGAATCGCACAATACCGCACAGTTCGCACACTGATCGAGTGAGCGGAACAGTGTTCGCGCAGGGCGATGACGCCAAATCTCCCGATGAGCCGGTGGACGATGTGACCGAGGGACTGTCCGTGAAACTGGTCGAACTGCGCGAGCGGATCCAGCACGAAAGACAGCTCGGACACGTGAATGGAACGTTCAAACGCGCCGACGTGGAAAAATGGCTCGGCATCAGCAAGAGCTATGCACTGTCCGTCATCAATACCGGCGTACAGTATGGCGTTCTGGAAAAAGCCAGTCGCGGCAAATACAAATTAAAATAAAAAAACGCCGAGCCTTTCGGCCCGGCGGGCGGAACCCGCAACCACCCTGGCAGGCGCACACGGGTCCCACCGCTATTTATTATATCCTATCCAGTTAGGAAAGTAAACCCATAGCGGCGGACTCGTTTTATCTGCGAGTCCGCCGCTTCTACTAAAATGGGAGGGATTAGGATATGAAAAAAATGCTCGAATACCAAGCGGATAGGATTGAAGCTGTACTATCACTGAATAAAGTGCCCGCACGAGTAACCGGCGGCACCGTAACACCTCGCTGGGTGCGCTTTAGCGTGCAACCGGAGCTTGGGGCCAAGATCGGATACATCAAACGGTTGGATGAGGAAATAGCCGCCGCTCTGGACGCGAACAATTGCCGGGTATCCCGTCGTGGCGCGGTTGTGGACATCGAGATACCCCGCGATGATCCGCAGCCCGTGCGGTTACTACCTCTTTACCGGCAGCTTGTCGAAAGTAACGACAAGCCCGTCCCGCCGGCAACCGCAATCCTGGGCCTGGCGGATGACGGTGCGCCGCTCATGATCCGTTTGCCGTCGCCAGACGTTGCGCACATTTTGGTTTCCGGCACCACCGGATCGGGCAAGACCGTCCTTCTACAAACGATGATTGCAAGCCTGGCGATGTTCAACAGGCCCCGCGATCTTGCTCTGGTGCTGGTGGACCCCAAGGCCCACGCTTTCCGTGTGTTCTCGCGCCTGCCGCATCTGGCTCGCCCGGTTGTCACCGACATCCAGGAGACCATAGAAACGTTATACAGCCTGGTCCGGCTGATGGAGCGCCGGGGTGTCAAGTCCACCGGCGACCCGACGGTTATTCTGCTCATAGACGAATTGGCCGATATACTGCTCGTTGGTGGCAAGCCGGTAGAACTCGCGCTCACCCGCCTGACGCAGCGCGGTCGCGAGGCTGGCATCCACATCGTGGCCGCCACCCAAAAGCCCACGGCGGAAGTGCTTGGCCCGCTGGTCAAGGCCAATTTCCCGGTACGGCTGACAGGGCGCGTCGCCAGTGTCGAGGATGCCCGCGTCGCTACCGGGTGGAGCGGCACCGGTGCCGAACGGCTGACGGGCCGGGGAGACTTTTTGGCCATCGCCGAGGGGCGCGCGATCCGCTTCCAGGCGGCCCATATCTCACGCGATGAGATCCAGGATATTGTCGCCGGGGTAGGTGGGCCGTCGGCCCATATCGAATTGCCCGTAGTGGAGGTAGAAAACGAGCCGGACGATGACGAGGCCCTGGCACGGCTGCTGGTAGAGTCCGACCTGTGGGCTGGCCGTCATAACGAGAGCGGCGAGTACAGGTGGGGGTTTCTGTCAATCGTGTGCAAGATGCTCTTTGACCAACCACTTGCCGGCGCGTTCCACGCCCGCACAAACGACGTCCTGGCCATCGCCGAGTCGATTTCTACCGCTGGTTTGACCGCCGAACCCGTAGAACAAATTTCTTCTACTACTAAAAAAGTGAACGATACCGTGGTAGAAATTGAAAATAAGCCTGTTTCGGGCAGTAGTAGGAGAATTTCCAGCGCTCAAGGGCAGTTCAAACCATTTTACAGCGACGCGCCGGCGACATGCAAGCTCAATCCTATAGCCACCGCAACTACAGACCCGATCAACAGCGCGCTCAACCAGGCGCTGTTGATCGGGGTCACATTAGGTTTTGGCATTGGATACTGTGTCAAGACGTTGATAGACCTGATCGGGGGGCTGCTATGAATAACCAACAAGCGCCAAAATCGGACCGGATCAAAATCCTCGCCGGCGTCGTGGTAATCGCGTTCGCCGTCGCGCTGGCGTTGGTCATCGGCAACCGCCTGAGCAATGAATCGCTGGCAGTGCTTGCGGGCGCGGCTTGTGGGGTTGGCGCGGCCATCCCCACGAGCCTACTCGTCGTTGCCGTCAGCCGCCGGCAAGACGCTCATACCCGCAATGCAATGAACAATCAGCAGGGAACATACCCCCCCGTCGTCGTTGTGGCTCCGCCCAGCGTCCAGCCGCAGCAATATGTGCCGCCACATATCGAGCCGTCGTCGTCGTATCGTTCATCTCCACCGCCGCGACAATTCACCGTCGTCGGTGACGGGTACGACGACTAGCGCAACAAATAACTCCGCAAATCATACGGCAAGTTATCACGCAACCATGCCATCGCTTCCGCACGTGACGAGACACCCAATTTCGCCATAACGTTCGAGAGATGATAGGCGACCGTCACCGCCTCGATGCTCAATATATCGGCGATGGCGGCATTCCCCATGCCTCGCATTAATAACCTGAGCACGTCTTTTTCACGTTGAGTTAACTGCTCTAGCCGGCTGCCAACATTGACGCGCCAGCGCTGCATGCGCATCAATTGTTCCCCGCTGTACACAGTGCGTTTCCGGGCGGCGGCGCGTATCATCTCAAACAGCACATGTAAATTGTCAGTTTTCGCAATGTATCCAACAGCGCCAGCGTAGGCCATCTCTGACAAGTGCGCGTCATCATCGTGGGCCGTAAATATCAAGACAGATGTCTCCGGGCAATGCTCGCGCACCCACGCGACGGTATCACGCGGATGCGGACCATCACTGAGTGTAATCAAGCCCAAGAGCAAAACATCCGGGCACAACTTTGTGGTCGCCGCTTGTGCTTCTACATTATCACACGCGGTTCCAACCACCATAATATCATCCACCCGGTCTATGACGGCACATAAGCCTTCGCGGACTATGGCCTGGTCCTCGGCGATCAGTACGCGAATACATCCCGCAGGCTCGCTCACTTGTTCCATCGCTGTGATACCGCTTGCTATATCACGTAGCCGCACGAAACTGACGGGTTTAACGAATACGTAATCGGCGTTCCCCTGCTCGCTAATTTCGTCTGCTATATCCCGGTCTGCGGTGACAACAATTACCATGATTTCTGCCAGCCGGTCCTCACTCCGAATGTAACCAAGAATGTCTATACCACTCACGTGTGGCAATAATATATCCAAGATCACCAAATCTGGGGCCACGAGACCAAGCCGCCAGAGCGATTTATCACCCGACTTGATGACCTCATAGTCAAAACCGGCGGCCTTTAGTGCCTCAGAGAAGATGATCGCGGCAGCGTCATCGTCCTCGATGATTAGCCCAAACGGTTTCCGTTCTCCCATCTCACGTCCTATAAGAAATTCTAGGTTGAAAACTACAATTTGCCATAGCGACAAAAGTCAAAGAGCCTGGTATAATATTCACATCACAAAAAAAAGGGGGCGGTATGATATATACCGCCCCCCCACTTGTTGAAAAAATTGAAAAATAAAATAGACATCGAACACATTCTATCTGAAGCGATCCTCCTTGGCCGGGACCTAGAATCCCACGCCGGCGAACGTTTCACGGATCCCGCGAATTACGACGCCGTCTGTGACTATGTCGCGGAAGAGCTAGACCTGCTGGCGCGTGAATTGCGCCTGGAATTAGAACAATAACACAAGCCCACGACCGGTGGCGTCGCCGGTCTGCTCCAGGCAGAGCAAGACGAGCATACCGCCGGTCGCGGGCCTGTGCCGGCGACCGTAGTCGCGCTGACCAACGACACGCCCGTCTCTGCTCTGCCTGGAGCATAATCAGTATACCACACTTGGGTATATTGGCAATTTTGGGGATAATCACCGTGAGGCGGCCTGGGCGCTCGCCGTTCCGAACGCGACCGAGGAATTACCGCCATTCCCACGCGCCCGCTAACGCCGGGTGTACGTACACCCCGCACCCGTCCTCCATCTCCAGCACGGCACCAATATCGTCCACGTTGTCCCAATTGACCTTTTCCGCCGCTTCCGCCGTGATCGTGAATTTGAACGCGACCTCCTCGCTTTCGTTCCCATAGGCGTTCTCGAACGTCATCACCGCCCGCATCTCCAGGACGTCGGCGGCACCGTCCACCTCGAACACGGCGGGCGCGAACCGCTCCACGTCCCGCAATGCCGTTTGTACCGCGCCAGCTTCATCCCACACCGCCCCCAGGTCGTAATCCACCGTAACAATCGTCTCACCGTCCACGTCGCCCGTTTTCACGTCCCGCAACGAGCCGCCGAACGTCAAGCGGGCGCGAGATGCGACCTCCTCGATAGGCGTGTACGTCGGTAGCGGTGTCCACGTCGCAACCGTCGCCGCGCCCGAGTCGCCGGCCTGGTCCGGCGCAAACACAGACGCGATGCAACACCCGCCAACGCAGACCAGCACCGCGCCGGCGATGGCGATGATCCACAGCATGCGGCGCTTTCGTTTCCCGTTGTTTTGGCTCATTCAATACCTCCCCGTGTAAATATTGATAGTATAGTCATAATACACAAAACCGCAAATCTATTGACTTATGATAGAAATCCTATACAATTGTAACCGGGAGGAGATTATGGAGCCGGGAGAGATCGAAAAGGCGCTGGCCGGATTGACCGACCCAACGACCGCGCCGGCGCTGGCTGAGGCGTTGGGGTATAAAGACGCGGCATCAGTTACTCGGGCCTGTCGTGAGGGCCGTATTCCTGGGGCGTGGAAAGTCGGACGTGTCTACCTAATACCGCTCGACGGCATCCACCGGGCTATAGAATCCGGCACACTCCAACCGGGTCACAAAAGCAAACCACTGTAGCAAAATATCCAAAATTATCCCAAAATAAATACCTATAATGAACATCTTGACAAGATACCAATTATATGGTATTATAGAATCGAGCGCAGGAACTAGGCTCAATTAACAACCCGAACGGAAACGGCTCCCAGAGGTGTTACGAGCACCACTGAGAGCCTGGCCCCACACGCTGACGTCGGCAGCGCGGAGGTTGCTCTAACTATAGCATAAAAACAGAGCCCCCGCAAGCTACACAGCGGGGGCTCTAGCTATAGTTAGGAGCAACCCAAATGAACAACCCCATAGAGAGCAAATCGCTCACCCGCCGCATCCGTGGCGCAGCACACAACATCGCCCGCCGCTACAATGCAGACCAAGACGACGTAGAGCAGGACCTGATCCTCGAAATTCTCCAAGCCTACGCCACCGATTCAAACTTTATCACCCAACCGGAAGAACAAATCGTCAACTACGCCGCCAACCGCGCCGGCTGGCAGGCCCGCAAGGAACTCGACCACGACCGCAAGTACCACATCAGCGAACCCCCGGCCCACGACGCCTCACTCGAAACATCGCTGGTCGAGTTCCTCGGCGCAAAGAACCCCTGGCCACAAATCGACCTGCAACTCGCCGTCAAACAAGCCCTCTCCACCCTCACCCCCCGCGACCGCCAAATCGCCCAGGCCGTCGCCACCGGGTACAGTGCAGACGAGATCGCGGAAGCGTGCGGCTGCTCCCGCCGGACCGTGTACAACCACCGCGCCGCGATCTCCGACGCGCTCACATCTGTAGGATTAGGAGCATAATCCGATGGAAGACACACTATACGCCAACGAACTAATGGAACAATACCGCGCAAATGCCCAGGCGATGGACGTTGAGGCCGGTCTTTCCTGCACCGTTCACCACCTCCACTCAAGCCTCTGCCAACAATGCGGCGGCGACTTTGGAATGACGCTGATCCACAACGACACGCTCGACAGATACCCGCTCGAACCGGGCGAGGTCGTCTACCGTCACCAGGACGATCCAGACGACGCGGACTATGTGTGGATGGTGTGCGAAGTGTGCAATCCGGGCGAGATCATCCCGCCCGATTTTGCACAAGTGGGGACATAAACCCCCATATACTTGTGAGGCCCCGGCGGGCAGGAACCCGCGAAATCTGGCAGGCGCACACATAAAGCCCGCCGGGGCAAAGGAGGCACAATGGGGAACAAGACAGAACGGATCGATTTTACAACGCTCGACGCCGAGCGCTGCATCGTGACAAAGTTTCACCGTTCAGACGACAAACGCCGCGACATCCCGCACAGCAAGGAGATCAAAACCGCCACCGACTTCAACCTGCACGACGCGATAGAGTGGTGCGAGCACAACGATTTCGTCGTCTACACGTGGTACGACGAATCAGGCCGCCAGCACGCCCGCGCATTCCTCGGCGAGCCGTGGCCCATCCGTACTGGCTGGCAAATTATGCGGCTCCGTGAGAAGCTCGAGGCGATGTGGCGGGGAATGGTGGAGCGGGGCGAGGACACATGGGCGATCAAAATCTGGATGGCCCAAGACCTGGCCTACGCGGGGTAGAGATGACGGACGACGAGATTCTGGGCCTGTTGGCCCACGAGCCGCAAGACGTGGAGACCGTGGTTTTGCAGGCGTATCAGTTGGGCCGGCTGCTGGGGCGGAATGAGCATACCCGCCACACGAACCCGGGACGGTACGAGCAGATGTGCGAGTTCGTCGCTGGGTGGACGGATCGGTTGATCGGTGAGTTGCTCACGATTTGGTTGGCCCTGCTGGGGAACGACACAGTACAGTAACAGTGTACTATTTGACATTTTAGATATATTAGAGTAATATACACTCATAATGGACTGATGTACAGTAATTGTGGCGGAGTGGCGACCGTCGCGCGGGAGTAAAATGGCAAAGCGACCGAAGCGGAAAACATTTACCATCAAAGAACCTCGTCGAGGCGGCCCTTCTTACAGGGGGGCAACGCCAGCCCCAAAACCGGTTGTTTTGCCAGGGGCCGCCTCGATGGGGTTTTTTGCTTATCAGGAGATGAACAATGCCACGTGACACACTTTACGACAGCCAGCAGCAGCTCGAATCCTGTGCCCTGAACATCACCCGCCGTCTCGGCGTCGTCATCCTCGGCCCGTTTGAGCACCACGGCCTACCCGGAAAGCCGCTGTTCGGCGACTTTAGCTACGAGACGATCACCGTCAACACCGCGTGCTACGGCTCGAACAAACCGGTCGAGGAACTGAACGACCACATCGAGAAAGCGACCGGCAAAATCATCGCCGACCTGGACCGGGTCATCGAGGAGCTGCAGCAGCACCGCGACAGGCTGGCCGGGGAATTGGAAAGAGTCACCGCAAACCCACCGATCGATCCGAACCGGTGGGATACCGGGCAGCTATCGCTCAATATTGGGTAAAGGGGGAATTATGTCAGTGATTTACGAACCAAAGGGCCGCGCCCGCGAGTACGCAGCCCTGGCATTTAACGGCTATGAAACGTGCGCTCACGCTTGCATTTACTGCTACGCTCCCCTGGCGATGCACAAAAAGCGCAACACATTCCATACCGCC
>Ga0180433_10001171_pt1 | contig 44412 bp, 42 predicted proteins | sample SS_ome_8_FD_132980 | JGI IMG/M metagenome (GOLD analysis project Ga0180433, IMG submission 132980) | Hypersaline lake sediment archaeal communities from the Salton Sea, California, USA - SS_1_D_1 metaG | ecosystem: Environmental > Aquatic > Non-marine Saline and Alkaline > Hypersaline >...
CAGTCCTTTATCATACTGAACCTGCATATAAAATCCTTTATCATCTTCATACTGATCACCGAAAATAACATTTTCCTGATCGGACTGCTCTTCTTTTTTAAATACTAACACATTTCTGGAACGCTGGAATCCATATTGTGCTGATTTATTCATATCAGAGAATGAACCGCCAATTTTATCAACTAATTCCTGAGCTTTTATACTGGTTACAGCTTGTACAAATTTATCAACTTCATCTTGATCCAGGTCTATCTCATTTTCATTTTTCAAGAGTACCCAAACATTTTTCATTTCAGTTGTTTTTGTAGAATCATCTTTGATTACTTCAACTTCTTTTTCAATTTTTTTAATGATTCTCTGCTTGTTTCCGGAAATCAAGCCGATAATAGTGATATTGTTTTCATCTTTATCCACTGCCTGCAAATCAACAAAATTATCCTGTTTAAAAGAAGATAAGGTGTCAAATCCACTGTATACATTTATATCTGAGAGAATGTCTTTATCTCCGAAATACACTTTATCATTCCCGGCAAAGCGAACAAATGAGGAGTTTCTGTCTTCGGGTTTCTTTCCGAATATAAGATTTGCCAGGGTTTTATCAGTTTCGTCTTTTAATAGAATATGTATTCCCTGAAAATCAGTAATTTTATATTGTTCATGATGATTTGGATCTGAAGATCTCACCTTTCCGGTCATGTCAAGAAGATCATTTAATAATTTGTTGATTTTACTGTTTTTTGCTTTACAGTTAAATTTTGTTTGTATTCTCCACTGATCACCTTCTTTTTTAAAAACCATTCTTACAGGTTCTTCTGAATCAGTTTGTTTGTAAATTTCAATTAATTGTACATCTTCTTTACTCACACCAATTATAATATGCTGAACGAGATCTTCAATATTTACTCCCCCTCTTCGCGGTTTAGTAACTAAAAAAATAATAAGCAGTAATACAAAGACACCGGCAAATATTTTTATATATTTCTCTTTCATGAGTTTGCTCCTCGCTTATTTTTCCTTTTAATGTTAATATAAAAACCAGCAAGTATAAAGATGACTATGGGAAATCCAATAACGAATATCTTGGAGATGGCTTTGCCAGCAGCACTTACTTCTGAAATTCTTCTGGCTTCAAAATTTTTTGATCTGATATTAATCAATTCTTCTCCCAGAGTGAGTGCATCTACAGAGTTCAACAGTAATGATTTATGGCTGGACACGGAAGAAAGTATATTATTCTTAAATAAGTTACTGCAGCCGAATAGTATGAATTTATTTTCTTGGGGATCACCGGTAATACTGGTTGTATCAATACTACTTTCATCACTAGATTCAGTATTCTCATCTTGATCAGGTTCCCATTCAGGTGGTTGCTGACCTTTATATTTTGAAGTAAATATTCCTTCCATGTATATTCCCAGAGGTTCGTGTTTTAAAATCTGATCCGGTTCAGGTGGATTTATGTTTACATTATAACCATATGGTCTTCTGGTCCAGGAATAGTTGCTGGATGTGAACAAATTTTCATATGTGATGTTATTATCATCCATTTTTTTCTCGTTAACTATGAGTCTGTTTCCATACATATATGCAATATTATTTACTCCGTTTGAAATAGACAAGCTTTGATTTATATTATTTGTTTCTACTTTAATTAAAACAGGCTTTGTGACCGGTTCATATCGTTGCTGTTTTACCTGGAAGATTCCCATTTTTTTGGTTTCATAAACCGGCACTTGAATATAGGTGGTGCTTTTATCCATGAACATGTGGTCATCGATTTCAAGGCCGTATTCTTTAATGAGATCATTAATGTTAAGCCTGGTGGGCATTCCTCTTAAATCAAACTCTCCTGGTTTCTGAGATCTGGCGATTTGATAGTTAAACATCTGTCCGGCCATGATGATATGAACACCGTTATGAACCAGCTTATCAATTTCATACAGCTGTCTTTCATTTAAGGGCTGATCCAGACATAATATCATAGTTTTTATATCATCTGGGACAGGATCATCCTTTTTAATGTTTGTTCTTTGAACATTATATCCGTTTTCCTGAAGCAGCTTTACAACTTCTGTATACTGATCCGGAGGTGTTTGTCCCTGGTAATATCTGCGATACTGGGGCGGTATTTCAGGCTGGCTGGGATAAAAACCAATCTTAGGACGTTTATTGGTAATTAATTTATAAATACGAGACATAATGTCATATTCTAAGTTTCCGAAAGTAGAAGGACGTACTTCAGCAATTACTTCTTCTTTCCGGTCAAGATAGGAGAGAACTATGGAAGAATAGACCCTTTTTATGGCAAATTCATCTCTGGAGGTGCTTCTTACTCCAAAAGGGATCACTCCTTTCTCGTAGAGTCTTTCCGCGATCCTCTCATGCGTAATTTTGTCTTGTTCTTCCTCAGAGGTGAGTAGTGAACTTTCTTCCTCATTTTTTTCATTTTTTGCCTGTAATGCTGCTTTTTCTTCTTCTTCGGAAGGATCGAATACTTTATATGAGAACATAGAATTAGAAGTCAGCTGAAGTTCTTTGAGCAGATCACGTACATCCTGTTCCAGATTTTTCCATTCAGTGGGCATTTTTTCCGAAGATGAAACATAATATGTAGCTTCTATGGGAGCTTCTAAATCTGAAAATATTTTTTTAACTGAAGGTGAAATAGTATAGATATTATTGGCTGTTAAGTCGAATCTTCCGACCTGTAAATTACTGAATATCATATTTATCAGTATAACAATAGCACCGAGTAAAACAGCACCTGTCACAAAAGTTACTACAAATTGTTTATTTCGGTCTTTATAATCAAATATTTTCATCAGTATTTTCTCCTTTCCAAGATTTTAACATTTAAATAGAGGAATAACATGGTAAAGGACAGAAAGTATATAAATGATTTAATATCGAGTACTCCTCGTTCAATATCATTAAAATGACGGCTTACTCCGATATATTTATCCAGAAAGGTACCCAGACCCGGGATCCAGCCATCTATCAGCATTGGAACATACTGCCATCCGATAAGAGTTATAAATCCACAAACCAGACTGGTGATTATAAGTGAAACAATCTGATCCTCAAAGAAACTGGATATAAAAATACCTATGGACATAAAAAAGCCGCCTAAAAGAATTGCTCCTAAATATCCGCCTATAATCGGCCCGAAATCCGGTCTTCCCAGAATTACAAGAAGTATCGGAATAGTAAAAGTTCCTGCCAGTGCTATAAGATAGAAAGCAAATCCTGCCAGATATTTTCCAAGTACTATATATTCTGTTTTTATGGGCAGGGTAAGGAGTAACTCTATGGTTCCCAGTTTTTTTTCTTCTGACCATAAACGCATAGAAATCGCAGGAATGAATATTATACCTAGCACCAGCGGGAGGGTTGAGAAAAATGATCTCATATCAGCGTTGCCTAAAAGAAAAAAATGAAACATATAGATTGAAGTATTTAAAAATATAAAAATTATGCTGAAAACATAAGCAATAGGTGAATAAAAATAACTTTGAAATTCTCTTTTAAATATAATACCAATGTCTCTCATATTTATTCTCCTTTTGTTTCTGCTTGTTTTTCAGATTCATTTGACTGCGTTAATCTGATAAAGGTATTTTCCAGTGAGAGTTTTTCCGGATGAAATTCAACAACTTTCCATTTATTTTCCTGTATAAGCTCATTAAGCTTTTCTGTCATATCAATTTTACCTGAATAGTACAGATGTGCACCTGTTACTCCGCGTTTGGTAGAATGATCATAGGTAATATCTTTGATTTCTGAGATGTCTTTAATTGCATTTTCAAAATCTTTTTTATTTGTCTGTACAGCAATATATATAGAACTGTATTTGCTGACCTGCTGAATGAGCTCCTGAAAAGTACCATCAGCAACAAGTTTTCCTTTATTAATAACCAGTATGCGGTCTGATATATTTGACACTTCAGGCAGAATATGAGTGCTTAAAATCACTGTTTTTTCCTGGGCTAATTCCTTAATCATATTCCGGATACTGATAATCTGAATAGGATCGAGCCCGGAGGTTGGTTCATCCAGTATGAGTACTTCTGGATCATGTATCAAAGCTTGAGCAAGACAGGTTCTTTGTCTGAAACCTTTAGAAAGAACTCCAATTTTTCGGTCTAACATATTTTCCAGTCCACACGCCTGCACTACCCAGTCGTATCTTTTTTTAAGTTTCCCATTCATATGACGTGAGTTTCCTATGAATTCAAGATACTCGGATACAAGCATTTCATCATATAATGGGACTGCTTCCGGAAGATAGCCAATGAGTTCTCTTACTTTCAGGGGATTATTCTGTACATCGTAGTCCCCAACTTTTGCAGTACCACCTGAGGGAGCAGTATAGGTTGTAATGATTTTCATGGCAGTTGTTTTTCCTGCACCATTCGGGCCCACAAAACCAATGATTTCCCCCTTCTTTACAGAAAAGGATACATTGTCCAGAGCTTTTGTTAATCCATAATTTTTTGAAATGTTATTGAACTCAATCATAGTTATTTCAACTCCATTTTTTGTACTTTTGTTTGTACTATATATTTTTATTATTTAGATGTTGTAATTATACAAAAACAGATTAAAAAAATCAAATTTTATTAAAATTAAACCATTTTTTTTAATTTTTGTTCCGAAAAAATTTGACTTTTATAGATTATTTTTATAAAATTTAACATACATAACATTAAAGGGAGATGTAATTATGAACAGGAAACTTGTTTTATTTTATATTTTATTTATTTTAATTATTCCAATTTTTTTAATGGCACAATCCAGTGAGAAGAGTGCGGATTTTACCTCCTTAAAAGGATTAAGACAAACAAGAGGATTCCTGGATCATTTATTAAATCCTGACAATTTAAATATGTCCCACAGCTATACAATTTCCTGTTTTAATCTGGGGGGTAATACATTGTCCCAGGGGTTATATTTAAATACTCTGAATTATAAATTGGCTGATCCGATAATGATGCAGGTGAGATTCGGCTATCTTCACCATCCTTTTGGCATGGGCGGATTTGATTCAAAAAACAGCAGTAACAGTAAATTTTTTATTCAAAGAGCGATGTTTAAATATCAGCCTTCAAAGAAATTTTCTTTAACTGTTGAATATCAACAGATACCCGGCACCATGATATCGCCCTATGGATATTATAACAGATACAGACATAATGATTCTGATTTTCTTTTTGATCGGTAATTATATGAATATACTTTAATATATTAATTAATAAACCAGAACACGTTTTCTATAATTATAGAAATTTTATGATATTCATCTCAATCCTTTCACAAAAAAGTTAATCAATTGTTTTATATATAATAATTGATCCATTTTTATATTTAGAGAGGCATTAATGGATTCAACAAGGAGGAGGAAAAAGCAGCAGGAAAAGAAATCATCCCCTTCTAATATCAGAAGAAAAAGATCAAAATCAAAAACCCCTAAAAACAGAACTGCTACAAAACCGAGGCCCAAGAGGAGAAGCAGTAAAAAGGTAAAGGCAGGATCCAATAAAAAGATTACCCAAAAAAGAACTTCCTCAAAATCAAGACCTAAGATATCCCGTAACCCGGAATTAAGTATTAAAGATGGATGGATTAAATTTTTAATAATAATTTTTATTGTTGCAAATGGTTTTCTCATATATAATCTTATAAAACAATGGTACACTCCCACAACTTCAGAAAATATTGGGATAACAGATAGTAATACTGATATTCAAGAGAAAAAGCAACCAAAAGAAAAAGTTAATTCAGCACCACTTCAAATTGAAGTACTTAATGGTTGTGGCGTTTCTGGTATAGCAGCAGAGTTTACAGAATATTTACGGCAGGAGGGATTTGATGTGGTGAAAACTGATAATTATGAATCTTTCAATGTCTTAGAAACAGTAATCATAGACAGAAGAGGAAGGACAGACAGAATCAAAGAAATTTCAAAATCTCTGGGATTAGAAGAATCCCGGATTTTAAAAGAGATCAATGAAGCTTATTTAATAGATGCTACTGTAATTCTGGGTAAAGACTACAGACAGATTCCAAGCTGGAATAAAATGGAGCATAATGGATATTAAAAAGAACAGCTCGTATACATTCGCCAAGCAAATAATCAGTTATGCCCAGGATAAAAAATCCCATAACATTGTCTTGCTCGATATCACTAAACTGAGTTCCATTGCTGATTATTTTATAATTTGCCATGGAGAGGCTGAACTGCATGTTAAGGCAATAGCAGATAAAATTTTAGAAGAAACATCTAAACACGGTAACCATGTCTGGCATTATGAAGGATATGACTACCTTCACTGGATTTTGCTTGATTATGTAGATGTGGTTGTACATGTTTTCCTGGAGAAATACAGAAAATATTATAACCTGGAAAGATTATGGGGTGATGCGGACATTGAAACATTTTCGTAAAGAGATGTTATGAATATAGAAAACTATTTAAAAGAGAAAATATTTCAGGCAATTGAAAAGTTACATGTTACTTTTGATCCCTCTGTGACATTGGAGATTACTATTCCTAAACAGAAGGAACACGGAGATTTGGCCACTAATATAGCATTAATACTTGCTTCAAAAAATAATAAAAACCCCCGCACTTTAGCTGAAGATATTACCGGTAATCTGGAACTTGATAAAAATAAAATTGCAAAAACAGACATTGCAGGACCTGGATTTATCAATTTTACCCTTAGCAAAAACTATTTATATGACTCACTTCAGCATATTCTTGAACAACAGGATACATACGGTATTACTTCAACAGGAAAAGGGAAGAAAGTACAGGTGGAATTTGTCAGTGCAAATCCAACCGGTCCCCTGACTATAGGACACGGTCGACAGGCAGTACTAGGGGATACAATAGCCAGGTTTCTGGAGGCTGTTGGATATGATGTTATCCGTGAATATTATTTTAATGATGCCGGACGGCAGATGCGTATTCTGGGTGAATCTGTATGTATGCGCTATCAGGAGATTCTGGGTAAAAAGAAAGAATTCCCTTCCACACATTATCAGGGAGATTATATTCGTCAAATTGCACAACAGGCAGTTGAAGAAAAAGGTGATACACTTTTCGATAAGGATGATATAGAATATTTTCAGCAGTTAGCAGAAAAAGAGATTTTCAAGGATATAAAAAAGACACTGGAAAGAATAGGGATCCATTTTGATGTCTTTTATAATGAAAAATCTTTATATGAAACCGGCAAGATCGACACGTTAATAGAAGAACTCAGAAAAAAAGATCTTGTTTATAAGAAAGATAAAGCCTTATGGATAAAATTATCAGAGATGGGAAGAGAAGAAGATCGGGTAATTGTTAAATCCACAGGAGAGCCGACCTACCGATTGCCGGATATTGCGTATCATTGTGATAAAATAAAACGGGGATTTGATATAATTGTGGATATTTTCGGAGCTGATCATGCAGATACCTATCCTGATGTGCTGGCAGCTGTTAAAGCTCTGGGATATGATATTTCCCATATTAAAGTGCTGGTACATCAGTTTGTCACCCTGGTAGAAAAAGGTGAGAAAGTAAAAATGTCTACCAGGAAAGCAAATTTTACGACTCTGGACGAGTTACTTGATTTAGCAGGAGAAGATGTTACCAGGTATTTTTTTGTAAATCGTTCCATGTCAAGTCATCTGAATTTCGATATCAAACTTGCTCAGACCCAATCTGATGAAAACCCGGTCTATTATGTACAATATGCACATGCCAGAATCTGTAGTATTATACGGTTTGCAGGTGAACAGGGTTATGATGTGAATGGTAATGCTGATCTGTCTCTTTTAACCAGTCCTGAGGAAATTGCTTTAATTAAAGAACTTTTAAATTATCCCGACATTGTAAAGCAGATTACAACCGGATTAGACCCCCAGAAAATGACTACCTATCTGGAAGGAGTTGCAACAGCTTATCATAAATTTCAGCATGCCGGCAGAGTTGATGAAGAGATGAGAGTAGTTACAGATAACAAGGAAACAACCAACGCCAGACTTGCTCTCTGTCTGGCCACCCGGATAGTGCTTGCTAACGGACTTACTCTTCTGGGTGTTTCCAAGCCAGAAAAAATGTAGGAGTATATATAATGAAAATTGTGGTTACAGGTTCAATTGCCTTTGATTATTTAATGACTTTTAATGGAGAGTTTTCCAAATATCTGCTTGCTGAAAAACTGGATTCTATCAGTGTAAGCTTTTTAGTGGAAACATTAAATAAAAGAAGGGGCGGGTGTGCAGCTAATATTGCCTATAATCTTGCTCTATTAAAGGAGAATCCAATCCTGTTCGGCACTGCAGGAATAGATTTTGAAGAATATAAAACCGATTTGGAAAATTTAGGTGTGGATACGTCTTATGTCAGAATGTTTTCTGACTCTTATACGTCTTCATTTTTTGCTAATAGTGATCGTAAAGGAAATCAGATAGCTTCTTTTTATATGGGTGCAATGAAGTATGCAAAGGAACTTTCTTTAGAAGAATTTAAAGACAGCAACTCAACCATGATCATTATTTCTCCTAATGATCCGGAAGCCATGGTTCAATATATTTCTCAATGTAAACAATTTGGAATTAATTATATTTTTGATCCCGGACAACAGATTGTTCAACTGGAAGGCAACCAATTAATTGAGGGAATGGTGGGTGCAACCATACTTATCCTTAATGACTATGAGTTTGAGATGTTCAAGCAAAAGACAGCAAAGGCTGAAGGAGAGATTTTATCACATGTAGAAAATGTTGTGGTAACAAGGGGCGATAAAGGTGCTGATATTTATACTAATGGAAAGGAAATTCATATCCCGGTAGCAAAGATCAAAAAATATCAGGATCCCACCGGAGTAGGAGATGCTTTCCGGGCAGGATTTTTAAAAGGAATAAGTTGTAATCTCAGCTGGGAAGAAGCCGGACGTCTGGGCAGCCTGGCTGCTGCTTATGTGCTGGAAGCAGATGGACCCCAAAGCCATGTTTTTTCCCAGAAAGAATTTTTGAAACGATATAATGACAATTTTGGAAAATCTACGTCTATTGCTAGTATTCTTACAGGATAATATAAAGATGAAATACTATTTGATGTTCCCGGTCATTAGTAATAATGATATACCGGGAATTTTTCAATATGGATGATTTCAATTGAAATTTTTAAATTAAGGAGAAAGTTATCGAGATTATAACAGATTTTATTGATATTAATACAAAAGGATTCAGTGATATTATCAATGTTACAGACAAAGTAGCTCATGTATTAAAGAAAAATAAATTAAAAGAGGGTAACTGTACTGTATTTGTATCCGGTTCAACTGCAGCAGTGACTACAATTGAATATGAACCAGGACTTGTTAAGGATCTTCCGGAAGCACTGGAAAAATTTGCACCTTCTGAAAAACGGTATCATCATGATGACACCTGGGGAGATGGTAACGGGGATGCACATGTACGAGCTGCAATCATTGGCGGTTCTTTTACAGCACCCTTTCATAATGGTTCTCTCATGCTTGGTACCTGGCAGCAGATTGTGATTATAGACTTTGATAATAAACCACGGAATAGAAGGATTGTTATACAGTTAATGGGAGAATAAATAATGCCGGTTGAAACTATTGTCTGGAAAGATAATAAGATCAGGATTATAGATCAAACCAGATTACCAGAAAAGCTTGTTTATCTTGATATTGATACTATTGAAATGCTTGGAGAAGCAATAAAAAATCTCAGGATCAGAGGAGCGCCAGCAATTGGAATTGCTGGTGCAATGGGTATTGCTTTAGCTGCTTATAATTATACTGGTGATGATACAAATAAATTAATAGATAAAATAAAGGATGCAGGGGACTATTTAAAAAGAACAAGACCTACTGCTGTTAATCTTTTCTGGGGTCTGAAAAGAATGATTATGTCTGCTGAAAAGAATTCTGATACATCAGTTCCTCAGCTGAAAAAAAATCTGTTGCATGAGGCACTCTCAATACTTGGGGAGGATAAAAAGATCTGCAGGAAAATTGGGAAAAACGGCGCTGAATTACTTCCTGATAAAGCTGCTGTTCTGACTCACTGTAATGCCGGCGCTTTAGCTACTGCTGATTTTGGTACTGCTCTGGGCGTTATCTATGCAGCAGCAGAAATGGGAAAATCTGTTAAAGTATATGCTGATGAAACACGTCCTTTACTGCAGGGATCACGATTAACAGCCTGGGAGCTTCAGCATTCAGGAGTGGATGTAACTGTATTATGTGATTCTGCTGCTGCATATCTTATGCAACAAAAAAAGATAGACTGTGTTATTACAGGAGCTGACCGTATAGCTGCTAATGGGGATACTGCCAATAAAATCGGCACCTATACTCTGGCAGTACTGGCAACAGAACATAATATTCCTTTTTATATTGCTGCACCGGTTTCTACTTTTGATTTTACCATGGCCTCTGGGTCTCAAATCCCGGTTGAACAAAGAGCTGCTGAGGAAGTTATCAGGGGATTTGGAAAACTTACCTGCCCTTCAGGGGTTGATGTTTATAATCCTGCTTTTGATATTACGCCTTATAATTTTATAAAAGGTTATATTACTGAAAAAGGAGTCTTTAAGGCAGCTCAATTAGAGGAAAAACTATTAATATGATTTTAGGTTATATTTTATGCAAAAGAATATAATACTGATTTTAACTACTGTGTGTTTATTTTTAATTTCTGTAAACTATGATAATTATTATTGCCAGTCGGTTAATGATTTAAGGAATAAAAAGATACGGGCTGTTTCTCTTAATAGACTGCAGCAGAAAATTCAGGATGCTCAGGGAAAGCTGAGAACTACTCATTCTGTTATGCAGTTAGGTGGGTTAAAAAAAATCTTAGGTTTCGTACTAGATGAGTCCGAAGAAGATATAATTCTTATTGGGTATTATGATACTACGTTACCAGCAATTTACACTGAAGATCTGGTGGTTGCTCTTAGAAATGCATGGCTGAAATATGCGGATTTAAAAGGTAATACTTATTATTATTCCAATCCAGGATGTTCCATTGACCCGGATCAGCAAGTAATGCAGAAGCTAAGAAAATTCGGGCATACCATGTTATCCAGCAGAACTATAGACGAATCTCAAAAAATACTGAAAGGGTGGCACAATATATGTAGAAATCCTCAAAATGTAAGAGTTATGGGAATACCCTTTAACAGTAATTTCGCAAAAATTATGGTAAAAGCTGATTATGACATGAAAAATATTGTCAATGGTACTGATAGTCTGGGGATTTCCGGATTATCCAGTCTTATGAGGTTGAAAGAAAATCAGATACTTAAAAGAATTCACAACAACCAGCCGGTTTCTGTCTCTGTATCCATGAATCGTTTTTGGTTTTATCCCGGAGAAAACAGTTATGAAGAAAGTGAAGGTGTTTTATTAATCAGACAATGTCCGGTTCATTTATTAACAGAAAATGAATATAACAGCAGTGAAAAAAAAGAAGATTCTCTAGCAATAAAATTTTCTCATAATGTTACCGTTCATTATAGTGAACTGGCTGAGGAACGGTTAATATACAATGAACTGGAATCTCTGTTTCGCTTGGTATGTGTTGCCAAGATCTTAAAATATAAAGATAATGGTTTTATTGAAAAAAGACTTTCTTATTTTTTAAATGGCTTTTTGCTTCCTGAAACTCAGGTAGAGAAGTCTTTACCCGGGAGAAGTGTTATACGGGAATTTGAGTACAAGAAGGAAATTAAAAATGGATACAGTATACTCCATATATGGCTGCCAAGCTGCGGAGGAGTGGATATTAATATAAATCCTGATAAACATTCTTTTCAGGTTCCTTCAGATCCGGCATTGTTTCATGAGTTGAAAAGAAGGATCATTAATCAAAAGAAATCAACGAAGTTTTATTGGGATATTGTACCAGATGACAGAAAATAGCATTTATATTATATAGTTTAAAAATGAAATATTTTTAATTTTTATTGTTATATTTTTTTGTTATTGTTCCCGTTAAATAATTATTTTTCATTTTTCTGATCTTCACTAAAGCAAAACTGTTTATTAATTCATCCTGGAATTTTACTCTTACTGGTATATATTCAGAAGATAACCCTTTAATTGTTCCATTAATATTTCTGCTTTCAAACAGAACCTTAATAGTCTCTCCAATCCATTGAGAAAAAAAATGTTCCTTTTTTTCTGAACCAAGTTTACGTAATGTTTTTGCTCGTTTTAATGTAACAGCAGGATCAATTTTTTTCTTCATGGAATATGCTTTGGTAAGTTTCCTAAGTGAGAACGGAAAAACATGAAGATAGGTAAAGGGAACTTCAGTTATAAGTTCAAATGTATTTTTAAAATCATTTTTTGATTCACCTGGAAATCCTGTAATTATATCTGTTCCAAGACCAATAGTATCAAATTTAGATACAATTGCTTCAATTGTATCCAGATACTCTTTAACGGTATAGGGACGATTCATCAGTTTCAGGATTTTATCACTTCCGCTTTGAAGAGGAATATGAAAATGATTACATATTTTATCGGAATCAGCTACTGTGGATATGAGTCTGTCTGTAATATCTACGGAATCTATAGAACTTAAACGAATTCTGCCCAGATGAGGAATTTTAATTATTTTTTCAAGTAATGTTGCCAGACTGTCTTTTTCTTTTCTTTCTTCCCCGTATTTCCCAATGTGTACTCCGGTTAACACTATTTCTTTATATCCCTGTATTATTAAATTTTTGAACTGATGTATTACTTCATCATCACTGACACTTCGGGCTCTGCCTCTGGTAAATGGAACTATACAGTAAGAACACATTTGATTACAGCCGTCCTGAATTTTTACCAGAGCTCTGGTTCGATTCGGGAAATATCCTTCTTTGCTTTCTGTTTCGGTAACTGTTTCTATGGGGTGTACAATAATTACCGGAGGGTTTTTCTTACCCGGTTTTCTGAAGTAATCAAATAATTTAAATTTATCCTGAACACCCAGTATGTAATCAACACCTTTGATCGTTGAAATATCTTTCCAGGATACCTGCGCATAGCATCCGGCAACGATTATAGTAGCCTGAGGATTAATTTTATTAAATTTCCGTATTGTGTGTCTGCATTTTGCATCACTTCTGTGGGTAACTGTACATGTATTAATAAAAATAACATCTGCATCACAGACATTATTCACGATTTCATATCCTCTTTGGCAGAATTCATTACTCAGGGAAGCTGTTTCAGCCTGATTTACTTTGCACCCGAAAGTTTGAAAAAAAACCGTACACACATAATACTCCTATAAAAAATAGCCAGGTAAAAAGCCTGGCTATTTAATTAGTTTATTTTAGCTAAACCAACTCAGGATTTTTTATCATCTTTCTTTTTTTTCTTTTTACTTGTGCCTGTGTCCTTCTTTTTTTTGGAAGAAGTGTCAGATTTCTTTTTTTCTTTCTTTTTATCGGATTCTTTTGCTTTAGTTTTCTTCGTTTTTTCTTTTTTTTCTTTCTTTGCTTTCTTTTCTGTCTCTTGTTCTTTAGCTTCAGTTTTTGTAGTTTTTTTGGATTTTGATTCCGACTTGGTTTTTTCTGATTTTTCCTCTTCCTTTTTTGCTTCAGGTTCAGCTTTTTTTACCTTTGTTTCTTTAGTTTTTTTACTTGTTTTTTCAGCTTCCTTTTTAGTTGGTTCTTTTTTCTTTTCTGATTTTTCAGCCTTCAGAGTTTCTTCTGAGGTTTTACCGGCAATTTCAGCCAGCGTAGGTTTGACACTTTCACTTTTTTTCATGTAGTCTTTAATTTTTTTCTCTTCATCTTTAGACTTTTTGATCTCTTCTTTTTCTTCAAGTTTTTTTCTGGAAAGTATAACTCTTTTGTTGTTTTTCTCAAACTCAATTACCATTAATTCAATTTCATCACCGGCTTTATGAGATTTTTTTACCTTTCCTATACTGGATTCTTCCATTTGAGAAATTGGAACAAATCCTTCTAATTTATAAGGAAGCTCAACAATTAATCCTTTTTCAATAAACCGTAATATTTTTCCAGTTACCATGGAATTAATTTTATATGTATCTTCAAATTTCTTCCACGGGTCTTCAGTTAATTGCTTATAACCAAGAGAAATCCTTCGTTCTGATTTGTTGATTTCAAGTATAACTACTTCTACATCCTCTCCTTTTTTTAAGACTTCGCTCGGATGTCTCACTTTTTTTGTCCAGGAGAGATCAGATATGTGGATTAATCCGTCAATTCCCTCTTCCAGCTCAACAAAAACACCAAAATTTGTCATATTCATAATATGACCGGTGTGTTTAGAACCAATTGGGTATTTTTTTTCGATATCTTCCCAGGGATCTGGTGTAAGTTGTTTTAATCCCAATGAGATCCGTTTCTTTTCTTTTTCAATACTTAATACTTTCACTTCAACTATTTCACCAAGATTTACTATTTTTGCAGGGTGAGTATTATAACGGTTCCAGGTCATTTCTGAAATATGGATAAGACCTTCAACTCCTTTTTCAAGTTCAACAAATGCACCATAATCTGCTATAGAGACAATTTTACCCTTTATTACTGATCCAATAGGATATTTTTCTTCAATATCTTCCCACGGATGCTCTTGTAATTGTTTCAGTCCCAAGGAAATTCGATCTTTAGCATCATTGTAGTCTAAAACCATTACTTCAATTTCATCATCCAGACTTACAACTTCAGAAGGATGATTAATTCTTCCCCAGGAAAGATCATTTATATGAAGAAGACCGTCTACTCCTCCTAAATCAATAAAAACACCAAAATCTGTTATGTTTTTTACAGTGCCTTTATATACATCTCCTCTTTTTAAATTTTTGACTATTTCTTCACGTTGTTCTGCTCTGTTTTCTTCCAGAATAACTCTGCGGGAGACTACAATGTTTCTTCTTAATCTATTGATCTTAACAATTTTAAAATTGAATTCCTTACCAATTAAAGAGTCAAAATCACGGATAGGCTTAACATCAATCTGAGAACCAGGTAAAAATGCTTCAACTCCCTGTAAATCGATCACTATACCGCCTTTTATTCTCCGTTTACAAACTCCCTTTATAGTCTCGCCAGTTTTGTAGTATTGTACAATCTCTTCCCATTTTCTAATAAAATTTGCTTTTTTTCTGGATAAAACAAGTTGACCATCAGAGTCTTCCAAAGCTTCAATAAATACTTCTATCTCATCCCCCACTTTTAGATCAGAAGGATTATCAAATTCTTCAACGGGAACAGCTCCTTCAGATTTAAATCCGATATCAACAAATATGTAATTTTTAGTAATTGCCTGAATTCTTCCTGTTACTATCTCATTCACTTTAATATCATTCAGAGTTTTCTCATATAATTCAGCAAATTTTGAATACTCTTCTTCAGAATATTTCTGTTCCGGGGAGAGTGAAAATTCAAATATGGAATTCATTGATTTTTCTGTACTGGTATCTTTCGATACGTTTGTATTATCACCTCCTTTGTTGTTTTTTGCCGGATCCTGAGATCCGTTAATGTTGTTGTTTTGTTTTTCCACATCCACCATAGAAATGTACCTCCTTTATTTTTTTCTATCCCTTATGGGATGTATCTTTAAAATTTTTTTCTATATAATTTTTAACTTCATTTAATTGCCACCGTGGTGTTGAAGCACCTCCAGTGATACCTATATTATCATTATTTTTCAGCCATTTTTTCTTAATTTCTTCCGGTCTTTCAATTTTATATGATCGTTTATTATATTTTAGAGCATATTCATATAACATCTTGCAATTAGATGATTGTTTCCCTCCTACAAGTATAACAACATCCATCATAGAAGCAAGTTTTTTTATTTGTTTTTTTCTTTTATGAAGAAACCGACAAGTAGTATCAATTATTTTAAAATCATTAAATTGGGATATAAGTTTTTTTCTGACTTTAGAAAAGAATTCAGGATCAATTGTCGTTTGTGCAATTATTAATGACCTGTTATCAAAATCATGGTTTTTTATTTCTTCTGTATTTGATATGACAATACCATTCCCGTTAGCATTAGCTAGCAACGCATTAACCTCCTGATGGTCTTTATCTCCGATTATGATAATTTTCCAGCCTTCCTGAATATGTTTGGTAATTAATTCATGTGAGTGCTGAACGATCGGACAGGTTGCATCTACAATATTAAATTTTTTTTCTTTTGCTTTTTGTACATTTTCTTCCAGTTCTCCGTGACTTCTTATCAAAAAATATTTATCATCATATTCTTTTTTGTCAGAATTACTAAAAAGTTTATTACGTGTAATTGTTTTGAGTCCAATTTCTTTTAATCTGTCAATTTCCCGCTGATTGTGTATTAATTTGCCCAATAAATACACTTCTTTATCTCTGAACAGTAATTCTTCTGCTTTTGATATTGCATTAACCACCCCGGGACATGGTTTGGCTTTAGGTTCAATAAAAATTTTCATGTAGCCTCTTTAATTTTTTTAATCACAAAATCAACTTGTTTTTCAATACTTAGATTACTTGTATCCAGTTCTATACTATCTTTTGCTTTTTTAAGCGGACTGTGAATTCTGTTTGAATCCCTTTGATCCCGTGTTTTGATATCTTTAATCAATTTTTCTTTCTTAATTTTAATTCCCATTCTTCTCATGTCTTTTAATCTTCTCTCTGCTCTGCTTTCAAGTGAGGCAGTTAAGAAAATTTTTAAGTCTGCATGAGGGAATACAACTGTTCCCATATCCCTTCCTTCAGCAACAATATTTCCTTTATTTCCAATTTTTTTTTGCATTGCAACTAAAACTTCTCTGACATGTGGAACTTCACATACTGGTCCAACTGCTCTGTCGATTTCCGGAGTTCTAATAATATTACTTACATCTTCTTTATCAAGAAAAATTTTCATACCTTTTATTGTTTGTTGTATACTAATTTCTGTTGCATCTGCAATTTTTTCTATTGAAGATGTATCATTTAATGCAATATTATTTCTTAGTATTTTTACAGCCATTGCCCTGTACATAGCTCCTGTATCAAGTAAAAGCCAATTCATTCTATTGGCAACTTCTCTGGCAGTGGTGCTTTTTCCAGATCCTGCGGGTCCATCAATAGTTAGTATAAAATTGCCATTTTTTTGTTTCATTGTAAACCTGTTTTTTGATAGAGCATCCTTACTTCTACTGGTTTCAATTCTCTCCATTCACCTTCCTTTAATCCTTCAGCGGTTAATCCTGCAAAAACAGTCCTTGAAAGTTTAATAACAGGATGTCCAATGTTTTTCATCATACGTTTAATTTGTCTTTTCTTGCCTTCATGGATGACTATCTTTATTAAACTTCTTTCCGAATTTCTGTTGATTGCCTCAGCTTCTCCTTTTACTATGTCACCATTTCCAATATTTACACCGGATTTTAATTCTTGTATCTCGTTATCTGCAACATAACCCTGAACCAGAACTTCATAAATCTTATCAATTTCAAATTTTGGATGAGATAATCTGTAGGTTAAATCTCCATCATTTGTCAACAGCAGTACTCCGGTGGTATCATAATCCAATCTCCCTACCGGATAAATTCGTTCTTTAACATCAATGCAGTCAATAACCAGTGGACGATTTCTCTGATCAGTGAAAGAAGTAATTACTTTTGCCGGTTTATTAAAAAGGATGTACTTATATTTCAAGGGTATCTGTAGTATTTTATTGTTTAGTTTTATTTGATCGGTTCCCGGCTTTACTGAAACTCCCATTTCTTTAACAATAGTTCCGTTTACGCTTATTTTACCTTCTTTAATCAGAATATTTGCCTTTCTTCTTGAGGTAACTCCGCTTAATGCTATATATTTATTTAACTGCATAATGTACTGAAAAATAACATTAAATTACATATTTTTATTGATTTTTCTATTCATTTTTTTCTGAATTTTCAGTGTCTTTTTCCTGATTATCTGTATTTTCTTCTTGTATTACAATATTACCTTCCGCATCAATAATTGCTGATTCTAAAACCGGTTTGTTTTCATCCGGAAATTTATCTTTTTCCTGTAATAACTCTTCAATTTCTCTGGGTTTTGGCAATTCATCAATGGAATTTATTCCAAAATAACGTAAAAATTCTTTTGTGGTTTTATAAAGCAAAGGCCTGCCGGGTCCTTCACCTCTTCCAGATATTGTAATGAGTTTTCTTTCCAGTAATGTTTTTAATACTCCGCTTGAACTGACTCCTCTGATAGATGAAATATCAGTGTTTGCTATAGGTTGCTTGAAAGCAATAATTGAAAGTGTTTCTAATGCTGCTTGCGATAGTCTTGATACACTTCGTTTTTTAAATAGTTCTTTCACCCATTGTGCATAACTATCCCGCGTTACCATTTCATATCCACCAGCTACATGGATAATTTCTATAGCTCTGTTTGCTTGACAATATTCATGATTTAATTTTTCTACTGCTTTTTTGATTTGTCCTGGGGTGGCATCATCAAGAATTGATTTAATCTGTGTAACAGATAATGGTTCATCTGAAGCAAATATCAATGCTTCTGTTATTGTTTTTAGTTTGTCTATTTTCAATAAATATTATAATTTACCTTTTAATTATCCATAATTCACCGAAAGATTCCGCCTGCTGAACAATAATTCTATGGGTCTTAATTAATTCTAGAATAGCAATAAAAGTAACAATAATTAATGCTCTTTCGTGTAGTTTCGCCATTACATCTGAAAAGGCTAACCTTTTTTTTACCTCTAATTCATTAATTAAAAAATCTATTTGTTCATCTACTGTAATAGGAATACTTTGTATTTCATGAGTAGTTACTTTGGGTGCTTTATCAAGTGCTGTTTTAAATGCTTTAAAAAGATCATACAATGATATATCTTTTAGAAGTTCCTCATTTGATATTCCCTGAACGTGAATATAATTTTTTGCCCAGTCAAAATTGGAATGAGGAAAATATCTTCTTTGTCTTTCTTCAATAGATATCAGGGATTCAGCAACCTCTTTAAAACGTTTATAGTCTAAAAGTTTTTTCACTAATTCAGCTCTAGGATCTTCTTCCTCTTCTTCGGTCATGTCTGCTTCTTTAGGTAACAGCATTCTAACTTTAATCTGAATTAAGGTTGCTGCCATAAGAATAAATTCTCCTGCAATTTCTAAATCCAGTTCCTTCATCAGTTCAATAGTTTTCAGATACTGTTTGGTGATTTTTGCAATCGGAATATCATAAATATTGATTTCCTCTTTTTTAATAAGATAGAGAAGTAAGTCTAAAGGGCCCTCAAAAATTGGGAGCTGAATTTTATAATTATCCTTTTTTTGTATAGTATCAATAATCATATATATTATCCGATTTTCATGGCCTCATGTACCATATTCATGGTAATTTCTGCTTCTTTTTTTGCTTTTTTATCACCCTCTGCGATAATATTCTCTACTTCCTCTTTATGCGTTTCAAAGTATTTTCTTTTTTCTCTTATTGGTTGTAATTTTTTTGCAATTTTCTCAGCAACATCTTTTTTATGTTCGACGCATCCCAAGTTACCATTTTTGCAGTCTTTATTAATCTTATCAATATTTTCAGGGAAAAATGTTTTGTGATATGCATAAACAACACAGCCCTCAGGATTTCCCGGGTCAGTTAATTTGATCTTATTAGGGTCAGTATAGGCAGTCATTATTTTCTTTTGAATGATGTCCGGAGTATCTGATAAAAAAATTGTATTATTCAGTGATTTGCTCATTTTTTTATTATCCAGCCCCGGAAGCCGGGGGAATTTTGTTAGAAGAGGTTCAGGTTCAGGAAAAACATCTCCGTATAAAGCATTAAATTTTCTGGCAATCTCTCGTGTTATTTCCACATGCGGAACCTGATCTTCCCCGACAGGTACTTTATCTGCTCTGTACAGTAAAATATCTGCTGCCTGTAGTATTGGATATCCGAGATGACCATAAGACATATTGTTGCCGAGACCAAGGTTTTGTACTTGTTCTTTCACTGTTGGATTCCTCTGCAGTCTTGGTACCGTTACTAACATGGAAAATATTAAGTGGAGTTCAGCGTGCTCTTTTATATGTGATTGAATGAAAATTGGACTTTTTTCAGGATCTAATCCGGCAGTGAGCCAATCTATTACTATCTCGATACTGTTATTTTTAATCTGATCATTATGATTCAAATCAGTAGTAAGCATATGCCAGTCAGCTACAAAATGAAAACTGTAATATTGATCTTGTAATGTTATCCAATTTTCGAGTGCTCCTACATAATTGCCGAGGTGCAGCCTTCCTGTAGGTCGCATCCCACTTAATATACGTTTTTTCATTATACTCCTTTATTTAATCGGACATAAATAAGTACGGTTTCCAGCGTTCATCCGGCACCCCTATAAGGTGTTGAATAAAAAACAAATAGCCCGGTTTTTTCGGCTTTCTGAGTAAGGGCATATTAGCTTGTTCTGGAGTTCTGTTCCCCTTTTTACCATTACATTTCATACAGGCACACACTAAATTTTCCCAAGTGTCTTTTCCACCTTTATCTTTTGGTATGACATGATCAATTGTAACTGAATCACCCATAGAACCACAATATTGACAGGTATGTTTATCCCGTTTAATGATATTTTTTCTTGACAAGAGGATTCTTTTACGTTGAACCTTGATATATTTTGATAAGCGAACAATACTTGGCAGCGGCATAGACATACTTATTGAATGAACGATATAATGATTTTTTTCAATTAATTCAGCTTTCTCCAAATATATCAATACAATCGCTCTGCGGGCTGTACAAACACATATAGGTTCATAATTCTGATTCAATACAAGTACTCTGGTGTTCAACATTTTTGAACCTCTCCAAGTTTAATTATTCGTGAAAGTTAAGATAAATTAAAAAAATAATCAAGTAATTTATGATTTTTTTTGAATTAATAAAATAATTCTTCTCCTTGACAAAGATTATAATATCAAGTATATTCTAACACATATTATTTGAATTGTAAGATTATTTTGAATGTGATTTCTTGAATGCATTTTCTTTAAGGAATTTGAACATGAATATGGATGATTTAAAAAGTGAGATTATAAGTTTAAAAAAGGAAAAAAATGCCCTGATTTTAGCTCACAATTATCAAATTGAAGAAATTCAGATAATTGCAGATATTTTGGGAGATTCTCTCGGGTTAGCTCGTCAGGCAGCTGATATTAAAAGATCATTAATTGTATTTTGCGGTGTTCGTTTCATGGCTGAAGCAGCTAAAATTATTTCTCCTGAAAAAACAGTTCTTTTACCACGTCAGGATGCTGTGTGTGATATGGCTAAAATGATTGATATTAAGTCATTACGTAAGTTAAAGAATGCATATCCAGATGCGTGTGTTGTAACCTATGTGAATTCCCCTTCTGAGGTAAAAGCAGAATCTGATATATGCTGCACGTCAGCAAATGCTGTAGAGATTGTTAAAAACATTAATTCGGATACAATAATTTTTACTCCTGATAAGAATTTAGGTTCTTATGTACAGAGATTTGTTGATAAGGATATTATCCTCTGGGATGGATACTGCTATGTTCATCAGAAAATTACCAAAGACCAGGTTTCACAAATTAAAAATCAGCATCCGAGTGCAGTTGTGATGGTACATCCGGAATGCAATCCAGAAGTTATTGACCTTGCGGATGAAGTTCAGTCAACTGGAGGTATGCTAAAGGTTGTAAAAGAGTCTTCGGATATGGAATTTATTATTGGCACAGAAGAAGGAATGGTAAATAGATTAAGGAGAGAATTTCCTGAAAAATCATTTTATTCAATAACGAAACCCCGACTTTGTTATGGAATGAAAAACATTACCTTAAAAGATCTTTATAATTCTTTACAGTATGGGAAGTATGAGGTTGCACTTTCCCAAGAAATTATTAGTAAAGCAAGAAAATCATTAGACAGGATGTTATCTTATGTCTAATAATAAGATTGCAGTTGCAATGAGCGGTGGTGTTGATTCTTCGGTAGCAGCAGCTATTTTAAAAAATAAAGGATATGACCTTGTTGGTTTAACTGTAAAATTTTATTCAGAGGGTGAAAATTTTAGGCTTCCTTCATCAGAAGACATACATAGTGCTGAGAAAATTTGTACAATGTTACAAATACCACATATTGTACTTGATCTGGAACAAGCTTTTCGTAGAAAAGTGATCGATTATTTTGTTTCGGATTATCTCAATGCCCGTACTCCCAATCCATGCGTAATATGTAATCAATATATAAAATTTGGTATTTTATTAGATGAAGCAGAGAAGATGGATTGTTCATATTTAGCTACCGGGCATTATGCAATCATTTCCAGGGATAAGAATAATAAGAAAGTAAAATTATGCCGAGCAAAAGAACATGGTAAGGACCAGTCTTATTTTCTTGCACGGATATCACAAAAGAGACTGCAAAAGGTATTATTCCCGGTAGGAACCTATCCAAAATCTAAAATCAGAAAACTGGCTAAAAGATTAGATCTGCCGGTTTCCAGTAAAAGAGAAAGTCAGGAAGTATGTTTTATAAAAAATGAAAAGATTCCAGATTTTATTGAGCGGTATAAAAATAAAAAATTAGATAAAGGTGCTATCAGAAACAGAACAGGGGAATATATTGGAACCCATGATGGAATAGCCGGATATACCATTGGCCAGAGGAAAGGACTTGGCGTAGCTGTAGGCAAACCAGTATTTGTTAATAAAATTGATGAAAGAACTAATGAAATTTTTGTAGGGGAAGGACAAGATCTATATAAAAAAAAATTTACAGGAACTGATTTCTTGTGCTTTCTGGATAAGATTCCAGATGATTTATTTGAGGTTAATACCAGAATACGTTATGCTCACCGTCCTGCAGCATCAGAAATCATTTTAAAAGATAATATAGTAGAAGTTACGTTCAGAAAACCACAAAGAGCAATAACTCCGGGTCAGTTGGCTGTATTTTATAAAAAAGACACTGTAGTTGGTTCAGCCTGGATTAAAGATATTTTGGAATAAGTAGTGATATAATATATATAGCCTTAAAAAGGCAAGCCCCGGTCTTTAAACATTCAAAGACCGGGGTATAAGAAATAGGAGGGAGAAGTGAAGAAATATAGTTCTGTTAATGTATACTATATAAAATAAAAAATGTTCCAATTTTTTTAAAAAAAACGGAGGACACCATGTATCCAATTGGCAATCTTGAAAGTGTTTTTTCAATTAATGTCACAGGGTTAAAAAAATCAGTTATTCGTGAGCTTTTAAAATTAACTCAAAAACCAGGTATTATATCTTTTGCCGGAGGATTACCATCGCCAGAAACCTTTCCGATTGATGAAATAGCAGAGTTAGCAAAAGAAGTTATTGCAAAGGAAGGGAAATGGGCTTTACAATATGGTCCTACAGAAGGAGATCCGAGATTAAAAAAAGAGATTATAAAAATTTTAAAAAAAGATGGAGCTTCTGTTGATCCTGAAAATATTTTAATAACAAGTGCTTCTCAGCAGGGACTTGATATAGTGGGAAAAGTTTTCCTTAATAGGAATGATCCTATAATTTTAGGTAAACCGTCTTATGTTGGTGCTTTAGGGGCTTTTCGATCATATTCTGCTGTTTTTAACGGAATTGAACTTGATGATGAAGGAATTCGGATGGATATGCTTCGTGATAAGCTTGAAGAAATGAGACGTATGGCTGAACCTCCTAAATTTATCTATATTGTTCCGGATTTTCAGAATCCGGCCGGAGTGACTTTATCTTTACAACGTAGAAAAGATTTATTAAAAATTGCCCAGGATTTTCAGGTCCTGGTAATTGAGGACACTCCCTACAGGCAGCTGCGTTATGTGGGTGATCATTTACCCTCACTTTATGAACTTGATAAAGGGAAGGGCTATGTTATCGGGCTGCATACATTCTCAAAAATATTGTTCCCCGGTCTTCGTTTGGGGTGGATAGTAGCATCAAAACCAATAATTGAGAAATTTGTCATAACAAAACAAGGAATGGATTTATGTACCCCACCGATAACTCAGGCAATCGCTTATGAATACTGTAAACGTGGATTACTTGATTCTCATATTAAAGATAATGTTTCATTATATAAAAAGAAAAGAAAAATCATGCTAGAAGCTTTAGATACATGTATGCCAAAAGATGATCAAATAAAATGGACCAAGCCCGATGGAGGTTTGTTTCTATGGGTAGAATTACCAACAAGAATCGATGTAGAAAAAATGTTTTATCAGGCAATAGATAAGAAGGTTGCTTATGTTATCGGTACTGCTTTTTATCCTGATGAGGGCGGGAAACATTCAATGCGTTTGAATTTTTCTTTTCCATCAGAGGATGAGATAGTAGAAGGAGTAAAAAGATTAGCCCAGGTAATTAAAGACAATCTAAAATCTTAAGATTATTTTTTGAAATAAATCTCAGGAAAAACTTGCAATATTCTTATATTTTTCCTAATTTTGCATATTTAATTATGATATATTAATATGAGTACAAATAAGGTGTTTTATATTTAATGGACAGACTAAAGAAAAAATCAATATTGACCAAAGGATCATTGGTATTTATATTTTTATCCTTAGCAGTTATGCTAGGAATTCTTTTCTGGACTACTGATAGTGAAACCTGGGATTATTTTAGAAAATTTGATTTATATTATGTGCCGGTTTTATTAGTATTAGCTTCTTTAAAATGGGTCATTGACGGGATGGCCTTTGTTTCTATGGCTAAACATAGTGCTCATTGTAATCTTAGTTTAAAAAGAGCAACCTATATTAGATTGGAGAGTAATTTTGTGGGAAGTGTGGTGCCTGTATTAGTGGGAACCGTGTCCATGCATGCTTATTTACTTCACCGAGAGAATATGAGGACCGGAGAAAGTATTGCTATAACTACTTTAAGGGCCATACTTCCTGTAGTAATATTCTTATTTAATATTCCAATTTTTTTTATCATTCACACCGGTCTTCCTAGTGATCAATTTTTCACCAGCCTGCTGAAAGTTGTAACTATACCGGTAATTGTGATCATGGCTTTTATTATGATCACTTTATTTTATCCACACAGTATCAAGAACATTGCCTCTTCAATAATCAGAAAATGGGGAAGGGTTAAATTTTTTCATGTTGAACGTGTATTGGAGTTAGAGGAAAAATTTTTTAAGGAAATTGATCATTTTAGTAAGATCTTCAGGATTTTCTTAAAAAAAAGAAAAATTACTCTTATTCTGGCAACCTTTTGGATACTTTTTTCATTTATTGTTGAATTCTTCATCGCTATAGCAATAATTAAAGGATTTGGTTTTGATCCACCCATCATTAAATGCCTGGCTATTCAATTCTTGATACGGCCAATAATTTATTTTGCTCCATCGCCCGGCGGAGCGGGTTTCTGGGAGTTCACTTATCTGGGTGTTTTTTCTATGTATATGCCTCATAAACTGATAGGTATTTCTGTGCTTATTTGGAGAATCCTTATTACATACTTACCTGTGATAATTGGAGGAATATTCTTGTCAAGAGAATTTCGTCATGACAGTAAACTGCGTGAAGTGATGATTGAGAAAGGTAAAATTCCTGATGAGGAATTAACATATGATGAAAACACTAATAATGAGAATAGTAAATAATTTATTATGGACATTTTATGAAAGAAATTGTAGAAAAAATTGTTCAGCAGGAAGAAGAAGCACGTAAAGAAGTTGAGGTTGCAAAAGAGAAAGCAAAAAAGAAACGTGTTGAAGCTGAACAGGAGGCTGAAAAAATAATAAAAGAAATACAGGAGAATTCGAAACGTAAAACGCAGGAACTTATTGAACAAGCAAAACAAGACGCATTGGCTCAGAAAAAAGAAGAATTAGAAAAGTCTGTAAAATCAGCGGAAACAATTTGGAAGGAGAATAAAAAAGAAGTTGAAGATACTATTGAGAAACTCTTTGACTTAGTGATTAAGAGTGAAATTAGAGATTGATATATATGGCTTCAATAGGTAAATATGGACAGATTAATGCTAAAATCAGGGCAATGCGTTCGAATTTATTAGATAAAAATGTTTTACAAAAGTTGATTGATACTAATGATTTTAAGGAATTTATTTCTTCTTTGTCTAATACAAAATTTGCTGCATTTATTGATAAACAAAATACTGATCCGGTTTCAGTTGAATATAGTATTACTCTTGAAAATGTATCTGAATGGAAACATTTAAGAAAAGATTGTACTGCAGAACTCGATACAGTAGTAGATTTTTTTATTGAAGAATATGAATTAAGAAAATTAAAACATATCCTGAGATTATGGCATCGGAATAAACATCCCGATACTTCATTTTTGAATGAATCAATAAGATATGAATATTCAGTTGCTGATATTTTTCAGTCTGACAATATTCATTCTTTTATTGATAGGCTGTCAGATACACCGTACGATTCTATTTTATTACATAATGTATCTCAATATGAACAGATGGATTCAGTTTTTCCTTATGAAATTTCTCTTGATAAAGATTACTACAATCGGTTATGGAATCTTACAGAATTTTTCGGTAAGAAAGACCGGGAAATTTCAAGAAAGATGCTGGGTATTGAAATTGATCTTTTAAACCTGGATTGGATATCCAGATTCAGGGATTTTTATAATGTTTCAGCTTCTTCCTTATCAAAGTATTTAATTACAAAAGGAAATGACGATGAAAAGTCATTTATGCAAAGTATTGATAAGGCGCAATCTGCTCCCAAGATTTTAGAAGAAATAATAGGGAAACATCGGGTGAAACAACTCAGTCATCTGGATTATAATAATAAAATTGCCTTTTTTGAAAAGGCACTGTATACTGTTCTGCTTTCAGAAGCAAGAAAAGCTTTTACAGGTTTTCCGTTTACCATATCAATTTTATGGGGATACAGAGTATTCTTGAAATTTGAAGCAAAAAATTTGTTTTCAATTATTCAGTCTAAAGTTTATCAGCTAAATAAGGATGAAGTACTGGAGTATCTAGTATTTTAGTATTGACATGTTTTCAACAGAAAAAATGAAAAAAATACATCTGATTGTTCTTGACAGAGATGTTGCATCTGTTATCGATTATATTGTTAAAGAGGGTCATCTGCAACTGGTTGATCCCGGAGCCGGTGATAAATGGGTGGAACAGCTTTCACGGGGGAGTGTTGAAACAACTTCTCAGCAATTAATAACAAAACGAACAGAAGTCGAATCCTTATTAGATGATTTAGAAATTGATTTGAGAGATATCAGATACAATATTGATATTACAGAAGAAGACTGGAATACGCTTACCACAAAAATTGAAGATGTACAGCATGAAGTAGAAGAATATAAATCAATATTAAATGAGAAGCAGAAGAATATTGATAATCTGCAAAATTTAAAAGAAAAGACCCTTGCAGTTCCAATTGCTGATTTAAGTATTGATGAAACTGATAAATATTCTTATTTAAATATTCAGACTGGAAAAATATTTACTAATGTATTTGATAATCTGCATAATAAATTAAGTGATTATATTCATATAATCCATACTCTGAGAACATATAAAGACCAGACAGAGGTTGTCATTATAACCTTACAGCAGGATAAAAAGGAGATACAGGAAATTCTGGATCAAATAGGTTTTGAACCATTATCTGAAGATGAGAAAAAAACTGTATCACCTGAAATTTTAGAAGATATTGATCAGAAACTGGATCAGGCACAAAAAGAGTATAATACATTTAAGAATAAATTTAATCAGATAGTACATAAACACCACGATTTTCTCATTTCTGTACTGTTCAGGATCAGGCGTGAAATTGTAAAGAAAAATATACTTCAGTATACCAGAAAAACTAAAAGAACCTATTTAATATCCGGATGGTTACCTCAGAAATACAGCCTGGGATTTGTGAGCAGGTTACATAGAATAACCAAAAACCGCTGTATAATTGAAGAAGAGCCTGCTGAAAAAGTAAAATCGGTGAAAGATGGAGAAGTTGAGGTACCGGTTCAGATGAGCAACCCTCCCTTATTAAAACCTTTTGAAATATTAACCAAAGCGTATGGTACCCCTGCATATGATACTATTGATCCCACTCCTATACTTGGCATAAGTTTTCTTTTTATGTTTGGCATGATGTTCGGAGATGTGGGTCATGGTTTGATGCTTAGTCTGACAGGTGGTGTGATGCTTTGGAAATCTGTTAAAAGCTCCATAAAGCAGGCTGGATTACTGTTACTATATGCAGGTATTGCCAGCATAATTTTTGGTTTTCTTTATGGGAGTGTATTCGGGGTGGAAAATCTGCTTCCAGCTCTGTGGCTTAAACCCATTGAATCTATTGAGCGTCTTTTTACCATTGCCATATTTTTCGGAATTGGTATGATAACCCTTTCCATATTGATTAATATGATTAATTTTTTCAGAAAAGGGAAATTCTTACATATAATTTTTGATAAAGCGGGTCTTTTAGCAATGATTGTTTACTGGTGCGGAATTTTGGTTGCTTCCAGAATGGTTTCAGAACATAACCAAAGTCTTCCTTTTATTATCCCTGTAATTTTATTCTCAGGGATCTTTATTTTATTTATTCGTGAACCATTATTGCATCTTTTTCAGGGGAAAAGAAAACTATTTCCTGAAGGAGTTTTTTCTGGAATAATGGGGGGATTGATAGAATTATTGGAACTGGTTTTAGGATTATTAGCAAATACTATTTCATTTATTCGTGTTGCTGCATTTGGTCTGGCACACGCAGGATTGTTTATGGCTATTTTTGCATTATCTGATTCAGTGCAGGGTATGGCAGGGGGTATTATTTCAGTTTTTATTTTGATATTAGGGAATATTATTATAATATTATTAGAAGGTCTGGTTGTATCCATCCAGGCTGTACGGCTTGAGTTCTATGAGTTTTTTGGCAGATTTTTCAAGCAGAGTGATATTTCATATAAACCTGTAGGAAGTCAAATAAAAGATATATAGTATACGGTAAAAGAAATCAATTAATATATATGTTTGAAAGGAGGTATTAAATTGTTAAATTTAACTCAACAGGATTTTAAAAAGAAAGTTTTATTTATGAAAGTGATTATGATAGTGGTAATTATTTCTGTATTATGTTTAGGCGCTGTCAAGGTAATTGCTCAGGTCTCGGATGCTGCTGATGTTTCTGCAGATACAACATTAGTTCGACAGGAAGCTGTGAATGCAGGAGTGCAGGATCCCGGGGTCATTAAATTTGCTTTTTTAGCTGCTGCAATTGCAGTAGGTGTGGGTTCTCTTGGTGCAGGTATAGCTGTAGGGTATGTAGGATCTGCTGCTATGGGTACCATTGGTGAAAAACCGGAACTTGCAGGCCGGGCTTTACTCTTTGTTGGATTAGCTGAAGGTATTGCTATATATGGTTTAATCATTGCAATTATGGTACTTGGTAAAGTATAAGAGGGTATTGTGAAATTTTATGTAATTGGTGATGAAGATACAGTACTTGGTTTTTCTTTAGCTGGTATTGATGGTACAGTTGTCACCAACAAAGAAGAGACAAGAGAAGCTTTAAAAAAAGCGTTTAATATTAAAGAGATTGGTATAATTATTATGACAGAAAAAATTGCCCAGACAATTCGTCAACAGGTTGATCAGCATATTTTAAAAAAGTCGTTTCCGTTGATAATTGAAATTCCGGATAGATATGGTCCTTTAGAGGGGAAAGGTGATATTAAAGATATGGTCAGTAAAGCAGTAGGAATTTCCATATAAATTATATTGAGTGAGTTATGAGTAATCAGGAAAAAAATTATGAATTATTACTTTCCGAAATTATGGAACAATCACGGAAAGAGATAGAGAATATTCAAAAACAGGCTGAGGAAGAAAAAAAGGATATTATCAATAAAGCTCGCACCCAGGGTGAAGAGATCAAATCTGAAATGATGCAGGAAGCAGAGCAAAAATGTAATGAGTTAAAGAGAAAGATACTTTCCGGAGTGCATCTGGAAATAAAGAAGATAAATTTGAAAAATCAGGAAGAACTTATTTCTAGATTTTATAAAGAAGTATGGAACAAACTCAATAAATTTCGAGAATCTGATGATTATAAGAAAATTTTAAAAGATTGGATAGTTGAAGGAGCTTTAATTCTAGAAAAAAAAGATCTGATTGTGACTGGGGGGGAGATAGAAAAAAAGATTTTAAATAAAGAATTTTTAAGAGATCTAGCTGATCAAATTAAAAACCAGACAGGTAAGGAAACAACCTGTAAGATCAGTGATGAAACACTGGATGAGGGGGGAGTAATAGTCCGTGATACTGAGGATAAGGTAAATTTTAATAATAGTTTTTCTGCCAGAATGCAGAGAAGACAAGATGTAATGCGTTTATTAATAGTGGAAAAATTTATTCGATAACAGTTAGCTATATAATGGATAATAATATATGATTCATGAAGTGGGAAAAATAAGCAGTGTATTAGGACCAGTAATTCACGCTAAAGTGTCTGAAAAAGTGCAGATGCTGGAATTAGTAGAAGTTGGGGAAGATCGTCTTGTCGGAGAGATAGTAAGGTTAAAAGGAAATGAAATTGTTATTCAGGTGTATGAAGATACAACTGGTGTGACTCCAGGAGCAGAAGTATACGGATCTGGAATGCCACTCTCTGTAGAACTTGGTCCTGGTCTGATAAGTTCTATTTATGATGGTATTCAAAGACCATTGGAAGAAATAAAAAAAAGTGCAGGATATGTGATAAAAAGAGGAATTAAACTGCCCTCTCTTAACAGAGATAAAAAGTATTTATTTACACCAGAGGTTAAAGCAGGCGAAAACTTAAAACCCGGACAAATCATCGGAACAGTTAAGGAAAATGAACGGATTATTCATCGTATAACAGTACCTCCTGACATATCCGGGATACTTAAGAAAATTGTAAAAGAAGGTGAGTATACAGTAGATGATGATATCGGTTTTCTTGATACCGAAAAGGGAGAAAAAACCTTACAATTATATCATAAGTGGCCGGTTCGTCAGCCCAGACCGATAAAAAATAGATTATTGGCGAACATTCCTCTAATTACTGGTCAGCGGGTTATTGATACATTATTTCCACTTGTAAAAGGAGGGACAGTTGTTGTTCCGGGAGGTTTTGGAACTGGTAAAACTCTGGTTGAACATCAACTGGCTAAATGGTCGGATGCAGATGTGGTGGTATATATAGGATGCGGAGAGCGTGGCAATGAGATGACAGATGTATTAAATGAGTTTCCTAAGCTTAAAGATCCTGAAACAGGGAAACCACTTATGGACAGAACAATTCTTATAGCCAATACATCCAATATGCCTGTAGCAGCAAGAGAAGCATCAATTTATACAGGAATCACGCTTGCAGAGTATTACAGAGATCAGGGATATCATGTAGCGGTAATGGCGGATTCAACTTCAAGATGGGCGGAAGCTTTAAGAGAGTTATCAGGCAGAATGGAGGAAATGCCTGCTGAGGAGGGATTCCCTGCTTATCTTCCCACCAGATTAGCAGAGTTTTATGAGAGAGCATCATATACTGAAACGCTTTCCGGAAAGAAAGGTTCAGTTACAATTGTAGGAGCAGTTTCTCCACCAGGCGGTGATTTTTCTGAGCCGGTAACCCAGCATACAAAAAGATTTGTAAGAAACTTCTGGGCTCTGGACAGGGATCTTGCTAATGCCAGACACTATCCTGCTATTTCCTGGATTGATTCTTATTCCGGTTATGTTGATGAAGTCAAAGATTGGTGGACTGAACACGGTGATCCGGAATGGTATGAACTACGGAATACGATATTTGATCTTCTTCAACAGGATGCACGACTGCAGCAGGTTGTAAAACTTGTGGGGGCAGATGTACTTCCTGACAAGCAGAGACTTATTCTAGAAGTATGCACACTTTTTAAAAATGCTTTTCTTCAGCAGTCTGCTTTTGATCAAGTTGATATGTATGCAAGTGTGAAAAAACAGGTAAAAATGTTAAAAATTATTGTCACTTTTTATAAATTAGCTCTGGAAACTATTGAGAAAGGTGCTACCTTAATAAAAATTAAAAGAATGCGTGTTCTTAATGATGTTGCCCGTATGAAATTCAATGTTTCCAATGACGAGGTTGAAAAACTTGATAAATTGTATAATAAAATAAAAAGAGAGTTCAGACGGTTAGGTGAGATATATGAGCGATTCTGATAAAAAATCTTTACTGACATATAGAGAATACCAGGGGATTGAAGAAGTTGATGGTCCTCTTATATTTATTGAAAATATTCATAATGTCGGTTATAACGAGCTTGTAGAGATTCAGGATAAAGACGGAAACAAACGACTGGGTGTTATACTGGAAGTGAGTGAGGGCAGGGCAGTTGTTCAGGTATTTGAAGGAACCTACGGATTAACCCTGGCAGATACCAAAGTTCGTTTCAGCGGCGAGGCTTTGCATATACCGGTTTCTGCAAATATGCTGGGGCGAATATTCAATGGTGTAGGTCAGCCTATTGATGACGGACCTGTCCCTGTTACTAAAGAAAAATGGAATGTTAACGGAATGCCGATAAATCCTACAGCCAGGACTTATCCTACTCAGTTTATTCAAACTGGCATATCAGCTATCGATGGAATGAATACACTGGTAAGAGGGCAGAAACTTCCGGTATTTTCCGGTTCAGGACTCCCCCATAATAAATTAACAGCTCAGATCGTGAGACAGGCAAAAATAGTCGGAGAGGAAACTCAATTTGGGATTGTATTTTGTGCTATGGGAGTTAAACATGATGTTGCACGTTTTTTCATTGACAGCTTTGAACAATCCGGCGTTCTGGAAAATGTCGTGATGTTTTTATCACTTGCTGATGCACCTTCAGTTGAGCGGTTAATGACCCCTCGGTCAGCATTGACCATGGCAGAATATCTCGCTTTTCATGATGACATGCATATATTGGTGATTCTTACTGATATGACCAATTATTGTGAAGCTTTAAGGGAAGTTTCTACTGTAAGGGGAGAGATCCCTTCCCGTAAAGGATACCCTGGATATCTTTATTCAGAATTAGCTTCTCTTTATGAAAGAGCGGGAATAATCAGGAATTCAAAAGGTTCAATTACTCAGATGCCCATACTGACAATGCCGAATGATGATATTTCTCATCCGGTTCCGGATCTGAGCGGTTACATTACAGAAGGTCAGATTGTGTTGGAAAGAGAACTTGATCAGAAGAATATTTATCCACCTATAGCAGGACTTCCATCTCTTTCCAGATTAATGAAGGACGGTATCGGGGAAGGGATGACCCGTAAAGATCATGCTCATATAGCCAGTCAGCTTTTTGCCGCTTATGCTAAAGTTAAAGATGTCCGGGCTCTTGCTTCAGTAATTGGAGAAGAAGAGCTTACACCACTGGATCATACGTATCTGGAATTCGGTGATATTTTTGAGAAAGAATTTCTTTTACAGGATGATCAGGAAGACAGGTCTATAGAACAGACATTAAATCTGGGTTGGAAAGTTATTTCAAAACTGCCAAAAGAAGAGCTGCATCGATTAACAGAAGAAGAGCTGGGTGAGTATTATGGAAAGTTTTGAGATTAATTATATTTTAAGAAAGTCATAATAAGAACCACAGAGAATTGAGAAGGATACAAAAAATAGTTTGATAAAACATTTCGTGTACTTTATGCTCTTTGTGGTTGTAAGGTAATGGAGTTTATTTAGATAAAAAGAGGTAGGCATGATAGGTGATATAATAATAAGTAATGTATTAGCAAGCGGCTGCATAGTACTTCTTATATATTTTTTTGATATCAATGAGAAGGAGCCTCCCTGGACTTTAGTCAGATTATTTTTAATATCAATAATTGCAACCTTTTTATTCGGAAAATTTAAGTCGTTACTGTTCGATTATTATGACTGGCAGTTTGATCCAATATTTTCATATTTTATTGTTGCAGGTTTTTTTGAAGAACTGTTAAAATTTCTATTGGTTTTGATTTTTGTCTGGTATTTAAAATCATTTAATGACAAAAGTGATGGAATTGTATACTACCTGGTTATTGCAGCAGGATTTTCGGTACTGGAAAATGTAGGGTATTCATTCAGATTTGTCATTAATCCCTTTGTTTTTGGACTGAAAACGGGTGAAATGGATTTTTACCATGAAGCTTTGCGAAAGATTGTTTTATTCAGAGCTGTATCAGGACATATTTTTATCAATATTGTCAGTGGTTTTTTTCTCGGATATGCTAAAATTGGGAAAAAATATTGGATTCTGATTCCTGGATTTTTATTATCTGTAATACTGCACGGATTCTGGAATCTTAATGCTTCTATAGGGTATATCAATTATTATATTTTATTTCTTATTCTAGTAGATATATGTTTATTTTTTATTATTACCCGAAGTTCATTATATTATAAGTTTATAAAACGTTTAAAGAACCGGTTAAAACTGCTGATTAATGCTGCTGAAGAACACAGTATCAACGATAATGTTATTGCTCTCATGGAGGGTGTCCTGGCAAATATCGGTGTTCTCCGTCAAATGGAAGGACCGGAGTTAACAAAAAATGCAAAGTTTATAACCTTAACTCTGCCAGCGAAAATCGATGAAGTTCCGGTTAGAGGTAAAGATGGATTAATTGAAAAATTATTAAGAGTCAATACAATACTTGCTAAACAAAAGAAGAAATCCGGAATAGGCTTCTGGATAAAACTATTTTTGATGTTTGTTATTTCTGGATTTTTAATTTTAATAATACTAATGAATTTTATGTAGTAATTACAGGATTTGCTTAATGCCGCGTTATAACGTTGTTCCTACAAAAACAAATTTAATGAAATTAAAGCGAGAACTCTCCTTTGCTCAGGAAGGGTATCAGCTGCTGGATCAGAAAAGACAAATATTAATTGTAGAACTCATGGATATTGTAGATAAAACAACTGATTTACAGGAAAAAGTAATAAAAGAAACTTCCCAGGCATTTGCCTCCCTACAAAAAGCTGTTGTTAACATGGGGAGAAGCCGGGTTAATGAATCAGCATCTGCTGTTAACATAGATTATGATATCTCAATTAAGATGCGACGGGTTATGGGAGTAAATATTCCCAAGGTAGACCTTGAAATTGATGATAAATTACCTTATTTTAGTCTCTTAGGAACCTCGTACAGAGTTGATGAGGCAATTTCAGATTTTAAGTCTTTGCTGGATGACCTCAGTAAATTGTCTGAACTACGCATTTCCTTAATGAGAATTGCTGATGAGGTAAGAAGGACCATGAGGAGGGTCAATGCACTTGAGAAAATTGCCATACCCGATTATAAAGAATCAGTTAAGTATATTGAAGATACTTTGGAAGAAAACGAACGAGAAACATTTGCAATTTTAAAAATTATTAAAAGAAGATTGGAGAAAAAGCGGGGGTGATTTATGGGTACAGACGGCCCGATAAGAAAAATATTACTTTATGTTGATAGCTCAGAAGAATGTATCACTGCTGCTCAATATGGTATCAGTTTGGCTAAGAGTTTAGATGCTGAATTAGCTGCCGTTTATATTGTTGATGTGGAAGTGCTCAGTAATTTGGTTAAAGCCAAAATATTTGTAAAAATTGAAGAAATGGATTATGAACAGAACCTTGAAGAAGATGGGAGAAGATATCTAAACTATATCTCCGAATTAGGATTAAAAAAGGGGATTGAAATTGATACCTATTTAGCCAAGGGAATTGTGAATAAAGAGGTCATAAAAAAAATTGAAGAATTAAATGTGGATTTACTGATAATGGGAGAGCTTGATCCTATTCAGTCCAGAACAGATGTATTTCATAATGAAGCTGAACTTATATTCAGAAAAAGTAATTGTTCTGTTCTTGTAGTTAAAGACGAAGAAAGAACCGAAAGAATATATAATGAAATTAATGATGAGAAGTAAGGTAAAGGAGGTCAATAAATGCGGTTAACTCAGTTACTTTCAGAGGAGACGATTGAAGTTTCTTTAAAACAACATAAGAAAGAATCCGTGATCGAGGAACTCCTTGTACTTGCTATAAAAAGTGGAAAAATAAATGATAGAATGAAGGCATTTGAGGACATTATGAAGCGTGAGGAAATGATGAGTACAGGATTGGAGCACGGCATTGCTGTCCCACATGCGAAAACAAAAGCTGCAGATGATCTCACACTTTCCTTGGGGATATCTAAAGACGGTATTGATTTTGACGCAGCTGATAATAAACTTTCTCATTTATTTTTTATGTTATTGGCGCCGGAAGATGCAGCTGGGCCAAATGTTAAAGTACTCGCTGAAATAGCAAGAATAACCAAGGATAAAGAATTTTGTAAATCATTAATTAATACTTCTTCCCCCAAAGAGGTATTAAGATTAATTGATGAAGCTGAATAATATTCATAGATAGTTCAGTACATTAACAGACAATGTCTATAAAACTATCAGGATTACTAATTTTTTAGAATATTTATCTCTCCATGATAATAATTAATGTAATTTAAAAAAAATTCTTGACTTTTTATAAGAAAGTAATTATTATATAAATATGTAAGTACTAACGTAAGTTCTGTTAATTATAGGGAGTATATATAAATTGAATTTTTACAAACGAGTAGGGGAGCTTATTTTAGGGACAAGACTAAAAAGGATTAGTGAAAAATTATTAAATGATGTATCAAATATTTATAAACATCTTAACATTCCTTTTGAAGTAAGTTGGTTTCCAATTTTTTATTTATTAAATGAAAACAAAAAACTTTCAGTAACTGAAATAGCCAATGAATTAGAAATAACCCATTCTGCTGTAAGTCAGATGATTACTATATTGGATAAAAGAGGTCTAGTAAAATTTATCGATGATGAAAATGATAGAAGAAGAAGATTTATTTGTTTTACCAAAAAGGGGAAAGAACTGATGTCAACTCTTCCACCTATCTGGAAGGCTATGCAGCACAGTATGCAGGATATATTCTCAGATGGTATAAATAGTCCCCATATTTTATCTGCTTTGGATGAAATAGAAGATTCACTTGAAAAAGAGAATTTTACTTCCAGAGTTATAAAAGAAGTTGAAGAGGGAGAATTGAGTGATGTTGTGATTGTTGATTATGATGATTCAAGTTATGATTGCTATAAAAATTTTATTCTGGAATGGCTGATCGATAAAAATGATATTGATATGCAGGGAGTTGATTACATAAATAATCCCCGTAAAGCTGTTAATGAACAGGACACCACCATATTAATGGCTAAAGAAAATACTGATTATGCAGGAGTGATTGTTTATCGTAAGGTCAAAAAGAATGAAATAAAAATAATATTTTTTGTTATACATGAAAAAAGTAAACGAAAACAGACAGGGAGAAAGCTTTTAAACGAGATGCTGAATCGTCTCTGTAAAATGAAGATTAACCAAGTAAGTATTACTCTGTCTCGATCGAATGCAGAACTCATAAGAATTCTAAAAGATGCTGGTTTTAATCTGTATGCTTTAGATGATAAAAAAAATTCAGTCAATAAATCAGGTGATCTGATAATGAAATATAATTTTAAATAGATCTATAGGAGGATATAATGGATTATTCATCATTTTTAGAGAAATATGCAAAACATCCAAGCTACCGGGCTCCCACAGGGACTACCCTTAATGCAAAATCCTGGCAGACGGAAGCACCTTTGAGAATGTTATTAAATAATCTGGATCAGGAAGTTGCCGAAGATCCTGAACAACTGGTAGTATATGGCGGTACCGGTCAGGCAGCTCGTAATCCACAGGCAGTAAAAGATATAATCAGATATCTTTTAGAATTAAGAGAAGATCAAAGTCTTCTGGTTCAGTCCGGTAAACCTGTCGGTGTGGTAAGAACTCATAAACAGGCTCCCCGGGTTTTTATAGCAAACAGTAATTTGGTTCCGTATTGGGCAAACTGGGATCATTTTAATAAACTCAAAGAAAATGGTCTCATTATGTACGGACAAATGACTGCTGGAAGCTGGATTTACATTGGTACCCAGGGGATTCTTCAGGGAACCTATGAAACATTTGTAGAATGTGGTAGAAAATATTTTGATGGAAATCTGAAAGGGAAATTACTGGTAACCGGTGGTATCGGAGGTATGGGAGGAGCTCAGCCTCTGGCAGCCACAATGGCCGGAGCAACGTTTTTAGGTATTGAAGTCGATCCTAAGAGGCTTAAAAAACGTATTAAAACCAGATATCTGGATAAAATGACTGATTCCTATGAAGAGGCAATTAAATGGGTGATGGATGCCAAAGAAAAAGGAGAAGCAGTATCTGTAGGTCTGGTGGGAAATATTGGTAATGTTTTGAAACGTTTAGTAGATGATAACCTTACTCCTGAAATAGTAACTGACCAGACCTCAGCGCATGATCCGGTAAACGGATATGTCCCCCATGATCTTAGTTTACAGGAATCACTTGAATTACGGAAAAAGGATCCGGAACAACATAAACAAAAAGCTCTGAAAAGTATGGCCCGGCATGTAGGATATATACTTACATTGAAAAACAGAGGAAGCCGTGTTTTTGATTATGGTAATAATTTAAGAGAGTTTGCGTATCAGGGTGGAGAAAAAAAGGCTTTTGAATATCATGGATTTGTACCTGAATTTATTCGTCCTCTTTTTTGTGAAGGGAAAGGTCCGTTTCGCTGGGCAGCTTTATCAGGGGATCCGGAAGATATATATACAACTGATGAAGCAATAAAAGAAGCTATTCCTGAAGATAAGCATCTGATAGATTGGCTTGATCAGGCTAAAGAAAAAGTTGCTTTTCAGGGATTACCCTGCCGGATCTGCTGGCTCGGTTTGGGTCAAAGAGAGAAAATCGGTTTGATTTTTAACGATCTGGTAAAAAGCGGCAAAGTGAAAGCTCCCCTGGTGATTGGAAGAGATCACTTAGACGGCGGTTCTGTTGCTTCTCCCTATCGAGAAACGGAAAGCATGAAAGACGGAAGTGATGCTATCTCCGACTGGCCGCTGTTAAATCTAATGGCAAATACCAGCGGGGGAGCAACCTGGGTTTCTTTCCACCATGGCGGAGGAGTGGGAATTGGATATTCCCAGCATGCAGGTATGGTTCTCCTGGTTGATGGAACCACAAGAGCAGAAGAAGCTATAAAAAGAGTGTTGTATAATGATCCTGCCACTGCAATTATCAGACATGCAGATGCAGGGTATGACAAGGCGATAGAATATGCAAAGAAATTTAATGTTGATATAAATAAATAAAGGAGTTTCACATGGCAATAACAATTACAGGTAATGATTTAACTATTGAAGAAGTAGTACGGGTTGCTCGCGAAAATGAGAAAGTGCAACTTCATCCTGATGCAGTAAAACGTATCCAGAAATGCCGGGCAATGCTGGAAGAAAAAATTAAGGCACATGAGATCATGTATGGCGTTAATACCGGAATAGGTGAATTTTCTGAAGTTGTATTAAATGATGATCAGATTGAACAATTTCAGAAATATTTAATATATAATCATGCTGCTGGCATTGGAGATCCTGCACCGTTAGATTATGTTCGAGGTGCAATGCTGGGCAGAGTGAATGTCCATGCTCATGGAAATTCCGGGATTCGTCCGAAAATTACACAAACCCTGATTGAGATGCTCAATAAGGGAGTAACTCCCCGAGTATGCCAAAAAGGGTCCGTTGGTGCTTGTGGTGATCTGGCACCTATGTCCCAGATAGCACTGATTTTAATGGGCGAAGGCGAGGCATATTATAAGGGAGAATTGCTCTCCGGTAAGGAAGCAATGGATAAAGCAGGTATTCCTGTTCCCGGTCTTAAGGCCAGAGACGGACTGGGATTGATTAATGGATCCAATCTATTAACCGCCATGAGTGCTTTGTTTTTATATGATGCCAATCGCTGGCTGAAGCAGGCTGAAATTGCAGCAGCAATGTCCTTGGAAGCACTGAAGGCTAATATGAAACCTTATACACCTCTTTTACATGAAGCCCGGGGATTTTCCGGTGCCGTCCGGTCTGCAAAAGCAATCAGAAAACTAATAGAGGGTGGAGATCTAGTAGAAGAGAAATTAAAATGTAAAGTTCAGGATGCTTATTCAATGCGTTCCACGCCTCAGGTTATTGGAACAGCTCATGATGCCATTGCTTATGCCAGATCTCAGGTCGAAATTGAACTTAATGGAGTTGGAGATAATCCGGTTTTTTTCCCTGACAAAAAGCTGCAGTTGTCAGGGGCTAATTTTCAGGGAACCCCTGTATCTCTGCCCATGGATATGGCAGGTGCTGCTGTAACCATGATCAGTGTAATGTCAGAGAGAAGAATGAATCGTCTCAATAATCCGGCTTTGAGTGTGGGTCTTCCGCCCTTTTTGACCAAAGGAGCCGGAATGATGTCAGGATTAATGTTAAGTCAGTACACTGCAGATATGCAGATTGTGGAACAGAGAATTCTCTCTGCCCCTGCTTCTATTCAGTCAATACCGGCTGCCGCTGATCAGGAAGATTTTGTTTCCATGGGAATGAATACTGCCATCAAGAATTTTCAGATTATGGACAATGCTTATGGTATTCTGGGTATTGAGCTTATGGCTGCTGCTCAGGCTCTTGATTTTCGTGATTATACATTTGGAAAAGGAGTAACTAAAGCAAAAGAAGTTGTACGCAAATATGTTGAATTTCTTGATGAAGACAGACCGTTATACCGAGATCATACAACCATGAAAGAATTGGTCAAATCCTGTGAAATTCTGGAAGAGGTTGAGAAGGAAATCGGGTCCCTGGAGTAAAGAATACAAGGATAAAGGAAAAAGGGAAAAATAAAAAGTAGGGGAAATGGAGATACAAAAGATAAAGGAAAGAAGAAAACCAGAGCTTTAGATCGAAAGAATTTTAGAACGTTGGTAAATTTTTGTATAAAAATCGGAAGTCAGTGATCAGAAGTTAGAAGATATTTATTTGAAGGTAGAGTGATTTTCAAAAATAATATCACAGAAAAGACTCCCCTGATAAGGGGAGACTACGAGGGGTTTAAAATATATATTATTTTTGAAAATCAAATCATTATTAGAAAAAAGAAAAGAGGAGATAGTGTATGAAGATTGTCGAATGTGTCCCTAATTTCAGTGAAGGGAGAGACCCTCAGATTATTGATCAGATTACCGGAGTGATTGAACAGGTTGAAGATGTCACTCTACTGGATGTTGATCCTGGTAAAGATACCAACAGAACTGTAGTGACATTTGTAGGTTCACCGGAAGGGGTGGTGGAAGCCGCTTTTCAGGCTATAGCCAAAGCAGCGGAAGTTATCGACATGTCAACGCATTCAGGAGCACATGCCCGTATGGGAGCAACGGATGTCTGCCCTTTTGTTCCGGTTTCCGGAGTAACCATGGAGGATTGTGTTGAGCTTTCCAAACAGCTTGGCAAAAGAGTGGGGGAAGAGCTGGAAATACCGGTATATTTATATGAAAAATCTGCTACCAAACCGGAAAGAGAGAATCTGGCTGATATACGGAAAGGTGAATATGAAGCACTTCCTAAAAAGTTAAAGGATCCTGAGTTTAAACCGGATTTCGGACCTGCTGAGTTCAATAAAAAGGCCGGAGCAACTGTAATAGGAGCAAGAGAGTTTTTAATTGCATATAACATAAATCTCAATACCCGCAGAAAAAAATTAGCTAAGGAGATAGCACTCACTATCAGAGAAAAGGGTCGGTATAAACGGGATGAAAACCGTAAGATAGTGCGTGATAAAAATGGTAAAAAACTGCGGGTTCCTGGGAAGTTCAAATACTGTAAGGCTGTGGGGTGGTATATGGAGGATTTTGGCAGGGCCCAGATTTCCATGAATCTTACAAATTACAAAGTTTCACCTCCCCATAAGGTGTTTGACGAATGCTGTAAATTAGCTGCGGATTTGGGAATAAGGGTGACAGGAAGTGAACTGGTGGGATTGATCCCCCTACAGGCTCTCAAAGAGGCCGGCAGGTATTTTCTACGCAAACAGGGTAAAACCACCGGAGTTCCGGAATCAGAACTTATTCATATCGCTGTTCTTTCCATGGGATTGAGTGATTTATACCCTTTTGAAAAGGACAAAAAGATAATTGAGTATCAGATCAAACGTAAAGACAGTCTGGTGAGTATGAAAGGAGCAAATTTTATTGATCTCCTTTCCACTGATTCTCCCGCACCTGGTGGTGGAAGTGTGGCAGCACTGTGCGGCAGTATGAGTGCAGCCTTGACTTCCATGGTTTGTGCACTCACTCATAATAAAAAAGGGTACAGAGATAAGAATGAAAAAATGGATGAAACCGGAGCAAAGGCACAGGAATTAAAGGAGCAGTTCACAGCTGATATAGACAGAGATACAGATGCGTTCAATAAAATTATGGATGCATTCAAACTCCCTAAAAAAGGGAAAGAAAACAAAAAAGCCCGTAAGGAAGCTATTCAAAAAGCAACGAAAGAAGCTACTATGGTCCCCTTTGATGTTCTGGAACGATGCAAACAGTCTGCAGAACTGACACGTATAGTAGTAGAGGAAGGAAACAGAAACTCAATAAGTGATGCCGGGGTTGCAGCTTTAACAGCCAGAGCAGCAGCTGAGGGAGCATATTTAAATGTTAAAATAAATCTTCAGGACATCGAAGATGAGGGTTTCAAGAAAAAGACTTTGAAGGAAGCAGAAAAAGTCCGAAAGTTTGTCGTTGAACATACAGAAGAAACGGTCAAAATTTGTGAAAAATTGATGGATGAGAGTGGGTGAGAGGGGCAATCCCCCTGTAGTCCCCCTTTGGGAAAGGGGGACCTGGGGTAGGATGTGAGTTAAGATGTATGAGAATATTTTTTTTGTAGATAATTATTTTTAAAAGTTTGACAAATATCAATTAATTTATTATATTGACCTATAAATTAGGTCATATAACCTATAGAAGGGGTCAATATAATGTTAGAAGCTTTATTCGGTTCTATAAATAGAGAGAGGGTATTATTATTTCTCCATTCCCGGGATCAAGGGTATGCCCGTGAAATTGCTCGATTTTTTAAAACAAATCTTAATCAAATTCAAAAACAGTTAGAAAGATTAGAACAAGGGGGTATTGTATATAATAAACTGGTTGGTAAAACAAGATTGTATTCTTTAAATCCCCGTTATCCTTTTTTAAAAGAACTACAAGCTCTTTTAGATAAAGTTTTAAAATTCTATCCAGATGAAGAAGTTGATAAGCTTACCATGATAAGAAAAAGACCCAGGAGAAAAGGGAAGCCTCTATGAAAGCAATAGGTAAAATGACTATAGGTGAACTAGCTGCTTTTGTTAACACACATCTTCGAACAAAAGGAATTGATTGTGTTTTAACTGGTGGTGCCTGTGTATCAATTTATACTGAAAATAAGTTTACATCTTATGATATTGATTTTATTGAAAACGTGACTTCGAAAAGAGTTGATATAATTAATGCATTAAATGATATAGGTTTTATCGAAGAAAATAGATATTTTAAGCATCCGGATACACAATATTTTATTGAGTTCCCAACGGGGCCCCTTGCTGTTGGTAGTGAATCAATTAAGGAAATACATACTTTGACATTTCAAACTGGAAAATTAAAATTATTATCACCTACTGATTCTATTAAAGATAGATTGGCTGCTTATTATCATTGGAATGACCAGCAATGCTTGGAACAAGCTGTTATGATCAGTAAGGATCATAATATCGATATAAAAGAAATTGAAAGATGGTCAAAAGTAGAAAATAAACTAGAAGAATTTAAATCGATAAAAGGTAAGTTATTAAAATAAATTCATAATTATTAAACATTTAAATTCTTTGCGATATTCTCAGCGATCTTTACGTTATAAGTATATTCCTGCTTTTTAGACAATTCCGTCTAAGAACCTCATTAAAATTTTTATTTTTTTTATTTTATCTGCCACATTTCTGGTGAAATCTTCGTATAGATAATTAAAGGGATTATATAAATAATTCAATTATCATTGAAATTTTAGTTTATTTGTTTTTGAAAGAAAAAATTATGGAAAAAAAATATTTTTTGACAATTATATTAAGTTTTTGCATGATAAGTCTTTTTATGAGCTGTGATAAATCAACATCTTTGTCACCCAGTGATGAAAATTCTTTATATGAATATATTGCTTTTGATTCTTCCAGTACAAAGGTGGCTAAAGGCTGGCTTCTTCTTAAGTTTGAGGAAAATGTAATAACAGGTCAATGGGAGATACAAGCTATAGGATCACCGCAGAATATTGGTCCTCAATTAGGCAGTGGCAATCTTGCGGGTAACTGCAACAGTGACAGTATATGGGTAGACCTTCAGCCAAATATGCAAGATAACAATCTACTACTGGAAG
>Ga0180433_10001172_pt1 | contig 44411 bp, 39 predicted proteins | sample SS_ome_8_FD_132980 | JGI IMG/M metagenome (GOLD analysis project Ga0180433, IMG submission 132980) | Hypersaline lake sediment archaeal communities from the Salton Sea, California, USA - SS_1_D_1 metaG | ecosystem: Environmental > Aquatic > Non-marine Saline and Alkaline > Hypersaline >...
AACATATTCATGTGTCCATAAATACCAAGTACCTTCAATAGGTGTTTCATCTCCATGACATACCATTTCATATGCTAAAATATTGCGAGAATATCCATGTCCTAATTCTATTTGGTCTCGATTATAGTATTGTAAGTCACTCTTCACTTGAGATTCATGAGCATGATTTCTGCGGATTGCTATATCAATATCAGTTTCAGTTTCCCAATATGCAGGCAATTGAGTAGGGTGAAGTATCTTTCCAATCCAGTGATCATACCTGATCCAATTCTCATGAACAATTCCGTAATTTGTAAAAGTAATTGCTGACAATGGAGATTGTGTTTCTATTTTTTTAAAATAATTCTTATTATCAATGAAAAGACTATTTTTTTGTTGTAATAGAATTGTTTGCCTTATTTCATTTGATGATACATCATAATTCCGGGGCATTTCTAAATGTGTCATAGAAGTCAGAGGCTCTATAGTTGATATCAATTCAAAATTATCAAAACCTTTATCTAGAATCCCATCATAATTAAATTGGCATATACTATTATCAAATGCTAGATTACAAAGTGTAATATGAGTTAGACACTTTATTTCCATGAAAAAACCCTTAAGTGGATCATCTATCTCATATCTTATCATAAAGCAACCTTTTGAATCAAGAAAAAATTCTTTTTCCACAGAAATTGTGTGATAATAAAATGACATATCTTTCAAACTCACTTCTATATCAACAAATTTTGCATCTCGGTTTTGAATAATTTTCAATTGTCCTGTTTCTTCTGGCTTGATGGGATCTTCATCAGTTGGACAGACTATATATCCAAATAGATCAATAATCAAAATAGTATCTGTAGATTTTTGAATTTCACTGCTCCCTAATGTCATAGTAGGTAAAGAAACAGATGTAATAATCGATGTTATTAATATGAGCAATATCCTTCTTTTTATATGTTTCATTTTTTTCATCTGAATTTTTGTTTATTGATAATTTTATTTTTGTCAATAAAATTTGGTTAAAACTGATTAATATATAGTAATTTTTAAATGTACTTATAATAAATTTGAATATTTTATTTATATGATTTAACTCATTTGTCAGTAATAATATCCTCCTATAAATAATAGAGAGAAAAATATATGAATAATTATAAGATTAGTCTTGAAAAATAAGTAGGGTTATTGAAAAAGTGATAATAAGAAACGGTATTTATTTTTAATACTATGATTTACTTTGAAATAAATTAATTCCTCAAAATTTACAACCTTAATAAAGTTCTACGGGAAAATCCCTTTTTTTTTATAGAACTCAATGAATTGATCAGACGTGTCAATTTTTCTGCTCATATTACCCTTTTACTCTTTTTTTCATAATTATACTATATAATTAATAAGAGACTCAATTGTATTAAAACTATCCTATATGACATAAAAACTAAAAATCATTATGAATTCCGATTTGTTTTCGATACTTAGAGACAAGTTTAACAAATTCCTCTAAATATAATTCTGGTCTCATCGTTTTTCCACAATTTATGCATTTGAAATCCAACATTCCTTCGACGCTTACTAAAGTTCCAGGATCGCAATAAACACATTGCTTCAAAGCCCACTTTTCAGCTAATTTTAAAACTTTTTCGTCAAATTCTTCTTTAGTTATCATTTTAAAAACATTAATGAGAAATATTTTTACTTCAATATCTGAGGTATGATCCCTTCTATTAAGAGTTGGTCTAATAATATTATTGCACACATCGCCTCAACTACAACAACTGCTCTTGGAACGATGCACGGATCGTGCCTGCCAGTAAATTCAACCTCAACATTTTCCATTTTTTCGATATTTACGGTTTTTTGAAGAATCCCGATAGTTGGAGTTGGTTTTATAGCAACTGTAAATTCTATAGGCATTCCTGTTGAGATTCCACCAATAATCCCCCCCGAATCATTTTTTGTGGTTTTTATCTTTCCATTCTCCACGATCCATGGATCGTTGTGCTCGGATCCCCTCATGCATGCTGCTTTAAATCCCGCTCCAAATTCAATACCTCTTACTGCGGGAATTGATAAGATCCCCTTACTTAAATTTGACTCGATACTGTTAAATATAGGTCCTCCAATACCCTCAGGGAAATTTTTTACAATGCATTTTATTATACCTCCTACTGAATCCTTTTGAGACTTCACTTCTTCAATTAATTTTTCCATTTCTTTTGATTTAGCCTCATTTAATGCTCTAACTGGTGATTTCTCTCTCAAACTGGTTTTCATTTCAACATCATCTATTTGATATATTTCATCATCAATAACGTCTCCTATTCTACTTGCGTAAGCGAATATCTCAATTTCATGCTTCTTTAAAATCAATTTAGCGATGGCTCCTGCCATGACGATCCCTGCCGTAATTCTTCCAGAAAAGCGTCCAGAACCTCTATAATCTGCATATCCTCCATATTTTTTTAACGCAGAATAATCTACTTGCGAGGGTCTTAAGAAATTTTTAAATTTTTCATACTTTGAAGAATCTACATCTTTATTTTCAATAATTATTGTTATAGGCGCTCCAGTTGTTTTGTTATTAAAAACTCCCGAAAGAATCTTTGCTTGATCTGGCTCTGATCGGGAAGTTGTAGCATTAGATTGCCCAGGTCGCCTTTTTTCCAATTCAGATTGAATAAAATTTAAATTCATTTTTAACCCTGCAGGAACTCCATCAATGACTATACCTACTACATCTCCGTGGCTTTCACCAAACGAGGTAATCTTGAACTTATTTCCTAATGTATTGTCTCCCAAGGATTAACACCATTTTATAAGAATATAATTGCTTTTAATTTTATTAATAATTTAATACTAGAAATAATAATAACTTTAACTACGAATAATTATCCAATGAACTTAAAAATTAATCCTTCAAAATGTCTTAACGGAGAAATAACTGCTCCTGGATCAAAAAGTTATTCCCATCGCGTGTTCATTGCTGCTAGTCTTGCTGACGGAGTTTCCGTGATCAAAAATTCGTTGACCACTGGAGACGTCGGAGTCACGATGAATATTTTGAGGGAATTAGGAGTGAAAATAATTGAAGCCTCTGGAAATAGGATTATCGTTGGAAAAGGTAAAATTTTTTTTAAGTTCACCGATAAGGTGCTCGATTGTAAGAATTCTGGCACTACTCTACGAATCTTTACCGCATTGGCTCTTTTAATTGAGGGAGGGTTGTCTTTTACTGGTGAATTCCTGAAGCGAACACGTCCCATCTTGCCCTTGCTAGAATCTTTGAAATCTTTAGGTGCAGAATACGAACTCTCGGGTGATACTTTACGTGTTCGACGAGTTAAAGACCTATGCAATACGATTAGTATTCGTGGAGATATAAGTTCTCAATTCATCACTGCCCTGTTAATGGCTTGTCCAAAAATGAAGTGCGAAAAGAACGATTTCATCACGCTCGAAATAACAACGCCCCTAGTATCGTATCCCTACATAAGAATCACTCTTGACGTGTTAAAATCGTTTTCAATCAAGGTACAAGAAACAATTAACGAGCAAAAATTAGGAAAATACGCCATACTTACCAACCAGAAATTCAGACCTCAAGTATACGAAATTCCTGGCGATTTCTCGTCAGCTGCTTTTATGATTGCTGCCACAGTCTTATCTAAAAACGATTCTACCGTCGTCATTAATAACTTGAATTTCGAAAATCCTCAAGGAGACAAGAGAATCGTTGACATCCTTCTCGAGATGGGGGCTAACATAGAAGTAAACCGAGAAGAAAATCAAATTCTCGTGAACGGTAATCTTTCCAAATATCCGCTCAAAGGTATTGATATTGATTGTCACGAAATCCCCGATTTATTTCCAATATTAGCAGTTATTGGGGCATTCACGGAAAAAACAACTCTTTACAACGCTGAGGGTTTGCGACTCAAGGAAAGCGACCGAATCTCTGTAATGGCAAGAGAACTCACTAAAATGGGCGTAAAAATAGAAGAAAAGCAAGACAAAATGACTATTTTTCGATGTGAGGATTTCAAGGGTTCAGAAATAAATCACGAGAACGACCATAGGATAGCAATGGCTTGTTGTGTTGCTGCTTTGAATGGAAATTCGCCTTCTCAAATTAATAACATTAATATCGTTAATGATTCATATCCCGGTTTTATTGATGATCTTTTAAAATTAGGCGCAAGTATTGAATAATTTATCAAAAAGAATTTTAAAAATAATAAAAAAAAAATAGTTTAAAAACCAAGCTCAATTAGCTTTGCTTTGTTTTCTTGAACTTTCTCTTGAGTGAGGGGATATAGTCTCCAAAAAATTATTGTCCCTACTAAAATTACCAACGCAGGAACAAGTCCTACAAGGAGACGAATTGCCAATTCGTTATTCCAATAATTCGGGATTGATTCATTGAATCCGGTAAGCCCAAATACCAATGTTATTAGTGCTTCGTCAATAAAAGCTGTAACGAGTCCTATTACTGCCCAAGTACCGACAAGTATACCTTTCTGGTTCTTACCCGTACGTACAACAAAATCATCTTGGGCGTCCGCATATATAACCGGCATTCCAATAGTCCAGATACATCCATTTCCGAAACCCATCAAAAACATCAATATCATAAAATCAATATCTGTTTGGAATAAGCTGAGTGCTATAATAAGAATACATAGTACAAGGCTCCCGATAATATAAGTTTTCTTGCTATTCTTCATTTTTTTAAGAATTCTGAGCCAAAATGGAATAGAAACTAATGATCCCACGAGAAAAAGCGCCAATAAGATTGTCATATCACTTCCTTGTAAAACAAATGTCGTTAAATACACTACCATTCCTGTCATCATTGTTGTAGCCGAGAGCCATAGAACGTAATGAATGAATATAGCCAAAAAGCTTTTCTGTTTAAGAACCATCCATACGCCTTTAAGTACATGCAAGGGTTCATAATCTTTTGAGTAATATCGATCAATAATGATCTTGTCCTCTCGCGCGCCCCAAATTACGAATATGATGCCAAAAATCATCGCTATTGAAGCCATTATTAATGCCATAACGAGATATGATAAAGGAGCAAGTTTTCCAAAAAACAGAAAAAGAGGAGGGAGTATCATTCCAAGAGATTGTGCTAGCATATCAAAAAACCCCCAGAATCCTGCGTATTTCTCTCTTTCTGCTTGCGTTCGAAATTTATCAGATCGAAGGATTGCAACATGGATATCTACAAGCGTTATGCTCAAATCATATATGAAAAGAGAGAGAAGAAGCCAAAGCATCACTGGAACATGATTTGCGGGATCTAAGGTGGGACTAGAAAAGATCATGACTAAAGATAAACACAGTGGAAAAAATCCGATTAATATCCATGGAAAGCGCCTACCCCATTTTCTAGTCCACTTAAAATTCCGATCAGTTAACCATCCGATAAAAGGGTCGTTAAGACCCGCCCACAAGGTATTTATGATAGTAACAACGAGTATTTCCCAAGGTTCAACGCCTATAACTATATCATAATAAAAAAACATGAAGAGATTCATTGTTGCACTTGGAATCGTCCAGAGGAGATTATACGTGCCAAAAGAGAGATATGTTTTAAAAGAATGTCTTGATAAATCATCATTTTCAACCATAAAAACCACCAAAATTAGATTTTTAAAATTTTTTAATATATCAATTCTTTATAGTAAATTTTGATTAATACTAATCAACTTTTCTTATTTTAAATATTTCTCTTTTATAGAAATAAAAAAAAGGAGGAATTTGGATCTATAGTTCTTGAATTGGTAGTTATGGTTGGAACGATTTTTATTGGGTAAAAATGGACAATGATCAATGATAAATTTATATAAAATGATATGCTGAATGTAAAATAATCCTAATTTTTTATAAATTTTTATATAAAAATGTGATTTTCATGAATGTTCTTAAAAAAAAAATCTCAAAGATAACCGTAATATGTTTTATAGCTGTGTTAATCGGCGGTTTTTGCTTAGTTTTTATTTCTAACAATGCATCTGGGCAATCCGCGGAAAAACAAGATATTTTGGTGATAAGTAAAGGAAGTGATACCCTTTTTCGGCAAAGTCTAGGTGTAGATACTCAACATTTCAATGTATCGGTAATTTCTGAAACAGATCCCCTTACATTAGCTGGTATCGATGCTGTAATTATCTTTGACGCAATTTTAACGCCTTCGAAAATGGGGCTTCTTGAATCTTTCGTTGATAATGGTGGAGCAGTATTGATTTTTATGGGCCAGAAATTGCATAATGATGCTACTTTATTGGAGAATTTAACTCTCGTTACTGGTCTTAGTTTTCAACAGAACGAAGAATCAATGTTATTTGTCGTAAAAAACTATTCCTACTCATTAAGTTCTTACATGGATTGGAATTCTGCTCCTGACATGAAAATGAATAACATGTCTATCATCAATCTTTCAGATCTTAGCACTCAAGTCAAAAGAATCGTGGACGTGTATCCTGTTTCAAAGAATCTAGAAATAGCTACTTATAGTAAGCCATTATTAATGGAAATGCCTAAAGGCAATGGAAATATAATTCTTTTCACAGGTTGGTTAGACACAAACGCTAATCTTGACTTCAAAGTTTGGCCTTACTTTAATTATTTATTATACACGATGCTCTATGAAGGTTTAGGATTACCCTATCAGACTTATGCTGCGTGGCCATTTTCACCCGTGCCACATTTACTTGAACAAATAATTCTTTTAATCGTAATAGTTTGTCTGGCAATCCTGGCAATCACAGGATTTGTGGTGGTAAAAAAGAGATCTGCTGGAAGGATGGATCAAGAAGCGATTGACACCTTGAAAAAACAAGCGGAAGAGGAAGAACAAAAAAGAATTGAAGAAGCTAAAGAAATCGAGAAAAAACTGGAGGAAGGAGTTGATTTAAGCGATGATTGGGAAGTGATTGGAATACATAGGCAGTTAGGCGGGTTTTTAAAAACTCTATTCCTTAGTTTATTCTTAGTAATTCCTCAGTTGTTAATTTCCAATTTTATTATGCCTCAAATATTACAACCATTTCCTCAGGCGGCAGGTTGGTATTATTATGCATATAACACGTTCCAAATAGCCTGGTTATTGTTTGATTTCGGCACGTCTTACGCATTAGCTAAATATTTCTCGCAGTATAGGGTCAAAAATCCAGAAAAAGCGATACACTATATTCAAATTTTCGTGTGGTGGCAGTTATTTACGGGATTAGTACAAATTTCGATATTTGCTGTCATGGGATCTTTTATCTTCCCTCTTACTAATCTTGCACACATGAGTTGGGTGTTTGTTTCTTTTTCGTTGGTTCAATACCCTGGGTTTTTCCTCGTATTCATGTATTCCTTTCAAGGAATGCAAAAAGCAGATTATCAACTCATATTATATGTGATGTGGGAGGTAGTTTGGTTATTAATAGGCCAGATGATCTTCTGTCCTCTAGGAAGAGTATGGGGTGCTGCCAATCCTATATTTGGAGAAGCTCTTGGTGCGGGAATTGGATATTCGATAGCTCGTTACTTTGATTATTGGATGACTTTCTTGTTTTCAATTAGGTTATTCAAAAAGCGGGGGTTTTCACCAAAAACTTGTTTTCGGATCGATTTCAATAAGGAAGAATTCAAGGAGACTATGAAGTACGGCTCTCGAATAGCGTTTGGAGAGAGTTTTGTTCAGATCACATATTTCATTCAATTAATATTTACCAGCGCTTTTATCGCTAATTATTCTAATGAGTTAGGATATTTCAGCTTGGCAATGAATATTGGCATGATAATTCAAATCGTAACGCTTTGGGGGCAATCCCTTTTAGGGGCTTATAGTGAATCTAGAGCTCACGATAAAAAAAAACTGACTAAGTTATACATCTATCAGTCGTTTAGATGGGGGAACTACTTCGCATTCTTTTTAATCTCCGTACTTTTCGCAACAGGCGGGAAATTTCTGGTTGGTGCCGCTGGAGAGGATTATGGCGGTCCCGCCGTAAGATTTCTACCATTAATTCTTATATTTCACGCGGGCGGAATCTATTCTTGGCTTGTGGATTCTCTATTATTAGGAACGGGTAAAACTAACTATGCTGCTCTCGTATGGATTATTGAACAGACATTTAGAGCTATTTTAATGATTGTGTTAATAATCTGGCTAAAAGATATGACCGCTGTTATAATAGCTTATATTCCTGCTGTTCTGACTAAAGACATCGTTGCATGGATCATTGTGCGCTATAAAATTACGGATTATAATATACATCCCTTTACTACCTTCGTAACACCCCTTCTTGCGGCTTTAGTAAATTATATCGTTCTCAATTTATTCGGCGAGGTCATTTGGATAATTGACATGGGTGATAAACTCATTAATACGGCACTTTTATTCATCATTGGTATCTTCCTCTTCATGTATTTCTACGCGTTTTTAGACGGATTACTCGGAGGTTATGATAGTAATACTTTAAAAGAGCTTGAAAAAGCCGCAGATATGGTTGAGGGCCGTTTAGGCGCGCTTCCTAAAACACTATATAAAGCAGCTAAAGCGGGTGCTAAATACAGTCCATTTCATGATAAGTTCAAGATTCATATATACGAAGATGCAATGAAAGAAGCGTACGATTTGACGCTTGAGAAAAAGATTTTAAAAATATAAATTCCATTTTTTTTTATTTATCTAAACGACTTCTGACGTCTTGCTCGAGCTTTCTTACCGCCAAACTTTTTTGGTTCGGTCCTTCTCGAATCTCCTGATAGAAGAGAACTGTCATATTCTCTGAAAGTGCGTTCAAGTGTTTTAGTGCCAATTAATTGATTTAAAGCCTTAGCTATAGCCATTCGAACAGCTTCTGTCTGTCCCTTCTTACCGCCTCCCTTGACCTTCACGTTAATATCGCATTTTTCCATCTTTGGATGGTTGATTATTTCTAAAACCTCTTGTATTCTCTGCCTAGCAAGTTCTGGTTCGTATATTTGTAAGGGTACATTATTGATCTTTATCAAGCCTTTTGCTGGATAATGAAGTACTGCTCTGGCAATTGCTGTTTTTCTTTTTCCAGATGATTGAATAACTTTTGTCTTTGTTGACATTCTTATTGAACCTCTAATACTGGTTTATTCCATCCAATTCGAGTACATAAATTGTCTAATGTTATGTATTTATTATAATACGAAAGACGCTTTTTATCTGCGTATGGAATTTCGCTCGGGATTAATTTTTGATATCTATGTTTGAAGCGTTCTGGAATATCTGAGATATAAATATGAACCAATCTGAGAGCTTCCTTGCCCCGACGTTTCTTTCTTGGCAACATTTTTTTGATCACATTGCGCATGAACGTGTCAGGGCGCCTGGGCCAAAAGGGACCTCTTCTGGGGTTAGTAGCAGTGCTTATGTTCAATTTAGCTAGATATTTTTCGTGAATATCTCGTTGGTTACCACTAATGATGGCGTCCTTAGCATTGATAATAACAATTCTTTCCCCTAATAACACCCTCTTTGCAACTTGACTGCAGAATCGTCCTAATATCTGATCTGTTGCGTCTAATAATTGGTATTCAATCATGAGTATTTCAAGTTTCCCTTTATAAATTTAATAGAATACTTTTATGTTCTTTCCTGTTGGATTTTGTTCTAATAATTCTTCTATTGAGAGTAACTTGCTCCCAGAAGCCTCTATCTTTTTCTTGGCAGATTGGGAACAATCTAAACACGAGATCGTTAACTTGTGATCTAATTCTCCTAATCCTAAAACTTTTCCTGGAACCACTATAACCTCGTCCTTCTTAGTCTTATTATTTATTCGGTAGAGATTTGCTTCGATTCTCTGTCGTCGTGCACCAGATAACTTTTTACTTACCTTTCTCCAAATCCTTCTCTTAGTTTTCCATAAGTCTCTTATTAACTTCCTGTGATGATGATTTGCAGGACCGCTGATCTTGTGGCTCAATTTTAATACTCTCTTTTAATTGTTCTTATATAGTTAAATTCGTGATATTATAATAATTTTTTGATTTAGGAGCATTTTAAGCCATGAGATCTATATCTAACTCTTCTAATGACCTTTGTAACTCTTCTATTTTCCCATTAAATATTTCAAAAGTCTTCTTCATTATTGTTTCAAATGCCAATGAACCATCACTTTCTATGCTAAAAATGTATTTGTTTTCCTCACGACCTGTTAATATTGCGTTTTCAGGACAATTTAAACTACATGCATTACATAAATCACAAGATTCTTGATAATCCTTAACTAACTTTGGTGCTTTATTCCCTGAGAAATCAAACAATTCTTTCGGACACATCCTTGAAACAATGCATTTATCTGGACAATTTGCACATTTTGAATCATCAAAATCTATTTTCGGGTAATATCGATAATAAACATTTGTAACTGCTTGCCACTTTGCGTGGTCTTTTGCTGTACCTAATATAGCGTAGGCTTCTATGATTACTTTATCATCTTTATCTATTTTTACTAACGGAATGTTTGGAGTAACTGGAACGATTAAAGGATCGTTTGATTTCAAATCTCCAGAATAAATTTCTAAAGGAGTATTTGTAGTATTCGTAATTTCACATGTAAGACTCACTTGACAGAGTGGACAACCAAAACCAGAACACTCACAATCTTGTGGTAGCTTATATGTTTCGAGATCGGTTTTTAGTGGAATTAATCCGAGTCTATGCGAAATTATCTCGTCATATAAAGGAGAATCATTTTTCAAGATTATTACTTCATCTATCGCCATGACGGGAATTTCAGTTAACATTATTCTTCGAATGGCGTTAGCCATTTCAATAGAAATTCCTTCTATTACGAATACTAAGTTATGCTCGTCTTTTTTAAGAACTTCAAGGTTAAGGGTCATGATAATCAATTATTAGAATTATTGATAAAATGTGAATGTTATTTAAAATGCGCCCTAAAACTTAAGTTTTTCTGTTTAAAATCGAAAAAATTGAATGAAAGGAATTAGTAAAATTTCAGATATTCATAGGCCTTGTTTGGTATATTAAAACAATACTTCACTTCTTGAAAATCTTTTCGAAATATAGCGACTTCTTCCCTGATTTTCTTTGGATCTTTTTGATCAATTATTAATTTCTTGAAGAATTCAGCAATGTCAACCATTTCGCTTTTTCCCATCCCTAGACGCGTGATTTCAGAAGTTCCTAATCTAAGTCCCCCGGGATTCATGTAATGTCTTCCTTCCCTAATGTCCCAGGGTAATAGGTTCCTATTTATAATGATATTCGCCTCCTCAAGTAAACGTTCTATATCTCCACCTAATCCAACTGTCTTTTCAAAATTAGCTATATTAATAACAATCTGATGAGATTTCGTAAATCCTAAATGTTCACATAGAACATTAAATCCTAAATCGTTTAAAGCAGCAGCAAAGGATTGAGCGTTTTCGATTACTTTTTTATGGTAATCCTTTCCAAATTCAAGCATTTCTGTCAGTGCTACAGCAAATCCTGCAACATTGTGCAAGTGATGATTGCTAAATAAGGATGGAAACGCCGCATTTTTTAAATCGTCAATTAAATCCTCCCTATCGGAAACCACCGCACCCGTTTGTGGGCCAGGTAACGTTTTATGGCAGCTAAGACTCATTGCATCCGCCCCCTCTCTCAAAGGATCTTGAAAATAACCTGAACCAATCAATCCTGCCACGTGAGCACCATCATATCCTACTGAAGCCCCTACTTCTTTAGCAACTTCGCTTAATTCCTTAACTGGATGAGGAAATAAGAAAACAGAGCCACCAAACAATATCATTTCTGGCTCAAACTCCCTAATAGCTTTTGCAGATTCGTCAATATCTAAATTCATATCCTCCTCATTGAAGGCAAAATATTTTATATCCAAACCTCTCACGGTTCCAGCAGTTCCATATATTTTTCTACCTGAAGATGTTTTATATGGAGCGTGGCTTATGTGCCCTCCTTTGGGTATAGGCATTGCCATCATTTTTCCATTATTTCGTGAAGTAAACGCATTATACAAGACCAAGTTAGCCATGACTCCAGAAACAGGACGCACATCGGCAAAACAACAATTAAAATATTCTTTAGTAAGGTCAATACATATTTGCTCGATCTTATCTATGAACTTGCACCCGGCGTACACGCGCTGACCAACCCATCCTTCGGCATACCGGTGGGAAAAGTCGGAAACGATGGCTTCGCAAACAGCGGGACTTGTAACGTTTTCTGAAGCAATTAAAGGTATTGCTTCACTAATTTCATCGTGATGTTCTATCAAAATGGAACGGATTTCTTCTAATTTTTTACTCAAGTGTGATCAAATCGTTTTTTTCTGAATTGATGATCTCAAAAATATGCAATAAAATTAAAATTTTTGTAAAATCTCATGAAATTAAATTACATTTTTGTGCGAGCGATGCTAAAGGTTAAAGAAATAACCGCAATAATCAGAAATAGGACATTCTTGACATTTTGGGTTTTTCTTAGAGCAGATATTGCTTCCAAAATCGAGAAGAGCCCAATAAAAATGCTTGCTTTCATTGTCTGGTAGAAGCTTGTCTAATTGCTCGTTTATGAACTCGTTTTTATTCTTATTAGTGGATATTTCAAACACTCTTTCAACAATTCTTTTAATGTTCACATCATAAAAGAGGGTTCGATGGTTCAAACCAAAGCACGCATAAGCATTACTCACGTAATCTGCAATTCCATTGATTTTCTTCAACATTATTGGATCTTCAGGTATTTTACCATTAAACTTCGAGACGATCATCTCGCTCAAGTCTTTCAAGGTTTTTGAACGCTTGTTAGATAAGCCTAGACTCTTGATATCTGATTGAAGGAAAGTAATACCTGTCTCATGTATAACGAAAAAATCCTTATACTTTTTAAAAAAATCTTCATAAAGGTTATTTACATTACTTGCGATAGTTTTCTGGAGCAAGATTTCCGTGATTAAAATCTGGTACAAGCTTGTCGTGTGTCTCCACGGATAATCACGCTTGTTTTCGTCGTACCATTCTAAAAGTTTTTCTCGTACAACAGAATATTTCTTCTCTCCAGTCATAAGTGTAGTAAGTCAAAGGTCGTATTTATTAACTCACAAATTATATTTCTATATATAGACACATGAAGATAATCGATATTTTTTCTGGAGCTGGAGGCTTGTCTCTCGGATTTAAACAAGCGAACTTTCAAATAGTGCTTTCTATTGAGCTTGAGAAAGTTTATTGCGAAACATACAAACATAACAATCCCAAATCCGCTTGTTTAAACGAAGACATAACAAAGATAAATTGCGAGGAAATGGCAAATAGATACCTTAACAATAAAGAAATTGATGGAATAATCGGAGGTCCTCCCTGTCAGGGATATTCTTCAGTTGGGAATCGAAATATCAACGATCCTCGTAATACATTAATTTTCTATTTTATAAAATGGGTGGACTTCTTTCAACCTGAATTCTACGTGATGGAAAATGTTCCTGGTATTTTATCCATGAATAAAGGGGGAGTGGTAAAGAAGATAAAAAAAATTTACCAAGACATTAATTATTCGTGTCAAATAGAAAAAGCGCGCGCGTTAGATCACGGAGTTCCACAAAAAAGAAAACGTGTTTTTTTCATTGGATTCAGAGGCAACTCTAAAATAATTAAACTTCAAAAAGAAAATGGGAAAAATTCTCATTTAGTTAAGGATGCAATTTCCGATATCTTAGATATTCCTCCTTTTAGGAAAAGCTGTCGGGATGAAATGACTATGGAATATATATCTCCTCCAAAAACCAACTATCAGAAATATTTAAGAAGGAACTCAAGAAAATTGAGCAATCACTTTGCTCCAAACCACGGCAAGGTTGTGAGGGAAAGAATATCGCACATCAAACAAGGTGAGAATCACGCTTCTTTACCAAAAGAATTCAAGTTAAAGAGTGGATATTCGAATATCTACGGAAGATTACACTTGGATAGACCTGCAGATACTATCACGGGTAATTGCGGATGTATTAGCGCTCCGGGACGTTTTATTCATCCAATACAAGATAGAGCAATATCAGTTCGAGAAGCGGCGAGATTACAATCTTTTCCAGACGATTACATGTTTAAAGGAAATTTAAATCAAAAATACAAGCAAGTAGGGAACGCAGTCCCTCCCTTAATGGCTTTTTCCCTCGCTAAAGCAATTAGAGAAATGTTTTAGAAATTTCCTTTTTTATAAATCAAGAACTCTAATTGCGTTACCTCCGAGAATCATGGCTTTTTCCTCTTCTGTGAAGTCTGGAATACCCAGCGCTTTCATAGGTTCTGGAACTTTTAGGTTTTTTATCGCTAGTACCCACTCTTTTTGAGACATGTGAGGCACGAATAACGGCCAATCGGAACCAAACAATATCTTTTCCACACCACACTTCATTTTGGCTTCAGCGAGCGCTTGATAGAAAAAGAAAGGAGCGTTTTTATAGCCTACTTGGAAAGAAGAAATGTCAAAAAACACGTTATCGTTTTTTTTCGCAACAGCTATGGCTTCGGATACCCAAGGAACGCCAATATGAGCCATAATAATCTTGATATTAGGAAAGTCCACGGCCACTGTATCAACAAATGCGGGCCTATTATACTTCATGTATGTCCCAGGAGGACAAGAACCCGTGTGACATAATATTGGAAGCCCTAATTCTTCAACACGTTTGTAAAATGGATAAAACTCCGGATTATCGGGATAAAAACCAGTAATTGGCCAAAGTTTGACTCCTTTTAAGCCCATCTTTATGCCCCTTTCAAGCTCATCAATTGCTCTTGTACCCCTTTGAGGATCTATGCCCATAAAACCAATAAACCTGTCCGGATGCTTTTTAACTATATCTGACACGTAGCTATTATAATGCTTGTAAGTTTTTAACTTGAAAAGCGTCCCATAATCCAAAGCAAGGATTATAGTTTTGTCAATTTCCGCCTCGTTCATTTGTAGGAGTAATTTTTCGTGATTCACATCAATTATGAGAGCGGGGTCGTAATTCAGCTCGCGTGCCAAGTCAATATATTTCTCCTTGACGTTGGCAGGTAAGATCCTTTCTTCCCAAATATGACAGTGAGCGTCAATTATCAACTTGATCAACTAATTGTAAGTAAAAAAATTAAAATTAATAGAGGTTTAGAATTTCTTATATATATAATTTTTCTACTATTTTACGTACCAAATAACTCCATGCAAAAAACACTCAAGAAATTACTCCGGATTAGAATCATCAGTAATATTCTGTACTTTCATTTGAGGAAATAGGATGACTTCTTTTATGGAGGTCTTATTGGTAAGAAGCATGACCAATCTATCTATGCCAATCCCTATTCCCCCGGTCGGAGGCATTCCATAACCTAATGCGTTGATATAGTCGTAGTCAATAACATGAGCTTCTTGATCGCCTGATAACCTCTTTCTATCTTGAGCTTCGAACCTCTCTTTTTGATCCAATGGATCGTTTAATTCTGAAAATCCATTTGCTACTTCATATCCTCCAATGAATAACTCAAATCGTTCAGTAAATCCTTCTTTTTTGCGATGCTTCTTTGCTAAAGGAGAAACTTCAATTGGAAAGTCGTAAATAAATGTTGGTTGAGTGATATTTTTCTCTACCAAGTTTTCGAAGAATACAACAAGGAATTCCCCGTGAGTAGTTGCTTTCTCGTAATCTTCAAATCCTTTTTCTCCTGCTATTTGTTTTAATTCTTCAAGACTATATTCGTAAATATTAATATCTCCATATTCTTTAACGGATTCTTCCATCGTGATTTTTTTCCATGGTTTCTTAAAACTAATCGTAGTTTCGTTAAATTCAATTTCAGGTTTTCCGTGAATGTCTACAACGACTTCGGCTATCAAGTCTTCACATAGAGTCATAATGTCGTTATAATCTTTATACGCCTCGTAAAGTTCTAACATTGAGAATTCTGGATTGTGTGTCGTGTCGATGTCCTCATTCCTGAAATTTCGAGCGATTTCGTATACTCTTTCAAACCCTCCAACAATCAACCTTTTTAAATATAATTCGGGTGCTATCCTTAAGTAAAAATCTTGTTTCAAGAAATTGTGATGCGTAGTGAAAGGTCTTGCGTTTGCCCCTCCATAGAGTGGTTGTAATATGGGCGTTTCAAATTCTAAAAAATCCCGATCGTCTAAAAATCTTCTAATTCGCGATACTACCTTACTTCTCGTTTTAAAAAGCGCTCTGATTTCTTCGTTGATTTTTAAATCTACATAACGATATCTGTAGCGTTTTGCTACATCTCTAAGGCCATGGTATTTTTCTGGTAATGGACAGAGAGACTTAGATAAAATCTCGTAATGATTAACCCATATGGTTATTTCTTCTTTTTTTGTTCTAAATACATTACCTTTAACTCCGATAACATCTCCAGTCTCAATATAGTCCCTAAATGTCTTAAAATTGCTTTTTCCAAGACTATCTTCTCTCAAGTATAATTGAATACTTCCACTTTCGTCTTTTAGATCTACAAAAATTACTCTACCCATTTGACGAATGACATAAATATATCCCGCAGTAACTACTTCTTCTTCCGATTTTTCGTGAGTAATGTCCTTGTATTTCTCTTTAATATCATTAAGACTTATCTTTCGATCGTATTTGTAAGGGTAACAATTCACGCCCATTTCGAGAAGTTTTTTCATCTTGTTGACTTTAAACTCGTCAAATTTTAAGTTTTTAAATTGGCTCATTTTTTTTCATTCTTTTATCGTGTATTAGGAGATTTATCTTACAATACTCTAATTATATTGTATAAAAGATATTCAAATCATTATAATTAATGATTTTAAAAGAAATTTTCTATTTTTATGTGAAGTTGGTGATGAATATTAATGTGAGATTTGTCTATATTGTTAACAATAATTTTTACTTAGATTGTTCAAAAATAAGACGGGCTTCGTAAAGATTTAGTTTCTTTCCCGCTTTCTGCTTCTCCAAAGCAGATGCAAGCTTTTCTTTTTTCATTTTTTCGAGCAATTCGTTTTCATTTGCTTTTCTATTGTTGAACATCATTTTTCTTGGCTTTCTTGACGACCTATTTGCTTTATTGGGTTGATGGTAAGGGCGTTTTCCTCTTGGAATCTTCTTTCTTTGATTCATCAGCTCTAAAAATTGTCCGTGATACTCGTCAGCAGCTTGTTTGTTTTTGATTAAATCTTCTTCCATTCTTTTCTTCTTTTCCTTTAACTCGCTCACTTTGTCATAAAGTTCAAGCATTTTTGCGTGATTATCCTGGGATTTGTTGGACCATTTGTTCAACTGTTCGTAAATTTTATTTAAATTGACTCTTACGAGTTCAATTTTTCGGTTAAGTTTAATAAATTCGTCATCTTGCTTTTCTTCCATATATTTTTGCTTAGTTTCTGCTAGCTCTCTGATCTGGTCGATTATTGCATTTTCTTCGGTAATGTTTAATTTTTCCGTTTCTATTATTCTTTCTAAATTTTCAATTTTTCGATTTATTTGTTTTATATCAACAAATCGAGCTTGTCCTTTATTGTTATTATTGTTTTTTAATTTTTGAGCCTTTTTCTTTTCTTCAATAAAGTTATCTAAAATATTTTTATATTCTATTTTTTTTTCTTTAAGTTTCTTGACTTTTTCGTTCCAGTAATCCCGTTTTTTCTTATAAACATCTTTTGCTGTTTTTAAAGATTCGTTGATTTTGACATCTATCTCTTGTAGCTCTTTAATATAATGCTTGGTTTTTTTATTGAGTTCATCCCTTTTTTCTCTCAAGTCTTCAATTTGATCTTGAAGTTCTTTAAATGAAAGCGTAGGTTGTTTTTTTTGGGTCGTTTCCTTACTCATCGATGGTTCCTTAATAGATTTTTATGGAACAGAAATAATAAATTGTTGCTTTATTGACTTATGTAATTTTGCATTAAATTTTAAAATTACGATTTTGTCTCATAATCATACACTTTTTCTTCATAGTAAAAATTTTAAGCATTGATAATTCTTTAAGAACTAATGGAAAAAATCGAAAAAATAAATAAAAAATTATCATGAACACCGACCTTATTAAAGCTCATGACTTAATCTTCCTGGTCCTTGATAATAGAAGAAGATGGCTCGTTCAAGTAAAACCTGGAGAAAGTTTTCATACCCATAGGGGGATTATCGAGTTTGACGAGTTAATTGGCAAACCTTTTGGCAGTACAATCTTCTCAAGACCTCACGAAAATCAAGGGTATAAATTTATCGTGCTCAAACCCTTGCCTTCTGACTACGTCCTTCACATGAGTCGAAAAACACAAATAATTTACCCAGAAGACGCTGGATTAATCTTGATTTATTCTGGAATCGGTCCCGGAAGTATTGTAATAGAAGCTGGTGCGGGATCAGGGGCGTTAACTTGCATTTTAGGAAATTACGTGCGACCAAATGGACACGTGTATTCTTATGACGTGAGAGAAAAGTCGCTTAAGAGAGCGCAAAAAAACGTTGAGAGAGCGAACCTGCAAGAAGTCGTGACAATTCAACAAGGTGATATAGTAAGCGATAGTTTGCAACACTCTAATGTAGACTCCGTCGTATTGGACATGCCCCAACCATGGATGACAATCGAAAAAGTAAAAAATTACTTGAAACTTAGCGGAACATTAGTTTCGTTCTCTCCAACGATCGAACAAGTCAAAAAAACCACGTTTGCCTTGAGAGAAAACGATTTTTTCGAAATTTACACCCATGAATTGATAAGGAGAACATTACAAGTGAAAGAAAACGCCACGCGACCCGAAGTTCGAATGATAGGACATACAGGATACGTCACGTTTGGTCGAAAAATCAAACACGAGAAAAATCCTTACAGGCAAAGAAAACCAAAAAAGAAAGAATTTGTAGAACTTGATGGAATGCCTCTACGAGGGTAAAACATTTTTTAGGATTCAATCAATAATTTTAATATCCAAAACATCCCCTTTACTATCAAAACAGTGAATGCAATCAAGAGTATTATATGGATGTACTAAGAGCATTGTAAATCGTCTTTTACTGAAAATCTTATTGAGCTTTTCATTGATTGCATGATTTCCAGAAGGGCGTGATATAAATGTTCCTTCATGTGAAAAGTTTAGAGGAATCTTGCACGTTTGCATGCTCAATATTTCATAATCCTTTTTTGCATCTGTACATGCTCGAGATGGTAAAATAAATTCTGACACTATTCCATTTTTTACTCCTAAGAGACCACGCAATTTACGAGGGTGGATTTTCTGGCACATGTCTATAAGCCCATCAAAAAATTCTTTCTTTATTAGAATTTGGTTCTTTGTCATGCTTTCAATAAGGAGGAAGATCTCATTTATTAATCCTACTATCGACAGTGGTGTTCTTATATCCCAATCCCTCAGAGAAGAGACAACTCTATAGAGATTAAAAGATTTGCCATCGAGTTCAATTAATTTAGCTTTTGGTCTTTTAGGATATTTCTTATAATTTATGTCTAAAAAAATTTCTTTATATACTGGTATTTGTAAATGATAGATAGCTTCCCTAAAAGTTGAGGCTTCTGGGTATGCTCCAATGATCTCTTGATATTGTTCCTCTAAATAATTCATGATTCCTATTTTTACAATGCTAATTTGATGTTACCATTTAAACTTACATGTTTAAAAACAAAGAAAAGCTAGAAACCCTTCATTTTTACGCCCGTTTGCATGTCCTTTTTCTTCTTGAACCGTTCTGTCGTGAAAAAGTGTTTTTTCTTGTCCGGCAAGATACTAATATACTTTCTTATGATTTCTTCAACAAATTCCCTCGTTGCCTTATCTCGAGTGATCTTGCGAGGATTGTCAAAATAAGGGATGATCTCTTTATTTTTTGCATCAGCTTCTAATCCTAAATTCTTTAAGGGGATATGAAATGAATGAAGGAAGTATCCCTTGCGCTTCTCCTCGTGTCCAATAATTTTTAAAATATTTGAGGTCTCTTTCTTGATCTTTATATCAAGGAGCTTTTTACCAGGACGCACGATTATAGAAGCATATTCTGGAATTTCATTCTTTTTATTATGAATCTTATCGTAAAACTGCTTTAGTTGCTCGCTCATTTCAATTCCTTACATGCAATATGCGATTCTATAGATAGAATAATTTAATATAAAATTTTAAATTTATTATTTCAAATCATAACAATCATATGGTAGAATAAAAATGACTGTCATTTTTAAACGATTTCAATTAAAAACAAAACCCTATTGTGATGTTATTAACATCACGCATCAAATACAAAACGCTATAGATGAAAGCATTGTTAAGAACGGAATCGTAAACATACATAATCCTGGATCTACTGGAGGAATTTCAACCACAGAATACGAACCCGGCATAGTTAAGAACGATATTGAAGAATTTTTAGAAAATATTATTCCCTACGATAAAGATTATAAACACCATAGAACCTGGGGCGATCATAATGGTGCGGGACATCTTCGAAGCTTTCTACTTAAGACATCCCAAACATTTCCATTTAAAGAAAAAAGATTGCTATTAGGCAGCTGGGAACAGATTATTTTCCTTGAATTCGACGAAAAACCAAGAAGAAGAGAATTAACTGTAACTATTATAGGAGAATAACAATAAAATTTAAAAAAAATGAAAAAAATTAATTTTTCTTAACAAATTTAGTAAGTTTGTCAATGATAATTTTATACGCTTCTCTACGCTTTATTTCCTCGAATTTCTCCCTTAACTCCTGAACGGCTAAATCGCACTCAATTAATTGTTCGTTAAACGATGGAAGATTTTTTTTAAATTGTTCTATTTTTTTCCGGTTTATTTGGTGATTTAAATTTTCTAAATATTCATTTTTCAATTCTAACACATACATCAACTCTTTTTTTAATAAAACATAGTGCTTAAAAAAAGATGAACAATGAGCATTAAAAAACAAAAGTGTTATTTAGATAACCTCGAGCATACTCGAAGTATATTATCCTCGTGATATTTTAATACTATTATGGTTTTCATATGTGAAACAAATTAGTTATAATATAAAATAATCTCACTTCTATTTTATTTCACGAGAAAAACTAACATAAAAAGTTAAATATGATGAGTTTTCATTATGTATTCAAAGAGTAGTATAAAAGATAATGCTATTAGATTTTGATTATTTTTAAATTATTATCTCTATGATTTTAGTAAAGAATAAGAACAAGAAAATTACGCGATGTGAACACGATTGAGCGAATCGATTAAAATAATAATTTCAGGGCTTGATTACGCGGGTAAGACCAGCATTCTCACAGCTCTTGATAAGAAATTCGATTTTAGCAAGTATATTGCTGAATTGAAGCCGACCATAAAAGTTGAATATCATAAAACAAGTTTTCTTGGATTAACAGTTTACACGTGGGATATGGGAGGACAAGAAAAGTACAGGGAACTTTATCAAAACAATCAAGATGTATATTTCGCAGATACAAATTTATTACTATATATTATCGATGTTCTGGACGAAGAACGATTTGAAACTTCGCTTAGTTATTTGGATAACATTCTAACTTATTTCAATGAAAATGAAATGGATATACCATTAATTATATCCTTCCATAAATTCGATCCAGATAAAAGAGGAGATGAAGATATCAATAATAGAATAAACAAGTTAAGAGAAACTATTTTTGGAAAATATCCTTCCTTCAAGATTCTATTCCAACAAACTTCAATATTTGATATCATAAGCATTATTCAATTAATATCATACGCTCTCTCTGTGTTTGACGATAAATTTTTTGACTTATCTCACTTATTAGAATCTTATCTTATTAAATTTAACTGCTCGTCCCTGATCGTGTTTGATGAGAACGGAATCATTATTAGCGAATTTTACGCCGAAGATATTGGTCCAGATTCCTATATTGTGTTGTTAGAATCAATAAAGGAACACCTATACCTACTTAAAAGGATGCAAGAGGAAAAATACGAGTCCGATTATAATTTCACAACAATTGAAAATAGCTTATTGAGTTATCTTCATAAAATTGAAATCGGTGGCGAGCCCTTTTATATTTCTGTATTGGTTCAAGAAGAGGAGAAAGAAAGGTTATTACATAATTTTTCTGATTTTGTTAGCGATATTTCTGAAATAATGAATACCCTTCTTTAAATTACTCGATCTTTAGAATCTCCTTAGCTTTATCTATGAGTTTTTCTTTTTTCTCTTTATGTGCCTTAACGAAAGATACCACTTTTTCAACTGCGTTTTTCTTGCATTCCCCACATAATAATTCGCCTTTTACACATTGTTCAAAATTTTCAGCCAATTTTTTATCATCGTCTTCAAAATGATACATCAATATTTTGTAAATCATGCATTTTTGAGGCTCACCACCCAGTTCTTGTTGTTCTTTTTTATTTCTCCTGCCACCAGTAATTGCCCCTCTTACTTTCTTAGTAATAGATTCTATCGTTTCTTTAAAGGTGAAATAACTATTAGGAGTTCGTTTTGACATCTTATCTGCCCCATCCAACCCTGGAAGTAATTTATGATAAGTTGCCCCTGGTAAGAAAAAAGCCTGTTCAACTATTCGATTTCCTTCCGTTTTTTCTTTATAATACCGTCTTGTGAGATCTCGGGTTAAGCGTATGTGAGGATCTTGATCAATTCCTACAGGAACTATAGTTGGCTGAGCACCATCCATAACTTGAGGCAATACGATATCCCCAACTTGAATTAATGCTGCTAAGTAAAGGCCAAATGGTTTTTCACCATATATTGCATTTACCATGTTTTGAGTGAGCAATCGGCCTACTTTAAAGCAGACATCTTTTACAATAGGTTCTTTCGATTGCCTCCAAATATAAGCTTTATCAGGATCCAAACCTACGGCAAGTATGTCTGCAAGGTTATCGACCGCAGATTCTTCAGCTTCCTCGTATGAAATGCCATTATCTTCCCAACTTTCGATATCTGCGATGCAATAATACGCTTTTGCGCCCATTTTTTGAAATTCTACGATTTCTAATGCTGTTGTTAGCGTTCCCAAGTGAAATGGTCCTGAAGGTTTAATTCCACTCATGACTGCCCATGGTTGTTCGCTTTCAATTGCTTTAATTATGTCTTCTAAGGATCGATGTCCAAAAATAATCTTGCGTCTGAAAAATCTATTGTCTATGAATTTTTGCCTTACTACATCAGAGACAACTTCGATTCCGAATTCTTTTATTATTCTATCGATGTCATCATCGTCAATATTCTCTGAGCTCCAAGGATCCATTTTAACTTACTCTTTCATGTAAAAATATATTTTGTAGTGTATGATTATAATTATAATAACTACAAAATAAAATATGTGGAGAAATTTGAAAAAATTTTCTAAAGAAGAAATTGATAAGTTCATCGAATTATTAGATTTCTCTAAAGTTGAGGGGGGATTAGTTCCCGTCATCACTCAAGACTACCAAACTAATGAAGTATTAATGATGGCCTTTGCTAACGAGGAAGCAGTAAGAGATTCATTAAAAACTGGGATCGCCTGCTATTATTCGAGATCTCGAAATAAATTGTGGAAGAAGGGAGAAGAAAGTGGACACGTGCAAGAAATTCAAAAAATATTCGTGGATTGTTACGCAGATACTCTCTTGTTAAAAGTAAAACAAAAAGTAGCGGCATGTCACACGGGTCACTACTCTTGTTTTCATAGAGAATTCGATGATGGTTCTTTGAAAACTCGTGGCGAGATTGTGTTTAATCCAGATGATATATATAAAAAATAACTCATAAAATTTTATTCAATTTGAACAAAACTACTATTCTTGTAAGTCTTGAGGACCATATCTGACACGGTCCGCATAACATACTCCTTCTCATTTAATTCCCGGATAAAGTTATGGACATCTTCAGATTGTTTAAAGCGACATATTAACGCAGCAGATTGATCGCCTGTTGTATGAAAAACGGAACAAACCTCTGGCCTCTCGCAAACTTCAGAAAGAATTTCTTCCGTGTGTTTTCCATCAATTTGTACTCGAATTAAAAAAGTTAATTCATAACCAAGCTTTGTATTATCCAATTTAAGGGTATATCCTTCTATAGGCCCCCCACTTTCAGCCTTCAACTTGTTTATACGATTATGAATGGTTCCAATAGATATATTTAACTCTTGTTTGATTTCTCGATAAGAAGTGTTAGATTTTTGTGATAAGATTTTTAAAATCTGAATGTCAACATCGTCGAGTCGTTCTTTTTTCATGACATTAACACACCATATTATTGAACAATGAGAAGAAATTCACGCTAAAATATAAAAATTTGTAAAAGTTTTTCAAGTGATTAAAATAAAAAGTTAAAAAATTTCAAATTTCATGACGGAAGCAAATTTTCATACATTTTTATTTAAAGATCTCCAAATCAGAAAAATTTATTTTTAATTGAGATTTTAGAATCATATAGATTTCTCAATAGAAAATTAATATTGAAAAAACATAAAAATAAGTGATAAAACATGTCAAGAGTACCGGTTATTATACTTAAGGAAGGAACTGAAGAAACTCAAGAAAAGGAAGCTCGTAAACAAAATGTAAATGGAATGATTGCCATTGCTGAAACTGTACGCTCAACCCTTGGGCCTAAAGGTATGGATAAAATGCTCGTAGATGGAATGGGCGATGTCACGATTACTAACGATGGTGCTGAAATTTTAAAGAGCTTAGACATCGAAAGCGTTTCTGCAAATATGATGGTTAACATAGCCAAAGCAACTGACGAAGAAATTGGAGATGGAACCACCTCTGTAGTACTTTTTTGCGCGGCTTTGCTCCAAAACGCTTTAGAATTAACAGAACAAGACCTTCATCCTAAACATATAACTCATGGATTCAAGTTAGCAACCACGAAAGCCCTCGAAATAGTAAACGAAATTGCTGTAAAAATTTCAAAGGACGACGATAAAATTCTTAAAAATGCAGCAATTACTGCCATGAACGCAAAAGAAATTGCGACATTGAAAGAATTTTTTGCTGAGTTAGCCTTGAAAGCCGTCAAACAAATAGCAGGAGAAAACACATTTAACAAGGTAAATAACATTAAAATCGTAAAGGCTCCTGGGAAATCACTCAAGAATTCTGAGGTCATTCAAGGATTATACCTTGAAAAGGCAAAAGCAAGTCCAGTTATGCAAGACGTCTCAAAAGATGTGAAAATTGCTGTTATCAGGAAAAAATTGGATGTAAACAAAACTGAATTTGACGCTCAAATTAGAATTTCCAATCCGGCGGACATTCAAAAATTCTTGGATCAAGAAGATCAGATCTTACAAGATTACATGAAGGTTTTTAAGGATTTAGGAATCAAGATGGTTGTCAATAACAAAGAAATATCTGATAAATTTGCGGGATATCTTGCAAAAGAAGGAATTGTAGCCATTAAAAATCTGAGTGATGATAACATGAAAGCAATTACAAAAGCAATTGGTGCAAATATCGTTGACGATCTAACATCGTTATCTCAAGAAGATTTGGGATACGCTGAGACAATAAAATTTGAAAAAGTCGATAAAGACGAATACACGATATTTTCAGGATGTAAAAATCCAAAATCAGTGTCAATTTTACTTAAAGGGGGTCTAAAAAAGATTTTAGATTCTGCTGAAGTGTCATTACACGATGTTCTCTGTGTTATAGCTAAAATAATAGACACTCAAATGGTTGTCGCCGGGGGTGGTGCAATCTATATGGAATTAGCAAAGAGACTAAAAGAATACGCAAACGAAGTACAAGGAAAAGCACAACTTGCTGTGTCTGCATTTGCTCTAGCTTTAGAAGAAATCCCTCGAACACTGGTAAAAAATGCTGGTTTGGATGAAGTTGAAATGATCACTAAACTAAGAGCTGCACACGCATCAGATTCAGATAAATGGATTGGCATCGACACGATCTCTAATTCAATTCAAGATAATTTTGAAAAAGGAATTGTCGAACCGGCAGCATTGATCAACCACATCATTAAAGCGGGAGGCGAGCTTGCTAATCTCATTTTGCGGGTTGATCGAATCATAAGTGCAAAAGGTACGAGTCCAATGGGAATGTAATTCCCTTCTTTTTTTCTATTTTTATTTTTTACAGTTCTATTTAATAATTAGTAATAGGTGGGTCTTTTATGCCTGTAAAAGAGCCCTATGAATCGCTTGAGATACCTCGGATTGAACTCATTTTTTTGTGCGTGATACATACCGAGAAAATCCAACCTCGCAAGCATGAAGTTAAGGCGTTTTTTGAAAGATTTGAAGTTCTTCCCGCGTTTTGGCGTCCATCCAACTTCTGCACCTGCTGTAAAACGGGGAAATGTCTGCCAACCAAAGCGTTTCATTGACTCGACCCACTCCGTCCATAAAGGGGTCTCGATCCCTAACACATTGGAATGTTTTTCTTCTTCTAGTTTTTTCGGCACGGGTTCGTATAAGTATGTCTTTCTAAGCGGAGTCATGATGTAGCTATAATCCAAGTACGTGTGAAAATAATCTGACATCACAATTTTTCTTCCCTTTTTCAGATGCTCCTGGACTTGTTTTTTCTTAAACATCCAGTATTGCCCTATGACGTCTTCTTTTAAAGTGTCTGATAAAACCTGGTTCCATCCCATTGCAATGCGTCCACGAGACGAGATAAAATTGACAATTCTATTGGTGAAATAATCCTGTAATTCTTTTTCATCTTCGATGCCCTCTTTATTCATGCGCGCTTGGCAATCAGGACATTCCTTCCATCTTGCTTTTGGAACCTCGTCTCCTCCAAGATGGATGATTTGAGAGGGAAACAAGTCCATGACTTCGTCAAGAACGTTTTCTAAGAATTCAAATGTCGAATCTTTTCCAACGCAACACACATCCTTTCTAATTCCAAACTTCGTGGATACTTCAAATGGTCCGCCAGTACAGCCCAATTCGGGATACGCTGCTAACGCAGACTTGATGTGTCCAGGCATGTCGATTTCAGGGACGACTTTTATAAACCGTTCAGATGCGTATGATACGATTTCTTTAATATCTTCTTGCGTGAAAAACCCTTCGTGCGGTTTTCCATCATATTCTTTGCCAAAAATCCCTCCCAATTGCGTTTCTTTTCTTTTTGATCCTATTTCAATGAGTTTGGGGTACTTCTTAATCTCGACCCTCCAACCCTGATCTTCCGTGAGATGCCAGTGAAATGTGTTCATCTTATGAAGAACCATCAAATCAAGCATCTTTTTCACGATAGTTTTATCGAAGAAATGCCTTCCTACATCTAACATGAAACCTCGCCATTTAAATCGAGGATAATCCTCAATCTCGACACAAGGAACGGACCAATCCTTATCTTTCACGACAGTTGGGCTTTCAATTTCCACTGGAAGCAGCTGACGAAGTGATTGTACGCCATAAAAAACACCTACAGATTCAACACCTTCAATGATAATTCTTTCTTGATTTACCTTTAGAACATATCCTTCTGACCCTAAATTACTCAACTTGCCATTAATTTTTAAGACAATGGTGTTTGACGCTTTATCTCCATCAGAAATGTCCTGAAATTGTAGTTCAAAGCCCGTGGCGGGTTGTAAAAGGATTTTTAAATAGTTCACAATATTTTCTAAGGCTGATTCTGCCATTATTACCGTACTTTTTGTTAATATAAATTTTCCAGGATTTTCAACTATTTTAACCGGTTTTGGGATTATTGAAATCATTTCTAATCTCATGCTTTTCAATATGCATTCTTAATTATTATCACTTTTCGTCGTTCTCTTTAATAAAGTTTTAATTACTTTCCATGTTGAAGAAAAATTATGCCTGCGAAATATTTGAACTACATGGAGTCAACACCGCTAGAAATGGAAGAAATGATCAAGAAAAATCCTATTGCTTTTGTGCCATTCGGCTCACTAGAGTGGCACGGACCACATAATGTTCTTGGAACCGATAGTGCCATAGCCACCGGAATATGTAAAAGAACCATGGAAGTCACTGGGGGCGTGTTGTTTCCATGCGTGAATTGGGGTGCTTTTTACACTATGAACTTTCCCTACACGATGCATTTTCGGAAAAAACCATATATCAAAATGACAAAGAAAATTGCCGAGCAACTCTACGAATGGGGCTTTCGCATAATCGTTCTCTTCACGGGACATTATCCTGGTGCCCAGATAAAGAACGTAATGAATGCGGCAAAATGGATATCTAAAAAACACGACGACTGTTTTGCTATAGGTATTCCAGAACAAGAATTAATTCCAGACCTTGGGAATTTTGGAGACCACGCCGCCGATTGGGAAACTTCCTTCATGCTTGCTATGGGGCATCAAGTCCATTTAGACAGGCTTCCTGATGACTTGAATTATCCAGAGAGAGCAATAACGCAAGGAATCATGGGCAAGGATCCAAAACTTCATGCTTCAAAAGAAAAAGGAGAGCAGGCACTTAATGAGTGCGTGAAGAGACTATCAGAGGCCATTTTTAAGGTAAAAGAGACTCAATCCATTGAGCCGTTTGAAGCAATATATTCAAATTTCATGAAACTCCGGAAGAATCTTTTTAACTGGAAAAAGAAGGAAAACTTAAAAAAACTTCTAGAATCCCAAGGATTTGGTAACAGGAGAGAAGCAATTGCTTTTTTCAAGTGGTTTGCAGCGAAGGGAAAGAAATACGATCCAAATTATGTATATAAAGAGAAGGAAGCTTAATAGATATTAATTATTTTTAACAAATGTTTTAGAATTTCTTTTAAAATTCACTTACGTGTTTCCGGTAAAACTTTTGTTATTAAAAGTTCTGTATACTTTTGATTTTCCTCACAATTAGGCATATGGGCGGAGTTTTCAAACCAGATATATTCTTTTTTTGGAGCCGATACTTTCTTAAAGAATTCTTCAGATAATTCGAAAGGAGTGTTGTAATCGTATTTTCCGACGAAGAAATAAATCGGTACTTTATATTCCTTAATTATTTCATCAAGGTTATACTTGAATAGCTCGGGCCATATGCCACTTTTTATTGAAAATAGTAATCCGCGAATGAATTTGATGAAATCCCGAAGAGAATATTCTGGAGCACTTAATCCCAATCTAAGAAAAGCAAGTTGACTTTTGTACGCTTTCATTACTCCACCAAATTTATTGAGCCATTTACGTTGTATTCTTAATTTTTTATATTCCGTCCCGGTATAGGGTTGAATTGCCTCTAGAGCCTTTATTCCCTTCTTATTTTCTCTCTTTTTTGCTTCATTTAAGACGTATTGATATGAGATCTCTTCGTTTTTATGAAGGTTAACGACTTGACCAATTCCTATATAGGCATAGAAATGCTCCGGAAAACGATGAACGACTAATGATCCTAATTGAGATCCCCATGAATGCCCTACTAAATATATCTTTTCTTTATTAAACCTCTTTTTTAGCATCAAAACTAACTCATGGGTATCTGAGATGAATTGTTCGACGTTCATGCTCTCCTTGGGTACTTTTTTCGAGAACGATTTTCCCGCACCTCTTTGATCCCAATTTACTACGATGAAATGTTTTTCCAATTCAGTATCAAAACGATGAGCCAATGCCATTTCGGCTGAGCCAGGTCCCCCGTGAAGCATTAACAACAATGGATTGTCAGTATTATGACCCCGAATTAATATAAATTGTTTAATCCCGCCAATCTCGACCTTTTCTAAACTTGCAATACTGTCAGGTTTAACTCGTCCTGAGGAATCTTGTATTTCTGGAGTTTTTGAATAAAACAGGCTAAAAAATCTTACCAAGGTTTGTCCCAACCAAATGATTATATAATTATTTTGTAAAAATAGAATCAATACGACTTAAATATTTCCATATCTATATGAATTGAGAATAAATTCAAATATTATTCACTCTTCAACTATTGCTCGTGCAATTTTGAGAAGTAATTCAATGAAGTCGTTGTTTGAACCAAAAATATTCCCAAAAACCACGTGACGCCGGATTAATGTCTTAAGAACTAATATCATATTGAACGATTTTTTCTTGCTAAGCTTTTTCCCTGCAAGTTTTTCCATCATTTGATGAGCCTTGCGATCCTTTCGTATCCTTGCCCCAAATAGTGCCGCAAATTCATCTGCGTGTGCGTATCCTTCTAATTCAACTGCAGTAAGAAAAGCTCGTTTTTTTTGACTCAAGTTCAATTGCTCTTGTAACCATTTTGTAGGATCTGCATTTGGATCTTCGATGAATTCTTTCATCCCTAACACGTCGCTATACTTTTGACCAATTGCTTGTAGGATATCTGGTTTTCCCCTTGGAAAATGGTGATAAAGAGTTCCAACGCTGATTTTTGCCTGTTTTGCAATAGTTCGAGCGCTCACGTTAGCGTAGCCCTTGTTTTCTATCAATTCTTCGGCAACAACTAGCGCTTTTTCCCTTGCCGATGTTTTTGTTTGAGATATTTTCGATGTCAACATATAATATATAAGATTCTAACTATTTAAACCTATCGATCATTAGTCGACTAATTATTTTGATATCTTAAAACTTAAAAGTTTATTTTTCAAAAATAGGATGCGATTTTTTCGAACAACGAAACATTTAAATATCTAATTTTATATTAGTTACTTAAGAAATCGATCGACGTTCGATCGAAAAAAAAAAGAAAAAAATAGGTGGTAAAAAAACATGCAACAACAAGCAACGCAATCTAAAAAATTTAAAAGAAAACTAAACTCGTTTGAGAGAAGGTTTTTTAGGTCTCCTACTAACACTATCTCTATTGTAGCTAGAGTAAAAGGCTACATTTCAGAAGAAGTTTTAAAAACCGCAATAACCAAAGTAAAGCAACAACACCCGTTAGTAGGCGTTAGAATTTACATGGATGAAAACTTCAACCCCTGGTATACAAATGAAAATGTTTCCGAAAATCCCGTAAAAGTAGTGCAGCGAACGTCGGATGACGATTGGAATCGAGAGCTGTTGAGAGAGTATAAAATCCGCTTTATATTATCAGAAGGACCATTAGCTCGCTTCGTATTATTACAATCTCCTGAGATTTCTGAAATTCTCCTTGTATGTCATCATGTGATATGTGATGGAACATCTTTGGCAATATTAGCTCGTGACCTCCTTTCATACATAGGCAATCCTGATCGAGAAGTACAGGAGATGCCTGAGGCCCCATTAGCAACTTTAGATAATTTTCCAATAGATGTGAAAATTGGGAAAGCCATATCGTTTGCAATTAAGAAATTGAACGATAAATGGCAAAAAGATAAGGTCATCTTTGACGAAGAGGACGAGGATAATATTTTTAAAGCATTTTATGATAACTATGATTTAAAAGTCATCTCAGTAGAATTAGATGAAGAAGAAACATCAAAGCTAGTTGAAGAATGCAAGCAACATGGCGTTTCGGTGAATTCAGCACTTAATACGGCTTTTCTTGCAGCACGTAACGCCATTCGAGGAGCCCTTAATAAAAAAATTATGGTCCCCGTGAACACTCGAAAATACTACAAAAAGCCTATTGGTGAATATTTCGGAATGTATGTTTCTGGATTTGATTTTAAATTATCATATAATCCAAAAAAAGATTTTTGGGAGAATACGAAGAAATTAAACGAAAAAGCAAGAGAAAATCTCTACATTGAAAAGATATTCAAGTTTGCTGCCATTACAGATATTATTGATCAGACCATCGTAGATGCGCGTCAGTTTTCGTTTTTTGGCTCTCTCGTTCCCTCGAGTTCTAGTAGGTACGAAAAAATACACGCTTTCAGTAATGATGAAAAAAATGTCATTAACAAGAGGGCAAAAAAGCAAATTCCAAACTTGCCAGGTCTCGCAATAACAAACCTTGGACGCTTGGATTATCCATCTAAATACGGTTCCCTGGAATTGGATCGATTTATCTTGGTTACCTCTGGAACACCATTCATTGAACTGGTCATACCTACAGTAACCGTCGCTGGAAAGTTAACCTTCACGATAAACTATCTAGAAGGAAGTACCGACACGCTAACGATGGACAGAATAAAGAATAAAGCTTTAGAATATTTAGACATAAAGAATTAACTTAATTAATATAGTGCTTTTTTTCTTTTTTAATCTATAATGAAATTAAATATATTTTCTCTTCTTTTATATCCATTCATTTAAGGAACAGGAAGAATAATTGGCCCTAATATTTCATACCAAATAAAATAACCAAGCATGGCTCCAAAAATGGCGCTAAAAAACAAGATAAGCCTATAACTTTTGGGTATTCTATATATCGCAATTATTAGGAAAATTATGGCGATTAACGCAGATCCGTATACAACTATAGCTGGAGGAATGCCAAGGGCGTAACCAATTCGCACTTCGTCCATTATTGATGACCCTCTTATAAGGTAACTGGTTGCGTTGAAAATAAAACGTATAGAAAAGGAAAAAAATATCAAAAAGAAAATATATAACGGTGGTAAATCTTCTGTCATAGTTTCACGCTTTTCTTTATTATAATATAGCACCATGATTGCAAAAGCCGTCAGACTTTGAATCCAAGTTGCCAATGGTCCTCCACACAAAGCCCAAAATGCCACTGCAGAATCGTTAATCTCGTAATAAGTATAAGCATAAGCTATGTAGGCATCATATCCATTCACGATTGCAACAATGTAATGACCAAACTCGTGTAATAGGGTTCCGACAGCCGGAACAAATAAAAATATCAATATATATTTGAAAACCATTTTCAAGCGCATGCTTGATAGTACTTTTTCGCGAAATGTTTCCATGATGTAATCTATTATTGATCTATTAGTTAAAAATTTTTCAATCAAAACCAATAACTTTAATAAGAAGATAGCTAAAGTTTTAAAAATCGTTCACTATTTTTATGAAAAATGCTCTCTTTGTTTAATATTCTAAAGCTTTTTTCGTAATTTGTTTTTGTAACAATAAGTTTCTCTGAAAAATTTATAAATTTAGAATAATTAATATAATAAAATGGTGTCATTAAATAATTTTGTTGATCAAGGAATTCTCGATCAAGAGAATCTAGATAAATTAACGGCTTTAAACAACGATCAGGTGTTAAATACTATAAAAAAGTATGTCGAGCTCTGTAAACCCAAGAAAGTTACTGTAATCACCGATTCTAAGGAAGATATTAGATATGTGAGACAGAATGTAATTGATATAGGTGAAGAAGCCAAAATGGCAACCGAAGGACACACGATTCATTACGATGGATTTTTCACGATGTCAAATCACGACCAAGCGAGGGATAAGGTTAATACCCGCGTGTTAATCCCTAATGGAGAATATGCTAGTCCTTGGATAAATACCATAGATCGCGATGAAGGATTGAAAGAAGTACTTTCCATAATGGATGGTTCTATGAAAGGTCACGAGTGTGTAATTCGCTTTTTTTGCTTAGGACCTAAGAACTCAAAGTTTTCTATTCTTGCTCTTCAACTTACGGATTCGTTTTACGTCGCTCACTCCGAAGATCTCTTGTATAGATCAGGTTATGAGGAATTTAAGAAATTAAACGGTTCTGACAACTTCTTCTCATTCATCCACTCAAGTGGAGAATTAACAGGTAATCCTCCAGTCACGAAAAATCTTGACAAGCGTAGAATCTACGTAGATTTAAAGGAAGACATTGTGCTCACAGTTAATAACCAATATGCGGGGAACTCACTAGGCTTAAAAAAACTCGCTTTACGCCTTGCTATTAATAAATCTAATAGCGAAGATTGGCTGGCGGAGCATTATTTCATATTAGGAATCCATCCTAAAGGAAAAAATAGAGTTTCATATGCTACAGGGGCATATCCTTCGGGATGTGGTAAAACTTCCACGGCAATGCTTCCAGGACAAACAATAGTTGGTGATGACATTGCGTACCTTCGAAAATGGGAAGATGGTTACGCACACGCAGTTAACATTGAACAAGGTGTTTTTGGAATCATTAAGGATGTCGATCCGAAAGGAGATCCCGTCATTTATGAAACAATTACAACTCCAAGAGAGACCATTTTTTCGAACGTTCTCGTGAAAGACGGAATGCCCTATTGGATTGGTATGGGAAGGGATCATCCTAAAAATGGCTTAAATTTTTCTGGAGATTGGGTTGAGGGGAAGAAAGATGAAAATGGAAAACTTATACCTCATGCTCATCCCAATGCTCGTTATACGGTTCGCATCGAGGAATTATCAAACGCAGATACTAACCTTCATAATCCTGATGGTGTTCCAATTAGTTGCATATTTTATGGGGGTAGAGACAGCGATACGATGCCCCCTGTCTTAGAAAGTCTTAATTGGGAGCATGGTGTCTTTTTAGGTGCTGCAATAGAATCAGAAACAACAGCTCAAACACTCGGAGCTGAAGGGGTGAGAAAGTCTAGTCCAATGGCGAACTTGGATTTCATAGTCGTTCCTCTTAGCAAGTATTTGGAAAATCATCAAAAATTCGGAAAAAGCTTGAAACATCCACCTAAAGTCTTTGCCACGAACTATTTCTTGAAAAATCAAGATGGCAAGTACCTGAATGGAATGCTTGACAAGCTTGTTTGGGTAATGTGGTCCGAATCACGATTCCACGGCGAAATTGATGCAATTGAAACTCCAATAGGATTTATTCCAAAATATGATGACTTAAAGGAGTCATTCAAGCTATACCTCGATAAAAATTACAGTGAAGAAGAATACATGAAGCAATTTGAAATGAGAATATCCAAATTGTTAGCAAAGCTTGATAGAATAGAGACGAATTTCAAAAAGGAGGAAAACATGCCTCAGTTTTTCTGGGATATTTTAAACAAGCAACGTAAGAACTTAAATGATTTAAAGGAAAAAACTGGAAAAGACTTAGTCTCTCCACTTGATCTTTAAACATCTTTTTATTATTTTTTCACCTGATAGATCTTTTATTACAAATCTATAAAAATTCTAAAACCAATTTGTAACAATAAAACCTAATTTTCAAATTAGTTTAAAAAGCTGTGAAAAAGCACATGAGTGACGATAAACGTATAAAGAAGGACGAAAGGCAAGCTTTAGGAGAGATAGAAAGTATATGCGGAGCATCATTCAGAAGAGTGGCCATGCATAATATTACTAAAACTGAAAACCTCTATAATTTCAACGACGACGGATCTATTATTATGTTTGGTCTTGATTTAACAGAACTAAACCTAAATGATGAAAAAGTAAATCTTTTAGGCGTACCTATAAAGAAGTTTAAAAATCTTGAAAGATTCCTAATAAGATCTCCTGAAAGTAAAGATTTACCTGAATGGATCAAAAATTTAAACTACATTAAGGATTTGATTTTGGTTGATTGCCATTTACCGGCAATACCTGATTTTATTAAGGATTTCAACAACCTTACCTCCCTTTATTTGATGGGTAATAAAATTGCTATTTTACCTGAATGGTTACTCACATTAAACGAGTTAAAAATATTAAATTTAAACGACAGGAAACAAACGCTCGACTTAACGCAATCAAACATGGATATATTAAGAGCTCTACATGAAAAAAATATCAAAATCTCTGATCCTACTTTAACTCTCCATGTGATACGAGGAGTTCCCCTTGATCAAATACAGATAATCAAAAAGATTAGCTGGTATGAAGATGGTTTAAATCGCGTTTTTTCTGAGGACCTTAGCTCTATTGATGAACCGTGGAGAGATCCTCGCACTTATGGAGTGTGCGTTAGGATTTTTGATTGTAAAATCATACAAATGAGTATTCGCGAATCTACATTAAAAGAACTCCCAGAAGATTTTGGTAACTTGAAGGATCTGACTTTTATATCAATGAGAGAAAATAAATTAACTTCATTGCCTGAATCAATCGGAGAACTGAGTAATCTTAAAGAACTCCTGCTGCCTAATAACAATCTAACCTCTCTACCCGAGTCATTTGCGAATTTAACTTCACTTCAAAAATTAGATTTAAGTAAAAACCAATTCAAAGAGCTCCCTACACAATTATGGGCTCTTAAGGAAATGACGCACCTAGATTTGAGTGATAATCCTTTAAGTACAGAAGAGAGCAACATCGCACAGAAGGTTCCAGATTTAATAAGAGATTACCTTAGAAAGAAAGCAACGATCGTTGTTTTTATATCTCACGCTGTCATCGATTTTGAACCCTATAGAATTAAAGAACTTGTAGACTACTTACAACAACAGAAGGAGATTTCTCAAGTATTCTTTTGTGAGGAAGATCTCGCGGGAAACATTGACGAATGGATGTTAAACGCCGTACAAAAAAGCCAATTGATATTATTTATTGGTACGAATAAATCAGTTTTTAACTCACCAGATTGCGATAATGAATTGCAATTAGCAAACAAATTCTCTATTCCAGTCATTCCCTTAAAAGGTAAGGATGTAGATTGGCCAGATTTAGCTGAAAAAAATCTTTCTCGCGAATTAGGAATTGAATACGATGTAGATAATTTCGATACTTTTTGCGCAGAGGTATATAAGTATATTTACAACTTCAAACGAGAACTTGACTTAATGGGTAAGGAAGAACGACAAACAGGAATGATTGACATCTACGAGCGATTTCGTCTCATGTTAGATGAGCGTTTTGCTGAAATATCAAGAAAAGTTGATTCCTTAACAGAAAGGATTTCAAACCTTGAAAAAAAAACCTAATTATCAATCTTATTTTTTTTTATTTCCTCTATTATATTAACACAATTATCATATTCCATCAAGTCACTTTCGTTTATGCAAAAATCTCGCTGTTTAAGGATATAATTTATTAAGAAATTCAATTGTTCATCCGTAACAATGTACTTATTTTTACCTACAATGATTTTCGAGATTTCTTCAGTTTCAACAAACTTTTCAATTATTTTCAGTCCAATCATGCGAAATACATCTTCGATATTTTCTCCCGTTTTGGCGGAAGTTTCGATATAAGCCATGCCTAATTGTTGCGCAAGCTGTTCTCCTTCACCTGAAGAAACGAACCTTTTCTCTAAATCAATCTTATTCCCTACAAGAACTAATAAAGCGTCATCTGCCGCAACTTTCTTTATATCTTCGAACCATTCTTTTGTTACGTTTTCGAAAGATTCTCGATTGGCCACATCGTAAACCACTATTATTGCTCCTGAATCTGCTAAATATGCCGGACGAATTCGCTTGAATTGAGGTTGTCCTGCAATATCCCAAATGATGAATCGAACGGTAGATTTTGATAAACCCTCAAATTTACACTCCTTTTTGGTAATATCAGTACCAATTGTAGCCTTGTAGTCGGCTTCAAATAAATTGTGAACATACCGTTGGACAATGCTCGTTTTTCCCACCCCACCATCACCAATTAAACTCAATTTACACACGAAACTATCAGAATGCAGCTTGATCTTCTGGAGCGTGTCAACCTTGCGATCTAATCTTTGAACACCAATTACCGTTTTAATTTTTGGAATGACGGGACTTACTGGACGTCCATCAAAGACTCGTGCGACTTTTTCTGCGGCTAAGAAAGTGTAAGGAAAGTACGGATCTATCTGTGCGAGTGCAGTTAACACTGCAACAAACACTAATTCGGGGCCTGCTTCACAAAATATAAATCTATACTGGTCAGTATCAAAGGTTCCCGCTCCAAAAGTACCTAAATCAAAGTCTGCCGTGATCTTCTTGAGTATTAAATCTGCTAATGCACTAAATGCTCCAATAAACTTCTTTTCCCCTGTTTTTTCTGGAATTTTAGTTAAAAAATCAACTATTAACCCTGTCCTGTCCACTATCAAAACGGCAATTAATTCTTCTCCTACTTCCTGGTTGAACCATTTCAAAAGCGCTTTGAGTTTTTTCTTGTCGAAGTACAAGTCATTTAACCTCTATATTAATTCATGCATCAATATTCAATAGAATAAAATAATAATATGTTTAACTTTTTTCAATGCATCTATTTTATTTTTTTTTAAAAAAATATTTTTAATATCATGTTGTATGAGCAATAAATTTCAAATTGGATTAGTAAAAAAATTCAAATTATTTCCTTTAATCATCATCCTTGTATTCCCTATAAAAAATAGCCATTGGATCCTCAACTGAGATTATTTTAGGGCCTTCAGTTGTTTCTAAATTTTCTTGAAATTCTTGTAAATCAATTACATCTACCTTGATCTCTTCAATCGAAGGAACCCTCCCTGATTGTACCATTTGAACGTACTCTTTATCGAGTTTAATTAAATTAAAGCAATTATGACACCTAAACAGATTGAAAATCCCAATATTGGATGTTTTAGCCCATTGAGCCCAACAACTTTTATGAGCGACGGTCTCACAGCTTGGACATTGAACCAAATCCTTGTCACTCTGTTTGAAACAAATAGAACAGGTACCAATAGCGTGTAAAAGAATTGGATCTGCTGCTAAATTTTCGTAAAAAGGATAATTTTCATACTGAATTTCTGTATTAATATCCTCACCATATAAAGAAAACGAAGAAAAGCTCTGCTTTTGAGCTAATTTATCTAGAATTGAGGTTAGATCCCGAACATCAAAAATTTCATGGAGATTACCACTTGTTCTTCTTACTAAATCCAATAATTTTAGATCCTCAACGGGATCGTTGATGTTTACTCTTATAATGTCAATAATAAAGGGCATGTCTTTTACTTGATCTATTAAATTCTCTAAAACTGGAACATATTGATCTGGAATTTTATAAGATCCCTTATCTGTAAGGATAATCAAGCGAAAACACTTATCGGAAATTTTTTTAAATACATCGATAATGAAAGTAATCGCTACCATTATCCCTCCAGCAATATTCGCTCTTGACAACATTGGTTCTAAAGACTTGAGTGCAATTAAAACATTTTCAGGATTTAAAGTAAATTCTTCCAAATAATTCGGACCGTCTTCTTGAAATAATATCACATTAAACCTATCACTATGATCCATTTCCTTTTTTTTCTCTAAAAACTCTTTTAAGGCGTCGTAAACTATTAAAAAATCCGTGATACCTGGAGTTAATCCATTGAAAATAAGCGTGTCTTCAGATCGAGTATCGGACAATTTAGGTATTCTTCTCTCTATTATATGAGTTATAATATCTAATGCAAGTTAATTAATTCTTAGTTAAAAATAATCTCAATTAATTGATAAAAGTAATGCGAGAATTTAAAATTAGTAAGGTCTAACTGGAAGAAAAATACCATATTTATATGTTTTTTAAACCTTCCCGCACTTTATAACTCTTATTAGGACGATCTATTTCTATAAATCGCTTAACTTCAAATCCATTTAAAAGGTCGCGCATTTCTTCTTTATTCTTTTTTAACTTGATGGATAATCCCTTTATATCATTTTCATAATCTCGCATGACTTTAAGGATATCTTTATGTTTGTTGAAAATTTCGTTTACAATATATTTTAAACACTCTTTCACATTCTTTCCAGTTGTAGCACTCGTTAAAAAGATTTTTGCATTGTCCTTTAAGTTAAATCGCTTTTTTATTTCTTTCTCGCTAACGGATTTTAAATCTTGTTTGTTTCCACAATAGGCAATCGGTGTATCGTGCTTTATAAGTTTCTGAATTTCTCCTAAAATAGATTTTGCTTCCTTATCAGTCTCAGGATTTGCTACATCAAACAAAAATACGATCCCATCAACACCACTCACGATAACGTCTCGCATTATCTTAAATCTCACGAGTCCAGGCGTGCCAAATACGAACACATCAAAAGTACCCATTTTTAATGTTGCCAAATCCATTCCAACGGTATAAAACTTCTTATCTTGCCCTTGTGCTTCTATATTCATCGCTTTTTCGTCTAAACACTTTACAAAAGTCGACTTTCCGCTCTGCAACCCGCCTGTAATTACAATTTTAATCCTACAACACCTTATTTCCTTTTTATTTCAATATTGCCTAATTCCATATTAAACGAACTTGTTAATAAATTTATAGAATTCACTAAGATATTTGCTTTCTCCAGAAAATTAGTCGAAAGAAGAATCAAATGGAATTGAGATCTAACTTATACTTTTTAGCTTTTGAGTCTAAATTTTAAAGAAATATTTATATATATTAATAATCTTTTTGATGTAACAAAAATCTATTTAATCCAAAGACAAAATAGGTGTTTTAAGTTTGGTATCAAATAAAGGTCAACCCTGGGTATGGGGCTTGTTCTCTGGTATTTTTATATTAATTGGTCTTATCATGCCTGTTACTTTTTTTATAATAAATGGTATTTTTATAGGTGCTTGGTTATGGGGGTTAGTATTGACTGCATCTGAAATGGGTGTTTTCTCAATCTATGTACCGGATCCCATTAGTCTGATATATACTTTTATCTGTCTTACTACGGGGATCTTAACCTTATTAACAACAAACGCAGCAAGAAAAAAGGGAATAAGTAGTATTATTGGTATCTTATGGATATCTGGTGGAATAGCAGTGATAGGGTCTTCCGTATTCTATTTCATATACTTCGATTTATTTTTAATTTATGAAATAATTGTAGGATTATACGTATTGTTTTTTAGTGGCATTTCATTAGTTATGGCAGGAGTTCTATTAGCTAAGGGAACCTTACTTATTTATGTGGAGACAGAACAGGAGGGCCTTGTTTTAAAAGAAAGAACCTTCTACCAGAAGAAATACAGGTGTATAAAATGCGGATTTAAAACATCAAAGTTACCATTTCAACCAACAGAGTGTCCTAAATGCGAGGGAACTGTTTTTCAAGTAATATAATAGGATATAATCCTGTCTATTTATTTTTTTTTTAATTCGCAGTTTTGGATATAAAAATAGAATCTATAACAACATATGCAAATACTTTTTTTTGCTGAAAAATATTAGTTAATATAATGCAGAAATTAGATGAAAAGAACCTTAATACCTTAAAATTAACAGCTTGTATTATTGCTTTACTCATCGTTTTTATAGTGATATTGATTTTTAATAGATTTGAAGAGATACTCTACAGCCCGCCAACAACTCCCAATGAATGGCTTGCAATGCAACCTTATTTAGAATTAAATATTTTTTCGACCATCGTAATATTTGTCCAGCCTACTTCAACCTTTTTCGTTTACTTCCTGGGTGTTATGACAATAAGCATAGGATTCTACATCATCCGAATTAGAGATGGACAAAAATCCCGTCTCTGGTGGGGAATTGCACTTCTGTTATGGGGTGCGGGAGCTTTATTTGCAGGAACCAGCTATCAAGCATTCAGTTACGAGTTTAAATGTGCTGGAAGGGCATTCTGCCTCTGGACCAGCTGGTGGGAAGTTATTTATCTCATATTCTCTGCAGGAAGCGTGAATGCCATGATGATTGCTCAAGCAAATTCTTGTGCCACAGAAAAATGGCGTAGAGTAATGTTAACATACGCATTTGTGAATATGGGATTATACGTTTTTCTTACCTTAATCGGTGCGTTGATTCCTATCGAATTCTTAATTTCATTTGAGTTAATGCTCATATTCTTTGCTCCGAATATCTTGCTCTTTTTCATCATGAACAGTTGGAGATATTATCAAAATAAGAAAAAAATGGACCTTGCGCTATTTGGAATATGGGTCTCCTTGATCATTATCTTAGCAACATATTACCTGTATTTAATTTTGGGAATTACTGAGATGCTATGGGAACACGGTCTTTGGTTTTCAGAAAACGATGTACTGCATATTGGTTTAATAGCTTGGATGATCTACATCTTGATAATCGTGAAAAGACATGTTAAAGACACAATAAAAATTAATTCACTTTAAGGTAGCTAATTATTTTCTGAGCATCAACCACGCGTCCATATCGCTTTCAAGTAGAGCTACGTGTTCAACAACTTCAAATCCAAAATGTTCGTACAGGGCTAAATTTCTTTCGGCCGTTTCTAGATAACAAGGTAAATTGTTCTCATCAAGTTTAGCAAGCATTGGTTTTAATAACCTGCTTGCGTAGCCCTTTCCTTGATAAACGGGGTCTATCGCAAGATTATACAGGTACATGTGAGGAAAATTAGCATGTTGCTCATGTTTTTCACTAACAATGCTGGGATATCGCAATAAATTCTTTCGACCTTCTTTTCCTGCGCTAAAAAACGCCGAAAGAGCACCATGTCGAATGTATTGGAAGATTGATAAATTAATTTTATCGTGAGGTAACCAAGCGGCAATTCCTTCAATGTTTTTACTTGGAGCATATACAACCCCAAATTTTATAGAGATCTTTAATGTTAAGTTCATTAATTTTGTTATATACCTCAACTGTTTAGAGGGATCTTTAGAGGGAATAATTAAATCATCCGCTTCAAAATATGCTTTCGCAGCAATTTTTCCTGCTAAATGAATATTAGTTTTATCTAATTTAAAGAGATTATCTAAGTCGTTAAACACACTTTAGAAAATATTTTCTAATTCTTAATTTCTTCTATAGTTTTTTTTGTGTTTTAATCATCACTCTAGTATAAAAATATTGCCCAAAAAAGTCAATTTCTTAGATTGACGGATTTACTAACAAATCATCCTTTTTATTACATTTCTTTATTTTTTTCTTAAAACCAAACGATCGGAAAAAATTTCTTTATGACTAAAATCGATCATAAATAACCGAAAAAGTCAATATCACGAAACATTTATATGTAAAAAAGTCATAAAAATAAAACTAAGGTATAAATTTTTTTGTAATTAAAAAAAAATTTTCAAAAGCGATTGTTAATTTAGAAAACTAATCTATATTTGATAATTTAAAACAAAAATTATATCAATAAAAACTAAAACAAATAAAAACGAGTAGTAAAAATGACAAGTAGTAATATATTAATCATCGGTGGGGGTATTTCTGGAATTGAAGCCAGTTTGACCCTAGCTGAACAAGGATACAAAGTAATACTGGTGGAAAAGACTTCCTCCGTAGGAGGTCGTATGGCGCAGCTTGATAAGACGTTTCCAACTTTGGATTGTAGCATTTGCATTTTAGCACCAAAAATGGTCGAATGTTCTCGACATCCTAACATTGAGCTACTTGCTTATTCAGAAGTACAAGAAGTTTCAGGAAAGGCTGGTAATTTCAATGTAAAAGTACTTAAAAAGGCCAAATATGTTGATTGGGATGCCTGCACGGGGTGTGGGGCTTGTAGTGAAAAGTGTCCGATGAAAAAAATTCCTAACGAGTTTGAAGAGGGAATTGGTTTCAGACAAGCGATTTACATTCCATTTCCACAGGCAGTTCCAAGAAAAGCTGTCATTGACGCTGAAAAATGTCTTTATTTAACAAAAGATGCGTGCAAGCTCTGTGAAAAAGAATGCGAAGCGGGTGCGATTAAATGGGATATGAAGGACGAGGTTGTAGAGTATAACGTGGCATCAGTTATAGTTGCCACTGGGTACGATCAGCTCGATCCGTCGGTTATGGATAGGTATCACTATGGGGAATACCCAAATGTCATTACTGCAATGCAATACGAGAGGCTTTTGAGCGCATCAGGTCCTACAGAAGGTGAGCTATTACGACCTTCTGATAAGGAACACGCTCATAACATTGCTTTCGTAGCATGCGTTGGATCTAGAAACGAAGATCTGTGTGCGTATTGTTCCAAGTTCTGTTGCGTATACATGTGTAAAGAGGGTGTCGTTACAAGAGAGCACGCTCCAGACACAAATGTTTCCATTTATTACAACGACACGCGCGTTATCGGAAAAAATCAAGAAGAATTCTTGGAACGAGCAAAGGATGAATATCAATTGAAGTATCATCACGGGATACCTGGAGATCTTCGAGAAAATCCAGAAAATCACAATCTCCTTGTAAAATCTGCGAATTTAGATACAGGAGAAGTTCAAGTTGACGAATACGATTTGGTAGTACTTGCTAACGCGGTAATACCACGAAAAGATGCTGATAAATTAGCCAACATCTTAGGTATTGAGCGAAACGAAATAGGCTTTTTCAAGACAAAGGACTCGTCAGAAGATCTTCGATCGACGAAGGAAGGCATATATGTGACTGGCTCTTGTCAATCCCCAGACGATATTGCGAATTCCGTGGCGAAAGCAGGGGGTGCGGCCGCTCTGGCAGCAACTCACGCAGTTCCTTTAAGCGACGAAGAACAAAAAGTAGAACTTCCTCCTTTAAAGGACGTGCTCCCTCAAGACGAACCTCGTATTGGAGTGTTCATTTGTCGATGTGGTATTAACATTGCTGGATATGTAGACGTACCTGCTTTAGTGGAATACGCTAAAACGCTTCCCCACGTGGTTTTTAGTATGGAAAACAAGTATAGTTGTTCTCAATTAACGCAAGACATCATTAAGGAAAAGATTGAGGAACTTGACTTAAACAGAGTTGTTGTTGCGGCGTGCACTCCAAGAACCCACGAAGCCTTATTTCAAAGAACGATAAGAGAGGTTGGATTGAACGAATACCTCTTCAATTTCGTGAGCATTCGTGAGCTA
>Ga0180433_10001173_pt1 | contig 44407 bp, 41 predicted proteins | sample SS_ome_8_FD_132980 | JGI IMG/M metagenome (GOLD analysis project Ga0180433, IMG submission 132980) | Hypersaline lake sediment archaeal communities from the Salton Sea, California, USA - SS_1_D_1 metaG | ecosystem: Environmental > Aquatic > Non-marine Saline and Alkaline > Hypersaline >...
AGTGCCTTTGAGCACTACGCCTTCTACAACCCCAGAGAAGGCCGGGTTGAGATGCGCCTGGTGAGCTTGCGGGAGCAGGTGATACGGCTGAACCGCGGTACGATAAGTTTTGCCAGAGGCGAGAGTATCTGGACGGAAAGCTCCTACAAGTACGGTCTTGACGAGTTTGCCTGCCTGGCCGCCGTGGCCGGCTTCAGGGTGGCGCAAACCTGGGCGGACGAGCGCCAGTGGTTCAGTGTCCAGTACCTGGTGGCGTCCCCGTAGAGGCAGTGTCCTGCACCTGCCTGGTCCGGCCGGCAGCCATATGCTTTTGCTCAACAGGGACAAAGCATAGCTTGATACTCTGGCAGTACGCGGTCCCGCACGCTCGTCGGGTAAGCCTATCTCGGGCTGGTCTGCCTCCTATCGCTCACCTGCCACAGGAAGTCCGGCAAGGTCACCAGACTTGAGGCAACGAACGGAAGAGGAGGGTCAGACAGAGATTACGTAGAGGTCCCTGCGATCTCCCTGGGTCGATTTTCCCATCATACAAGCGGGGATAGCGTCTTTCACGTTACCTGAACTTGCGGCAGCAGTCTCCAATGCCCGTGCACTCGGTACCTTGGGTGTAACAACATATAGCCCGGATGACCTTAGGAAGCAGCCGGCACGCATTCGTGAGCTCACTGCAAGATCATTCGCCCTCGACTTCACCTTGCAGAGCCTTGATGAAGAGATATTCGCCACTGCCCTGGAAGCCAGACCTGCTCTAATCTCTTTCACCCTGGGCGACCCAAGCAAACGGGTCCAGCAGGCACACGACGCGGGCACTCCCGTCATGTTCCAATTCACCGGGCAGTCGGCCGGACTGATACGGGAAATTCTGCCCGTGGGTGAGATCGTGCGGCGGATAATGGCCGAGGCTGAAGAGACACTCAAAGCAGCGTTCAGGTTCCTGAGTTAGCACGAGAGCGGCTGCCGCGCGGCTGAGTCACCCAATGACTGGCGTCCGATTTTCCCAGACCGGCGCAGCCTCCGGCGGAGTACACAAAGGCACTGCTGCCATCAACATGGTCCCATCCTGTCGGGGGGATGGGGCCGCCTTCAACCACCAACGTCCGCGACCGTTAGGCGTCATGAAGAAGGCTGAGGCTGAGCAGGTGTTCCGTGACCGCCGTCCTTTTGGCGAGCTATGGTGTTCATGGAGCGGATTTTCAAAACGGCGGGAAATACGCTAAAGTACACGGTAGCACCCGGGCGGCAACAGTGGCCTGGGTTCCAGAAAGCGGAGACCGTGACGAGAATACTGCTTGCCGATGATCACGCCGTGGTCAGGGAAGGTCTGAGGGCACTACTTGAGGACGAGCCGGATCTCGCCGTTATCGGCGAGGCGGCCAGCGGGTTGGAGGCGCTTCGCATGTGCAGCGAACTCAGGCCAGACGTACTGGTGCTCGATATCATGATGGGCGACGTGAGCGGGATAGAGGTGGCCAGACAGGTACATGAGACCCAGCCGGAGACCGGGATAGTCATTCTTTCCATGTACGGAGACAAGCAGCACGTACTGGAGGCCCTGCAAGCTGGAGCCAGAGCCTACGTGATGAAGAAGTCCGTCTCTTCGGAGCTGGTACAGGCGGTGCGAGAGGTCGCCGTGGGGCACAGGTACCTCGGACCACTACTGGCAGACGTGGTGGTTGAAGCCTATCTGGAAGAAGCCAGAACCGGCCCTAGCGATCCCTACTACGCACTGAGCAACCGCGAGCGCGAGGTGCTGCACCTGGCGGCAAACGGGTACACCAACGCGGAGATCGCAGAGCGTCTTTGTATAAGCCGGCGCACAGTGGAGACACACCGTGCCAACGCCATGCGCAAGCTCAACCTTGGTAGTCACACTGAGCTTCTGCGCTACGCGCTCCGGCGCGGGATTCTGCCACCGGACACCTGACCCTCATCTCATGGCACTGCGCTCCTACCTGTGAAGGTGGGCCCTGTAGTACGCAAGCGGGCGGTCACTCCCCAACCAGGGTGACCCCATCTCCGGCACATCAACGAGACCCCGCCCATGCGTGTGGCCACCGGTACTGCCAGCTCCGGGAGGGCCGACTACGGCCCGTTCTGCCCACAATTGCGTAGACTTACGGATGGCTACCGCTTCGCGCAACTCGTAGTATCTTCTGTGTAGATAACATCCAGACGAAAACGTTCTCTGCACGTATCACTGCCGCGCCCGGAGGCATGCGCCGGCCGAGGCGTTTCACCGGGTAACCGGGTCTACGGAGAGCGGACACGCACCCGGATTTATTCCAGGAGTGGTCGCCGATGGAGGAAGAAGGAGGTGTTCTCCGGTGACCGCCAGGGTATATCTGCTTTTTGATCTGGTGAACGCAGAAGGTGCCCAGGTAGCCAGGAAGCTGCAGGAGCAGGCCGGCGTTGTGGCAGTGGATGTCCTGGAGGGGCCACCCGACATTGTCATTGTCGCCGAAGCGGCAGGAAGGCAGGAACTGGCAGACTACGTTATGAAGATACTGGGATTACTGGACGGTGTAATTGATAATGTCCGCGTGCTGCCGGTGCGCGGAACCTGAGCGAGAATCTCACCCGGGCGCCGGGTAACCGGATGAAAAGCTACGGGTGAAGGAAGGGACTGGTCATGTTCAAGCGTCTTCTGGTTCCACTAGATGGCTCCCGACTGAGCTCGCGAGCACTCCCATACGCCACCGAGATAGCCAGGCGGTTTGGTGCAGAGGTAATCCTGCTGCGCGTTGTGGCGCCGGCTACGCCGGTGGCTGCACCAACCGGTACGGTACCCGGCGCAGCCAGCCGGTCAATGGCCCAGATGGCCGTGCAGGCAGCGATGCAGGAAGAGAGAAGAAACGCTGCCCATGCTCGGCGGTATCTCAGTGGCAAGACCCGGGCGATAAGGTCTCAGGATATTGAGGCATCCTATGGCGTACGGATCGGAGACCCGGCACAGACCGTCAGAGAGCTCTCCCAGGAGGAGCACGTGGACCTTGTGGTCATGACCACGCATGGGAGAAGTGGATTGAAGAGGGCCATCATGGGAAGCGTGGCGGATGCCGTAGTCCGTGAGTCCGGCAGGCCTGTACTGGTGATCCGGCCGGGGGCCGGAAGTATTATTCAGGAGGAACCCATGTTTGAGAGGATACTTGTCTGCCTGGATGGCTCCACGCTGGCGGAGCAGATACTGCCTTTCGTTCAGGCGCAGGCACAGCACTTCGATAGCAGGGTGGTGCTTCTGCAGGCGGTAAGAGCAGCCAAACCCAAGGAGTCCGGCGAAACACCCGCTTTCACTCCCGTGGTTGAGGAAGTGAGAGACGCTGAAGAGTACCTGGAGCAAGTGGCGCGACGGCTGAGGGCGGAGGGGATTGATGTTGGGTGGGACACTGTGCCTGTCCTGAACGGCGCACCGAGTGAGGCTATCACGAAATACGTCCGTGAGGCCGAAATGGACCTGGTCATGCTGACGACTCACGGCAGGAGTGGCCTGAAGAGGGCCGTGCTGGGTAGCGTTGCCGGCGCGGTAGTCCGCGGTTCAGAGAAGCCCGTGCTGGTTATTCGGCCTGGAAGCGAGCAGTAAGGAGTGGGACGGGAGCTGCTTCCAAAGCAGGGGTGACTTGAAGTCCGGTGCTTGTCCTTGTTTCAGAGCGGATGCCCAGGTCAGCCACAGGCACATTATGGCTAATGCCCGGCATTTCGGCGGGGAGGGTCCGGGGCAATGGGCTGGCAACGTCACTGAAGGAGGTGGATCGAGGGATAGAGGGAAGACGAAACACTGTCGGAGGAGGGTACCATGCAAAACACCGGCGTATCTGCCCTGGACACTACCATCCAGAAGACGAACGAATGGCTGAATGAGGTTATGGAAGAAACACGGTCGGATGACCGGCACCGGGCCTATCTGGCGCTCCGCTCGGTCTTTCACGCGCTACGGGACCGGCTCACAGTTGAAGAGGCCACTGACCTTGGAGCCCAGCTACCCATGCTGGTGCGTGGTTTCTACTATGACGGCTGGAATCCGTCCGGGAAGCCGATCAAGCTCGACAAAGAGGGATTCCTGTTACGCGTCCGAGAGCAATTTGGTGCACAGCCGGACCTGGACGCGGAGGAGACAACCCGGCACGTCTTCGCCGTAATCGGTAAGCACATTGCCAATGGAGAGATCGAGGACATCAGGGATACTCTGCCTCATGACCTGAAGGAGTTGTGGGAAAGCCAGTACGACTAGCCCCCCGGGCGGTCGGTGGATGGAGTCTCAGGAAGAGTGGAAGGAAGGAACTGACAATGAGAAAGTGGCAGATGGCAAGTATTGGCGTGATGCTGTTATCGTTGTGCCTGGTAGCCGGCTGTGGGCAGAGCGCGTTACCGGACGGGGAAACGATGATAGCCACCCGGCAGGAAGGTATCTGGGTCGCGGGCCGGGGAGAGGCAGTGGTCACCCCGGATGTCGCCAATCTCAGGATTGGGGTTGAGGCTCAGGAAGCTACCGTGACCGAGGCTCAGGCCAAGGCTGCCGGGGCGATGGACAGCATAATGGACGCCTTGAGCGCTGCCGGCGTTGCTGACGAAGATATCCAGACCCAGCGGTTCAGCATACGCCAGGTCACCAGGTATGACAGAACCGAGGAAGAAGAGGTCGTGGTTGGCTACGAGGTAGTCAACACCGTGAGCGCCAGGATACGCCAGATAGATAGGGTCGGGGAGATAATTGATGCCGCAGTCGAAGCCGGAGGCGGTCTTACCAGGATAGACAGCATCTCCTTTTCGGTGGATGATCCCTCCGTTTACTACGACCAGGCCAGAACCGAAGCCGTGGCGGATGCCCGAGACAAGGCCGAGCAGCTGGCCAATCTGGCCGGCGTTGATCTGGGCAGGCCTGTTTTCATCTCCGAGGGGTCGGAGTCTCCGCCGATCCGCCCGCTTGAAGCCGTGGCCGAGTCACCGGCGGAAGCAGCGCCGGTGACTACGCCGATAAGTCCCGGTCAGACCAGAGTCACCCTGACAGTGCAGGTAGCTTATGCCATTCTGGACTAGTGAACAATGCATACGGGGATACCGGTTACAGGGAGGTGCCAGAGTATAATGAGCAGATGGATGCTGACGGCGGTGGTGGTTGTGGTTGCAGTGGCGGCGATTTTCGGACAGTCCTGTGGTACCGCGAACCAGAGCGAAAGTGAGGGGATCGCACGGGACTACGTGAAGAACTGCCCCACTTTCGAGTACGACGGAATGGAGGAGACACTGGAGCTGGTGGAAACTGAGGAACTGGAAGGGACCGACAGCTGGCGTTTCACTTACGAGTTTGACAGCCGCCATGCCGGCTACGGTGACCGCACCGGGCAGGTGCTTGCTCAGGTGATTACTCCCCACGAGGCAGTCATAACCGTCCAGGAGAGCGAGGTTGTATCAGCGGTTATGGACGGGAAATGGGACATGATGGCCCAGGAGATGCTGCCGGAAGGTGGGTAGTCACTATGCCAGGAGGACTGTATGCTTAGGGTACGACCCGCAGTGGCGTACAGGCACCTGAAGCGGCTGCGGCAGATCGTGCAGGTTCTGGCCAAAAACGGGTTCGGTGAGTTCCTGGACCAGCTACGGGTATGGGAGCACACCAGCGTAAGAGATCGGCTGCCTGGCCGTGGGGAGGGAAAACCCTCTCACCTCACTGCTCCTCAGAGGCTACGGCTTGCCCTGGAAGAGCTGGGGCCAACGTTCGTCAAACTGGGACAGGTACTCAGCACGCGGCCCGATCTGTTGCCGCGGGATTTCATCGCGGAGCTGGAGAAGCTTCAGAACCAGGTTAGCCCGGTGCCGACCCCGGTGATAAGGCAGATCGTCGAGAAAGAGTTGGGGCGCCCGGTACCGCAGGTCTTCGGCTCGTTCAGCGAAGAGCCGGTGGCGGCGGCGTCTCTCTCGCAGGTGCATATGGCTGTTCTCAAGACAGGAGACGTAGTGGCACTGAAGGTGCAGCGGCCGGATATCCACGAACTGGTGGAAGTGGACCTAGAGGTGCTGCGCACACTTGTGAACCTGACACAGCAACGTTTGCAGAGACTCGGATTGGCCGACCCCGTCGGACTGGTGAAAGAGTTCTCGTACAATCTGAGAAGGGAGTTGGACTTCAAGCTGGAAGCCACCAATATGGAGCGCTATCAGGACTACTTCCGCGCGGAGGAGTACGTGCACGTGCCCCGCGTCTATCGCGAGCTATGCACCGAGCGGCTGCTGACCATGGAGTTCATATCCGGAATCGGCGTAGCCGAAACCGATGTGCTGGAGAGCGAAGGGTATGACCTGGCGCTCCTGGCTGAGCGCTGCGCCGACATATCTCTCAAGTCCACCCTGGAGCACGGCTTCTTCCATGCCGACCCTCATCCGGGTAACCTGCTGGTTCTACCCGGCAACTCCATCTGTGTGCTGGACTACGGGATGATGGGAACGGTGTCGGTAAGCCAGCGTGAGAGGCTGGCCTGGCTTCTCCATGGCCTGTCTCGCTCGGATGAAAAGCGGGTCTCCAGGTCCCTCCTCGATCTGGCGGAGATGTCAGAGGCGGTGAATGTCAGAGCGCTCGAAAGTAAGACCGCCAACCTGATTGCAGAGTATGGCCGTCTGCCGCTGAGTGAGCTACATCTGGGTACCCTCCTGCTGCGACTGTGGGAGCTACTCAAAGAGAATAACCTCAGCTTTGACGCTCATCTCGTGTGGGTGCTGAAAGCCGCAGCCACCGGCGAGGATATCGCCCGTCGTCTTCGGGCCGATTTCAATATGGTGGAGTACGCCGAGCCTTATGTTCGGCGCGTCATCAGGCGTTCCCTCAGTCTCCGGCGCCAGTTGAGCGAGCTACAGATGACCGCTATGGACCTCATGGGCCTGCTGAGGGACTTGCCTTACCAGGTACGGTTGCTGCTGGGGCAACTCACCGAAGGCATGCTCAGGATTGAGTTTGAGCACGTGGGGCTTGAGCACATAAGGAGGACCTTGAACCAGGTAGCCAACCGATTGGCTATGGCCATTGTTTTGGCCTCCCTGATCCTCGGTTCCTCACTGATTGTGCTCTCCGGCCTGCCCCCACTGGTGGCCAATATACCGATTATCGGGCTTGCCGGGTACGTTGCGTCAGGACTAATCGCGGTGTGGCTGGTGATCTCAATCTTGCGGAGCGACGGCAGATGAGCGCCGCGGCATATGCGGCTGAAGGAGTTCTGACTACTGGCGGGTGCCCGGTGGGGTTGGGTATAGCCTGTGCGGCCAGGCACTCCGCCGCAAAAGCGCCGGCTATATGACACGCCGGGCTGGTCAAGAGCCAGAAACGGTAGCGACAGGAGAAGGGGTGAGCATGACTGGCAGGACGGCGGCGGTATCGGAAATAGCCCAGGCATTGCTTGACCCGGCTGCCTATCCGGGGGCACCCGAGAGCATAGAGCTGATACGGACACGGAGGTCGTTGGTTTTCCTCGCTGGCGAATATGCCTACAAGGTGAGGAAGGCGGTCAACCTGGGTTACGCGGACTACACCACTCTGGAGAGGAGACGCGCCTTCTGTAAGAAGGAGGTAGAGCTCGGGCGGCGCCTGTCACCCGAGCTGTATGTGGGGGTAGTCCCGGTTACCCGCGACGGCGGGCAGGTGCTGGTGGAAGGGAAGGGGGAGACCCTTGAATATGCCGTGAAGATGCAGCGCCTTCAGCGTGATAGGATGATGGATGTGCTTTTGCCGCAGGATGGGGTTACGCTGGAGATGGTAGGGAGAGTGGCAGCCAGGCTGGTGGATTTTCACAGTCGTACCGTGACAGGCGAGGCCATTGGCAGCTATGGCAGGCCTGAGGCCGTTGCTCGGAATGCCGGTGACGTTCTCGCTCAGACCGGGCAATACGTGGGCAGAACGGTCTCGCAAGAGAAATACGACTGCATCCGCAACTTTACCCAAGGCTTTGTTCGTGACGGCGCCGGACTGCTGGACGAGCGGGTGGAGGAAGGAAGGGTCCGGGACTGCCACGGCGACCTTCGTGCCGGCCACGTCTGTCTGGCTGACGGTATCTCTATCTACGGCGGTCTTGAGTTCAGTGATAGCCTCAGGTACAGCGATGTTGCCTCGGATGTCGTCTCCCTGGCCGTGGACATTGACCACTTCGGGCAGGCCAGTCTCTCCCGGCATCTGGTCCGTACCTACATGCAACTCAGCGGTGATATGGGCCTGCCAGAAGTACTCAGGTTCTACAGGTGCTACCGGGCCTGCTTTGCGGGCATGGTAGAGAGCTCCGGGCTGGATGATCCAACTATTGACGTGAGCGAAAAGCAGCAGATAGCCGAAACGGCGGAGGAGTACCTGGACCTGGCCTGGTTCTACACGAGGTCCAGGCCGGTGCTTCTCATTACCAGTGGCCTGGTGGGCACGGGGAAGACAACCATTGCCCGCGTGCTGGGAAGAAGACTGGGTCTGGTGGTGGTCTCATCTGACGCCACGCGGAAGCAGCTGGCAGGTATTCCGGTGATCGAGCACCGGTACGAGCGACTTGGTGCCGGCATCTACTCTCCCGAGTTCACCCGCAGGACCTATGCCGAGATGTTCAAGCGGGCCCGGGAGATTCTGTGGAGTGGCGATTCGGTCATCCTGGACGCCTCATTCACCAGTGCCGAGTATCGCCTGAGAGCAAGAGAGCTGGCAGAAGAGGCAAATGCCGATTTCGCAGTGGTCGAATGCACCGCTCCGGAGGATATACTTAGAGAGCGGCTGGTGAGGAGACAGAGGGAGCGCAGTATATCGGACGCACGCCAGGACGTGCTTGACCTCCAGAAGGGCCTGTTCGCACCGGTCTCCGAGGTACCGGATGATCGTCACATCGTTGTGGATACCTCACAGCCTGTCCACAAAGTAATAGAAGAGATCGAATCGGGGATGCCGCCTGCATCCCGATAGGGAGGGCATGACATGGATTGGACAGTGTTCTGCGAGGAAATGAGTGTGTGCCTCTACCAGTGTGGTCAGGTTGCCCGCCGGCTCAGAGGAAAGGTTGCCAGGGAGGACAAGGAGCCCGAAGAGCACCAGCTTAGCACGGGCATATCCGACGTTGACCGGATGTGCCAGGAGATCATACTGGTCAAGGCTTTGCATGTTATGCCCGGTCTCGAGGTTTCCGGGGAAGAGGTAGAGGAGCTACCGCCCGACCTGACGCGACTCTTCAGCCGGAACTCCGGCCGGCACGTCCTCGTCATTGACCCAGTCGACGGGAGTGACTGCTACCTTGAAGGCGGTACTGAGTATGCCCACATGGTAGGTATTCTTGACCAGGAGACCGGGCTGACGGCTTGCGGCCTGGTGTACTTCCCGGAGTCTTACAGGCTCTACTACGCCATACGTGGTAGCGGGAGCTTCGTGGTGGACGGGCTTTTCGGAGAACCCCGGAGGCTGGAGGTAGTGGAACCGCCCAGGACCTGCGGCCAGGTCAAGCGCCTGGAAGACGGTGACTACGCCGCTTTTGACAGGGCTGGCTTCTCCCTGGATACCACGGACAACAGGTCGGCTGCCTACGCGCACATCCGCGTGGCCGAAGGCAGCCTTGGGGCCATGGTTGCACGCTACTTTCACGGGTATGACACTGCCATTACCTCCGTCATCATCGAGGAAGCGGGTGGGCAGGTGCTCGGAGACGATGGCGCGCGGGTGAGGTACGAGAAGGCCATGCCCAGAATGCCGCTGGTTATCTCATCAGTTTGGCCCGAATTCGCAGAGGAACTCTATCGAGCACTGAGAGGGAGCTGACGGGTACTGCTGTGAGTGTCAGGGCACTTGCTCAGACGGGGACGGACGGCTATGAATAAGGAAGCAGTGCACCAAGGGAGGTTGCGCGTCACGCCGAGCGGCTGTTTCCCACGTGCTTGGCGGTGTGGGATGGCGGATCCTGGAAGCGCCGCCAGCAGTGCGAGACGCGACCCGAAGGGGACGCGTAGCCCGCGAGAAGAGGTGCCGGGTCTGGAGATATGACTGAGCAGAGGCCTCGTTTTCGGGACAGAGTCGATGCCGGAAGGCAGCTTGCCCGCAGGTTGAAGCCATACCAGTCTGCTGAAACTGTTGTGCTGGCAGTGCCACGTGGTGGGGTGCCGGTTGCGCTCGAGGTGGCACGAAGCCTTCAGGCCCAGTTTGACGTGGTGGTCACCCGTAAGATAGCCATTCCTCAAAACCCCGAGGCCGGCTACGGTGCCGTGGCCGAGGACGGGACCGTTTTCCTGAACCAGCCACTGGTCGCCGAGCTGGGTCTGAGCCAGCGGCAGATAGAGTATCAGGCCGCACAGGTGCTGGCCGAGATCAGGCGCAGGAGCGCTCTCTACCGGGGAAAGACGGCCCCGCGTTCCCTGGTGGATAGCACCGCCATCATCGTGGATGATGGTCTGGCTTCAGGTTTCACCATGGTTGCAGCCGTCAAATCGGTGGAGAGACAGAGGGCAGCCAGGATAGTGGTAGCCAGCCCGCTGGCTTCGAGCAGCGCCTATGAGATGCTCAAACCCATATGTGATGCCCTGATTTGCCTGGCGGTGAGCAGTTCCTATCCGTTCGCCGTCGCCAGCTTCTATGAGTACTGGCATGACCTCGATGACCAGGAGGTGACGCGCTATCTGCAGACCTGGCGGGCAAATCACAGCGGTGCCAAGAGCTGAGGACTCTGTCCGCCAGGTATTGCGTAGTTAGCTAGAGGAGGTTTCATTCATGCAGGTTCCGCCAGAGATTTCCTACCGGAATATTGAGAAGATCGAAGCTATTGAGGACCTTGTTGCCGAGAAGATAGGCAAGCTGGAGGAGGTGTGTGACTACATGATCAGCTGCCGGGTCACGGTCGAGCAGTTGCACCACCGCCAGCAGACTGCGAATCCCTATCAGGTGCGCATAGATGTCAGGGTGCCGCCGGGGCATGAACTGGTGGCGCGGCGCACCTCTACCGAGGGCAAGCAAGAGGAGCCGCTTGCTGCGGTGGTGCGCCGTGCCTTTGAGGCCATGCGCCGCCAGCTGAAAGAGCTGGTGGAACGGCAGCGCGGCGAGGTCAAGGAACACCCGCAACAGCAGGTAATGGCCCTGGTGGAGAGGGTATTTCCCCAGGAGGGATACGGCTTTCTGAGAACGCTGGACGGGCGCGAGGTCTATTTCCACAGGAACAGCGTGCTTCACGAGGACTTCGAGCGCCTGGAAATCGGCACCGGGGTTAGACTGGTGGAGGAGGTGGGGGAAAAAGGCCTGCAAGCGAGCACCGTAGAGATAGTAGACAAGCCGGGCGCTCGTGCTCAAAGGAGTGGTACCTGACCTGGCTGATTTCACTCCTGGACTATCTGCAGGAAGAAAGACGAGGTGCCCGGGGCATCCGCCGGTTGGATGGGGAAGCCGAGGGTATCGCGGCATGGGGGTGATGATATGAAGATTCTTTCCCGGGAAGACCTGGGGATACTGGTGCAGGCTTCGACCGGTCCGGCAGTCTCGATGTACATGCCTACCCACACTGCCGGAGAGACAGAGCAGGACCCGATAAGGCTGAAGAACCTGGTCCAGGAAGCGGAAGGCCAGCTGGTGGAATACGGACTTCGTGCTCCCGATGCACACGCTCTGCTGGAGCCGGCCCTGCAGCTGGTACCCGATGCCCATTTCTGGCAGCATCAGAGCAACGGCCTGGCGGTGTTCTTATCGCCGGATATGTTCCGGTACTACCGCCTCCCGTACCAGTTTCCGGAGCTGGTAGTGGTTGGCGAGCGCTTTCACGTGAAGCCCCTGCTCCCACTATTCAGTGAAGACGGGGTCTTCTACGTACTGGCGATAAGCCAGAAGCGGGTCAGACTGCTTCAATGTACCCGTTACCATGCTCGCGAAGTGACACCGGAGGCTGCGCCTGTAAGCCTGGGCGAAGCGCTGAAGTATGACCAGCCGGAGAAGCAGCAGCAGCTCCATACGGCTGGACCGGGCGGCCTGGCCATATCTCATGGTCATGGCGTGAGCAAGGATGAAGACAAGGTCAATATCCTTCGCTATTTCCAGCAGGTGGACCGGGCGCTGGGAGACGTGCTGGCAGGAGAGCACTCGCCCCTCGTCATTGCCGCGGTGGACTATCTTCATGGTATCTACCGTGAGGCGAATACCTACCGCTATCTGTTCGACGAAGGCATCAGAGGTAACCCCGACGACTTGAGCGAGGAAACACTGCAGAAACAGGGTTGGCCAGTTGTGCAGCCCTATTTCGAAAGTAGCCGTGCTGAGGCACTGGAACAGTATCAGGAGGCAATCAGCCGGGGACTGGCTACCAACGATGTGAAACAGGCCCTTCTGGCAGCCCAGGACGGGCGGGTCTCAACGCTGTTTGTAGCCACCGGTGTTCAGCAGTGGGGAGAGTTTCATCCAGAAGCTCGCATAATCCGCCTGTACCGGGAAAGAAGACCTGGAGTGACGGACCTGCTTGATCTCGCCGCGGCCACCACCCTGACCAGGGGAGGCACTGTCTACGCCCTGCAGCCTGAGGAGATGCCTGGTGAAACGCCGGTGGCGGCACTCTTTCGCTACTGAGAAGAGGCCCGGCGAAGGGGTCTACTGGTGTTCAACGTCCTCACCCGGCTTCTGCTCGCGGAAGGGCTTCTCACTGGAAACCTCCGGCGCCTCCGGATATAGCGGACTCTGCTCCAGGAACTCCTGGCGAACGGTGTCGCTGTACTCGTCCTGTATCTCAACCGGTGGCTGTATTCCTTGAACCGAGAGCCACTCGTGTAGCTCCTCTTCAGAGGCTGCAATGGGGGAGAAAGCAACGTTCCCGTAGGGGCCTTCCACGCGTTCATACCATTGCGTCCAGGCCCATACGAAGGTTCTCCCCTCATCGGGACTGTCCGGCCGGGTTGAGAGCACTTGCGGCCTGGTACCGCGAAACAGACTTCTGTCCATGGCTATCTCCTTCACTCGTCCGGGTCTTGCTGCTGGGTCGGGTAGCCGGACGGGCGTAGCAGCTTGTGAATCTCTACCGCTGCCAGGATAGACAGGGCGATTGGGACGAGCCTGAGCCAGGTATTCGGTGCCAGCGGTTCCAGCCGCAGCAGGGTCTGGGTGGGCTCGAAATACATGGCGCCGAAGTGAATCCCAAAGGAGATCAGCGTACCGGCGAACAGAAACATATTGGACAGCGGGTTCTTGCGGAATACGGAGCGTTGCACTGACCTGCTGTTGAACACGTGGAATACCTGGAACATCACCAGTGTGGTGAGGGCGGCCACGCGGGCGTATTCTAGCGTCGCTCCCCCCTCTCTCTCCCAGATAAACATACCCAGGGTTCCGGCTGCCATAATTGCCCCTACAATGAGCGAGCGCTCTATCAGCAGCCGTGACAGGATGCCCGCTTTGGGGTCACGCGGTGGTCTGCGGTACTGTTCCTCTTCGCCCGGCTCGAAAGCGAGGGCTACGTCCTCCACCCCGTTGGTGACCACGTTCAGCCACAGGATCTGTGCGGGAAGAAGCGGCAGAGGGAGGCGCATTACCAGGCTGGTAAGGATGGCCAGCACTTCGCCGATACCGGAGGATATGAGGAAGAAAGTAGCCTTGCTGATATTGGAGAAGACAGTACGTCCTTCCTCCACGGCGGCATATATGGTGGCGAAGTTGTCGTCGGTTATCACCATCTCGCTTGCTTCCTTGGCCACATCGGTACCTGACTTGCCCATGGCCGTACCGATGTGAGCAGACTTGAGGGCAGGGGCATCATTGACGCCGTCACCGGTAACCGCCACGATTTCCCCCTGCCTCCGCAGGGTATTGACCAGTCTTAGCTTCTGGGAGGGGCTTACCCTGGCAAACACTGACACCTTGCTGAGGGCTTCTTCCAGGTCATCGTCGGACATCTTCTCCAGCTCTGCCCCGCTGAGCACCTCGGGTTTCGCCCCGGCTATGCCCACTTTCTGGGCAATGGTGGCGGCAGTGGTGGGATTGTCTCCGGTCACCATCATGACCCGGATACCCGCCCGGTGGCAGGAGTCGACTGCTTTGCGCGCGTCTTCTCTCGGCGGGTCCATCATTCCCTGGAGGCCGAGAAATGTGAACCCGTCCAGCGTTCCTTCTCCGACGGATTCGACCGCCTGCTTGTCGTCGGCTCTGGCCATGGCCAGTACCCGCAGGCCTTCCTCCGCCATTCGCTCGGCTTCTCTGAGCACCTTCTCCTCGTCCATCTGCACCGGGCCATCCGGCCCGGCCATTGAATCACACATCCTGACCACACGTTCAGGGGCGCCCTTGACGAAGGCGGTCTTCTTCCCGTTCCAGGTGTGGACACTCGCCGAGTATCTCTGCTTTGAATCGAAAGGTATCTGGTCCACCAGGGGGTATCTGCTCAGGAGCTCGTCCCTGGCCAGTCCGGCCTTGCTGCCAGCCACGAGCAAGGCGACCTCGGTGGGGTCCCCTTTGCTGATGGTCTCGTTGTCCTCGTATCTGATTGAAGCCTCGTTGGCCAGCACGGCAGCGGTTAGAGTCTGGTGGAGTGGGCTGTCTTCTTCCACGTCTATCAGCTCGCCCGGCTCTTGGCTACCGTTCCCGGCCGAAAAGCCTACCTCTGTTACCCGGAAGCGGGTGTCTCCGGCCCAGACCTCCTGTACCAGCATCCGATTCTGTGTGAGAGTCCCGGTCTTGTCGGAGAGAATGGCAGTGCAGCTGCCAAGCGTCTCCACGGCGGGGAGGCGGCGGAGAACCGCATTACGCCTGGCCATTCTCTGCACGCTTACGGCAAGCGCGATAGTCATCACCACCGGGAGACCCTCCGGCATGGCCGAAACAGCCAGACTGACTGCAGTGAGGAACATGTCCACCAATGGCTCGCCAAGGGCCAGACCAACAGCGAACGCCACCGCGGCGACAGCCAGTATTGCCAGGCTGATCCACTTGGCAAAGCTCTTCATCCTGCGCTGCAGGGGGGACTCGGCCCGGCTGGTAGTCAGAATATCGGTGGCAATGGTGCCCATTCGGGTTTCGTGTCCCGTCGCCACCACTACGCCGGTACCCTTCCCCGAGGTTACCGCCGTGCCCATGAAGGCGGTATTCTCCTGGTCAGCCAGAGGGACTCTCTCTTCGTCCAGGGGCTCGGTTGATTTCTGGGATGGGACCGATTCCCCAGTGAGCAAGGACTCGTCTATTTGCAGTCGCGTGGACTCCAAAAGGCGCAGGTCCGCCGGGACGATGTCTCCGGTCTCCAGTAGCACGATGTCTCCCGGTACGAGGTCGCTGCTGTCAACGTCTTGCTCGCTGCCTTCTCTTTTGACTGTTGCCTTGGGGGCACTCATGTGTATCAGGGCCTGAATGGCGTTCTCAGCCCGGTACTCCTGGATGAACCCGACGACGGTGTTGAGAGCAACTACGATGCCGATGACAATAGCGTCAGCCCAGTGCTGGATGGCCAGCGTAACCACCATTGCCGCCAGAAGGACATACACCAGGGGGCTGGCAATCTGGTGAAGGAGTATCTTCCAGGCGTTGGTTTCCTCGCCCCTGCTTATGGTGTTGGAGCCGTAGCGGCTCCGGCGAGTCTCCACCTCACCGTGGGAAAGACCTTCCGTGCTGGTCTCTAGTGCGGATAGTGCCTTGTCAGTTGGCAATCTGTACCAGGCGGTGCCTGTATCCTGGGTCACTGTCCCTCCTCAGAGAACGGTGATATGCCTTGAATGCGTGGGGCGTGCCGGACGTCATCCCGCGCTGTTTCAGCCGGACCGCGTGGACTTCCTCAGGAGTGGGAGCTGCGCCGGTATCTTTGCACTATAGCCCTGGCTTCCTCTGCGCTCCCCGACCCTATTACCGAGGTCTCCTTGTTTTCCAGCGCCTTGTAGATGTGAAAGAAGTTCTCAATCTCCTCCAGCCAGTGGTCTTGCAGGTCCGGGATGTCGTCTATTCCGTCAAATCTGGGATCAGCGGAGGTCACTGCCAGGAGCTTGTCATCGGGGCCTTCCTCGTCTTTCATGTGGAGCACCCCGATGACCCTCCCTCTGACACGGCAGCCGGGAAAGGTGGGCTCCTCCACAATCACCAGCACGTCCAGGGGGTCACCGTCTGGCCCCGTGGTTCCGGGAATGAATCCGTAGTCAGTTGGATAGTGCACCGAGGAGAAAAGCACCCGGTCGAGCCGTATCGAGCTGGTGGAGACATCGAACTCGTACTTGTTGCGGCTTCCACGTGGAACCTCTACTATCGCCTCGACCTCTGTCATTGATGTTTTCGTTATGGCTGGCCGCACTGGCTCCTTTGACAGCCGTGGGTACCCGTACCAGCTCCGGCGCACACTACATCCTGATTATACGCATGGGCTACTCACTGACAGTATCCGTAATCATACGCATTGCGGATACCTTATAGTACCTTATAGCGTCTTCACTTACATTGGGGGCCTCCTGGGGCGGCGTGTTCCGGTGGAACATTTGGAGACTGTCCTCTAGCGATGGTACAATGCTTGGAATAAAGTCGGGGCCACCCGGGCTTGGATAGATGTCAGAGCTAAGGCAGGATTTGACCACCAGGGAGTGGACCATCATTGCTCCGGAGCGTGCGCACAGACCGCATGAGACCGGCGAGGCAGTGGCGGCAACCCGGCCGGCGCTGCCTGATTGGGACCGGGACTGTCCCTTCTGCCCCGGCAATGAGGGGCTGACTCCGCCCGAGGTTCTCAGGATACCGCCCTCAACCGAAGGGGCCGACTGGGAAGTGAGGGTGGTCCCCAACAAGTTTCCCGCCCTGTCTCTTGAAGGAAGCCCCCGCGTGGAAGAAAGCGACTCATTCCGTCGGGCCAGCGGCGTCGGTGTGCATGAGGTTATCATTGAAACACCTTCACATAACACTCCCATGGCGCTTATGGCGTATGAGCAGGTGGAGAGCGTTCTCAGGGTATTCATGGCCAGGTATGATGCGTTGAAGCAAGACAGCCGGTTCAAGTTTATCAGTATCTTCAAGAACTACGGTTGGGCGTCGGGCACCTCCCTGGTACATTCCCACTCTCAGCTGATAGCTACCCCCATACCCGCCCCTTACTATCATCAGCGGCTGGTCATTGCCATGGGCTACTACGCTGACTTTGGCAGGTGTCTGCACTGCGATGTTCTGGCTGATGAGAAGAAGGATGGGCAGAGAATCGTTACCGAGACTGACCACTTCATAGTCCTGCATCCGTATGCCTCGGCGACCGACTGGGAGACCCACATAACGCCCAAGGAGCACTTCGCCTCCTTCAACTCGTATCCCAGAAGCTATCTCCCCGAACTGGCCCGGGCCATCAAGGATACCCTGTTTGTCCTGTACAACAGGCTGAACAATCCGGCCTTCAACCTGGTCATCGATAGTGCCGCCACGGAGGACCAGGAGGCACCTTACTATCACTGCCACCTGAGGATCGTCCCCAGGCTTTCCTTCATTGCCGGGTTCGAGATGGGCTCTGGCATACGGATAAGGAGCAGGTTCCCGGAAGATACTGCGGATGAGATGCGGACGGCAGCTTCTTTCACCGGGAGGTAACCACCTTCATCTGTGTGTCGCACTGGCGGCGCCCGGGGACGCGGCAAGAAACCCGAAGTACCTCAGTCCTTCGATGATGCCGGCCGCGTACCCTTCCGCTGCCCGGTAGACGTTGTCTCCCTGGAAGTCCCGTAGCTCCGGCTGGGCGGTCGCCACGATTATCCCCTTGAAACCGGCCCGGAACATGTCAATATCATTACCCGAGTCACCGGACACCACTATGTCCCCGCTGGCGACGCCGTAGTGCCGGGCCACGTAGTAGATGGCATCAGCCTTGCCCGCAGCCGAAGGCACGAGGTCCAGGAACTGGCCGCCGCTGTATATCATGTCCGCCCTGATTCCAGCTTGTCGGACCAGTCTGCGCATCTCACTCATTACCTGCTCCTGATTGCGGGTCAGGAAGTAGCTTGCCTTGAACTCAGACTGCCACTCCTCGTCCTGCTCGGCTAGCTCTTTGAATCCCCCGGCGATCTGCTGGATTCTGGCTCTGTCCCACCCCTCGGCTATGATGCGGCTCCATCCTTCGTCCCGGACCGGCTGTCCGTCCCGAACGAAGTATATCTCCGTCCCCACCATGCAGATATACGCGTCCGGGTGCCGAATACCTTTCTGTTTCTCCATCTCGGATATGGACTGAAGGTGCCTCCCGGAGCTGAAGACCAGCAGGATATCCCTTCCCGCGAGCAATCTCAGCAGCTCGTACATGGACTCATCATCGCCGATGAAGGTGCCATCGAGGTCCGTGCACAGTAGTCTCTGACCTGTCTGCGAAACACTCACAGCCGTTACCCTCCATTTCCTAGGAGCAGGTCCAGCATGCTGCCTGCAATGTGCTTCCAGGTGAATCGGGAGTGTGCCTTCTTGTACCCCAGCCGGGAGAGCCTGTCATGGAGCTGCCGGTCACGGAGCAATTCCAGGATAGCCCTTGCCAGGCTCTCCGTATCCAGAGGATCAACCACCAGTGCTTCTTCTCCGGCCTCCACGAAGTCCTTGAGTCCACCATGACTGGTTACTACGGCCGGGGTTCCGCAGGCCATGCTCTCTATAGCTACCATGCCGAAGGGCTCGTAGGTGGAAGGCTGAACGAAGGCATGCGCCGCGTTGTAGAAGGCCTCCAGCTTCTCGATGTAGCCGTAGAGCATGACCTTATCCCTCACTCCGATGCTCTCCGCCAGCCTGGCGAGCTCCTCTCTCTTGTCCACGTCGCTCTGCTCATGTGAGCCGACTGCCAGGACCAGGTGGGCCTCCGGCTCTTGCTGGACCACCTGTCTGAAGGCTTTGATGGCCAGATTGTAGCCTTTGTAGGGGGTTATTCTACCCACCGTGAGCACGAAACTTGACGGCAGTCCGTATTCCTCCCTCACGCTTTGCACTTCCTCCTCCGGCAGCTTGCGGAACTTGGTCTCGGAGAACCCCGGTGTCAGGAGCATGATCTTCTCATCATCTATCCCGTAGTCGGAGGAGATTATGCGCCTCTGGGTGGGTGTGGTGGCGATGACCTTGTAGGCGTCCTCCATGATGCTGGTCTCGGTGGCATTTCTTTCCCGGAAGTTGTATTTCTCCTCCATCTCCTCTTCATCTATTTCTTGCCCTTCCTCCCTGGCCGACTGCTTCATCCTGGTCTCCTTCCATTTGCCGAGAGAATGGGGGGTGAAGACCAGGGGCACGTCAAACCGGGCAGCCAGCTTCGTCCCCACGTAGCCCGCATCCCAGTAGTGAGCATCGATGAGCGTATATTCCAGCTTGTTTCGGTCAACATATTCGGCAAACCCTTCGACCAGCTCCGGAAGGTAGTCCACCAGGTATTCCTTCGGGATGAAGTCCTTACCTCCGCAGGGGATGCGCACTATCCGAACCCTGTCGCTCACGGGCTCTATGTGCTCGTAGCCGGCGAACTGCCTGGATAGGATGTCCACCTGGTAGCCGAACTCCGAGAGCGCCTTTGAAAGCTCGATGACGAACACCACCTGTCCGCCCGTATCCGGTCGTCCAAATGAGGGTTTGTTCTCGAAGTAGCCGTGGGTCGAAATCATCAGTATTCTTTTGTGGTCGGCATCATTCATGCTTTCTCCTTTTCACTGTACCCTGGTTCACGTCCCGTGTACCAGCTTGCGACAGGGGGTTTCCGGCAGACCGCTACTGTTTCCCACTTCCCTTATGCTCGGCTTCGGCGACTACCTCTATGACCGACAGCACGCTGTCCGGGTTCACTGAGATTGAGTCAATGCCGGCTTCCACCAGAAAGGCGGCAAACTCCGGGTGGTCGCTGGGCGCCTGTCCGCATAGGCCCACTGTACGGTCTTTGCCGTGGGCGGCGGTAATCAGGTCCGCAATGCTGTTCTTTACGGCATCGTGGCTTTCGTCAAAAAGGTAGGACAGCTCCGCCGAGTCCCGGTCCACCCCCAGCACAAGCTGGGTGAGGTCATTGGAGCCGATGGAAAACCCGTCAAAGCAGTCCGAGAACTGGTCGGCCAGGATGATGTTCGAAGGTATCTCGGCCATGACGTATACCTGGAGACCGTTTTTGCCTCTCTCCAGTCCATTCTCTGCCATGACCTGCAGGACCTGCTCCCCCTCGGATGGGGTGCGGCAGAAGGGTATCATCACTATCACGTTGTCCAGTCCCATCACTTCACGGACTCGCTTGATTGCCCGGCACTCGAGGGCGAATCCTTCCCGGTAGCGGTCACTGTAGTACCGGGAGGCCCCACGAAAGCCGAGCATGGGATTCTCTTCATCCGGCTCGAACTGCCTCCCTCCTATCAGGTTGGCATACTCGTTGGTCTTGAAGTCGCTCATCCGGACAATGACCGGGTCCGGATACCTGGAAGCAGCGATCCTGGCGATGCCCTGTGCCAGGTGGTGCACGAAGTACTCCGTCTTGTCATCGAATCCCCTAGTCAGGTCCGCTATTTGCTGGCGCACGTTCTGGTCCTCCAGGTCATCCAGGTGCACCAGGGCCATGGGATGAATCTGGATGATGTTGTTGATGATGAACTCCATGCGTGCCAGGCCGATTCCCTTTGCCGGTAGACGCCACCAGCGAAAGGCGGCTGCCGGACTGGAGATGTTCATCAGTACCTTCGTGCGGGTCTGCGGGGTATCCTCCAGATTCACGTCAGACACTTCAAAGTCCAGGATCCCGTCGTACACGTAGCCTTCATCGCCCTCGGCACACGAGATGGTGACCTCCTGCCCGTCTCTGAGTGTCCCGGTAGCCTGACCGGTTTCCACCACTGCGGTGATGCCCAGTTCGCGACTAACAATGGCGGCGTGGGAGGTCCTGCCGCCCAGGTCGGTTATGATAGCCGCTGCACGCTTCATAACCGGCACCCAGTCAGGGTCGGTCATTCCCGTTACCAGGACGGAGCCGTCCTTGAAGCGGGCGATTTCATCAGCGCTCTTGATAACCTGTGCCTCGCCGGCGGCAATGGCCTGGCCTATGCTCAGCCCGCTGAGAAGGCGTTCACCCTGCTCTTTGAGACGGTATGACTTGAGTGACGCCGCTTCCTTCTGGGACTGCACGGTCTCAGGGCGCGCCTGAACGATGAACAGCTCGCCGGTATCGCCGTCCTTGGCCCATTCCACGTCCATGGGCTTTCCGTAGTGCTCCTCAATGGTACATGCCCAGCGGGCCAGGCTCAGCACTTCGTCATCGCTGAGAGCAAGCGAGTGCTGCTCCTCAGCCGACGTTGCCACGGTCTTTGTGGTCTCTGCGCCGCCCGTGGCGTATACTATCTTTTTCTCCTTCACCCCGGTAATCTTGCCGATGATGGGTACCAGGTCCTTCCTGCTCAGCAGGGGCTTGAACACGACAAACTCATCAGGGTTGACCAGTCCCTGCACCACGCTCTCACCCAGCCCCCACGATGCGTTTATGACCACCACGTCTGGAAATCCAGTCTCGGGGTCCAGGGTGAACATCACGCCGGCGCTTGCCTTGTCCGAGCGCACCATCTTCTGTACCCCGACAGACAGAGCGACTTCCATGTGGTCGAATCCCTTCTCCTTGCGGTAGCTGATGGCCCGGTTCGTGAAGAGGGACGCGTAGCAGCGTTTGCACGCGTCCAGTACCTGTTCCTTTCCAGTGACGTTCAGGAAGCTCTCTTGCTGGCCGGCAAAGCTTGCCTCGGGCAGGTCTTCCGCGGTAGCGCTGCTTCTCACCGCCACGGCCACGTCGTCTGCACCGTAGCGCCGACAGAGCTCGCAATAGGCGTCCTCTATCGCGCCGGCTACTTCCTCAGGGAGATCCGCCTGCATGATCAGCTTCCGAACCTCTTCCCCCACCTGGTGCACGGGTTTGCCGTTGCTCTCAAGACTACCCACCAGTGCTCTGATGTTCTCGCTGATTCCGTCTTTGTGCTCTAGAAATGCCCGGTAGGCGTTTGCTGTGGTGGCGAATCCGTCTGGTACCTGGATGCCCTTCTCTTTCAGGTTCCCGATCATCTCACCCAGAGAAGCATTTTTCCCACCAACGATAGCTACGTCCCCGGCGCCCAGGTCCTCAAACCATCTTATGTACTCGGAGCGATCTGTCATTTCGCACCCCCTCCAGTGGAATCCGCGTGTTTCGGGGCAGGTCTTGTGATTGCTGGTCCCCATCTACGTCTGTCTTGACCCACACTATGTCTCTGTCAGATAGGCACACTCTCTACACTTTCTTCTCACCGGTATTCTCAGTCTGAGTGCTGTTCGCCTGCCCTGACAATGGCCAGTCTTGCCAGCGGCGGTCCGACAATCTCGTTCAGGACCACTGTCGCCAGGATGGCGTTGTAGATTGTGTCTCCCAGGTCGGGAAAGGCCCGCTGGGCGAGCAGGGCCAGACCCAGAGATACACCGGCGGCGGGCATCAGTGCCAGGCCCAGGTACTTCTTGACCTCCACCGGTGACCGGGCTACGTGCGCACCCGCCATGGTGCCGGAGTACTTGGCAGCGAATCGCGCGGCAAATATCAGGCCCGCTACCAGGCCCGCCGTTTGCATCGCCTGGAGGTCAAAGTGCATACCTGCCAGCACAAAGAAGATGGCAAAGATGACGTCTTCGATGTCGTCTACCACGCTAAACAAGTCCTTTCTATGGGCTACGTTGCAGACAACTACACCGAGCACCATATTGGCCAGTATCAGGGATACCTCCAGGGTTTCGGCAATGCCTACACAGAGCATGATGGCGCCGAGCACTATCACCAGCAGCAGGGAGCGGCTCTTCATCAGTCTGGCCACGGGAATCAGCAGGAAGCCCAGGGCCGCCCCTATTCCCAGTGACTGGAGTATCTCCAGTACCGGTGCGCCAAGCATTCGGGGCAGGGAGAATCCCCCGGCCACCCCTGTCAGGCCGCTGGCGACTCCCATGGCAATGGAGAACATGAGGATGGCAGCGGCGTCATCAATGGCCACTATGGAGAGCAGGGTGGTGGTGAGCGGCCCTCTGGCCCTGTACTCACGTGTAATAGCCATGACTGTAGCCGGCGCGGTAGCGCTGGCAATGGCACCGATGACAAAGGCCATCGGGAAGTACGTATGTAGCCAGCTTGAATCAGATGCCTGGACAATGAACGGCGCTACCAGGGTCACAACCAGCGCCGTGAGGAACCATGTACCAACGGCTTGTAGTGGTGTAATCCAGGCGATGCTGCTTTCGAGCTGCCTGATCCTCTCCAGCCGCAGGCTTCCACCGATGGAGTAGGCGATAATGCCCAGGGCAATGGAGGTGTATATCTCCAGGTTCTCCACTGCCGCTCCGGCAATAAGACCTGTCACGGAAGGGCTCAACAGGATGCCGGTAATGATGTAGCCGGTAACGCGGGGGAACCTGAATCGATGAGCCAGCATACCGGCGAAGAACCCGGCGACTATCATTATCCCTATGGCGAGTATCAGGCTGGTTACCATGTTCTGTTTCTCCGGTGACCAGGTATGAGACCCCTTCACTTCTGGTGATGGGGACAGTAATAGGAGGTGCGCCCTGCTATCTTCTCGCTCTTCATTTCGGTCTGGCAGATTGGACACCTGCCTTCCTTTTCCCGGTGGGGTAGCAGATAGTGCCCCGGCATCCTACCGGGGTCAGCCTGGCTGTCTATGGCCGTGCTGAGCACTTCCTTCACCGCCTGAAAGAGCGCTTCCAAGCTCCGGTTGCCTAGCTGACTAGCCCTGGTCCTGGGGGAGAGCCTTGCCTGGAATAGAATCTCATCCGAATAGATGTTGCCGATTCCGGCTATCCTTTCCTGGTCCATGAGAGCTGACTTGATGCTGCTCCTGGTTCCTTTGAGCGCCTCTTTGAAATCCTCCAGTCCGAAGTCCCGGTCCAGGGCGTCGGGGCCAAGGCCCTGCTTTTTCACGTAGCTGCGTACGTTCGGGGTCAGAGCAATCTTTCCCAGTTTCCTCTGGAGCACAAAGGCCAGGTGATAGCCGTTCTCAAAGCTGAACAGGGCGCGAGTGTGCCCGGGAGCCTGCTGGCCGTTCTGGAAATAGCGGAGGAAACCGGTCATCCCAAAGTGGAATACTATCCAATCATCATTGTCCAGCCTTGCGAACAGATACTTGCCGTGGCGGTCAGTGGACTCCAGTTGACGGCCCTTCAGCTGAGATTGGAGCTTCGTGGGAGTTAGGTCCTCCAGAATACCTTGGGCGCGGACGTCCGTCTCCCGGATGGTCTGATGCAGCGCCGTGCTATTGAGATACCTGCGAAAGACCTCCACATCCGGCAATTCGGGCATGTCTCCCCCTTTCGGGCCTGCTACGCCTACTGCTGTGACAGCAGCTCCTTGAGCTTCAGAGCATTGATAACCGCGTAGCCCTTTTCGTCGTTATCGAAGTAACAGAACACGTCTTTGCCCTGGGCGGCCCAGGAAGCGAGCGATTCCGCCCAATCTGAAAGTGTGCTGTCATCGTACTTGCCCTGGTAGGCGCCGTTGGGGCCGTGCAGGCGCACGTAGACGAAATCGGCCGTCACGGTGAGCGGGGACTGCCTCCCCTCAAAGTCGTATATGCAGAAGGCGGCGTTGTGTTCAGCCAGTGTCTCTTCCGTCTCCTGTCCGAACCAGCTCGGGTCACGGAACTCGAAAGCATACCGGTAGCCTTCCGGGAGGGTGGTAAGGAAGCTGCGTAGCCTGTCGGCGTTCAGGTGCCAGCGCGGCGGCAACTGAAAGAGCACCGGCCCCAGACTTTGTCCCAGTATGCTGATCCCGTCAATGAGACTGGCCACTGGCTCTTCGGGGTCCTTCAGCTTCTTCATATGGGTTATGTAGCGGCTGGCCTTGACGGAGAACAGAAAGCCCCGGGGAACCGCATCGCGCCACCGCGCGAGGGTCTCCTTACTGGGCAGCTGATAGAAGGTGTTGTTGACCTCGGCGGTGTGGAAGTGCTCTGCGTAGTGCTGGAGGAGCTGGTCATCGGCCAGGTCTTCGGGGTAGAAAGGTCCCTTCCAGTGCTGATAGTGCCATCCTGATGTGCCGATGTAGGTTCCCTTCGGCATTGCTCAATCCTCACTCCCTGTGTCATGTCTCTGCAAGGGGATGCGGGGGCCAGCTGTGGGCGAGAGAGACGCGCCGGCAATCCTGCTATTGCCGGAGCTCTCTATCGTATCTTGAGAGCATGAGGTTGGAGCGCTGCAGCTCTTCCTCAGCCTGGATATCATGTTTGAGATACCTTGCGAAAAAGGCTGTGGCGTAGCCGTTTATCAGCCTGACGTGTTCATCATTCCTCTGGCATTGCGGTATCGAGTCGTGGTTCTGACAGGGAGCATTCCCGAAGGTGAAATGGGTAGCCAACCTGATCACCATGTAAAACCTGGCGGCCTGTGCCTTCGCATACAGGGTCTCTGCCAGTGGCACCAGGGATGGGAGGTCTATGTCCCCGTGCATTATCATGATCGGGATGCTGACGTGGCCGATACCTTCCCGGAAGGGGTCAGGTGCAGACATGATCAGGGCGGCTCTGATTCTGTCGTCGTTGATACTCACCTCGTCATATGCTCCGATCAGCCCGAGAGTGGTCAGTCCTCCCAGCGAGTGACCGGCCATGCCGATTGCGCTTGAATCCACCAGGCCATGGAACGCAGAGCTGCGGTCTTGGTTCAAGGTCAGCATGGAGTCGATAACGAAGCTCGCCTTCCGCAGCCTGAATTGCTCTATGTATGAGACAATCGCCTCATGACCGGCATTTGCCAGTGCCTGCAGATCGGCCAGCGCCCGGACTGTGTCTACGGGGTTGGTGAGTTCGGTCTCGCCCTGTATCTTGCGGGCGGTAGCCTGCTCGATGAAATCGGGAGCAGCCGCGTCAAGATAGTCCGGAGCAATGACGATGAACCCCTGGCGCGCCAGGTGCTCTGTAAGGGCCAGGCACGATAGTTTGCTGGAGTATAGACCGTGGTTGAATACTATGAGTGGGTAGGGGGCCTGGTCCCTGTAGGGGATTGCATCACGGGCGACGGTACTCTCAAAGCCGTTGCCATACGTAAACGGATGCGGCTCTTGAGCGGTGGGGTACCAGACCGCGGCCGTGAGGGTTTCGTTTCCTCCCTCCGGTCCAGTGTGGTCCAGCTCCAGGTTGGAGAAGCCGACGTGATACTCAGACGGGCCTGACTGGGGCGACTGACACGCCTGCTGCAGACAGGCCCCGAGGCACAGGAGAGCCGCCAGCACAAGCCTGCCAGTGCTCCGTTTGGCGCCCGGCTTTCGTTTGACGTTCATTCTCCGGCTCCCGGCTTCCGTGGCCAGGCCAGCCGTTCCAGCAGCCGCCCGGCACGGTCATCGGGTGTTCTTATCGCAATAACTATCGGGATATCATCTCCTTGAACCCGGCTTCATCTATGACTTTCACGCCGTGCTCTCTCGCCTCTTCGAGCTTGCTGCCCGGCTCCTTGCCAGCCACAACGAAGTCGGTATTGCCGCTCACGCTGGAGGCAGCTTTGCCGCCGAGTGATTCTACCTTGCGCTCCGCCTCGGAGCGGGTGTATCTGTCCAGTGAGCCGGTGAAGACGAAGGTCCTGCCTTCCAGGGGCAGTTCTCCTCTGCGCTGGGGTAGCTGCCCGATCTGCAACCCGGCCTCAAACAGCCCTTCCAGGACCTTCTGGTTTTCCTCTTCCTGGAAGAACTCCTCGATGCTTGCCGCCACCTCGGGGCCGATCTCGGCTGTCCTTTGGAGCTCGTCCCTGTCCGCGTGCCGCAGGTCTTCCAGCCTTTGGAGGCTTCTGGCCAGCACCCTGGCCATGTGTTCGCCCACGTGCCGTATCCCCAGAGCGTACAGGAAGCGGTCCGGGGGGATCTGCTTTTTCCCCTGGATCGCATCGTGGAGTTGAGTCGCTGACTTGCGGGCGAATCCGTCCAGTCCCGCGAGGTCGTCTACGGAAAGCCGGTAGATGTCGGCTACGTTTTTCACCAGGCCCCGGTCTACCAGCTGTCTGGCCGTCCTCTCGCCCAGACCCTCGATATCGAGTGCTTCTCTGGAGGCGAAGTGGACAATCCGGCCGGCAAGCTGGGGGGGACAGGTAAGGCCTGCCGGGCAGAAGTGGTAGGCACCTTCTGTGGCCACGTTGCTGCCGCAGGCCGGGCACTTCCGCGGCATGGTGAACTTCTTCCCCCTTTTCCTGCCGGGTTCCTCTACTCGCTCCGAGACCTCGGGGATGACATCACCGGCTCTGGCCACGCGTACCTTGTCGCCGACCCGCACGTCCTTCCGGTGCACCTCATGCTCGTTGTGCAGGGTTGCCCGGCTGATGGTAACGCCCGCCACGTCCACCGGCTCGAGTAGTGCTACCGGCGTGAGCCTGCCGGTCCGGCCCACCTGCACCACGATGTCCTGTATCCGGGAGACCTCTTGCTTGGGAGGGAACTTCCAGGCCACCGCCCAGCGAGGGCTACGCTGCCGCGTGCCCAGCTTTTCTCTCAGGGCGAGGTCATCCAGCTTTATCACCAGGCCATCTATCTCGTACTCCAGGTCATCGCGGCCAGCCAGCAGGTTCCGGTACTTCTCCTGGACGTCCGACAGGGAAGAACACACTTCGTTGTGGGCATCGGTCTTCAGTCCCCATGCGGACAGCTTCCCCAGCACCTCCCAGTGCGAGGATACCTCCTGCCCCTCCATCCTCAGCACGTCATAGAAGCGCACGTCCAGCGGGCGTCCCGCCACCATCCTGGAGTCGAGCTGCCGCAGCAGCCCGGCGGTAGCGTTGCGCGGGTTGGCGAAAGGCTCTTCGCCATTCTCTACCCGTTCTCTGTTGAGCTGATGGAAACCTTTCTTGAGCATGAAGACCTCGCCCCGTACTGCCAGGAAGGGCGGCACGCCGTTGTTTTTCTGGAGGCGCAAAGGTATGGAGCGAACGGTCTTGAGATTCTCAGAGATATCCTCTCCGGTCTGTCCGTCTCCCCGGGTGGCGCCATACTTGAAGGCCCCATCGTCATAGACTATCTCTACTGAAGCACCATCAAACTTGGGCTCCAGTGTCAGGCTGACCTCATCAGCGGGGGCATTTTTGTGCACGAAGTGAACGAAGTCAGCCACTTCCGTCTCCTCCAGGACGGCGTTGAGGCTGAGCATGGGTGCGGTGTGGCTTACCTTCGCGAGCTTGCTTACCGGCTCTGCCCCCACCCGGTGAGTAGGAGAATCAGCGGACTCGAACTGGGGGAACGCCGCTTCAAGCTCCTGGAGGCGGCGGAATAGCTTATCATAGACTGCGTCCGAGATCTCAGGCCGGTTCTTCACGTAGTAGAGATAGTCATGGTACTCGATCCCCTCTCTCAGAGCCTGGATCTCTTCTTCCGCTTCCTTGCTGCTCAGGCTATGTACGTCTTTGAAGTCCGTGCGCGGGTTCCGCTTGAAGTCCACGGTTGCCTCCCTATTTCCTGCTGAGCAGCTTCTTCAGGTCTTTCAGGCTCCGGGTGTTGACCACGTTGTCCGGCTCCATCCAGCCCCGGCGTCCCTGGTAGACCCCGAAGCGCATGAAGTCAAGCTCGTGGGTGCTGTGGGCGTCGGTGGAAATGGCAATCGGGATACCCATTTCGCGGGCCATTTTGGCGTGGACCTCGGTGAGGTCAAGGCGCGCCGGCTGGGCATTGATTTCAAGCGCACAGCCGGTCTCCCTGGCTGCTTTCATAAGCCGTTCCATATCCAGCTGGTAGGGGTCACGCTCTCCGATCATTCGCCCGGTGGGATGTGCCAGGATGGTGGGGTAAGGATTGTCTATGCCACGGATGACGCGTTCTGTCTGCTTGTCCGCCGGGAGATCGAACTTGTAGTGGACAGCGCAGACGAGCAAATCAAGCCTCTTGAGGATATCGTCGGGCAGGTCCAGCGAGCCGTCTTCCAGGATGTCCACCTCGATGCCCTTGAGCAAAACGATACCGTCCAGATTCTCGTTGAGGCGGTCTATTTTCTCTGTATGCTCGGCCAGGCCCCGGGCATCCAGGCCCTTGGCCACGGTTACGTGTTTGGAGTGTTCGGTAATGGCCAGATACTCATACCCTCGCTCTCTGGCGGCATCGGCCATCTGCTCCAGGGTCGAGCGTCCGTCAGTAGCCCTGGTATGGGCATGAAGGTCACCACGGATGTCTTGCAGGCTGACCAGTTGGGGGAGCTCCCCCTTCTGGGCCGCTTGGATCTCTCCGGTGTTTTCGCGCAGTTCGGGCTCGATGTAGGGAAGGTCTACCTGGGCATAGACTTCTTCCTCGGTCTTGCCGGCGATTCTATCGTCTCCCTTGAAGACGCCGTACTCGTTTATTTTGAGCCCTTGCTTGACTCCCATTTTCCGCACGGCGACGTTGTGTGCCTGTGATCCCGTGAAGTAGTGCAGGGCCGCGCCGTAGCTGACCTCAGGTACGACTCGAAGGTCTACCTGAACGCCGAAGCGCAGCACCACCGTAGACCGTGTATCGCCCCTGGATACCACCCGGTCCACGTCTTCATACTCTACAAAACGCTTCATCACCTCGGCGCCTCTCTTGTGAGTGACCAGTATGTCCAGGTCACCCACGGTCTCCTTTCTGCGCCGGTAGCTGCCTGCAATCGCCGCTTTCTTGACCCCGTCCACCTTCTTCAAATGGGCCAGAAGGGACTGGGCTACTTCCTCGATGACGGAGAGCTGGTACCGCTTCTGGCCGCCCTCAAGTTTGTCTCTGCGGCCTATCTCTTCCAGTATCCTCTGCTCTGTCTTGGTGCCGAACCCCGCGAGGTCTCTAACCTTCTGCTCTCCGGCGGCCTTCTCCAGTTCCTCAATGCTGGTTACGCCCAGCTTCTGGTACAGCGCCCCGGCGCGCTTGGGCCCGAGCCCTGCAAGCCTGGTGATCTCGATCAGCCCTGGGGGAAGTTTCTCTTTCAGTTCCTCTAGCTGGGGAAGCTTGCCGGTATTGACGATATCCGCTACCTTGCTGGCGAGGTCCTTGCCCAGTCCCGGTATGCCGGACAGGTCTTCCTTGTTGCTGATCATTTCTGCCACGCTCTGGGGAAGGTTGGAGATATTCCGAGCCGCGGTGCGATATGCCCGTACGCGGAACTCGTTGGCACCTTCTATCTCCAGAAGGTCAGCATACTCGTTGAGGGTTTGCGCGATCTCTGCGTTATGGACTGGCATGATCACCTCGAGGATGACAATGCTCCTGGTTCAACCGGTGGTCCCGGTCAGGTTTCGCGCTTCTCCTCAGGAGCTGAGAACCGCACCTTGATCTTGTCAGGCGCGGCATGGAGCACGTCTTCAGGCGTGAAGAACAGGTCCGCGTCGACCAGTTCGGTACTGACCTTGAACTTGCTTATCTCACCGGTAAGGGTGTTGCGGATGATGTAGTCCACCATGCCCAGAACTCTGTCATTCCGGTCCAGTACCTGGGCTCCGTACTCTATCTGCATTTCATTCCTCCATGCGGGGTTGTCCTGACGCTGAGCGGGTCATCCGGCGGGCCCTCACCAGACGGGGCAAAGAAAGACCCCCTCTCAGACTTCTGTCTCGGAGGCTGCTCTCTCCGACAACGGTCCGGATAGACACCGTACCTCATGCTTTCAGGTTTCCTTCCCGCTTCAGTCCGAGCTCCTCACTTAGCTGAAGATGACCGATGATGTCCGCCCGGCTGATCATCCCGGCACATCCACCATTCTGCGTGACCAGTACCTGGTTGATGTCCCGTCCTGCTATGAGTCTCAAAGCAGTGCTCAAGTCTTCCTCCGGGCTTACGGTGTAGAGCGGCTCCCTCGTCATGATCTTGTCAACGGTCGTGTCTGGCCATTTTGCCTGGGGAAGGTCTCTCACGTCAGTCACGGTCACGATTCCCAGGAGCCGGCCATCCCGGCACACGGGGACGGCCCGGCCGTGGTGACGCTGGAAGACGTTCCGCACCAGCTCTGCCACGGTGGTGTCCGGACCTATCACGGTCGGCTCCGTGTTCATGGCATCCCTGACCGTTACTCCGCTCAGCCGCTCGCGAAGGGTGATTTCCTGGCGGCTGGCGTCGGCGGCGTTGCTCAGGAACCACCCGATGAAGGCGATCCATATGCCTCCCAGGAGATTGCCGGCGAAGAGCTCGAATACGCCGTAGGCGATCAGGGCCCAGCCGAATAGCCGCCCGACGGTGGCCGCTATGTTGGTTGCCCGGACAAGGCTGCCGGTAGTGGCCCAGAGCACTGACCGCAGCACACGCCCGCCGTCCAGGGGAAAGCCGGGCAGGAGATTGAAGGCGGCAAGGACGGCATTGATCAGGGCCAGGTAGGTAAGCATGGCGGCCAGCGGGCTCCGCCCGTCCTGCACCAGCTGCACCAGTCCCCAGAAGACGGCAGCCAGAGCGAGGCTGGTCAGCGGCCCTACTATAGACATGGCGAACTCGGTCTTGGGCTTCTCAGGCTCCTCCTCCAGGTTGCTTACGCCCCCGAAGATGAACAGGGTAATACTGCTCACCACCATGCCCCGGGCCCGTGCCACGAGTGAATGGGCCAGCTCGTGTACCAGCACGGAAACGAACAGTAGCAGCGCGGCGACAACCGCGGTTATCCAGTAGGTCGCCGTCTCCCATCCCGGATAGACCTGGGGGAAGTATCCCTGGGCGAGGGACCAGCTTACCAGGACGAAGATGAGTATCCAGGTGTAGTGCACGCCGATGTCAATGCCGGCAATTCGTACCAGGCGCAAGGAGCTTTTCATGTTGCCCTGCCCCCCTTCTGGTCCCGGTGCGTACCTTCACCCTCATGCGGTCTCACTACCAGGACCGGCAGTCCTGATTCTCTCAGCACGTAGTCGGCCACGCTGCCAAACACAGCGCGCCCCAGCCCGCTGCGTCCGTGGGTCGCAATGGCAATAAGGTCAATCCCGCTCCGGTGCGCATATTCCACTATCGCCCCGCCTTCCTTTCCCTGTAGAACCCTGGTCTCAACATCAAGGCCATTTCGGCGCAGGCCCTGCGCCACATCCTCAAGGTAGCGCTCAGCCTGCCCTGTGTCGCCCGCTATCTGCTCTGCGGCAACCTCGGCGGCAGTGGCCATGGCGGTAGTGCTGGCAACCGGGACTACCCGCAGCAGTATGACCTTGCTCCCGAATCTTTTGGCCTGCTCTTCGGCGTAAGGGAGCACCTGCTCAGCCAGCTCAGAGCCGTCCAGACAGACCAGTATCTTCTCGAACAAATCCTGCCCCCTTTGTTCCTATGAGCCAGTCTTCTTCTCGCGAAGGCCCCAGACCATGATGGCAATGCCCAGCGCAAAGACAAGCCAGATTATCACCCTGGTGCCGACGAAGATGTTCACGCCGAAGCCGTCAATCCCGGCCAGGCCGGGGCCGGGGTCAGCGTAGGCAGGCGGAGTCCTGAAACTCCCCCCGCCCTCCAGCATTGCCCCCTTGGCCATATTGAGCAGGGGGAAGAAGAAATGGCTGAACCACTCGTTCAGGACCTCGGATAGTAGACTGAGTCCCACCAGGATGCTACCCGCTACCGCTTTCACTGTGTGTCTCCTCTTCCTCTGCTACGTCCGGGCCACCGCTGTCGTGACCCCGGGCTACAGTCCCCTGTCAGCGATATACGTGGCCAAGTCTGCCAGGCGGCAGCTGTAGCCCCATTCGTTGTCATACCAGGCAAGCACCTTGACCATGTTCTCACCCACCATCATGGTGCTGGGCGAATCAAAGATGGCGCTGGCGCTGCTGCCAATACAGTCGCTACTGACCAGCTCCTCTTCTGTGTACTCCAGGATACCCTTGAGCGAGCCTTCCGCCGCTTCGCGGAATGCCTGGTTAACCCGCTCAACGGACGTCTTCTGCTCCAGGGTGGCCACGAAGTCGACCACTGAGCCGACTGGTACCGGTACCCGGATAGCCATACCGTCGATCCTGCCCTCCAGCCCTGGTACCAGCCGCCCGACCAGCCTGGCGGCGCCGGTAGTGGTCGGTACTATGTTGGCCGCCGCCGACCGGGCGCGGCGCAGGTCTCTATGGTAGGTGTCCAGAAGGCGCTGGTCACTGGTATAGGCATGGACGGTGGTCATCAGTCCGTGCATTACAGTGAAGCTCTGATGCAGCACGTTCACCACCGGGGCAATGCAGTTGGTGGTGCAGGAGGCGTTGGATATGATGTGGTGCTTCTCACCGTCATACTCCTCCTCGTTCACTCCCAGGACTACGGTAATGTCCTCGTTTCTGGCCGGGGCAGATATGAGCACCTTCCTGGCGCCGCCTTCTCTGTGAGCTGCCGCCTCCGTGGCATCCCGAAATACGCCCGTGGACTCGATGACGATGTCCACGCCGTGGTCCCGCCAGGGAATGGCCTTGGGATCACGCTCGGAGAAGACCCTTACTTCCTCTCCGTCTACGACGATAGCCGTTTCTTTCGCTTCCACCCGGCCGGGGTATTTCCCGTAGGTGCTGTCCCGCCGGAGTAGATGAGCGTTGGTCGCGGTGTCGGTCAGGTCATTTACGGCTACTACCGTCAGGCGGTCCTTGTGGTACTGGTTGATTGCCCGGAGGGTCAGTCTCCCGATTCTGCCAAACCCGTTGATCCCAACTCTGGCTGCCATGTCTTCCTCCTGTTCGCTTGACCTTGCGCTATCGGCTCCGGGGCATCCGGCAGTTGCCCCATCCCCCGGTGCCGGCCAGGTGTCCCGGGACCGGTCACTCCGCAAGCATCCTTGCCAGCTTCAGCAGATTCATGTCAAGCTCTTTCCTGCTGGCGGCAACCTCGGACAGCGGGGTGGCCTGCACTTCGTCCCTGACCAGGCCTTCCAGGACGCCGTGTCTGCCCCGGGCGAGGTCTTCCACCGCCGATGTCGCCAGCCGCGTGGCCAGCAGCCGGTCGGCGACGGTGGGGATTCCGCCGCGCTGTACGTGGCCCAGCCGGGTGACGCGAAGCTCTACTCCCAGCCGCACGTGGTGCTCGCGGAAGTGCCTGGCCAGTGCTTCGGCGTCGTATCTAGCCCCCTCCGCGACCACTACGATGGCGTGTGACTTGCCTCGCCGATAGGCATCTCGAATCTCTTGCGCCACCTCCTCGGGGGTGGTTGGTACCTCGGGGACCACGACGCATTCCGTGCCACCGGCAATGCCAGACACCAGGGCGAGATAGCCGCAGTTTCGTCCCATAACCTCCACCACGAACGCCCGGTCATGGGACTGGGCTGTCGTTCTTACCCGGTCGATGGACTCCAGAGCGATATTCAGGGCGGTGTCCACCCCTATGGATACGTCCGAGCCGTACAGGTCATTGTCTATGGTGGAGGCTATCCCCAGGACCGGGTAGCCCATCTCGGAAAGCTTGTGCGCCCCTGCCTGGGACCCGTCTCCTCCGATAACCAGCAGCGCGTCAATGCCGCACCGTTCGAGCGTCCCCAGCGCTTCCTGCCGCCCTTCCTCGGTCTCGAACTCGGGACAGCGAGCGCTATGCAGAAAGGTCCCGCCACGTTCAATGATTCCGCCCACGTCTCTCGCCCCGAGCTCGACTACGTCACCACTGATAAGACCCTGGTAGCCACGGCGTATGCCGAGCATCTGCCAGCCCTTGCCCAGGCCAGTGCGTACGGCTGCCCTTATGGCTGCATTCATGCCCGGGGCGTCGCCCCCGCTGGTAAGTACGGCTACACGTCTCGCTATCATCACAACTCCGCATGTGGATACATGAACCGCCAGATTCCAGCCGTCATCCGGCGGCCACAAGATCGTCTCTCCGAGGGTACCACCCTTCAGTACCGCCAGGTAATCCGTAGACCTACCCATTTCCCGGCATGATTTCACTGATTCCGGGGCAGGGAAACGCCGCCGCTGTGCCATGCCGGTCCGGGGCGTGAGGGTCCGAATGCTGTTCACACGCTGTACACGGGCGCTGGCCACTGTGCTATACTGCCATCATGAACCAAGAAGATGATCCAATTCCTGTCATCAATACAGTCTCAAAGGTCCCCACGGGCATAACCGGCCTTGATGAGATAACCGCCGGGGGACTCCCCAGGGGCAGGACTACCCTCATTCTGGGCGCCGCCGGCGAGATAGTCCGGCAGGAACGAGTGCTGGCCGTCCCTATGGTGATAAGGAAGTCGCCGCTGCGGGAGGTACGCGTCATCGGGGACCTGTCTGACCGCGAGATGGCGGTCCGCGCGCTGGGTATCCGCCAGGAGTTGGCCGGGCGGGCAGCCGGGGGAGCCTGATGCCCATGGAAGAGGAGATGGTGCCGACCCAGAAGAATCTGGTGCTGACACCGGACCAGGCGCAGAGGGTGATGGACGCCCTGCCCTGCGCCGTGGTGGTGCTGGAGAAGCCAGACGGCAGGATAACCTACGTCAACCAGCGCGCCCGGCTGCTCTACGGCATGGACCCCCGCGGCCTGGCCCTGGCGGAGCACCCGGAAATCGGGCTGCTCAAGCTGGACGGTACCCCGTATGTCCCTGGGGAGATGCCCGCCAGCCGCTCCCTGCTCTACGGAGAGGAGGTACGCGGCGAGGAGCTGATACTCGCGCGGCCGGACGGTAGCCGGGTAACGGTATCCGCCAGCTCCGCGCCCATAACCGGTGCCCGCGGCGAGGTGACCGCAGTAATCGGTGTCTTCGATGATGTCACCGAGGCCAGGCAGCTGGAGCAGGAGCTCCAACTCAAGGAGCAGGCCATGGAGACGGCTGCCTTTGGCATGGGCATGACGGACCTGCAGGGCCGGGTTACCTATGCCAACCCGGCCCTTTTGCGGATGCTGGGGTATGACAGTAGCGACGGGGTGCTGGGCGAAAACGCTACCGGCTTCTGGCTGGATGGAGATGAGGCCCGGGCAGCCAGACGCACCGTTCTGGAGCAGGGCGCATGGCAGGGCGAGATAAATGGCCGGCGAAAGGACGGGTCCACTGTTCCTGTGCTGGTTGCTTCCAGCCTGGTTACGGATAGCGCGGGCAGCGCCCTGGCCATTATCGCCTCATTCATCGACATCAGCAGGCGCAGGGACATGGAAGCAGAGCTGGCCCGGCACCGGGAGCATCTTGAGGAGATGGTGGAAGAGCGGACCCGGCAGCTGCTGGAGAGCCGCCGGGAGCTCCGGAAGAGAGAGGTGGACTTCCGGGCTCTGATAGAGAGCAATGCCGATGCCATGGTGGTGATGGACGAGAGCGGGCGCCTGCGGTTCTTCAACCCGGCGGCACCGGCGCTCCTGGGGGAGATACAGGTGGGGCAATCCTTAGGCTTCCCGGTAACCTCGGGTGTAACCGAGGTTGAGATAGTCGGCGGAGGCTCGGGGAACACCATAGCCGAGATGCGAGTGGTGGAGATCCAGTGGGAGGGAGAGCCCGCTTTTCTGGCCACCTTACGCGATGTCACGAGTCTCAGACGTGCGGCGGAGAGGATACGGACACTCTCACGGCGGCTGATAGAGGCCCAGGAGAAAGAGCGGCGCAAGATCGGCCACGAGCTGCACGATGAGGTAGGCGGCGCTCTCACCGGCATCAAGCTGGCGCTGAACCGGGCGGCGAAGAAGCTGGGTAAGAGGGCGCAGCGGGAGCTGTCCGAAGTGGAAGCCCTTCTCGACGATACCATGGACCTGGTGAGTACCCTCTCCCACGCCATGCGACCGGATGTGCTGGATGAGTTCGGCCTGGTGGAGGCGTTGAAGTGGTACTTCGCCCGGTACACCAGGCAGACCGGCATAAAGGTGGACTTCAGACAGACCGGCCTTGCCGGGTGCTGTCCGGACACCGTGGAGACAGCGGCCTACCGGATAGTCCAGGAATCACTGACCAACGTGGCGCGGTATGCCGGGGTGGACAGTGTGACGGTTACCGTGCGGGGTGATTCTGACAAGCTCCACATCCAGGTTGAGGACCGCGGCCGCGGGTTCGACCCCCGGGAGATGGACGGGTCTTCGAGCGGGGTCATAGGTATGCAGGACAGGGCCTTTCTGGCGGGTGGGGAGCTGGTGGTGGACTCGTCCCCCGGCAGGGGCACGTGCGTTACCTGTGAGCTCCCCCTGGCCGGTGGCTAGGTATGGGTCTGCGGGGTGAGGATCGGCAAGACTACGGATTGTGCAGAGACAGGAGAGCACAGTGCTGGAGCGAGTAACCACGATAGTCCTGGCTGACGACCACCGGATGGTGAGGCAAGGTCTGCGGGGACTGCTGGAAGACGAGACTGATCTCCGGGTGGTCGGCGAAGCCGCTGATGGGATTGAGGCCGTACAGGTAACCGCCAGGCTCAAGCCGGACATCCTGGTGACCGATCTCAGGATGCCGGGACTTGACGGGATACAGGTTACCGCGCGCGTCAGGGAGCTCTCCCCTGCTACCGGTATTGTCATTCTGTCCATGTACGGAATACGGGTCTACGTGGATGCTGCCCTGAGGGCGGGAGCACGGGGATACGTGGTCAAGAAGTCTGCTGCTGACGGGCTCATGGGCGCTATCCGGATAGTGGCCGCGGGTGGGAGCTATGTAAGCCCACTGATTAGATCGGCGTAGCGTGTTGGTGACTCGAAGGCAGGCCCGCCCTCAAGCTTCTGTGTCTTGAATGGTGGACATGGCTCAGGCTGCGGATGCCCGGGGTCGCTCTCCAGGCACCACCGGCATCATGCTACCTCCAGTCCGAACACTGCCCGGTTCCCCTGCTGCACCCCGGACCCGTGCATCACCTGGCCCTGCGGATGCTTTCTGCTAGCTTGCGCAGGGTGCGTCTCATCAGATGTGATAGACCCACGCCCTGCCCGCCACTCTGCATGGCCTGCAGACGGCCGTCCACCTGCTGGAGGGCCTGGTTCACCGTCGCCTGCCGGTGCTCCAGGGAGTCCAGCTTGTGTGCTATTGTCTCCTCCAGTAGTCTGAGTTGCGGCTGGAACCACCGGTCAAGCGCCCTGTGAAGCTGGTGCACTTCCCTCAGCTCTCCGTTCAACCAGCAGACCGACTGCTCCAGGTGGGCAATTCTCTCCTCTTTCCGGGCGAGTGATTCGGCAAGCTCGTCTTTCTCGGTAGATAGGGTCGCCAGCGTCGTACCTGCTTCGTCCAGTGCTCTTTCGGTTTCTCTGCTCCTCAGCTCGCACTCCAGCTGGGTGCTGGCAAGGCCGTCAGGGCAACGAGGACCACGCACGTCAGCACCAGCCACGCAACCCGGTTTGCCCCGGGTCCTGGCACGGTGGCGGAATCCTGCCGCGATCATTGACTTCTATCGCCAACGTATTGCCTGAAGACCTCAGGCCCCACATTGCGATATCACCTCCTGTAGCCGAACTCGACCGCATTCCAGGGTACCGACATACCATCACTGCCGGGTTCTGGTAGCTCGGTGTGACAATTGCACACCAGCCGCCGGGTCCTCCTGGATGCGGGTCACGGCGAGAGCGGGAAGCGGGACAAACGCTCAGTCTACTTCTTCTTGGCTGAGACCTTTACTTTTCTGGACTTGGCTTCGGCTGCCTTGGGGATGCTGACCTCGAGGACTCCGTCTTCGTAGTTAGCTTCGATATTCTGGGCATCCGCATTCGAGGGCAAGGCAACGGAACGGTAGAACTTGCCGTAGGAGCGCTCGCTTCGGTAGTAGTTTTCTTCCTTCACCTCGGACTCGGCTTTCCTCTCACCCTTGATGTTGAGGGTGTTGTCGGTGACGGAGACGTCTATGTCATCCTCTTTCATTCCCGGTAGCTCTGCCTTGACCACGAAGCGGTCATCCTTCTCGTACATGTCTAGGCTAGGCAGCCATTCCATCTCTTCAACCGGGAGCCGGCGTGTCCGGGACAGGAACGGCCAGCCGAAGAACCGCTCCAGTCCCTGCTCCAACTCTTCCAGCTCCCTGAACGGTCGCCAGGGGGTTATCCCCCTTGACGGTCTCCACCTTTCCATTACCATGCTTGCACCTCCTTAGCTCGGATTGAAACTGCAGGACTGCGTCCCGCTTCCCGCCTTTGCCAGGACCACTACTCCCGGCGGACCAGGCTTACCGAATAGCGGCAGCCATACCTCCATCCGCTTGATAGAGCATGCCCCTGTCCGGCATTTTCTGTGGCTCAGTCTGGCCAGCGCGTGTTCCCGCGCTCACTGCCTGTCAGTTCGTCCAGTACGTAGAGTCCAGCAAGTGGTATGCTATCGCACCGGTGCCGCCCGCAGGTATCCGTAAACCTACGTATGATGGCGCGGAAGTGCCCCAATTCACCGGGATCCGGAAAGCGACCCCGCAGGGTGCTCAGAACCGGCGGGTCCATCCGTCAGACCCAGTAGGTATCCGGATGCCCGGCATTGCCGCGCACACATGCCCTGCGCACGAGTCCAGGCGAAGCCGACAAGCAGATGGGCACAGGTCAAAACAAGGAAGGTGGCAGCGGCGTATCGGTAGAGGGTACTCGGATACGTGGCAGGTACCCTACCGGGGCTGAACCGGGCGACAGGAATGCGAATGCAGGGACGGGTCCGTCATGGAATTACCACTGTAATCCGTTCCCGGGGGTCATTGAGATACGGACCTGGCGCCGGGCCCCGCCTGCTTTGGGGCAGGCAACCCGCTACACCTCCCTGAACTCACCTTCAACGGTATCATCAGGTGGTTCCTGACTTTCCTCGCCCTGTCCGTAAACGGAAGCGCCGACCTTTTGCATCGATGCCTGAAGCTCCTCGGTAGCCTGCCTTATCTGAGCGATGTCGCCGCTCTGGAGGGCGGAGCGCACCTGGGTCACCTTGCCTTCAACCTCTGAGCGGATATCATCCGGTATCTTTCCGTCCATATCCCGCAGCGTCTTCTCGGCGTTATAGGCCAGGCTGTCGGCCACATTACGTGCCTCGATCTCTTCGCGTCTCTTTCTGTCTTCTTCTGCGTGAATCTCGGACTCCCTGACCATGCGGTCTACCTCTTCCCTGGACAGGCCGGATGAGGCGGTAATGGTTATCTTCTGCTCCTTGCCAGTGCCCCTGTCCCTTGCCGAGACATTGAGAATGCCATTGGCGTCAATATCAAAGGTCACCTCAATCTGAGGTACTCCCCTGGGGGCGGGCAGGATGCCGTCCAGCACGAACCGCCCGATGGTCTTGTTCTCGGAAGCCATGGGACGCTCGCCCTGGAGCACGTGTATCTCCACGCTTGGCTGGTTGTCTGCCGCGGTGGAGAAGATCTCTGTCTTGGAGGTGGGAATGGTGGTGTTGCGCGGGATGAGCGGGGTCATCACTCCACCCAATGTCTCGATCCCCAGGGTCAGCGGAGTGACGTCAAGCAGGAGTACGTCCTTGACCTCTCCCTTGAGCACACCGGCCTGAATGGCGGCGCCGATGGCCACCACCTCGTCAGGATTCACGCCTTTGTGCGGTTCCCTGCCGAATACTGACTTCACCTTGTCCAGCACCGCGGGCATACGCGTCTGGCCCCCGACAAGAATGACCTCGTCAATGCTTGACGCTTCCAGCCCGGCATCGGCCAGAGCCTGCCGGCAGGGCCCCTCGGTCTTTTCCACAAGGTCGCCCACGAGCTGCTCCAGCTTGGCGCGGGTCAGGGTCATACCCAGGTGCTTGGGGCCGCTGGCATCGGCGGTGATGAACGGAAGGTTAATCTCGGTTTGCAGAACAGATGATAGCTCGCACTTAGCCTTCTCCGCGGCTTCCTTGAGGCGCTGGAGGGCCATCCTGTCCTTCTTCAGGTCTATACCCTGGTCCTTCTTGAACTCATCAACTATCCAGTCCGTCACTCGCTGGTCGAAATCATCCCCGCCCAGGTGAGTATCTCCGTTGGTGGACTTCACCTGGAATGTGCCTTCGCCCAGCTCCAGGATGGAGATGTCAAAGGTACCTCCGCCCAGGTCATAGACGGCCACCTTTGCCTCCTGCTCCTTGTCCAGCCCGTACGCAAGCGAGGCCGCCGTCGGCTCGTTGATTATTCTCAATACTTCCAGCCCGGCGATTTTTCCCGCGTCCTTGGTTGCCTGCCGCTGGGAGTCATTGAAGTAGGCGGGTACAGTGATGACCGCCTGCTCCACCTTGTCGCCGAGCTTGGCTTCCGCATCCTGCTTGAGTTTCTGCAGAATCATGGCCGATATCTCCGGCGGTGAGTAGGTTCGGGCGCCCATCTGGACGTGGGCGTCGCCGTTGGAAGCCTTGATGATCTTGTAGGGCAGGAGCTGTTTGTCCTTCTCCACCTCGGGCTCATCAAACTTGCGCCCCATAAGGCGTTTGATGGAGAAGATGGTGTTGTCAGGGTTGGTGATCGCCTGGCGCTTGGCGACCTGCCCAACGTAGCGCTCTCCCTGCTTGCTCACTGCCACCACCGAAGGTGTGGTTCGTGCGCCTTCAGCGTTGTCTATGATTTGTGCTTCACCCGCCTCCATTACCGCCATACAGGAATTGGTTGTTCCCAGGTCTATTCCGATAACCTTGGCCATTTGCCTTTACCTCCATTGCTGATGTATTACTGTCTGCCATGAATTCACGCTCACGCTAGCCCGTTGCCTGCCAGTGTCTCTACCTCTCTTGCCTGCGGACGGGGCGATGAGGTAGACCTGCCCGGCAGCCCCCTCGGCCATTTATGCCCATACCGGGAAGTCTACCTGTACTGTCGGCCACAGGCTATCCGTATGTGTGCCCATTTTTCAGCTACCGGGGGTGCGGTTTGCCCGCTGCTGGCGGGAATCACCTGTTTCCGCCACGGCTTCGGGGCCGTTCTCCGCTGCGTTTTCGGAAATGTCCCGTGAGATGCTCCTTTGCGGGAGTCCGCGGGCCTCATCTGTCCCGTTATCGCCTGAGTCTGGCTGGTCATGCCATGTTCCTGAATAGGTACTGCTACTGACCAACAATGGGTAAGGTTACGGATACCGCCTTACTCCCTGATGTCGGACAATCCTGTGGGTCCCAGTTACGCCCCGGCTTTCTCCGTGCGGCTCATCTGGTCGATGAAAGACGCAGGGCGAAAGGAGAGGAGGTGAAGAGCAGGGGCAGTGGATAGGACTGGTTGCAGGCCGCGGGCCGAAAACGGTCCTGTGACTATAGAAGGAACAAGGCCAAGGAGGTCGACGGTGAAGACCACGTTGAGTGTCATCAAGGCTGACATTGGTGGGTATGTGGGGCATTCCGAATCACATCCTCAGGTGATGTCCAAGGCTGACGAAATGCTGGCGAGGGCCCAGGACGAGGGGTTTTTGATTGACTACCATGTAACCAAGTGCGGGGACGACCTGCAGCTCATCATGACGCACCAGCATGGAGTAGAGAATGAGAGGGTGCACAAGCTTGCCTGGGACGTATTTCTGGCAGGCACGGAAATAGCGCGTTCATTGAAGCTATACGGAGTCGGTCAGGATCTGCTCACGGATGCTTTCTCCGGAAACGTCAAAGGAATGGGACCCGGGGTGGCCGAAATGGAGCTGACAGAACGCGACTCCGAGCCGGTCCTTATCTTCATGGCGGACAAGACCTCAGCCGGGGCGTGGAATATGCCCCTGTACAAAATGTTCGCTGACCCCTTCAACAGCATCGGGCTGGTAATTGCACCCACCATGCACGATGGGTTCTCCTTCGAGGTGCACGACGTTCTGGAAAACAGGAAGGTCATCCTGAACGCTCCCGAGGATATCTATGACCTCCTGGTCTTCATAGGCGCGCCGTGCCGGTACGTGGTGAAGGCGACCTACAGTCGTTCCAGCGGGGAGATCGCGGCAGTGTCTTCAACACAGCGGCTGTCCCTCATTGCGGGCAGGTACGTCGGTAAGGACGATCCTGTCTGTATCGTGCGTGCCCAGGGTGATTTCCCCGCGGTTGGCGAGATCCTGGAGCCATTCGCCTCACCCATACTGGTCGAGGGGTGGATGCGGGGATCGCACATGGGGCCGTTGATGCCAGTGGCGGTGGAGGATAGCACCCCGTCTCGCTTTGATGGACCTTCCCGGGTCATCGGGATCGGCTTCCAGCTTGCGGAAGGCCGGCTTGTCGGGCCGCGAGATATGTTCAAAGACAAGGCGTTCAACCTGGCTCGCCACCAGGCAAACGAGATGGCAGACCTGATGAGACGGCATGGGCCCTTTGAGCCGCATCGTCTGCCTCTGGACGAAATGGAGTATACCACCATGCCCCAGGTGGCCGAGAAACTGAAGGGCAGGTTCGTCGCATTGAGCAGCGAAAGGGAACCGGCTGCCATGGTACAGGGGAGAGCCTGATGAGATGACCCGAAAGAAGAGACCGGGTGCACGCTCGGTGATAAGCTCGGCTCGAGCCGTTGTGCGGCGCCCGGTTCTTCTGGCTGAGCGGTCTCATGGATTGAGGAGGAGATACGGTGAAGACGACCGTGAGGGATATTGATGTTGCCGGAAAACGAGTCCTGCTCAGAGCCGATTTCAACGTCCCCCTTGACGAACACGGCGGGATCACGAGCGACACCCGCATCCGGGCTACCCTGCCTACTATCAGGTACCTGTTGCAGCGTAGAGCGGCTATCATAGTCTGCTCTCATCTGGGGCGTCCCGGAGGCAAAAGAGTCGATGGACTGAGCCTGCGGGTGGTCGCCGAACGGCTGTCCAGGATGTTGAACCGGTCGGTGCAGATGGCGGAGGACTGCGTCGGGCGGCATGTGGAGGACCTGGTGAGGGGGCTGGGAGGTGGTCAAATCCTGATGCTGGAGAATCTGCGCTTCCACCCCGGGGAGAAGGCTAACGATGAAGAGTTTGCCCATGCTCTTGCCGGCCTGGCGGAGGTCTTCGTCAACGATGCTTTCGGAGCCTGTCACCGGGCACACGCCTCGATCGTGGGCATTCCGAGATACCTGCCGGCGGCGGCCGGCCTGTTGCTGGAGAAGGAACTGAAGACGTTGGGTACTCTGCTGGGAGACCCCGAACATGCTTTCGCCGGGCTCTTTGGGGGTGCCAAGGTCAGTGATAAGGTGGGCGCCATCGAGAACATCCTGGACAAGCTGGACTCCTTGCTGGTCGGTGGCGCTATGGCAACCCTGTTCATGAAAGCCCGGGGCTACCAGACGGGCCGATCAGAAACAGAGGCAGAGGCACTGGATACTGCGCGGGCCCTCATGAAGAAGACAGTCGGGAACGGGACAAAACTGCTTCTTCCCACCGACGTGGTAGTTGCAGAGAGAATCGACCCTCATGCCGATGTCGAGACGGTGCCGGCCGACCAGGTGCCGCCCGACAAGCACATCGTGGATATCGGCCCCCAGACAATGCAGATGTACCAGGAAAAGCTCCGGGGGTGCCGCACCGTGTTCTGGAACGGGCCGCTCGGAGTTTATGAAGTACCCCTGCTCGCTACGGGCACCAAGTACATGGCACACTGTCTCGCCGGTCTGCCCGCGTTGACGGTTGTCGCCGGTGGTTCCACTGCTGACGTGGTGGATGACCTCAAGCTGGCAGACAGGATGGGTTTTGTCTCCACTGGCGGTGGTGCGGCAATGGAGTACCTGGCTGGCAGTACTTTGCCGGGAGTGGAGGCGCTGACCGAGAAGGAACCAGCCCCGAGGTTGTTACAGGTGGCAGCCTCTGCAGCAGGCCGCTGATAGCAGGTGAGCCCACTGACATCAGGCCCGTGGAGCAGGGAA
>Ga0180433_10001175_pt1 | contig 44354 bp, 40 predicted proteins | sample SS_ome_8_FD_132980 | JGI IMG/M metagenome (GOLD analysis project Ga0180433, IMG submission 132980) | Hypersaline lake sediment archaeal communities from the Salton Sea, California, USA - SS_1_D_1 metaG | ecosystem: Environmental > Aquatic > Non-marine Saline and Alkaline > Hypersaline >...
GTGCTATAGCTAGATGGAAGAAGCTGTTAGGAGGGAATATAAAAAGCAGAAGATTAGAAAGGATCAAAAAAGAGGTAAGGATAAAAGCCATGATCCTAAATAAGATGACAGAACAGACGCAGAGGGCATGAAAAAAAGAGATAGAAGAGAGGTTATTCTTGCTAAGCCGCGAGACTAAAAAGAGTTATGCAACACACCCGAAAGTTATATAGCAAAGATTTCATTTTTTGCAGGAAAAATTAGAAAATCCTGAAAAAAGAACTATATTGGATTCGGAAGAAAATCTTAAAAAAAGAATACAAAGATTAAAAAATTCTCTTCGTGAAAATAGCGATGACTTAATTGAACAGTATTCTGAAGAATACAACTACTATGAAGACTATGAAGAATACAACTACTATGAAGAATACATAAGAAATCCAGAAAATGTGATATTTACTTGGAAAGTAGCCGGTCCCTTGCACTTTGCCATGTCTCAAGATAAGATGAGAGAAAAAATCATCGATGTGTTTAAGGCTATGGTTGAAAGTGGTCACCTTATGACCAAGAATGACTTTGAAGAGCAAATTGATCAGGAGACCATTTTCCCAATGCAAACAAATGATTTAACACGGATCTGGGGCGCTAACTATATCAATGAACATAAGAATAAGATCACTGCAGCAAAGCATTATCTTGTGATCGATAATGATGAAAGTTTCACTGTCAATGTATGGCTGGAAACTAATTACTATCAGCCTTGCTTACGTTCAGTGAAGAGTGGGGGCTATGTCGTGGCGGAGAAAATTGAGGGAGTGCGAGCAGCTTCTGACTATAAATTCTCTGAGTTTCTTGACGCCATTAAGTATAGGGACTTTGCCGATCCGGGAAATGTGATTGAATCAGATTCAAGGGGTCCTGTGATTGTCGATACTGAGATAAAATCTTTTGATATCGAATTGAAGGGGTATGCTCGGCAACTCTCTTATTTAAAAGATCGGTTCTTTGCCTTGAACCCAAAAGCCCAATTATCGATTGACTTTGAGATCCCGCTTAGCGCTATTTTTGGGGTAGCGGTCACGGATTGAGCGCTTGAGCTGCGATTGGATAAAGGCCTTGGGCACAAGCCATTTTGCCGCAAAGAGAGCAAAGCGGTAGCGCCAATCGATCACTGAGAGAGTCTTCTCTTTTTTAATCTGTTTGAGGATCAAGCGCGTCGCCTTTGAGGGGTGAAGGGCTTGTTTTACCCGTCTTTGCGGAAAGTTCTTCGCCGCTTTGATCCGAAACCCCGTTTCTATTTGCCCCGGGCATGAGCAAAGAACTCGGATCCCATACTCGCGCATCTCTTGATCAAATCCCACAGAAAAGTTGGTGACAAAGGCCTTTGAGGCGGCGTAGACAGAGAAAGTGGGGTAGGTGAAAAAGGAGGCCGCGGAGGAGATATTGAGAATGATCCCAGGCTTTTGCGCGTTCATGAGGGCGCGAGCTCCCTCTAGGGTGAGCTCTAAGAGGGCCTTGGCGTTGATGTCGAGGATATCGAGCTGCTCCTTTGTCGTGTGCATGAGGGCGGGGCCGTAAAGACCGATACCGGCGTTATTGACGATGAGGTCGGGGAGCTCACTTTCGATACAGTTTGTGATCTCCTCTCTATGGGACGGGTCGCGCAGATCTCCTATGAGGGTCGTTACAGTGGTTTTTTTCTTGAGGTGCTGCGCAATTTCCAGGAGGCCCGAGCGGGATTTGCCACATAGAATAAGGTGGGTCCCATGCTTGGCCAGGGCCGAGGCGAGGTGGAGGGCGAGGTCCGATGTCGCCCCGGTAATCAGGGCTTTTTTAATGGTCTGTAATTTCACGTTTTAATGCCTCTAGTCGTGTCTCGATGAGCTGATCGATTTCTTTGACGCTCTCGGCAATGGGGCCTGTAGGCTTCATGGATGCCATGGCGTAGATTTTGATTTTAGGCTCTGTCCCCGAAGGGCGGAAGATGAGCTTGGAGCCATCCTCTAGCTTAAAGAGAAGGACATTTGATTTGGGAAGGTCGAGGGGCTCTTTTTGCCCTTTAGTCAGGTCTCGCGTCTCACCGGTGAGGTAGTCCTCAATCACTATGACCTGCTTATCAAAAAAGTGTGTCGGGGCCTTTTTGCGCAATCTTTCCATCACCTCATCCATCCCTTTCTCAAAGTGTATTGAGGCGTTTTTCCCCCGGTAGATGCCGTAGCGCTCGTAAATTTCATAGAGCTGATCGATCAGGGTCATCCCCTCTTTTTTCAGTTGCAGGGCCAACTCGGCAAGGAGGCAGTTGGCGATGGTCCCATCTTTATCGCGGCTATGCTGGCCGATGAGAAGACCTTGCGACTCCTCGGCGCCAAAGAGGAAGGTGGGGCCCTCCTTCTCTTGCTCAAAGAGGTGAATTTTTTCTCCGATGTATTTAAAGCCGGTGAGGACGAGGTGGCAGGGGATGCCAAAGCTTTTGGATATGATGGGGATGAGCCCTGTTGAAACAATGGTGGTGCAAATCGCCCCTTTTTTAGGGAGTTTGCTGCGGAATTTCAAGGCGCTCAAGGTGTGGTAGAGGGCCAAGATGGCCATCTCGTTCCCTCCCAGCTGGATGGGCTGGCTACGGTGCATGACGACAACCCCGATGCGGTCCCCGTCGGGATCGTTGGAGAGGAAAAGGTCGGCACCCTCTTTGATCATTTGGGCTGTCCCCATTTGGAGAGCCTCGGCTGTTTCGGGATTGGGGTTGGGGGCGTTGGGGAAACTCCCATCGGGCGCCATCTGCTCTTTGACGAGGCTGACGTTAGTAAAGCCCCAGTGATTTAGAGCTTGTGGAGTGAGGGTGCTCCCTGTGCCGTGGAGAGGGGAGTAGACAATATGTAGGTGCGCTCCCTCTTTTTTATTGTCATCTGGATAGTTTTGCAGGGGGTTGATTGCGTCAAAGTAGGCCTTATCTAAGCTCTCATCGACCCACTCGAAGCTATCTTCTGTTTTGATGATTTTAGGGTCATTGATCCCTTTGACTTCATCGACGATCGCTTGGTCGTGAGGGGCAATCACTTGGGCCCCATCTTCCCAGTAGACTTTGTAGCCGTTGTACTCTGGGGGGTTGTGGGAGGCGGTGATCATGATCCCCGCTTGGCACTTAAGGTGGCGCAGACCAAATGAGACAAAAGGGGTCGATCTGAGCTCTTTAGTAACGTAAGCTTTGATCCCGTAGGCGCTCAACACTTGGGCCGCGTCAATGGCAAACTCTCGCGAGTGGTGGCGGCTATCGTAGCTGATGAATACTTTGGGATGTTTAAAGGTGCGATTGAGGACCTGAGCAAGTCCATATGTGGCCATCCGCACAGTTGTGGCGTTCATGCATGAGAGGCCACGTCCCATCTTCTCGCGGATACCGCCTGTGCCAAATTTGATTCCTGTCATTCCTAAAGCTATACCAGCTTTAGGAATTTTTGAGGCGTTCGATCTCGCTTGCAGAAATTAAGGGAGCCTCAGGATGGTCGATCCCTTCGCACGATTTAGCAGCTTGCTGCCACTCTCTTTCACTTTTTAGGTTCATCGGCCACCAGGGGAACTTGCGGCACTGCTCGGGGCGCGCCTCATAGACGGTGCATCGCTTCCCTTTAAGAAAAACACAGTCGAAGGAGGTCTCATCTTCAAGGAGGGAGAGGCGGGGGCCAACTTGGCGCGTGTAGCGGCGGACAAAGGCCTCTTCCGAAAGATTGAGCGCTTTGGCGAGCTGAGTGATATCGTCTTGTGTGAGCCAAACAAATCCCGGTGCGCCAGTGCAGCACCCGCCGCAGCCGGTGCACTTAAACCTAAGGCCCTCTTTATACCACAAAATCAAAGGTCTCCGTGCGGCTCAGGCGCCAGTTGGGATCGATGGTATCATTTGATAGATAGACTGAGACCGAGGCACTCTTGGGCTCTAGATTGATCAGGTTCCACGAGCCGTGCGTTTTATGAGAGACGCTCCCGCTGTCGATCACAATGGGGAGGTTGTCGGAGCGCAGATCGGCCATACACCGTCTGTGGGTGTGACCGTGGAGGTAAAACTTGATGTTAGGGGTCTCCCTCATCAGAGTTTCTAGCAGAGCGCCCCCTTCCATGCGGCGCTTTGAGGGCTCGTGTTGGAAAAAGGGGAAGTGGTTGACCAAGATGATCGGCTCATCGCTCGGGATTTTTTCAAGCGTTGCCCTCAGTGTCTGATCGATCGCCTCTGTGTAGCGCCCTCCCGATAGGTGAAGAGGGAGAGAGAGGGTGGTATCTAGAGCGACGACCCACCACCCATTTTCGAGCTTAAAGGCGCATACCTTGTCATCCTTTAAGGTCACATCGAGGTGGCGCTTTGACGGGTAAGTTTGGCTTAAGTGTTGAAAGAAGCGCTGCTGCTTTTCGGCAAAGCGAGTGTAGTTGTCGTGATTGCCGGGAATGAGGAGAACGCGTATACCCATCTCCTCAAACGCAGTGATGAGCTCCTTGGCGAGCTTGAACTCGGAGTGTTGAGAGGTTGTCGTGAGATCCCCTGTGATGAAGAGGTCGGTGACGCCCAATTTTTTGAACATCTCGGGAAGTATGGTGACTTTTTTGACCGAGTGAGCCCGTCCCCGCTTAAGAAGGAGGTTCGCATTGCCGAGCCACCGTTTAGAAAAGAATTGAAAGGGGCTGTAACAAATTTTTGAAAAATGGACGTCTGATATGTGGGCGATCTTCAACTTATCTCTCATAGATGGGCGATTTTATCACAGATTGCCTTCCTCGACAAGGTAGTAAAATGTCCCTCCTATTCCCACAAATTTGTCAGCGGGTAGAGGCCCCTGAGTCCACTGATCGCGGGTGTAGCCCAAGAAGCGGTCACTGTAGAGTTGATCTACCCTAGAGCCACTTTGGAAGGTGTCAGTGCAAAAGAAACAATTAATCACACTGGCGATGGCTCTGAGGATTTCAAAGAGATAGCTATCGGCGATTTGCCTGTCGGCCTCACTTTCAAACTCTTGAATTTTGGTGTAGAGTTCGCGTCCTGCTCGCCGATCGTCAGCTGAGTAGTTTTGGGTGTCCAAGGCAAACTTTTGAAAGATATCGATGATCTCATCTAGGGAGATGGTCCCTTCAGCTTGGTCGCAGGTGAGATAGGGTGAGCCAAAGAAGGAGAGTTGGATCTCGCATTGATCGATGATGTTTGTGACTTCGCGTAGAGATTGTATAGTTGTGATTGTATTAAGAGTGTTTGACATTTTGTCCCCGTTAGTGTTAAGCGGGTATAAACATACACCATCGGTTATTTTTTATCTCCAGAAATATAAGTTTTGGTAGGGGGTATATTTAATCTTATTTTACAAGACGGGGGCCCAAAATGGCTGCGGCAAATCACCTCCTCTTCACCTTGCGGGTTCACACACCCGCTGAGCGCGAGTTCCTCGCGCAGCCATATTTGTACTCATTCGCACTCAATTATTTATGTTTTGTGTGGTCGAGTTTGTTCTTAATGCGAGCGCCGCGGTCTCGCGACTGCAAATTGACAACATCATTCCACCGCTTTCCCTCTGGATGAATGCTCTCAGGCTCCGTCATATAATCAATCTCAATCCCCGGCTGCTGCCGCTTCGAGCGCTTCTTACCCCGCTTGGCCTTTTTCCGCTCCATTCGCTTCTCAAATGAGTGCAACTCAGAAGAGAGATGCTCCTCCTTCTTTAGGCGCTTTTTGTCGAGATCGGGATGATGGTAATCCTTCTGCAAGTTCTCTAAATTGTAGGGCTCCTTATCCTCAGCAAAGGGCAAGGATTGACTCTGCCGCACGATCTTTTTTCTCTCGTGACTTCTTTTATGTGGCGAATTTTTCATAATTAACCTCCATTATTAGTATGGGTTAATTATAATAACTTTTCAAGAATTTATTAACTATTTTAGAGGGGGTAACAAATCGGGTCCAGTGGCGCTCGCGTAGGCGCAACCCTTTAATATTGGGGATGATGCGTGGGGGCGTTGCCAAACTCCCGCCCCAGGCGGGGCGCCAGAGGGCCATGTGCTTTTGGCAGCTGGCGACAGTGAGGACGGGGCGCTCAAAGAGGGAAGCGAGGTGGCCCAGCGAGCTGTCGACGCCAATTAAGCCCCCCGACTCGTAGAGAAAGGCGGCGGCATCGGAAAAAGAGGGGAACTCTGGGCTCTCGGGAAAGTGGGCGCGCTCTGAGGGGGCGACCATAAATGTGGGCTCAAACCCTTTTAGTTTGAGGTGTTTGATCACTTTGAGCCATTGAGATCGCGGGTAATCTTTTTGGGGGAGGGCGCTTGTGGGATGGATGATGATCCGTTTGGAAAAGCGCCCTTTTGTGAGGGGCGTTGGGCTTTTAAGGGGGTAGGCCAGAGGGCAGTTAAAGGTGCAGGCGATGTTCTCTCCCATCGGTCGGGTGGGATCAAAGAGGACATCTTGGGGGCGGAGAGGGGGGTGCTTTTTCGGCTTATGAGAGGCGTAGAGGATCCTTAGGTTGGGGAGATTTTCGGCGATGAGGGCTTTTGAGGGGGGCTTGTTGTCATTTTGCAGGATGATCTCATCAAAGGGCTCTTTGGTGAAACTTGAGCGGGGACGGATGGTGGCAAAGGGGCACCAGGGGGCTAAGGCTTGGATCTGATCGTGGAAGAGGGTGACCTCATCCCCTTTGAGAAAAAAGTGGTGGGCCCCAATCATCATAATTAGGGCATCTCCAAGACCCCTAGCGGGGAGCAGCGCAACTTTGGGCATAGGCCTTTTTAAAGGATCTCATCACCCGCCCAACCGAGATGCAGGGTTGCCAGAAGTTTTCTCTCACTCTTAAGTTGATCCCTTTGAAGTTGGGGAGGGGGACTTTGAGGGTGACGACCGTGTTTTCGGCAAAGTCTGGGCGCCAGAGGGCGACCCGTTTGGGGTTGCCCGAGATGGTGAGTGTGGGGATGGCGAGATTGGAGGCGAGGTGGCCCAAGGCCGAATCGTTGCCGATCAAAAAGCCCGATTCAAAGATGTGGTGAGCGGTCTCATCGAGCGCGTTAAAGTGGGGGAGCTCAAACCCCTCATCCTCGACAAAGCGCCAGTAGGAGTGCTCATCGGCACCGACTGTGAAAGAGGGAGTCAACCCCTCACTGCTGAGACGCTGGGCCAGTTTGAGATACTGCATGGGGTGCCAGTTTCTCTTAACGTCGGCACTTGTTGGGTGGATGCAGATCCGTTTCGGGTGTTTTTTATAGAGCCCTTGGGGGCGTTTGATCCCGTTGTCTTTGGAAAGGGGGCGGCCCACGAGGTGCATCATCGCCTCAACGAGGTTGGAGGCAAAGGGCTTTTTAGGTGAGAAGAGGACATCCCCATCGCGCATCATCTTGCAGGGAGTGGGGAAGAGGACGATCAGTTTTTTAAAGCGATCGCGCGCGCGCATGATCTCCCACGCCCGCTCAGAGTTGTCGTTTTCAAGGACGATGAGATCGAAAGAGGTGAGCGCATCGATTGAGTCGGGGTGAGGGGCCATCTTTGCCCCTTCAAAGAGGGGGGCAAGGAGATCATAGCGGGCATGGAAGTGGGTGACATCCCCTAAGGTTTCGAGGGCGCGATGGGCCACCATCATGAGGAGCCCATCGCCAATCCCCCCTGCGCTAACTAGCGCGCTCTTCATCATCTGGGGCTTCACCAATGAGCGCTTCAGAGATTAAGACCATCCCAGCGATGGAGACGGCGTAGGAGAGGGCATTTTTCACCACTTTGGCGGGATCGATCACTCCAGCTTTGAGGAGATCTTCAACCTGATCCTTAGCGACGTTGTACCCAAAATGGGCCTCTTGGGTGATCACCTCATCTTTGATCAGGGAGCTATCCCGCCCACAGTTTTCAACAATCCGTCGAAAGGGCGTGTCGGCAGCTAACTGAAGGATGTGGGCTCCCATCATCTCTTCGGGGGAGAGGTCGAGTTCTTTAATCGCACTAGCCGCGCGCATGAGCATCACCCCTCCGCCGGGAACGATCCCCTCTTCCATTGCCGCTTTTGTCGCGCTTAAGGCGTCGTCAAACTTCTGTTTTTTGGTCTTCATCTCCACTTCTGTGGGAGCGCCCACTAGGATTTGGGCAACGCCCCCGGCGAGTTTGGCCTTGCGCGATTCGAGTTTCTCTTTTTCGTACCCTGAGCTCCCTTTGATCTCATTGTCGATCTGAGCGATGCGCCCTTCGATACTATCCCGCTTGCCAGCGCCGCCAACAACCGTTGTCGTGTCACTGTCGATGGTGATCTTTGTGGCACTGCCCAAAACCTCGCTTGTCGCCTTGGTCAACACCATCCCTGTCTCCTCACTCACAACCGTGGCGCCGGTGAGTGTGGCGATGTCGCCGAGCAAGGCCTTGCGCTGGTCGCCAAAGCCAGGGGCTTTGACCGCAGCCACTTTGAGTGAGCCCCGGATGCGGTTGATCACGAGAGTGGAGAGGGCGTCGGCCTCGACATCTTCGGCGATGATGAGGAGCTCTCTCCCTGTTGAGGCAAACGATTGAAGGAGGGGGAGGATCTCTTGGATGCTGCCAATCTTTTTATCGGTGATCAAAATGGCGGGATTTTCCATCACAAGTTGCATCTTTTCGAGATCGTTGAAGAAGTAGCGGCTGATTGTGCCCCGATCAAATTGCATCCCTTCGACAGACTCAATCGTCGTCTCAGCTTTTTTCCCCTCTTCGATGGTGACCACACCCGATTTGCCGGCAAGGTTGAGAGCATTGGCGATCGTTTTGCCAATCTCGCGGTCGTTGGAGGCGCTGATCGTGGCAATATTTTCAATCTCTTCGCTCACTTCAATAGCACTCTTTTCAATCGCCTCTAGCATGCACTTGAGCCCTTTTTCCATGCCGCGCTTAAGGAGGATGGGGCTAGCGCCCGTAGCGACATACTTAACCCCTTCTGTCACGAGGCCGCTCAATAGGAGAATGCCTGTTGTAGTCCCATCGCCACACCTATCTTTCATCTTCTCGGCGACCTGTTTGCCCATCGAGATACCCATATTGAGGTACTGATCTTTCTCTTCGACCTCTTTGACGACGCTATTGCCATCGTTGGTGATTTTGGGAGCGCCAAAGGGGGCATCGACGCCCACATTGCGTCCCTTTGGGCCAATGGTCGGTCCCACGACATCGGCGAGTTTTTGAATCCCTTGCTTGAGTTTATTTCTAGCCTCTTCTTCGAAGATGATTTCCTTGGCAGATGACATAGTGATGCGCTCCTTTTTTAAAGGGAAAATCGTAATTCAAACGTGTTTTAGATGCAACAGTTAGGTGTGGGTAAGTCGGTAGAGATCTTTCTTTGATTTGAGGAGAAGATCGGCAGCGAGTTTAAGGGCCTCTTTTTGAGATATAGAGAGCTCCGTTTCAAGCCATTTGACCAAATCAAGTGGGGGCATGTCGACGGGTAAGGGGGCGAGCCCCTCGATCAGCAAAACCATTTCCCCTTTGGGGGGATGAGCCTGATAATGGGCGGCGACATCGGTCGCAGGTCCGAAGATGAGCTCTTCAAACTTTTTGGTGAGCTCGCGCGCTACGGCAACTCTAGCATGTGGGCTCAACTTAGCGAGCTCGCTGAGGGACTTTTGGAGTTGATGGGGCGTTTCAAAGAAGAGGGTGGTCCCTTTGTAGAGGAGGGCTTCAATTAAAAGGGCTTTGCGCGCGCCCTCTTTTTTTGGAAGGAAACCGAGAAATTGAAAGGGTTGAGAGCCCCCCGCTAGACTCAAGGCGGTGATGGGGGCCGAAGGGCCGGGGAGGGCTGTGACGGGAATTTGCTCTTGATGACACCGTTTGACGAGGTGGGCTCCGGGGTCTTGGATCAAGGGGGTGCCAGCGTCTGAGAGGAGGGCGACACGTTTGCCCTCTTTAAGCTCTCGGATGAGCCCGTCTTCCTGCTTTCTCTCATTGAACTTGTGGAAACTTTTAAGTCTTTTTTTGATCTCGTAGTGATTGAGGAGGACTTGAGTTGTGCGCGTATCCTCGGCAAGGACGATATCACACATCTTAACGGTTTCGACAGCGCGGTAGGTCCAGTCGCCTAAGTTGCCAATGGGGGTTGGGACGATAAAGAACATTAGGTGGCACCCAGATTCGAACTGGGGAATAGAAGCTTTGCAGGCTCCGGCCTTACCACTTGGCTATGCCACCATAAAATTGCCTACAGTATACTCAAGGAAACCATTTTAATCAAATAGCATTCTACGATTGCTTCCGAAGAGTTTGACGATAGTCCATGATGTGGTGAGCCAATTCCATATCCTGGGCATTATAAAGAATTTTCTTTTTTGTTTTTAAAAGCTTTGATTGATGATCTTTGAGGGTTTGATGGATAATTGGATCGCGCATTAAAAGGAGTTTCTGACCTGTGTAACGGGGAGCGTCACTTTGCTGAAGATTTTGGTCGAGCTGCACAGCTGAATAGTAGTCAAGCTTTCCAAACTTTTTCCGATCAGATGGATCTTTGTACGCCTCAGCAAGGTAAGCCGCATAAGGGTTTTGGAAGGTGACACCACCCCAAGTCAATTTTCGGGGGTTACCAAAAGCTAGGAAAGCATATGGGTCGTGTTTATTCATCGTCAAATTGAATGCGATGCGGGGCTTTAGCGATTTGATAAAAGGCATCATCTTTTTGACAACTTTTGAGGGTTTGATCGTCTCTTGGTAGAAATCGTGGTTCCCATCGAGTCGCTCTAGGATATCGGCAAGCACGTACCGTCCACAGTTGATGTTGTCATTTTTCTGCTGGTTATTGGTGTCAGAGACAATATCTGGAGCTGATTTAAAGAAGGTCTTAAAGTACTTGTTGCGGAGCCCTTTGGCCAACTTCTCAACATCGGCTCGTTGATCTAAGGGGACCCCTTTTGGGTCGTAGTAGTAGATGGTCTCATTGTCAAAATCAATTGTCAAAGAGACGAAGTGGCCGCTACTTGCAGAGCCCACATGAAGGGGAATGAAGTGGAGACCTGTTTGATTCTTTATATCGAGGTCTTTAGCATTAGCTCGGCTTGCTTGAAGGGTTGTGAAATCAAAGCTTTTAGGGTGCAGCTCTTTGTAGGCCGAGAGCGCGCGCGTGATGTCGCCAAGCTGGAGTTTCTCTTTTTTATTCGTCAGGGTATCGATAATATCGCGTTTTGTCCGTCTTGTCTTTGACTCTATCACGGGTGGCATGCACTCAAAGGACTCTTTGAGGTCATCATAGGCATCTATGAAATCTGGAGATTTTAACTTCCTGAAGGCCTCTTTTTTCTTAGGGCGTTTAAATGTGATGGTTTTTCGACTAAAGTCGATCACTTTTTTGGTCGTTTTGACATCTGTGAGCGTGGCGGTGTTGTCCTCAAAGTTGATCGCTAAACTTTCGAGCTGTGAGAATTTATTAAATTTTTTATGGCTGTCGTTATTCTCTCCATTTTCGTAGAGAAAATCCTCAACTTTTTCACTCAATTCCTCCCATTGGGCGGGGGAGTAGTGATTGGGACTAGACAAGCGGTAGTAGGTCCCATTGATGATCATGAGGGAGTCCTTCCGCGCAAAGGGGCGTTGCTGAGCCTCTCCTATAGAGGAGTTGTCTATTTCAATGCTATTGCTATTCATAAATATAATTTTAACACAAACTTAATAATAAATCAATAATACGAATAATCATAAAGCCCTGTAAATTAACAGCATGCGTCAAACTCTTAAAAAAACAGGGGAATCTACAGATTTGTTTTCTCAGAAAATCGCCCCTTACGTATCCTGTTGAGGGATGACCCCTTTAGACTCTTTGCTCGCTTTGGTGAATCAGCGCACCCCTTTCTTTATAGATAGCCGGAAGGCTGTCGAGGGGGGCATTTTTTTTGCCCTTGGAGGAGAAAAGGTCGACGGCCACACCTTTCTGCCAGATGTGGCGGCAAAGGGAGCCAAAGGGGCTGTTGTCGGTTTAGGGTATAGTGGACCCGATTTTGGGCTCACCCTCTACCGGTGTGAGGATGTGAAGGGGGCCCTTCAAGAGCTAGCGTATCGCGTGAGAGAGAGCCGTCTCCATCAATTTGTCATCGGGGTGACGGGCTCTGTAGGAAAGACAACCACAAAAGAGTTCATCGCTCACCTTCTCAAAACCACATATCGCGTCGATTGGACCAAGCATTCGGAAAACTCTCAGCTCACGCTTCCACTCACCATAATTAACAGCGATCCCAAGGCGGAGGTTTTGGTCTTGGAGATGGGAATGTCTCAGATGGGTGAACTGGAAATACTCGCCCATATCGCCCAGCCCGATCTCGCTGTGGTGACCAAGATCGCTTACGTGCACTCGGAGTTTTTTGCCTCAATTGATGAGATCGCTCAGGCAAAGGGCGAAATTTTGGCCTCAAAGCGGACTAAAACCGCGATTTTTAACGATCAGGTGACTCAGTTTGCCCCGTTTAAGCGGAAGGATTTAGAGGTCATTGTCTACAGCCTAGAGGATAAACTCCCTCCGTTTCCTCTCCAATTCAGTGCGACCCACCTCGTTGAGAATTTCCACGGCGCTGTCGCCGTGGCGCGGAAACTCTCTGTCTCAGATGAGGCGATCCGATTGGCAGCGCTCACTCTAACGCCGCCGGCAAAGCGGTTTGAGAGGGTGGTGAAGCAGGGGATCACGTTCATCAATGACGCCTACAACGCCTCTTCGGTGAGTGTGTGCGCTGCCCTTAAAAATCTCCCAAAGCCCAAGGAGGGGGGGCGGACAATTGCCGTCCTTTCTGAGATGAAGGAACTGGGGAAGATGGCAAAGAGTGCGCATAAAGAGGTGAGTCTCCTTGCCAAGAGCACAGTTGATGAGCTTTTCACGTTGAGCCAAGGGGCTTTTGAGGGGGAGGGGCGTCACTACAGGTCCAAAGATGAGCTCTTAAAAGCCCTCAAAGGGCTGGCAAAGGAAGGGGATGTCGTCTTGCTCAAAGGGGCCAATTCGTTCAAACTTTGGACCCTACTTGAGGAATTTTAGTGTTTGAGCTGATCATCCAATATCTCGGGTCAAAAGGGGTGGCCATTCCCAATGTCTTTAATTACCTATCGACCCGGATGATCCTCTCAGCTCTCACATCACTCATTTTTTGCCTCTTTGTCGGTCCCTTTTTCATCCGCAAACTCTGTGAGTTTAAAATTGGCCAACAGATCCGCCGCGAGCCGGGGGCACTCCTCACGGAGCTTCACGAAAAAAAGCACCAAACTCCGACGATGGGAGGGATCCTCATGCTCTTAGGGTTAGTCCTCTCGATTGTGCTGTGGATGGATTTTTCGAGCGCCTTCACTTGGATTCTCCTCTTTGCCACCCTCTCTCTTGGATCGCTTGGAGCTGTCGATGATTATTTAAAACTCAAACGGAAAAACTCCAAGGGACTTTCGGGGAAAAAGAAGCTCGCCGTCCAACTTGTGATTGGGGGAGTGATCGCCCTCTTTCTCTACGTTCCTGCAATCTCCGATTTTTTCCCCATCACCCTTCCCCATGCCAAGGATGTCTCACTATCTGGGAGTGTCACACTCAACTTTGAGCAGTTGATGAGCCGCTACTACATCCCATTTTACAAATCGCCCCTCTTTGTGGTCTCTGGGGCTGGGGTGATCGCAGCCGCCGCCATCACCCTTTTTGTGATCACGGGGAGCTCCAATGCGGTCAATCTCACAGACGGGCTCGATGGTCTCGCCGCTGGCCTCCTTGTCTTCACCTCAGGGGTCTTGGCGATCTTTGCCTTTTTCTCCAATCACATTGTGATGGCCCGCTACTTAAACATTCTCTACATCGAGGGGAGCGCAGATATTGCGATCTTTCTCAGCAGTCTTTTTGGGGTCTGTTTGGGCTTTTTGTGGTTCAATGGCCACCCCGCTGAGGTCTTTATGGGGGATACGGGCTCCCTTTCACTCGGGGGGTTAATAGGGGTGACGAGTATCTTGATGCGCCGGGAGTTTTTACTCGCTTTAGTGGGGGGAGTTTTTGTCGTCGAGGCGCTCAGTGTGATCCTCCAAGTGATGAGTTTTCGCCTCCGCCACGGCAAACGGATCTTTCTTTGTTCCCCCATCCACCACCACTTTGAGTACAAAGGGTGGCCCGAAACAAAAGTTGTCTTGCGTTTTTGGATCGTTGGTCTTATTCTAGCGGCAATTGGATTGGCATCTTTAAAGTTTCAATGAAAACTCTTGTTATTGGATTGGGAAAAAGTGGGCGCGCGGCCATCGCCCTCCTTGAAAAAATTGGGGACACGGTCACGCGATTTGACGACTGTCAATCAACGCTATCTAAGGTCGATTTCACAGTTGATCGAGCGGTGGTTTCCCCCGGCATTCCCCCCGATCACCCCATTTTGACCCAATTAAAAGAGAGGGGAATTCCCGTTATTGGTGAGATGGAGTTGGGGCTGAAACTCACTGATCAAACGTGTTTGGGGATCACAGGGACAAATGGGAAAACGAGCACGACAGAGTGTGTCGCCCATATTTTGAGAGAGAAGGGGATCAAAGCGCACGCATTGGGCAACAATGGAACCCCACTTTGCCACTACATGCTCAATCCCGACCCAAACGATGTATTAATCCTTGAGATCAGCTCGGCCCAGCTTGAAACGCTGTCGACAAAGGGGCTCGATCGGGCTCTTATTCTCAACATCACCCCCGATCACCTCGACCGGTACGGCACTTTTGAGGCCTATGCCAAAACGAAATGTCACATTAAGTCGTGTCTAAAAGAGGGGGGAGAGCTCATTGTCGACGCTGAGACGAAAAAAAAGTTTGAAAAGTATTTAGAAGGAGCTAACACTAGAACTTTCGGGAAGGAGGGGCCTATTAAAGCCCTTTTAGCCCCTTTTAATTTGGGCGAAATTAGCGACGCCGAAGCGGGGTTTTCCCCGTTAAAACACCGCCTGGAGCGGGTTTTAACGCGCGATGGGGTCGTCTTTGTCAACGATAGCAAGGCGACCAATGTGGAGGCCACGCTCCATGCGATAGACCGTCTCAAGGGGCCTGTCCACATCATTTTAGGGGGGCGCGATAAGGGGAGTGATTTCTCCCGCTTGAAAGAGCCGTTTACAGGGAAGGTAAAAAGTGTCTTTGTCTACGGTGAGGCGGGGGCGCTCATCGCTAAAGCCCTTGAAGAGCTCAAGCCGATCCACCAATTCGCAACCCTGAAAGAGGCGGTGGAGAGGGCAGCATCTGTGGCGCAAGCAGGGGACACCGTTTTACTCTCACCCGCTTGCACAAGTTTTGATGCCTTTGATAACTTTGAAAAAAGAGGCGATGCCTTCAGAGAGTATGTTAAATCAGGAAATAACTTATGAATCGTAGAGATATTATTATCACAGCCGTCCTTATCAACTCAGGTCTTTTGATCGTCCTGTTTATCAGCTCTCTCAAACCGCTCGACCACGAAGCGACCCCCATCGTTAAAAAAGAAGAGGTGGTCAAAAAGGTCGAGCCCATTCGTCCAGCTAAAGCCCCCAAAGCGGCGCAAGTTGCCAGGCGAGCTCCCGCCAAAAAGGCTCCTGTCAAGAAAGTCGAAGTGGCCAAAGTTGAAACTCCCAAAGTTCAAAAATTTGATGGGGAGGTGATCGAAGTGCAGCCAGGGGATGCGCTAGAAAAAATTGCCAAACGGCACAACGTCTCTGTCGATGGGATCATGACGCTCAATAAAATGGAAGATACCCGTTTAAAGGTGGGGCAAAAACTGCAGCTACCCAAGGAAAAATTGCCCAGGGAGGTCAAAGTTGAGCCGAAGGTCGATGTGGCCGAGTACTACGTTGTGAAAAATGGGGATAACCCATGGACCATTGCGGTTAAAAATCACATCAAGGTCGACGATCTGCTCAAGCTTAATGGTCTCGATGAGAGCAAGGCGCGCCGCCTGAAGCCGGGAGATAAGTTGAGAATCCGATGAGGAGGAGTTTAGCCACCCTTCTTTTTCTCACCGCACTCCTCTTTGCTATGGGGCTCTTAATGGTCTTTAACACCTCCTCTGCTGAGGTGTTGGATCGGGGTCTCAATCAAAGCCCCCACCACGCCCTGATCAAGCAGCTCACCTTTGCCGCCATTGGGTGTGTCGTCGCGGCTTTTATCTGGCAATTTCCCCCCGAGGATTTTTTCGAAAAAGCGCGCAAACTCCTTCTATTTGGCGTTTTTTTGCTCATCCTCGTTTTGATACCGGGCGTGGGCCACAAGGTCAATGGAGCGCGGCGGTGGCTCAATTTAGGCCTTCTGACCTTCCAGCCCTCAGAGTTCATGAAGATCATCCTCCCCCTTTACGCCATTGCCTACTTGAGCATCTGTCCTAAATTGACATTTCCCCTTTTTCTCCGCCTTTTGTTGCAACTCTCCCTCCCCATTTTTCTCATTTTGCTCGAGCCCGACAACGGGACGACGGCCATCTTGCTTGCAACCCTGTGCGTCCTCTTTTTTGTCGCAAGGGTCCCCTCGCGCTACTGGGCCCGCCCGTTGGGTGTGTTGGTCTTTTTTGGGGTTTTGATCGGCGCGCAACTCAACTACATCAAAGAGCGGATCCACGTCTACCTCCACCCCGAAGCCGATCTTCTCGGGAGAGGCCACCAACCATACCAAGCAAAGATTGCTGCTGGTTCGGGGGGCCTTTTTGGTGTCGGGTTTGGCGAGAGTTTGCAAAAACTCAATTATCTTCCCGAAGCGCGCAACGACTACATTGCGGCGATCTTTGCCGAAGAGTTTGGCTTTTTAGGGATGGCCATTTTGGTCACGATCTACATGGCCTTTGCCGCTGTGGGCTTTAAAATTGCCTCAAAGACACAGGATGAGCGGGCCTACCAACTCGCCGCGATCCTCACCTTTCTCATCACTTTCCAAGGCTTCATCAACTTAGGTGTTATCTCGGGACTTTTGCCGAGTAAAGGGATGAACTTGCCCTTTTTTAGTCAGGGAGGCTCATCCTTGATTGCCAACATTATGGCCTTGACCTTGATCTTAAAAATGGGGACCATGCGATGTCAAAAACCGTCATACTAGCTTGTGGAGGGACGGCCGGCCACCTCTACCCGGCGCGGGCGTTAGCGCAAGACTTAAAAGCGCGGGGCGTTCGCCCTATATTCGCTGGGGTGGGCCTTGATCGCTCCCCTTTTATAAAAGAGGACGATCACGTCCATCCCCTTACGGGAGCCCCCTTAAAAAATCCCCTCAAGGCCCTGCTCAAGACAGCCCAAGGGATTCTTGATGCGCGCCGACTGATTCGCCGCGTCGAGCCCGACTTAATCCTTGGCTTTGGCAGCTACCACTCAGCCCCTCTCCTCGTCGCCTCTAAGGGGCCCATGTGGCTCTTTGAAGCCAATACTGTCATGGGGCGGACCAATCAACTGCTCGTGCGCAAGGCCGATAAAATTCTCTCCCCCTTCCCTCTAAAGTTGGGGACGGCCGTGAAGATGCCCTCGATCGTTGAAAAACAATCGAAGGAAAAGGCCATAGAGCGCTACCAACTCAGAGGGGATCTACTCACTCTCTTAGTTTTTGGAGGATCGCAGGGGGCGCGGGGGCTCAATACCCGCCTTTTAGAAGCGATCAAAGCCCTCCCTCACAACTTGCGCCATATTCAGATTCTTCACATCGCCGGGATGAAAAACAATGCCTTAGAGATTAAGGGGATCTACAACAGCTTGGGACTCACCTCCTGCGTTGTCCCCTTCGAAGATCAAATGGGGTATGCCTATGCGATCGCCGATATGGCCCTTGCGCGCGCCGGAGCGGGCACAGTGCAAGAACTCATCGCACACCACATCCCCGCTCTGCTCGTCCCTTATCCCTACGAAGTGAAAGAGCACCAGACCAAAAATGCCCAGTTTATGCGGTACACCGTTGGGGGGTGCCGCATAAGACAGGAAGGAGCCCTCACTCCCAAAGTGTTTGCGACAGAGCTCCTCAATCTGATGGAGCGGAGAGAGGGGATGACGCAGGCGATCGAGCGCTACAACGACCAAGATACCCGCCCTGCGCTCAGTGAGATGATTGTTGAGGAGATTGAGGGATGAAACATCTCATCGGGATCGGTGGCATTGGGATGAGCGCCCTTGCCAAAATATTGCATGAAAAAGGGGAGAGCGTCTCAGGCTCAGATGTGAGCGCTGGGGCGATGGTGAAAGCCCTTAGAGCTCGTGGCCTCACCATCAACACCCCTCATAATGCCACCTCTATTTGTGAGGGGATGGAGTTGATCACCTCAACAGCGATCAAAGGGGATAACTGCGAGCTCAAACAGGGGCGAGAGCTCGGGCTCAAGGTGACCCACCGCGCTCAGGCTCTCATTGATGTTTTTTCGGAAAAAAAAGGGCTCTACGTCACCGGGTCTCACGGAAAAACCTCGACGAGCTCGCTCCTCGCCCATCTCCTTGTCGAGCTAAAGAGCGATCCCTCGTATGCGTTAGGGGGTATCCCTCTATCGCTTCAAGACAATGGGCGGTTTGGCACAGGGCCTTACTTTGCCTACGAGGCCGATGAGAGCGATGGGTCGATGATGGCGGGGACCCCTTACGGAGCGATCGTCACGAGTCTAGAGCCCGATCACCTCGACTACTGGGGCGACTTTAAAACCCTCAAAGAGGCGATGCACACCTTTTGCCAAAAACCCGAAATCTTAATTGTTAACGGAGATGACCCCCTCCTTGCAGGTCGTGGCATCGAGATACGAGATCGCGACATTATCGACTTTGCGCAAGAGGGAAAAACCGCCACCTTCCGCTTTGCGATCGATGAGACCTTGACCTCTCAACTCTCTTTGCAGGTGATCGGCTTTCATCAGGTGAAAAATGCCCTCGCTGTCTACCGACTTTTGCTTGAGCTGGGGTTTGACGCCGCTGCCATCGAAAAAGGGTTTGAGACATTCAAAGGGGTGAAACGGCGCGGGGAGTATCTCGGGGAGCAGGATGGGGCGATTTTCTACGATGACTACGCCCACCACCCCACAGAGGTTGAGGCGATTTTAAAGAGTTTAAAGCAGGCCTACTCTACAAGGCGCCTCATTGCGGTGTTTGAGCCCCACCGCGTGAGCCGTTTCAATGACTTTTGCCAGGATTTTCTCACGGCATTTTCTCACGCTGACGCGACCATTGTGACAGATATCTACCGCGCTGGAGAGACTCTGATCCCTGAGATGACCCCCATCGAGTTTGCAAAAGAGATCAAAGGGGAGTATGCTCCGTTTGAAACCTTAGAGGGCGCTCTTAAGCGCCTAGTGGCTCCTGGTGATCTGGTCGTCACGCTTGGGGCTGGCACGATCACACAGGTATTGAGGAGATCCCTTGTCAAAGAAAGTTCCCTTACATAAAGCCCTCTTTGTGATCATACTCTCCGTCTTCATCACCATGTCAACGGCCGTCTCCCTTTTGCGCCTTTTAGACAAAGAGCGCGGGCCCATCGAAGAGATCTGCCAAGCCTCCTTTTCTCGGCCAGAAGCCCTGAAAACCACCTACCTCGCCGAGCTTCTCAATCTCTCCAAAGATCAGATCACCCTAATCGACACCTTCAACCGGAAATGGGGGGAGCAAGCCCTCCTCAAAGCCCCCAATATCAAAGAGGCCAAAATCAAAAAAATGGGAAATGCCCTCGAGATCACATACGATGTGCGCCGCCCCTACGCCCTTTTGTACGACTACGAAAATATTGCCGTTGACGAGGAGGGATTTCTCTTTCCTATCTACCCCTTTTTAAGTCCCAAACGCCTTGTCGAGATCGTCATGGGGCTCTCTCCCTTTGACGAGACTATCTATCCAAAGGACTCGTTCTATGAGATGCCCCTGAGCGGGAGTGAATTTGCCCTGGCCAAAGAGATCATCGCAATGATCGCCCCTCAAGCGGACAAGCACCAGTTCTTTCTCAAGCGGGTCGATGTCTCAAAGAGCACCCACCCCAGTCTAGGGCAGCGGGAGATCGTCCTCATTCTAGAAACGACCGACCACACCCACCACTTTTTGCGCCTGCCCGTCAAGGGGTACGAGAAACAAATCGCCAACTACTTAGAGCTATATAGCCAGGGATCGCTAGGCGGAATCGATCGGACAATCGATCTGCGGATTGCCTCGCTAGCCTACATCAGCGACTAAGACCCTGATTGCTACCAATTCGTTTTCCAAGGAATTTTCGATTTTCTTCCAGATTGCAGGGGGCATTTTACCCACATACTTCGTGAAGTAGGGGGTAAAATGCCCCCTGTGAGATGGAAGAAAAGAAAAATTCAAGGGGAAATGAAGTGGTAGCAATTAGGGTCTAAGGTCCTTGCTTTAAATTAACGCTATCTTTAAGCTTTCTTATTCCAAACCAGGAGTAAATTATGAATGTTACACAACGACACCCGAACGCGATTAACGTAATGAATATAAACAATGACCCTCAAACGCTGAGCGATCTCAAAGATTTTCAACTTGATAAAAACCTAGCAGAAACGGATCCCAACCACGCCTGGCTTGGTCTCTTCAATGCCATCACAAACTGCGACCTTGATGAGGTGCGCATTTGCTTAGTCGCTCTCGAAAACTCGGATAATTTTGAGGACTATATGAATAAAACCATTGAGAGAGAGTCGACATCGCCCTATTCAGAGTCGGCTGACTTGACAGCTGCCGAATGGGCTCTCAACCGCGTTTTAGACAAGAGGTTAGATGTTGCCGAGCAACGCGATGGGACTTTTGCCAAAAGACTTGAGATTCTTAGCACCATTTTTGCAAAGCTCGATCCCGAACCAATCAAAAAATTGGTTGTTGATTGTGACTATGAGGAAGGGAAGACACTTTTTGAGGGGGCAATAGCTCATCCCGATTATGACCTCTTCAGTATTTATATGATGACTCTCATTGTGGATCACCAGCTAAAGGAGGACCTCTTAAAGCCAATCGCGACTTACTGCTCTAAGAACAAAGATGAAACGTCAAATCTTAAGAGAATATCTTATATTCTCTTTCACTTGCTCGAGGACAAAACGCTGAGTGAAAAGTTTTTCCACGATCACATTGACGTCATACAATTTTTGCTCAAAGCCTCCATTGCAGAAGGCCTCAACTTTGAACGTTTTGTGAAAACTCTGATCAAAAAAGATTATGGGGGACTAAATTGTTGTTCTGTCTTGGAAAATATCAAAGATGAGAACAAAGAAAATTACAAAAAACAAATTGACCAATTCTATATCCTCTACTCTCACTTTGACAATTCAGGGTTTGGGGAGTCCCTTAAGTTGATGGATGAGTTTGCCAGCAATGAAACTCAGCTTATTGAGGCTCTCCTACATCATGTTACAGGCGAAGAAGATATTGAACAGTTTTCAAAATTGCTGAAATCTCTTCTTGGTCAAGCCAACCTTATCCAGCAGCATCTCCCGGAAGATTTATATATAAGTCAACTCGATGAAGGACCTTACTTCACCCATAGTCTTGTATATTTAATGGACTTTTTTTTAGAGAAAGAGTTTGCCGTACTCTGTCAGTCGATAGAAGGTCAATTGATGAAAAACTCTGGGGCTGTTTTGGCAATGCTGTCACAATCCATTAAAGAAGAAGATACCGAGCTTTTTACCAAAGTATTGGAGCTTTTTGTATCCACACCCGACAAAATCCTTTTCTTTCTACTCAACTCTAGTTCTCTTCAGGTCCTTAACAAAGTAGATGTAGAAAATAATGAGAGTAAATACATAATATTAGCTCAAATGTTCCAACATATTTTAGAGGGTGAGGGAAATACTTCTGAACACATAGTGAACGGTTGCAAAACAATGATCGCTGAGGGTGAAGACGCCCTCGAACGCATGATGTACTTTTCAGGAAAAATGCAAGAATTTAATACTTTCACATTCCTCTTTGCTCACTTTATCGACTCTGAAGAAATAAAAAATACGGCACTTGAAAACTTGATCAAAACCATTAATAAAGAACCTAAGAACTATCAAGCTCTTAGAAAGAAGATTGTCCTTTACTGTAAGGAAAAGAATTTAACCCCTCCTTGGAATGAGGAGCCATCTGTTCTTAGAAAGCGCAAGCGGGAAAAAAAATCAGAGTTTGAAATCACTTTCTCTCAGATACCAACGGAAAAAGTGCGGGGAGAGAGACAAATAACCCATGTCAAGGACATCTATTTTCCTCCCAATGAGGATATCGTCTACATTCCTCCTAAAAAGAAGCGTCTAAGTGTTAAGGACATTCTACCCAACAAAAATAGGATAAAGCGCTTCAGCGTGAAGGATAGACTACGTTTTGTGCCGGGTAATGATGAGATCAATAACAACAATAATAACTAGATCCACTTGTCGATTAATGCCTGAAGCTTAGAGTTGACGGCATTAGGGGATGGGGCGCCTTTAAACAGGTCTCCCATCTCCTTGGCTAGGCAAGCGGCGTTAAAGTCGGGAAGGTCGGGACCGATTTTTTCGCGGAGTTTGGTCAAAAGAGAGTGTGTTGAGGCACTTTGCGTGGCATCGATAAGCATCGTTTGCACGACTAAGGAGGCCTTGGGATTGCTATCTGTCAGGGTGTCGATCATGTGCTTGAGGTGCCCAGTGATCCCCGATCGTTGGACGCTCCCATCCCTAAGGTGCTCGGCGAGCCCATGGAGCTCGTCTAAAGCTTTCTTCCTAGGTCCGCTCCTTAAAAAGCCACCTCCCTCAATGTCTACCTTGGCAATTTGCATGATGATCGAAAGCTGCTCAAAGACGAGAATGTGAGCGAGGGGATCCCGCTCGGTGGTCATGAACCAGGCATAAAAGGCCGACGTGTCCCTAAAAAGGGCTAAGCTCGAGTGTTCGCTCTCCCCAGATAGGGGAGTATGGAGGGGAAACTCATCGGGAAAGGCCATGTTAAAAAAAGAGAGCCCCTTCCATAATTGAAGACATAGATTAGTCTAATAGACATCAGTTCTTCAATTAAAATTCCTGCCTTAAATCGACCGAATTTTTGAAAGAGGCTCAAAGTTTGTTTTCTATCTTTAATGTAATAATAATTAATTAATTAATCAATATAATTAATTTGTAATTGTAAATAAGTGTAAATTAACAAAATCTTAATAAAGTGAACGTTCCTTGTTGGGAAAAAAAGTTTGTTCTTTATTGAACTTTGAGATATGCTCTCTCATGAATTCCCGGGGCTGGAGACCCAGTTTCGGAACATTTTGAAATGGATGCTTTATGAAAGAGTTTATCGCCTACATTATTAAGAATATCGTCACAAATCCCGATGCTGTGAAAGTGGAAGAGTCTTGTGGAGAGTCGACAACCATTATCGACATCAACGTCGCTGAAGAAGATGTGGCCAAAGTGATTGGCAAGCAAGGGCGTACCATTAAAGCGGTCCGAACAATTGCTGCGGGAGTTGGGGCTCGTCTAGGGCGTCAAGTTCGCATTCAAGTGATTCAGTAACGAAAGAGGTTAGTTTGAAGATTTCCATCCGAAAAGAGGCCATAGCGGGGAAGCCCCTGCTCATCATCGAAGGGCGTTTGGACACGGCGGCCGTTCCCGTCTTGGACGCAAAGATTGAAGAGGAACTAGGAGAGGGGCACGCCAAGATCCTCCTCGACTTCACCAACGTGGGCTATCTGTCCAGTTCGGGCATGCGCCTCCTTCTCAGCTTGAGCAAAAAGCTCAAAGAGCAGGGGGGAGAGCTCCTTCTCTTTTCCATCAAGGAAGAGGTGATGGAGATCATCAAGCTCGCCGGCTTTGAGAAGATCCTCTCGATCTATCACGACAGAAAGGCCGCTGTTGCAGCCGTTTAACCCGTCGGCTCCCTTCCCCGACGAAGAGGGCTCCACCCTCGCGACCCCAGAGAGGCAAAAAGTAGGGCGCAAACGGCGCCCTCGCAAGCTCATTGTCCTCTCAGGACCCACAGCGACGGGCAAAAGTCGCATGGCCATCGAGCTCGCTCAGCACCTTGGTGGCGAAATCATCTCAGCCGACAGCGTCCAGGTCTATAGAGGCATGGACGTTGGCACGGCCAAAGTCACATACGATGAGCGCCTCGCCGCTCCCCACCACTTGATCGATATCTGCGATTTAAGCGAGCCCTTCAATGTCTCCAAGTACTACGATATGGCGACCCAGACGATCGATGCGATCTTCGATCGTGGAGGCGTCCCCATTGTCGTCGGAGGGACGGGATTTTACATCCACGCCCTCATCTACGGTCCGCCCATGGGCCCACCCTCTGTCCCCGAAGTGCGCAAAGAGCTCGAGGAGCAAATGGAAAAATTTGGCCACGAGGCCCTTTACGACCACCTCCAAAAGTGTGATCCCCTCTACGCCAAAACGATCACTCCCGGCGATCGCAACAAGATCATCCGCGCCCTAGAGATCATTAAGCTCTCCAAGCGCCCCGTCTCCGACTTTAAACTTGTCTCCCCCTCACACAGCGAGAAAAACTACGATTTCCACTGCTCCTTCATCCACTATCCGCGCGAGACCACCTATCAGCGCATTGAGATGCGGTGTGATGAGATGGTCGCAGGTGGATTGATCGATGAGGTCAAGCGCTTGATGAAGGAGGGGCTAGAGGAGAACTCGTCGGCCGCTCAGGCGATTGGGTACCGGCAGGTTCTCGACTTTATTCACAGTGGGGAGGCCGATTTTGCTGGCTTTGTCGCGGCCTTTAAACAGGCATCGCGACGGTATGCTAAAAGACAATTTACCTGGTTTCGGCGTGAGCCCCTTTTCACTTGGTTTGATTTAGAGGACTTAGGGTACGAAGCAGTCATCCAACAGATCATCGACGAGTTTGAATCCTCCCTCTAAAAAGGGAGGGGGGGCTCAAAATGGCTGTGGAGCGCAAATTCTTGCGCAACTATAAGTGGCTTTGCCTACTTTGCCTTGACTTGGGGTTGTTTGGCGTAGGGGGTTTCGTTGAGGAAGAAACAGAGTATCATTGTTATGATGAGCGATATCGGTAAGACGATGAGACCATAACGGAAATCTGTGGTTGTATAAACCGGCACCCCATCGACCATCTCTCCACTCGAAAGGGCGTCAATTAAATACCCTATGAGGGGAGCCATAAAAATCCCCCCAGCACTCACTAAAAAGTTTGTGAACGCCGCCGCCGAACCACGGGCATTGTCAGGGTTGATCTCAATGGAAATGGAAAACGTGAGCAGCTGCGCCGAGCTAAAGATCCCTATTAAGAAAAAGAGGATAAAGAGCAGGGCCATCGGCATTGGGGGCATGTAGATGATCAGTGAGAGGGCAATGAGTGATAGGAGGGCAGCGCCAAAGAGAAAGGTGCGCCGCGAGTGAATTTTATCTGAGTAAAATCCAATGAGTGGCCCCCCAAGGAGCCATCCAAAGAAATTCATGGAAACGGCGAGGGCGGCGAGCTCCTTGCTCACAGCGTAGGTCTTTGTGATGAAGGGGACGGCCCAGAGGCCAGCAAAGGCGCTCATGGTCGCGTAGAACATGAGGGAGAGGATCCCGTTGATCCAGCTGTTGCGGTTGGCGGCGATGAATTTGAGGTTGGTGAGGACCTCTTTGAAATTTTTGGCTTCGGGGAGTTTCTTTTTCTTCCCCTTGGGCTCCCGTTTCATCCCAATGTAGATGATGAGAGCGAGGATGAATCCAAAACCTCCAAGAATGAACATGGAGAGGCGCCAACCTATTGAGTCGACAAGGAAACTGAGTAGATCTTGCCCTCCGATAGCGCCAATCATCCCAAAACTATTGCCCAATCCCACGAGAAGGGCGAGCTGGGAGGGGGGGAACCAGGTCGAGCTGACGTAGACAATGCCGACAAAGGCAAAGGCAGAACCCATCCCAATTAGGAGGCGGCCAAAGTCGGCCACGAGGATCATGGGGGCAAAGCAGAAAAAGAGGGAACCGACACCACAAATGAAGGTGGAGAAGGTGAGCAGGCGGCGGGCGCCGTAGCGATCCATGAGCATCCCCACGGGAATTTGCATGGGGGAGTAGGCGTAAAAATAGAAGGCGCTTAAGACCCCAATAGCCGCAGCGTTGACCCCAAACGATTTCATGAGGTCGTCGACCATCACACTCGGAGCCACTCTGAGAAAGTATTCGTAAAGATAAAAGACGGCGGCGCATCCCCAGACGAACCACTTCATAAAATGGATTTTGTGTTTCATAAAATTTGTTATATCCTATAGTCTCTTGAATTCAAAGAAAATAATAGAGAGGTGCGGACATGGGACACTATCATTGGATCGTTAAGTGGTTTATTCTATCGATTGGATTCCCCATCGTCGCTCTCTATCACTCTCTCATGTGGAACCCCTTTCTCAATGTGGCCGCAAGTGATGGGACGGCTTTAGAGACCATGGGAAACCATGTGATGGCTCCCCTTCACTATCTCTGTGTGGGGAAAAGAGCGCAACTTCAAGGGGATGGCACCTATGCGATTGAGCAGCGCTTTGATTACAACGATCACTTTGTGATGAATACGGCAGCCGCTGCGCTCACAGTGCCCATTGCCCTTCCAGTAGGCTCGCTCCTAAAGGGGGCTGCCTATCTTTCCCCCAATGTCAGAGAGCGACACAAAAAGATTGCCCACACCATTTATACAAGCGAGATTGCGTCCAATCTCGATTACTACAATTCGATCTCCCTAGGATTTGAGCCTGATTACGACAAGGCCGAGTTCATTGCGCCTCCACTCCATGTGCGTCGCCCTGGCTCTGAAAATCACCTCTTTGATGGAAAGGTGGCCCTTAAGGCGATTGGCGAAATTTTGCAGAAAAAGGGGATTCCCTATTGGGCCGATTGTGGCACGTGCCTTGGTGCCTACCGGTATGGTGGAGTGATTCCGTGGGACTTTGATTGTGACATTGGGGTGCTTTCTAGAGATTTTGAAAACATTTGGCATGCCTTGCAGGAGCTCAATCAAGAGCTTTACCAGGTGCAAGATTGGTCGTCCCGCTACTCTGGGGCTCCCTATTTGAAAGTCTATGTGAAAAGTACAGGTGTCTTGATTGATATTTTCCACTACAACATCGATGAAGAGAAGAAACAGGTCTATCAAGTGATCGCCAACTACGATAGCCGGTTTCTCTCAGACAGTTGGAGAGAGAGGGAGCTCACTTACACAACACCCCTTGCTTTTTCTGATGTGTTTCCCTTAAAAATGGCTAAATTTGACGATATAGAGATCCCCGTCCCTCAAAGAACCAAAGAGTTTTTGCAGAGTAAGTATGGGAAAAATATTGAGCCAGCCCGGGTCTACTCTGAAGAGACTGCCTCATACGAAAAAGATCTATCCCACCCTTACTGGGAAAAAGCTGCCAATAACTACTAGAGGAGGTCTTCTTCATCGTCTTCAGATGATGAGTTCGAGGATTCCATCTCTTTTTGAACAGCTTCTTGGTATTTCCCAAAAATGACACCGATCGTTGCGAGGAAATTCATGCCCATACGGAGTTCATTCGTTCCGATGATCGTATTACCCTCTTCGACAAAACTTTCTTCCTCGGGAGGGGTATCAATGGTCTCACTGTGTTCGGTCTCTTCCACTTCGCAGTCCCAGACCCAATCACACATGCAAATAGTGGCAACTGTGAGGAGCATAAAGAGAAGTTGAATTGTGGCAACTATTCCCGAGATGGCGCAGTAATCGTAAAAATCTAAATCTGTAGAATGTGTTCGTGTAAATTGTATGCTCATAATCAGGTCGACATATTAACAATGAGTTAATAAAGAGTCAATATTGTGTTTCTGCAGCTCTGTGAAGGCGCTTTTCTTTCAGAAAGAATGTCATGATCACACTTAAAAGAAGTGTTGCAGGGAAGACAATCATTGCGACTTTATAATCTGTCGCTGAGTAAATGCGCTCATTGTTGAGCATCTGTCCAGTCCAACCCAAGTCAAGGAAGTAACCGACGATCGGTTGAATGAGGGCTCCAGCTAGAAAGACCATAAAGTTGGTCAAGGCTATCGCAGTCCCTTTGGCCTCTGGGGGATTGAGTTCAACGGCCAAACAGTAGCAAAGGAGCTCTGCTGATTGGCAGAATCCCACACTGAAGAGAAGGGTGTAAAGGAGCCAAACTGGCATACTATTGAAGAGCAATATGCCCACCATTGCCCCAAGACAAATTAGGGCAAACATTAAAAGCATGGGCTTGCGCTTTCCAATGTGATCTGAGAAGTGGCCGATAAGAGGCCCTCCGACAATCCAGCCGATAAAGATCATTGAGCTGGCAAATCCTGCCACTTCCTTTGGAAGGCCGTAGACGCGCATTAGGAAGGGGACGGCCCACAGGCCGGCAAAAGCGACTGTGGTCGCATAAAATAAAAGGGCAATGACACTATTGATCCAAGACTGTGGGTTTGAACTCACTATTTTGAGTTTGCGCAAAATGCCATTTGTGCTTTCGTGAGCGACTTGACCCGCTGGTGCTGATTTGGGCTCTTTTTTAATCGCGAAATAGATGATCACGGCAAGAAGTAGACCAAAGATGCCGAGGTAGATCCACATCTGCCGCCACCCAATGTGATCGACAACATAGGATAGGGGCCCCTGTCCTGAGGCAGCACCAAGCATGCCGAGAGAGTTGGCCAAGCCAACCAACAGGGCTAGGCGTTTAGCCTCAAACCAGTGGGAGCAGACGTAGACGACACCGACAAAGGCAAACGCTGAACCGGCACCCATCAAAAGACGGCCGAAGGAGGCAATATTTAGTGAATGGCTCACGCCAAACATGATTGACCCGGCCGCGCAAATGAAGGCGGCAAACGTGAGAAGGCGGCGCGCCCCAAAGCGGTCCATGAGCATGCCAACGGGAAGTTGCATCGGCGCATAGGCATACAAATAAAAGGCGGTCAATAGGCCGAGACCCGACGCTGAGACAGCAAATGTTTGCATGAGTTCACTCACCATCACGGCGGGAATGACTCTCAAAACATATTCGTAAAGATAAAAAATAACAGCAAGGGACCAGACGACCCAACGGATTAAACAAACGGACTTTTTCATAATTTACATGTAACAGAGACGTCGTGTAAATTTAAAGAAGTATTTCACCGCTCTCGTAAAGCCACCGATCGTCAACTTTTAAAAATCGACTCTTTTCTGTGAAACTCACATCGTGCCCTTGATTTTTGAGAATGGCTCTAAACTCGACAAAAGCTGTATCGTCTCCCTCTCGATCACTCAAAATCTTTAGATCGATAAAGTCAGTCTCTTGTGAAAATGTGTCGATCTCATGGCGCCACATTTTGGGATCTTTCTTTGCTGAGGGGTGGTCTGGATGGGTTGTCGCCATGATGTACTCGGGAAGATCAAGTGCGTAGGCGGCGTAGCGGGACCGCATCAGCGCCAGGGCGTTTCGAGGATAGTTCCCATTATGATAGGGGGCGCAGCACTTTTCGTAAGATTTTAAACTGTGGCAAGGGCATTTCATGGGACGAGGTTAATGCATCAGATAAAAAATGTCGAAACAAATCAATAAATTTAGATAGTGTCGTCAAAAGGCTTTGGGGATTAGATTTCACTCCATTGCTCACAAACTTTTCTCATTCCTAGGTTTCACCTTTATCTGTATGATTCATTGACAGCAGCTTTGACCCTGACTCAACGATTCCATTCACTTTTATGAGTGTTTCAGTGCTAAAAAGTATGAAGGCAAGGGCTTTTCTGATATTTTTAGTGGACAGTAAATAGTTTACTTAACTATAAAAGTGAAAGATTCACCGTTTTTTTGAGGTTCTCTATTCCATGCTAAAACGCACGATTCCTTTTTTAACTCTGGCTTTTGTAGGCCCTACGCTAACCGCCTCCGAGCTCCCTTCAGCTGATACTGTATTTGAGCTACAGAAATCAGTCAATCAGCAGAAATCAGCGATCGTTTCTCTTAAAAAGGAGCTGTCAGATCTCAATGAAAACCAATCCCAAGTGATTGAAAATTTAGAGGCAGAGGCAGCAAAACAGCTCCTCGTTATCGATCACCTAACAGCCGATTCAACAACATATACGAACTCTGATAGTGATGCCTCTTGCTCTCCTTGTTTCCCCTGCACACCGTCGATTTTTTGCTACAGGAATAACCCCTGCTGCAAGGGTGGGTATCTAGAGTCTGAGTTCATTTATTGGAGAACCATCCAAGATAATAGTGACTATGCTCTCAGTGGCCAGACACTCGATCCCCTCGAAAGTAACGGAATGGTGGGCGATCTCAAGAATACCCGATTTGATTGGGATTTGGGATTTCGCATAAAGCTTGGCTATCAGTTCGATGTTGACCCTTGGGGTATTGAAGGGGGCTTCACCTATTTTAGAAATCGTGGCTCGAGCAAAACATTTGGCAATAGCGAAGTAGGATTGACTAACCTGGTTGGCACGTTTTCGCAAGAATTCCCTTTTGGATTTAGCGATGTAGCGACGACTGTCGCAAGTAGTAACATCGGATTGACTGCCCAACTTTTCGATTTGCTCGTTTTCAAAAAGCTCGTGCTCGAAAATTCACTCATTGTGAAGCTCTTTTCTGGATTTTCTGCAGGAAGTTTGAGTGAAGATTGGAATATCGTCTACCGCTCTCCTGCGATTGCGACGAAAGTGATCAACGATTGGGACTTCAATGGTTATGGCCTGAAAGGGGGCGTTGAGACAGATTGGCATATCGGTCGTGGATTGAGCATCAGCAGCCTCTTTGCCCTATCGACCTTAGTTGGGACTTACGAAAACACGCGAGCGATCAAAACATACGAGTTTGTCGATGATCTCGACACAATAATCGTTGCCGATGCTCATTTGAAAGACAATCGCGCGGCTTACAATTTTCAGATTTTTATGGGGCCAAGTTATGGTGTAGCCTTTGACACGTGGGATTTTCTCATGACTTTAGGGTATGAAATCAATGGGTGGTTCAACCTCCATGAAATCATGAAGACAGAAGTTGCGAACTTTTCCAATACGCGGAGTTCGAGATTTATCGATGGGATTGTTGCCATGCAAGGGGTGACCGCAAACTTGACCTTTAACTTTTAAGAGTTGACTTAGATTATGTATAAAAAACTGACCCTTTTTCTATCATTGTCCCTTGTCCATCTCAGCGTGATGGCCGACAATCTCCCCAATCAATTCGACCCAAATACTCAAATGCCTATGGCTCATCAAGAGTATTGGGAACCTATTGATCAAAGCGCTTTTTATGCGGGAGCCGACTTTCTTTTTTGGCGCACACTACAGCACCATACAAGCTTTTTGGTCCATAACCAATTCAACTCAGGCCAACGCGACTCAGTGATAGGTGACTATCTCAACGCGGATTTTCAATGGGATGCCGGCTTCAGGGGCAAACTGGGTTATCGTTTCAAACCGACTTTTTGGGAACTTGAGGCTGTCTACACCTTTTTCAGCAACACTGGAGGAGGGGGAATGGGTGGTCCTACGACACAAAACTTTATCGAAATTGGTGTGAATGAGCAGAGGACAGCTGCTTTACTTGTGAGAAGTGACAGCACCGTCGATTTAGAGTATCATACAGGGGATATACTCCTCGCGCGGCGCATGTTGATCACCCCCAACTTTTTGCTCAGATTCTTTGCCGGAGCCACTGCGGGTTATATCAGAGAGACATTTTCTTTCACCTACCTTTCTCGTGCAATTAACGCCTTTGATACCAAGGAGCGTTTTGATATTGACTTTGAAGGTTGGGGCCCAAAATTAGGGGTCTCCTATGACCAATATATAGGCAAGGGGTTCAGTCTTTTCTCACAACTAGCTGTCGGGGCCCTGGTCGGAAGTTACAAGTATCAGATCGATGTGAGCACATTCAAAAACACCTCAATTTTCACAAAGGTACAAACACTCCAAGATCGCCTTATTGATGAAACGCGCGTGACCACAACATCGCAACTGATTTTTGGCCCTAGCTATGCTATTGCCAGCAAAGATAAATGGGGATTAAATATCAAAGCCCTTTATGAGGTCAATCCCTGGTTTAACTTTTATGAATTTGCCCTTTCAACGAGTGGCGCTAACCGGCGTCAGCCTAGAAATTTAAAGGCGATGATGTGTCCCCAAGGGTTAACAATGAGTGCAACACTAACGTTTTGATGGTTATAATAATATGAAAAAATCAGTCATTTATCTAACTTGCCTTGCTGCAAGTTTTTCGCAGATTCTCCACGCTGAGCCCTATGATATGTCCTCCTATCTGAAGCTGAGTATAGAGAATGATGAGCTTAAAAGTGAAATTGTTGAGCTCAAGGAAAAGATCTCTCGCTCCAAGGAGGAAAAAGAGGCAAAGATCAACGATTTCAACGCGCAGATATCTCAGCAGGAAAGGCAAATTAAGTCTCTTCAGCACAATCAAACCTCCTGCGAGATTATGCAGCCTAAGTTTGATCCTTGTGCACCCGTGTTTAACTACCGTCTCAACCCCAACCAGTGGTCGTTGACCGCAAGGGGAGAGTTCCTCTACTGGAAAACGCGTCTCGACGGAACAGAGTACGCCATCCAAGGTCAGCCTCCGGGGGGAGATGTGATTTCCAGCGACTCAACACTGATTGGAAATGTGCAATTCACACGTTATGATTACGATCCTGGGTTTCGCGTGGCTCTTCGAGGACGCTTCCCCCCTAATTTTTGGGGAATAGAGACTCAGTATACCTACTTTCACAATGAAGGTAGTGACAGTGCTACAGGGCCACGGACTACTAATGAGGGGAACATGCTTGTCCCTACATTTTATCTAGCCGTTTCATCTGGAAATGAATCACCACAATATCGGGCCACCAGTAGTCTTGACCTCAATTATCACCTTCTCAACGTCACCCTAGATCGCGAATTTCTTTTTGAAGACCACCTCTTTTTCTCCCTATTTGTCGGTCCCTCGGGAGTTTGGATTGACCAAGACTGGAAAGTTGACTACTTTAGCGTTGAAAGCAATACAGATATCAACTCAGACTGGAGATACCAAGCAGGGGGGTTGAGATTCGGTACGCAAGGGGAGTGGTATATTGGGGCGGGCTTTAGTCTCGTCAGTCAACTCTCTTTTGCCGGTTACATTGGCTCCTACGAAAAACATCAGAAAACGTCGCAACGTTTTTTAGACCCTGTTAGAGAAGCTGATGTTGTCGATTTCCATATCGATGAAACCCGCTTTGCTTACAATACACAGCTGATGATAGGGCCCAAATGGGGTATGGCTTTTAATGGATGGGCCTTTGCCGTTTCTGCCGGGTATGAGATTGCCCCTTGGTTCAATCTCTATCAAGTTGATAGCTCCACAGAGATTTCAAATGTGAATTCACGCATCTACTTTAGCTCTAAGGGGGTATTGGCACCTCAGGGGTTAACAGTGAGGGCTAACATCACTTTTTAAAAAATAATTAACACTTTCGACTTACATTCGAAATATTCTTGAGTATATATAGGTAAATAGCATAGAATAGATGGGAATTATGGAGTTTAAGGACTCAAAAAGGAGCAATGAGCACACCCTCTCTAGAAGGTTTTAGCAAGTGGCGGCAACGACTTTGGCCGATCCATCACAGTGAACTCAAGAAGTTCGTTCCCCTCCTTTTCCTCAAATTTCTCGTCTCCTTTAACTTTATTCTCCTCTACACCACCAAAGACACTCTCGTGATCACCTCAGCTGGCTCAGGCGCTGAAGTGATCCCGATCCTCAAGGGTTACGTTGTTCTCCCTTGCGCCTTTCTTGTCTTGTTGATCTACACCAAGATGAGTAATAAACTTTCCTTGATCAAGTTGATCTACACCTCCCTGATGCCTTTCCTTATCTTTTTCCTGGCATTTGGGTTTATTCTCTACCCGTATAAAGAATTATTTATACCCAACCGTCTCTGCGCGATGATGGAGGGCTTTTTAGGCCCCAATAAAGGGCACTGGGTTGCTGTCATCCGTTACTGGATGAACTCCCTTTTCTATGTGACGGCTGAGCTCTGGGGACAGGTTGTGATCATGCTCCTTTTCTGGACCTTTGCTAACAACATCACGCGGATGAAAGAGGCCAAGCGGTACTACACACTCTTCACTGCCGCAGGGGACATCGCCCCGATTTCTGCGGGTGTCTTGATTGCCTTTTTCACAACGGGCAGCTCCTTTATCACCACTGTGCAGCAAACGATGGTTTTGGCCGTTTTTGTCGGTCTTTTGATCATGGGTGTCTTCTGGTGGATGAACAAGTATGTCCTGACCGATCCCCGCTTTTACTCTTCAGAAGAGCAAAATAACATCAAGAAAGAGAAGCCTAAGCTCTCAATTATCGAGAGTATCAAGTTCATCTGCTCGTCAAAGTACCTCGGTCTTGTCGCCTTGATGGTGATCGGCTACGGGCTCTCTTTAAACCTCGTCGAAGTGACGTGGAAAGCCAACCTTAAGCTTCAGTACCCTAACCCCATCGAATTCCAGAGATATATGGGTAAATTCTCCTTCTGCATCGGGTTCTTTCCCTTGATCATGGCCCTTTTCTTTAGTGGGAATATTTTGCGCAAATTTGGGTGGCGCCTTGCCGCTTCCCTCACACCAATCATCGTGGGATCGACGGGACTTCTCTTCCTTTTGGCGTTCCTCTTCCGCGATTACTTAACACCATTCACCGCCCTCGTTGGGATCACACCCCTCTTTCTTATCACTGTCCTCGGGGCGATCCAAAATGTGGCGAGCAAGACGATGAAATACTCTATGTTTGACCCGACCAAGGAGATGGCGTTTATTCCCCTTGACAGCGAGTCAAAAGTGAAGGGGAAAGCAGCCATTGACGTTGTCGGTTCCCGTTTAGGAAAATCGGGATCGGCGTGGATGCAGTCGGGATTGATCGATATCTTTGGAGCGGGCTCTGTGCTCAGCATCACTGGGATCATTGCTCCGATTGTCTTTATTGTGGTGATGGGATGGCTATTTGCTGTACGAGGTCTCGATCGAGAGTTTTCCGCCATCTCCCAAGAGGAGACAGCATAGCGTATGGACTTAGAGGCGTTCGAAAAGAGCTTCGGTGGTTACGGTTGGGCCATAGAGGCCTTTATCGTCATCTTCTTTGCCCTCCTCTTTAACTTCTTCTTCTCCCGCTTTTTCCGCAAACTTCAGCCAAAACTCATCAAAAGCCATAAAATTTGGGAAAATGCCCTTCTCTCATCACTCTATCGTCCTCTAAAGTTTCTCATTTGGCTTCTCTCAATCACATTTGCCTTAGAAATCACCAGCCAGTATATGGAGGATATCTCTCTCACTAAGGTGTTAGAACCCCTCCAAGTGATTGGATTTGCTGGCGCCTTAGTCTGGTTTCTCACTCTCTTTATCCGATGTGTTGAGGAGAATCTTCTCCACCCCAAGGGGAGCTTTGAGCACCGCTTAGATGAGACATCAGTTCGTGCGATTGGCAAACTCATGCGCATTGCCGTGATCATCACCTCAAGCTTAGTCGCCTTCCAGGCAATCGGCATCCCCGTTTCGGGGATTGTCGCCTTTGGAGGGGTTGGCGGTATTGCGGTCGGTTTTGCCGCAAAAGATCTCTTGGCCAACTTCTTCGGGGGATTGATGGTCTTTCTCGATCGCCCCTTCTCAATAGGGGATTGGATCCGCTCACCCGATCGTGAAATTGAGGGAACAGTTGAGCACATTGGATGGCGAACAACCCGCATCCGCACCTTTGATAAGCGCCCCCTCTTTGTCCCTAATTCCCTCTTCACAACAATCTCTATTGAGAACCCGTCGCGGATGAGCAATCGTCGGATCAAGGCCTATGTGGGTGTCCGTTATGACGATGCCACAAAGATGCGTGATGTTATAGATGGGGTGAAGGAGATGCTCCAAAATCACCCAGAGATTGCCCAAGATAAAACGATGATTGTCAACCTGGTCGAGTTTGGCCCCTCATCGCTCAATTTCATGATCTATACCTTCACAAAGACCACAAATTGGATCCGCTTTCAGGAGATTCAAGAAGATGTCTTTCTCAAGGTGATCGATGTCATCACATCCTTAGGTGCTGAGTGTGCCTTTCCCACAACAACGCTTCACATCCCCGAAGGGGTTACGGTGTCGAAGGGGTTATGATCGACTCTCCCATCCCCTTGAATATGATTTTGTGAAAGGGAATCATGGCATACCAGTAGAGACGGCCAAGAACCCCTCTAGGGCGAAAGATCGCGGTTTGAATATAGGTCTCTTTTTCAACTTTCAATTCGAGCCACGCCTCACCGGGTAGTCGCATCTCTGCATAAAGGAGAAGTCGCCCCTCCTCTCTATTGGCATAGATCACGCGCCAAAAGTCGAGGGCATCGCCCGCTCTTAGGTCTGTCGGATGGGTCCGTCCCCGTCTAAGACCAACCCCACCTATGAGCTGATCGAGCATCCCTCTTAAGCGCCAGGCCCAATTTAAGCGGTGCCACCCATTTTCCCCACCAATACTCCAAATGTTATCGATCACGCAGTGGCGCTCACACTTAAAGTTAAAGACCATTTTCTCCCGAAAACACCCTTGCTCTGGTGGGTGGATGTAGCGGCTCATATCTGGACCGAGTTCTGATTGAGATAAGCTATCTTTCCAACTTGAGATAACGGCATTTTGTTTGATCTTTTGAAAGGCTCTATCTAACGCTTTTTTGTAGGAAAGGCACCGTTTGGGAACAATCTTATCAATCTCGCGGTCCTTGCAAACCACTTGATTTTTCATGCTCTCAATGAGCGTTCGAGCTAATGTGAAATTGGTGCTTGTGATGAAGACCAACCAAAGGGAGCTTAGGTGGGGAGTGAGGACAGGGATTGTGATGATGAAGCGTTTCAGGCCCCGAAACTTGGCAAATTCTAAAAGCATCTCCCTATAAGTGAGGATGTCTGGCCCACCAATATCGAATGTTTTATCAAAAGCCTCTTTGCGATCTAAGACTTTGGTCAAATAGTCCAAAACATCAGAAATCGCTATAGGTTGGCACTTAGTCATCACCCATTTAGGGGAGACCATAATAGGGAGTTTTTCGACAAGATCGCGGATAATTTCGAAGGAGGCGCTCCCCGAGCCAATGATGATCCCAGCTTGTAGGACAGTTGTGGAGATGGGGCTCTCTAAGAAAATTTCCCCAACCTTTTGGCGCGATTTTAGGTGGGGCGATAGATCCTTATCTGAGACGATCCCACTTAAATAGATAAGATGGCGGCACGCTGTTTTTTTAAGAGCTGTCACGAAATTGTGTGCAGATGTCTCTTCTAAACTGGAGAACTCCTTGAGAGAGGCACTCATAGAATGGACAAGGTAGTAAGCCGCTTCAATATCTTTAGGTATGCTGTGCAAGGTGTCTGGTTTGAGCAGATCTCCCTCGATAACTGTGAGGTTAGGCCCACGGAGTGTTTCAACCCGGCGACAATCGCGGACTAAAATCACAACGTGATGCCCTTCCTTTAAAAGTTTCGGGAGTAGGCGCCCCCCAATGTAACCCGTTGAGCCTGTCAGTAAAATTTTCATAATTAAATTTTATAGCACAGATGCCATTCGGTAGCAATCAGGGTCTTGTCTTAAAAATCTTATATTATTTATAGAAAAGTATGCGTTCTGATAATTTGCGACTTGCAATACTTTATGGGATATTAGCCTCTTTATTTTACGCCCTAATGGGTGTGTTTGTTAAAATTGCCGAACAAACAGTTCCCAATGAAATGGTGGTTTTCTTCCGCCAAGTGATCAGTTTAGTGATCTTTGCCCCCATCTTCTACTTTCAAAAATCCTCAACGCAAAAAATTAAAACTCAGAGATTTCCCCTCCATCTATTGCGTGCATTTGCCAGTATCAGTGCGAGCTACTGCCTTTTTTATGCGATTGAGTATCTCCCCCTCGTCGATGCCCTCACTTTAAGTTACTCCCGCCCCCTCTTTTTGCCACTTGTTGCCTATGTATGGATGGGAAAAAAATGGCGAAAAAATGTGTGGTTTGGCCTTCTTGTCGGTTTTTTGGGGATTGTCCTTATCTTAAAGCCCTCCCATAAAGTCTTTGATATCGCCGCTTTAGTGGGATTGGCTGCGGGTTTATTTGGAGCCATAGCCTTTGCTTCAATCCGCCGTTTGACCAAGTCAGAGTCTGCTAATAAGATATTCCTCTACTATCTCCTCCTTTCTTTGCCCATCACAGCTGTTCCTCTAGTTGGGGGGTGGAAAGCCTTTACGCTTCGAGAATTTTTCCTCCTTGCCCTCGTCGGTTTAGTGGGAATGCTCTATCAGATGATGATGACCCGCGCCTACCGCCACGCCAAAGCGTACAAAGTGAGCTCGGTCCTCTATGCCACGGTGATCTTTGCGGCTGCCTTTGATTGGTTCATTGAAGGGAAATTCCTCGATATTGTCAGTATTATTGGTGTGGCTCTAATTATCTTAGGTTCAGTGGCCACTCTCAAAACTACTGCAAAAGATACAAACGGTCATCTATCGAAGTAGGTCTTCAGCTCGCTCTTTCTCAGTCGTTTCAATTTGATCGCGCAGCTCCTGGAAGTTGGCAATGAGAATCCCAAAATCACTCTTTTTCAATGCTAAGACATCGACACTGGATAGGCATCGAATGGTCGCTGAGCGCGATTTTTGATTGAGCAAAGCCATCTCACCAAAGTAAGCCCCTTTAGAGAGCTCGGCAACCCGCTTGTCTCCTTTGAGGATTTCAACGCTCCCATCGACAATAATGTAGAGATAATCTCCGATATCCCCTTCATTAAAGATGATCTCCCCCTCTTCAAAATGGAGAGGGGCAATCCCTGAGGAGGGGGTCAATTTTAGCTGCACCGCCTCTTGGGGGAAGATCGCATCTAAGAGCCAGCTGAGTGCCACCTTGGCCTTCCGATCCGCTCCTGGGAGCTTGAGCCAATAGACAAAGCGCCACATAAACCAGGCAAAAAATCCAGAGAGTTTGAAGCGGCCAAAGAGTTCGGCGACAGCGCGGTGGTGACCCAAAGCTCCCATCGTTCCCAACCCCTTGAACTCAAACTGGCACTTTGGCTTTCCTTTGAGCGTGGCCAAGATATTTTCCCCGATGATTTTTCCCTGGCGCAAAGCAAACTGAGCCGTTGGTGGGCAGTAGCCCTCACCTTTGGGGTGGGGGATCAGCGCACAATCGCCAATCGCCCAGATGTGGTCCGACCCTTCAACTTGTAAGGAGAGATCGGTTTTAATTTTCCCTTTTTCTTGGGGGAGCTTCAGCGCTTCTATTAAGGGATTGGGTGAAGAGGGGACTGTTGAGATGATTGTTTTTGAGCCGATGCGCTCGCCACTTTCCAAAATAGCCTCTTGCGGCGTGGCCGAGTGGAGGCGTTCGTTAAACCGGATTTCGACACCCCGCTTCTGTAAAAGTTCTCCCGAATACTCTCCCAAAGAGGGGCTCAGCTCTCGGTCCAAAACGCGCCCTTTGCTGTGGATCAAGACGATCCGTAGCTCTGATGGGTCGACGTCGGGCACTTTTTTGCACAGTTTCCGGGCAAAGTCGTTGAGCTCGGCGACCACTTCAACGCCCGAGTAGCCCCCACCCCCTACGACAAAAGTGAGGAGTTTTTTTCGCAAATCGGGATCGCTCTCAATCGCGGCTGTTTCGATCGCGTCGATGATCCGATTGCGCAGATGGATCGCATCGGCGAGATTTTTAAAGGGGAGGGCGTGCTCGTGGAGCCCTGTCATACCCCGAAAATCGGTCACATTGCCCAGGCCCAAAACCAAATGATCGTAAGAGAGTTCAAAGGGTTTATGACTGAACTGAGGGGTGAGCATCACTTTCTTTTGATCGAGATCAATCCCATCGATCTCCCGAATGAAAAGGCGTGTGCGGGGGAGAAGTTTTCGAATTGAGCTCACAGTGTCTAAAATCCCAATCGATCCACCGACAATTTCAGCGAGCATCGGTTGATAGACAAAATAGTTTTCGCGATTGACGAGGGCAATCTCAACATCGCACTCGTTTTTGAGAATTTTTTCAAGGTGCATCGCGGTATAGATGCCCCCAAAGCCCCCTCCGAGGATCAAAATACGTTTTTTACTCATACTCTTTTTTTAGAATATCTCGAGTTTGATCTCAAGTGAGCTTTCACACCGCGTTGGCGCGCGGGGCGTTTGACTGCTGAGCGGCTCGAGACAGACGTAGGTCGATTTGGCTGGGCGGAAAATTTGAAACGAGCAGTCGCTCGTATCGGACTGCATAAAGAGGTGGAGATCGTAGTTGCGATTTGAGAAAATAAACCGCGACTCTTCTAAGGGTTCTTTTGGAAAAAACCCAAAGTCGGCCTCCTGAGAGAGATCAAAGTTGAGGCGTCCATTTTTGTGCCAACTATCTGGGAGGGGTTTGAGCCCTTCACTTTCTCTGTAATTGAGCACCACATTCCCATCGACTTTTCCCTTCCCATCGGGAAGGTGGTAGTAGGTATGAAGCCCAATCACACTCGGTTTCTCACTCTTCACCGAGTACTTGATAAAAAGGCCAAATGGCATCAAAGCGATATGGAGTTGCATCTCAAAATCCATCCCCTCGAGTTGGCGAAGAGGGATCCCTTTAAAGAGATCACTCGATGACAATCGCGCCTCAATTTGTGTTGAGCTCGCATCAAAACGCCACGGCACATAGCGGGCAATCCCGTGAGAAAAGGGCTCGACGACCCCCTTTTTTTTCACCCGCGCTATGTGGGGAAAAAGATGGGTGTCAAAATCGAGGGGGATCTCAAAGGGAGCGCGGTGGTGAAAGTGGGGGCCAATTAAAGGGCCAAGTCCCGCCAAGCGCTCCTCAAACAGGGGCATGGTTTGCTGATCGATCACATCGAGTCCCTCTTTTTTAAACGAGACCATATTCATCCCCTTGTTGGGGTGAAAAGTCGCCAAGAGGCGCTCTCCCTTCTCATTGGTATTTTCAAGTGTGATTAACGTCATAACCTCGTCCAACTATAGCTAGTAACCGTTTTAAAGAGCCCTTTTTGGGGGAGACTGCGTGAATAGGCCAATATTTCCCGATCAAGTCGACCCAAAATTCGTGGGGCTTTACAGAGAGGTGCAAAGACTCCTCAATCAATGCCCCAAAAGGCTCATCCTCGAGATAAATTTGCAGTAGTCCCCCCTTAAGGGTGCGCTTGGCCATTTCACTCAAAGCCAAAGCGACTTTGCTTTCGGGGAGGTGCTCTAAGACATCAGTGCAAAAAATCCACTCACTGGGAGCGAGCTCATCGGGAAGATTCCAGAGCGAGGCCTGCACAAAACGGGTAGCGGTGATGTGACAAAGAGCTTCGATCTCTTTGTTTAAGCAATTATTGGCAATATCGATCAGATCAACTGAGAGGCCAAGATTGAGAAAAAAAGGGGTGATCGCTCCCGAGCCACACCCAAAATCAATCAGGCGATCGCCATCTTTAATTTGTGGCTTAAATGCCCTTTTGAAAATCTCTTTGATCTTTAGGGCTGGAGACGTCACCCTGTATTGAGGCAGAGTCCACATCGACTCATATTTTGATTGCTCGTTGCGCGCAATTTTATCCAAAAAAAAATCCCGTGTAAAAATTCCTTCTTACACGGGATTTGGTTTATTCAACAAGCGATTTAGATAGTGTCGTCAAAAGCATTCGAAGATTATATTCCTCGCTATTTGGCTCCATTTTTGAGCTCAATTTCGCTGAAAAAGGGCGAAATCTAATCCCCAAAGCCTTTTGACGACCCTATCTAGGGGTTCGGATAGAGATCTGGTGGCCAGAAGTCGTCATTGGGATCGGTCTCTGCCACATAGGTATCCCTGTTGGGGCGCACCCTTGGGATTCTAGGTGTGTAGGAGACCTTTTCGATCTCAAACTCCGCCCGGTAGAAATCGGCATTGCCGGCAAAACTATCGACCCGGCAACTATCTGGGCCATACCCACCCGAGGGGAACCAGGCCCCAAGCTCGAGGCGGCATGCCTTGTTGGGGACATTGTCAAAGCCGTAGGAATTCCCTTCAAAGCGGGCGACGCGCCGCCTTTTTCTCAGACGGTCCCCTGTGTCAAGGTACCATTCAATGTATCCCGGCGTACGGGTGCCATCGGGATTTTCGATCCCAGAGCTCCACACAAGGGTGTACTGATGGAAGGTCCCATCGGCAGCGTTCACCCCTTGTGGAAGGGTTTCGTGCATCTCAATATTCCCGACGACACCGCCCCGCTGACCACCCCAGGAGTTGCACCGCACACCTGAGAAATTGATGATTGGACAGTGAGGGGGATTCGGATCGACATTCCCCTTAGGCACATCGGCAGGGAACTCCCAGTCAACCTCTGTGTTGCGCACGTTGTCGATCTCATCGTACCACTGGGGCTGGCTGTCCGAGTAGTTGATAAAGTGGAAAGGGAAGATGGCAAACGCACACCCGATGGGCTCTTCCCCGTCTAAGATATTGCCTTGCTCATCGTAGACCGGCCCCATTTTGACCCACGCGTCGTAACGCCCAGAGGCAAAGAAATCGCGCGAGGCGATCATCCCTCCCTCTCTGGCATTGGGAGCCAAGTTGCCGTACGTGTTGATTTTGAGAGTGCCGCTTTCTGTGATCTCCAAGTTGTGAACTTGGGATCCCAGAAGTGAGCTCACTAGCCACTCGTTGTGGTCGAGTCCATTCTCAAACGTCCACTCTCTCGCCTTAGCTTGCAGTGGGGGGTTGGGGTTGGGCGTTGGGAGCCACTCATTCCCGTTAGCTGTGATTTGAAAATCTTTACAATACATGTGCCAGCCATCACCTTGAGAGTTGTCGGCTTCTAAATAGATGATAGGTTGGAACCAAAAGGGATCGTTGATCGGGATCTCAATCGATTCCCAATCGGTACTCCGTACGAGCTCGACGTGGCTGACGCTCCCATCCTCTGAGAGGATGACCACGCCACCCACTTTCCCCGCCTCTGAAACCTTGGCTTGGCAGGTCAGTAGGTGACCCTCGCTACTGGGTACAAGGAAATAGGGATTTGACTGAGTGACCACGGAGATCACTGAACTTGAGGGATTGAGTTGAATCACATTCTCTCCACCCATCGACGTCATTTCTGCACTGATAAAGCGCCAATTGGGGATCTGGTCGGCATTGCCATCTAGACTACTGTTCATCACCAAATTGTCCCCTGAGGTGGCCTCGAAGGGGAGAATATCGGGCAAATCGAAGGGATGGTTAGGTGAAAGAGGCGTCCCTAACATAGGTGCCACACCCTGCTGAACGCGCACATTTGTGAATTGGACATACTCACCGGGATCTTGAGACGTTGTAGCTGCTAAGGTGAGCGTGATAGCCCCTTCAAACGGCTTTTCAGGGTCGTCGCTACTCCCTGTCCATATCACAAACCGCTGCTCGCGCCAATATCCGACTGCTGAGCCGTTGACACGTGTCTTTGGTCCAAAACCCTGACTCTCTGGGCAACAAAAATACTCTTGCTGTTGCTGGATAGGACCATTGACACTAAAGGCCGGTGGGAGGGCTCCCGTTGTTGTGAACGTGGCCACTGAAATAGTGTACAAAGACTTCTCCTCCAAATCAGAAATTTCCTGTGAGAGGTAGCCTGGAGCTGTATCTGTGGGGGTGATCCTCACACAGTACTCGTAATCGGGAAGGGAGCAATTGACCACAGTGTAACTCGCACCCGCAGAGCCTGACCACCCTAAGAGTCCGTCTGAAAAATCCCCATTGGCTGCAAGATTTGGCGATTCAGGAAAATCCTGGGGTAGGGCAGAGACTATGAACGGATCTGAAAAGTTCCCCTCGACATCCTCTGTGAAAATACTGTAGAAGTAGAGAGTCTCGTTGGCCAGGCCCCGGTCCATGTCGACATCGATCATGTGAATGCTTTTCCCCCGATAGACAAAATCCCCATCTGTTGGGGACATTGGTGGGGTACCTACATCCCGCCGGATCAAAAATCCTTTATAACACCTCTGTTTAGCTGGAGGGGTCCAGTGGAGCTCGACCATCGTATTTTTACTGATGGCTTCAAAAGACTGGACCGTTGGAATAGTGCGGCAGGGAGCTGCCAAGCCTTTGGCAGAAAGTCCCACGAGAAAAAGGACAATCCACCGCCTTGCTAGAGAAGAAACTTTCATAAAGTACCTCTTGTGGAGTGTTGATAAAAACCTTTTACACAAAGAAAATATTTTGCTCAATGGTAAAGATAAATTTAATTTTCCGTAAAGACGGAGGGGGTCGGCGAAAAAAAAACGAGAAAACTCATTGCGCATAAAATCGGGGATTGTGTATGTTGTTAGCTTCATTCGAAAGACAAACAGTCTCGAGAAAGAAAAGCCAAACTAAGAGTCTGGCAAGCGAGTTGTTTTAACAGCATAAGAGAAGTGATACACAATGACAAAATGTGCTGTGAATCATCGAGTTAATCGAGAGATTCACACCTGTTAATTTTTTATTTTGATTGTATGAGAATTTGATCCTGGTTCAGATTGAATGCTGGCGACGTGGATGAGGCATGCAAGTCGCACGAAGGCCTTTGGAGCTTGCTCTAAAAGGACTTAGTGGCGAAAGGGTTAGTAATACATGA